>Ga0272446_1001166_pt1 | contig 39028 bp, 37 predicted proteins | sample YNPCB0061_FD_194587 | JGI IMG/M metagenome (GOLD analysis project Ga0272446, IMG submission 194587) | Hot spring microbial mat communities from Yellowstone National Park, WY, United States - YNP-CB-006-1 | ecosystem: Environmental > Aquatic > Thermal springs > Hot (42-90C) > Sediment | place...
ACCAGCTCCGCCGCCTCGGGCGCCTCGAACGGCGCGCCCGCGCCCGGCAGCGCCGCCGTCCCCGCGGCGTACAGCCCCTTGGCGTCGCGGCGACGGCACTCCTCGACGGGCGTATCGACCCACACCTCGACGAACGCCGGCGCCAGCGCCCGCGCGCGCGCCCGGAAGGCCCGCCGGTTCGCCGTCGCCGGCACCAGCACCACCAGCCCCTGCGCCGCCGCCAGCGTCGCCAGCCGCGCCAGCGTGTCGTAGAAGGCGTCGCGCGCGCCGTCGTCGTACCCGGGCGGCGGCACCAGCGCGCCGCGCACCTCGTCGCCGTCGAGGACCAGCGCCGCCCGCCCCGCCTCGCGCAGCCGCGCCGCCGCCGCCCGCGCCAGCGTCGACTTCCCCGACGACGGCAGCCCGCACAGCCACACCACGACGCCCGCGCCGGCGCTCGTCACTGCATCGCCTCGGGCCCCCAGGCCGGATCGAAGCGCTCCGCCTCGAGCACGCGCTCGACGAAGTCGAGGATGCGCGCGCGATCCGCCGCCCACAGGTGCGGGTACCAGACGGGGCTCGCCAGCACGAGCCCGCGCCAGGCGAAGTAGGGCGCCACCGCCGCCAGCACGTCGGCGTCGCCGCTCGCCGCGAGGTAGGTCTCCCAGAAGCGCCCCCACAGCCGCCCGAGCCCCGTCGCCCAGGTCGCGCGGTGCTCCATCCCGAAGAACAAATAATTGATAGACAAGCACGCCACGTCGTCGGCGGGGTCGCCCTCGCAGCCGCGGCTCGCGTCGAGGAGCGCCACCTCGGTCCCGTCGCCGAAGACGATGTTGAAGGGGTGGAAGTCGCCGTGCGTGCGCCGCAGGCGCTCGCTGCGCCCGCGCAGCCTCCAGCGCCACGCGAGGCAGGCCTCCTCGATGCGGCGCAGGCGCGTCTGATCGACACCCGCGACGTCGGCCGGGTAGCTGTCGACGAGGCCGAAGATCCCCTCGCCGTGCCCGAGGAGATCGCGGATGGCGCGCGTGTAAGCCGCCGGGTGCGACCCGGGCGCGGCGTGGATCTCGGCGAGGAGGCGCGCCAGCGTCTCGGCGCGCGCGAGGTCGAGGTCCCCCGCCGCGCCGCGCTCGGCGACGTGGCGGAGATCGTCGGCGTAGAGCGTCCCCTCGCTGTAATCGGTGAGGAGGTAGAGCTCGCCCGTCCCGGCGAGCGGCACCAGCGCGCCGTCGCGCTCGCGGATGGCGCCGACGTCGATCGCGGGGACGTGGCGCGGGATGCGCGCGAAGGTGTCCCAGGCGAGCAGCATCGCCTGCGCGCGGTCGGAGCGGCGGTCGTGCCCGAAGTCGTCGGGGCGCGCGGTGTGGAAGACGACCTCGCGCACGCCGCCGTCGGGGAGCGCCAGGCGGACGCGAAGCGGGCGCCCGTAGCCGGCGGCCTTGGTGCTCTCGCCGCCGTCGGCGCCGGCGTCGTGGCCGAGCGCGATCACGCGCTCGATGCGCGCCCCGGGGAAGAGCTCCGCGAGGCGCGCGCGCAGCCCGTCGGGGAGCGCGCTGTCGTCTGTGGTCGTCGTCGTCGTCGCCATCGCCACCTTCGGTCGCGCGCATCCTAGCAGGGAGCTGAAAAAGTCGCTCCGCGTCGCCGCGCTTGGTCTTTTCGCGCGAGGCTGCGTTGCTCCTCGGTCAGTTCACCGACGGGGAGCTTCCCTCGTCGCGCCTTGCCTCGCGCGAAAATCCACGGCGCGCGGCTCGGTCCGGACTTCTTCAGCACCCTGCTAGCGTAAGGTGCGGGGGATGCGGATCCTGGTGACGGGCGCGACCGGCAACGTGGGGCGCGAGGTGGTGCGGGCGCTCGGCGCGCGCGGGGACGTCGTCGTGCGCGCGGCGGCGTCCGACGTGGCGCGGGTCCGCGACGAGCACCCGCCGCCCGTCGAGGCGGCGCGGGTCGACTTCACCGACGCGCGCACCTGGGCGGAGGCGGTGGCGGGGTGCGACGCGCTCTTCCTGCTGCGGCCGCCGGCCGTCGCCGACACGAAGCGCACGCTGGTCCCGTTCATCGACGCCGCGCGCGCGGCGGGCGTCGGCCAGGTGGTGTTCCTGTCCGTCGCGGGGGCCGACCGCATGCGCTGGGTGCCGCACGTTGCCGTCGAGGAGCACCTGCGCGCGCGGCGCGGAGCGTGGACCATCCTGCGCCCTGGCTTCTTCGCGCAGAACCTCGCCGATGCCTACCGCCGCGACATCGTCGAGGAGGGGCGGATCTACGTCCCGGCGGGGCGGGGGCGCGTGGCCTGGGTGGACGCGCGCGACCTCGGCGAGGCGGCGGCGCGGGTGCTCGTCGACGCGGCGCCGCACCGGCAGAACGCCTACACACTGACCGGGCCGGAGGCGGTCGACTTCGAGGCGGTGGCGCGGCTCCTCAGCGCCGCTCTCGGGCGTGCCCTCTTCTACGAGCCGGCGAGCGCGCTCGGCTACGTCCTCCACCTGCGACGGCGACGGCTGCCGCTCGGGCAGATCGCGGTGCAGCTGGTGTTGCATCTGGGGTTGCGAAATGGGGATGCCGAGGCCGTGGATCCGACGCTCGAGCGGCTGCTCGGGCGGCGGCCGCGGACCGTCGGGGAGTATGTGCGCGATCATCGGGCGCTGTTCGCGCGGTGACGTGGCGCCTACATTTTAGCTGTCGGCGGCGCTGGCGGGGAGGGGCGCCGAGGTGAGCGCGATCGGCTTCGCCGGTGGCGCGAGACCGGCGGCGGCGCGGAGGGCTTCGACGCGCTCCTCGCCGGTGATGAGGCGCGCGCCGCGCTGGAAGGTCGCGTAGCTCCACGCCCACTGGATGAAGACCAGGAGGCGGTTGCGGAATCCGATCAGGAAGAAGATGTGGATCGCCAGCCAGGCGAACCAGGCGGGAAATCCTGTCAAGCGAATATTGCCGGGGAGCTCGGCGACGGCTTTGCGGCGCCCGATGGTCGCGAGGGAGCCCTTGTCGCGATAGACGAACGGCTCGTCGGCGCCCGCGCGGCCGTCGAGGCGGCGCCGGATCTGCTGGGCGGCGTAGCGGCCCATCTGCATCGCCGCCGGCGCGACGCCCGGGACCGGCTGGCCGCGCGAGGTCACCGCGGCGAGGTCGCCGACGACGAAGATCTCGGGGTGGCCGGGGACGGTGAGGTCGGGGGCGACCAGCACGCGGCCGGCGCGGTCGAGCGGCGCGCCGAGCGACGCGCCGATGGGCGAGGCCTTGACGCCAGCGCCCCACAGGACGGTGCGCGCGTCGATGCGGGCGGTGCTCCCGTCGGTGGCCGACCTCACCACGACGCCGCGGGCGTCGATGTCGATGACCTGCGCACCCGTGCGCACCTCGACGCCGAGCTCCTCGAGCTGCTCCTGGCCGCGGCGCGAGAGCTTCTCGACGAAGGAGGGGAGGACGCGGGGGCCGCCCTCGACGACGATGACGCGCGCGCTCTTTGGGTTGATGTTGCGAAAGTCGGCGGCGAGCGTGCGGTGCGCGACCTCGACGAGCGCGCCGGCGATCTCGACGCCCGTGGCGCCCGCCCCGACGATCACGAAGGTGAGCCACTCGCGCTGAGCGTCACCGTCGGGCTCGCGCTCGGCCGCCTCGAAGGCGAAGAGGACGCGGCGCCGGATCTCGGTCGCGTCGTCGAGGGTCTTCAGCCCGGGGGCGCGCTCGGCCCACTCGTCGCGGCCGAAGTAGCTGTGCGTCGCGCCGGTGGCGACGATGAGAGAGTCGTATTCGAGGACGCCGCGGTCGAGGACCACCTGCCGCGCGTCGGGGTCCACGCGCACCACCTCGGCGAAGAGCACCTCGGCGTTTCTCTGTGACCGAAGAATCGACCGAATCGGATATGCGATATCGGCGGGATTCAGGGTCGCGGTGGCGACCTGATACAGGAGCGGCTGAAACAGGTGGTGATTCCGTCGATCGACGACGGTGATTCGCGCGCGTGCCCGCTTGAGCGCCCGCGCCGCCTGAATTCCGCCAAATCCGGCGCCGAGAATCACGATATGGGGAACGGTGGAACTTCCCATGTGGATACCCTCACGCCGCGCGCGACCGGGTTCGCCGCGCAATCCGGTTTGGATGCAGCGCGTAGCGGCGCCGGTTCAAAACCGCGTCGAATGAGCGATCAAACGAACCGGCGCCCCCTCACGGGTGCGCTTCGGGCGTGGGGCGCGGGGCAGGCGTCTCGTCGAGCATGAGGTACGCCTCCTGAACGCGCCGCTCGCCGGCGCGCACGAAGGCGACGGTGACCGTGCGCCCCTCGACCGCGCGCACCTCACCGGTCCCGAAGCGGCGGTGGTAGACGCGCTCTCCGACGGAGAAGCGCGGCTCGCGCACCATGGGCGACGGCGTCGGATCGGCGGCACCGACGGGCGCCTCGATCGGCCGCGTCGGGGGCGGCGGCCTGCGACGGCGGCGGGCGCGGCGCGGCGGCGACGCGCTCTCGACCGAGTCGCCGTTCGACGAGCGGCGCTCGTCGGGAGGTGCGGAACCCTCCCGAGGGTTCTGCGCGATGATCGGCCGCCGGCAGCTGTCGCAGCGGCCGCAGGGCGCGCCCGCCTCCTCGCCGAAGTACTCGCGCAGGAAGCGCATCCGGCACAGCGCCGACTGCCCATAGCGCATCATCGCCTCGAGCCGCTCGCGATCGCCGCGCGCGAGCGCCTCGAAGGTCGCGAGGAAGCGCTCCTCCTCGTCGGGCGTCAGCCGCCGCCGCGGCACCAGCGTCGGGCCGCGCCGCGCCACCACGCCGAGGTCCTCGAGCACCGCCGCGATCACCGCGGCCCGCCGCGCACCGAGCCCGCTCTCCTCGGCGAGCGCCGCCAGCTTCGCCCCCCGCCCGTCGCTGGCGCGACGCCCGAGCGCCTCGAGCAGCGCCCGCGCCTCGTCGCGCCGCGGCTGCTTGCCGCCGAGGGAGACGCTGCGCACGCGCTTGTCCTCGAGCCGATAGAGGAGCACCGCCCGCGCCGGCCGGCCGTCGCGCCCCGCCCGCCCCGCCTCCTGGAAGTAGCTCTCGACGCTCTCGGGGAAGTTCCAGTGCACCACCGCGCGCACGTCGGGCTTGTCGATCCCGAGGCCGAAGGCGTTCGTCGCCACCACCACCGGCGCCGCGCCCGACATGAAGCGCGCCTGCGCCTCCTCGCGCTCCGACTGGCGCAGCTTGCCGTGGTCGCGGACCGCGTCGACGTCGTGCGCGCGCAGCCACTCGTGCAGCTCGTCGACGCGGCGCACGGTCGCGCAGTAGACGAGGACGCCGCCCCCGCCGCCCGCCCGCACCTCGTCGATGATAGACAATAAATGGCGCTCCTTCTCCTCGCGGTTGAGCGCGCGCACCACCTCGAAGGCCAGGTTGTCGCGCTCGATCCCCGTCGAGATCACCCGCGCGCCGGGGATCCCGAGGTGGTCGAGGATGTCGCGCACCACCTCCGGCGGCGCCGTCGCCGTGAGCGCCATCACCGGCGGCCGCCCCAACGCCGCGATGGCCCGCGCGAGCCCGAGGTAGGCCGGCCGGAAGTCGTGCCCCCGCTGCGACACGCAGTGCGCCTCGTCGACGACGAAGAGCGACACCCCGCGCCGGGCCAGCGGCTCGAGCCGCTCGGGCTGCTCGAGCCGCTCGGGCGTGACGATCACCACGTCGTGCGCCTCCGCGAGGTGCTCGCCCTGATCCTGGATCAGCGCGAGGAGCGGCGAGACGACCACCACCGCGCGCGGCAGGAACAGCGCCGGGAGCTGGTAGCAGAGCGACTTCCCCGCGCCCGTCGGCAGGATGCCGAGCGCGTCCTTGCCGTCGAGCGCCGCCTCGATGAGCTCGCGCTGCCCCGGGCGGAAACGCGTCACCCCGAATCGCCGCTCCGCCTCCGCGCGCACCTCGCCCCAGTCGATCGCCACCCCCTGGGTCTAAGCACGCGCTGTCGCGCCGCCGTCGCCTAGGCGAGGTCGGGGGCCACCCGCTCGAAGGCGACGATGCGCTCGCGCAGCGACGGCGGCCACGGCGTCGAGGTGCGCGCGCGCCGCTCGGCGTGCACGTAGATCAGCTCGCCGCTCGTCAGGTGCTCGGCCCCGCGGAAGACGCCGAGCACGAGGCGCATCGAGGTCCGCCCGATGCGCGCCACGCGGCACCCCACGTCGAGGAGCTCGTCGTAGGTCGCCGAGGCGTGGAACTCCGCGCCCGCCTTCAGCGCGAAGATGTCGGTCCCGAGCGGCTCGAGCGCCGCCGGGTAGTCGAAGCCGATGGCGCGCCAGTACTCGCTGACGGCGACATCGAAGTAGACAAAATAGTTCGCGTTGAAGACGACGTCCTGCCGATCGACCTCGGCCCAGCGCACGCGCAGCGGGTGGAAGAAGGAGAAGTCGTCGCGGGTCATCGCCATGGGGCGAGCGTAGCCGGACCGCGGTCGGCGAGCGACGCCATGAGCGCGTCGAGATCGACCGGCTTCACCAGGAATCCGTCGAAGCCGGCGGCGCGCGCCGCGCGGCGGGTGGCGTCGTCGCCGTAGCCGGTGAGCGCGAGGAGGCGCATGGGCGGGTGCGGGCGCTCGGCGCGCAGGCGGCGCGCGAGCTCGAAGCCGTCGATGTCGGGGAGCCCGATGTCGATCACCGCGGCGTCGAAGGGGGCGGGCGCCTCGCCTTCGCCGTCGCTGCGCGCGAGCGCCAGCGCCGCCTGCGCGTCGTAGGCCACGCGGACCTCGTGCCCGGCGATGCCCAGCGCCTCGGCCAGCAGATCGGCCGCGTCGCGGTTGTCGTCGACGACCAGCACGCGTGCCGCCGACGGCGCGGCGGGCGTCGGCCCGCTCGGCTCGCGCGCGGCGATCGCCGTCGGGACCGCCGCCGCCGCGGCGCGCGGCAGCGTGACCGTGAAGCGCGCCCCGCGCCCCTCGCCCGCGCTCGCGGCCGCCACCTTGCCGCCCTGCTGCTCGACGAGGAGCCGCACGATCGCCAGCCCCAGCCCGAGCCCGCCGTCGGGGCGGTCGATCCCCTGCGGCCCCTGCACGAACGCGTCGAAGATGCGCGGCAGGAGCTCGGGCGCGATCCCCCGCCCAGAGTCCTCGACGGTGAGCTCCACCAACGACGGCAGCGCGCGTGCGCGCACGGTGATGCGGCCGCCGGGATCGGTGAACTTCGCCGCGTTTGACAACAAATTGGTCAGCACCTGGTGCAGCCGCGTCGGATCGGCGAGGACGTGCAGCGGCACGCCGCCGGACGAGGCGAGGTCGCGATCGACGTCGACCTCGACGGTGTGGCGCCGCGCGGCCATGAGCGGCCCGACCGTCTCGACCGCCTGGGCCGATGGCGTGCACGCCGAGGATCGCGAGCGCGCGTTCGTCCATTATATGTCTAGCTTCAATCGCCGCGAGCCGTTCGAGATGGAGTACCGGCTGCGGCGCCACGACGGCGTCTATCGCTGGATCTTCGATCGCGGCGTCCCCTTCTTCGACCCCGAGGGGCGCTTCGCCGGCTACATCGGGAGCTGCGTCGACGTCCACGAGCGCCACGAGGCCGATCGCGCGAAGAGCGACTTCCTGTCGCTGATGGCGCACGAGCTGCGGACGCCGCTCACCTCGCTCACCGCCTACGCCGGGCTCGTCGAGCGGGCGGTGTCGCGCGGCGAGCCGGTGGCCCCCCACCTCGTCGAGCGCGTGCGCCGTCAGATCGCCCGCATGGCGTCGCTCGTCTCCGAGCTGGCCGACGCCGCCTTCACCGCGCGCGGCGGCGAGCTGCCCATCGTCCCGCAGCGCACCGACCTGGTCGCGCTGGTGAACGCCGTCGTCGAGGGGGTGCTCGACGCGCGCGTGGTCGTCGAGCGGCCGCCCGCGCCGATGTGGGCCGACTGCGACCCGCACCTCATCGAGCAGGTGGTCCACAACCTCGTCGACAACGCGCTCAAGTACTCGCCCGACGGCGGCCCGGTGCGCGTCACGCTGCGCCCCGGCGACGGCACGCGCCCGCACGAGCTCGTGGTGCGCGACGAGGGGATCGGGATTCCTCCCGCGGAGCTGCCGCTCATCACCCGTCGCTACTACCGCGCCAGCAACGTCTCGTCGCGCCACTACCCCGGGCTGGGGATCGGGCTCGCGGCCAGTCGCGGCCTCGTCGAGCGACACGAGGGACGGATGGAGATCGAGAGCGCCCTGGGGCGCGGGACGACGGTGACGGTGACGTTGCCGGTGGCGCCTCCGTGAAGCGAATTCTGGTGATCGACGACGACGAGGCGATCCGCGAGAGCCTCGACCTGGCGCTGTCGCCGCGCTTCGAGGTGCTGCTGGCGCGCGACGGGCGCGAGGCCCTGGCGCTGCTCGCGCGCGGCGAGCGCGTCGACCTCGTGCTGCTCGACCTCATGATGCCGGGGATGGACGGCGCCACCTTCCTGACCGAGGCGCGGGCGCGCGGCCACCGCTTCCCGACGCTGGTGATCTCCGCCGACCAGCAGCACCAGGCCATCGCCGCCAGCCTCGGCGCCGCCTCGCTCGGCAAGCCCTTCGACCTCGACACGCTCGACGACGCCGTCGATCGCGCGCTCGCCGCGGCGACCGGCGATCGTGCGACACTGCGCCGGTGACGCTGCGGCGGACGGCGAAGGGGTACGCGATCGGCGACGGGCCGGCGGATCTGCGCGCCGAGCTCGTCCACTACGCCGACCACGGCCCGGGGTCCTATCTGCCGACGCAGTTCGCCGAGGCGGTGTGCGGCGCCTGCGGCGGGCGCGAGTTCTTGTTGTTGCTTGACGATAATGCCGGCGTGGCGGTGCGGGTGTGCGGCGGCTGCGGCGGCGAGCACGCGATCGGCGACAGCGGCGACTTCCTCGACGAGGCCGAGCTCGAGGAGGTGGAGTGCCTCTGCGGCGTGCCGCTCTTCGAGATCACCGTCGGGGTGTCGCGGTACGGCGACAGCGACGCCGTGCGCTGGCTGTACGTCGGCTGCCGCTGCCCGGCGTGCGGCGTGCTCGGCTGCTACGGCGACTGGAAGAACGAGTACGACGACTTCCGCGCGCTCCTCGCGCGGGTGTGACCGCTCGCCAGGCGCGTTTTCGTCTAGCACAAAGTGCAGCCGCAGGTGCCGCCCTCGGTGCAGCGACCCGAGGCGCAGTCGGCGTCGCTGACGCAGGGCAGGACGCAGGCGCAGCCCGAGCAGACCGCGCCGAAGTCGCAGTCGGCGTCGACGGCGCAGGGCGTCCCGGCGCGCGCGCTCTTGGCCGGCTTGCAGACGGCGTGGCCGCCGACGTCGCCGCAGCGCGCGCCGAGCTCGCAGCGCGCGCCCGCCGCCGCGCAGCCGGGGCCGCTGGCGAAGCAGAGCCCGTCGTCGCACATCGGCGCGTCGGGGCCGCAGTCGGCGTCGACGCGGCAGGTGCGCACGCAGTTGCCGTCGTCGGCCCAGCAGCGGTCGGCGCCGTTCGGGGCCGTCGCGCAGTGGCAGTCGAGGCGGCAGGGCGCGTCGGCCATGCGCGTGCAGGTGACCATGAACGGCGGCAGCTGGATGGGCATCTCGGTGGCGGCGACGCCGCCCGGCGCGCCGTCGCGCAGCGCCAGCATCCCGACGGGGAACGGCCCGACGTCGGTGACGAACACCGTCTGCTTGTCGACGACCTCCACGCAGGCGGGGTTGGTGAGATCGTCGGGGCGGCTGAAGACGCGCGCGGTGATCACCACCACGCGCCTCGACGGGTCCAGCGTCACCGTCGGGGACACCGCCGGCGCGCAGCTCAGGTGGCGGAAGGTGATGCGCGCACGCCCGAAGACGCCGTCCCAGACGTTGAGGTCCTCGGGCGTGATCGACTCGATGAGGACCGGGGTGAGGCGCCGGTCCGTCGAGCAGGCGCCACCGTCCCGCGAGTCGTCGAGCGGACGGGTGCGACAGCCGGCGACGGCGGCGAGGAGGACGAGCGCGAAGAGGGTGGCGCGCATGCGCCCTCGAGCTTAGCGGACGACGTCGACCATCGTCATCATCCCCGACTCCTGATGCTCGAGGATGTGGCAGTGCATCATCCAGCTCCCGACGTCGAGCGGGACCACGCCGACGTCGACGGTCTCGCGCGGGTGGACCAGCACGGTGTCGCGGAAGAAGCCTTCGTCGACGGGCGCGCCGCCGCGGGCGAGCACCTTGAAGAACATCCCGTGGACGTGCATCGGGTGGAGGCGATAGCTCTCGTTGGTGAAGCGCAGGCGCGCGAAGGCGCCGCGGGTGAGCGTGGCGATGGGCTTGCCGTGGTGCGCGTGCGCCTGGTGGCCGGCGAAGGCCTCGTCGTTGAGCGTCCACTGGATGCCGTACTCGCCGCCCTGGCGCGCGTTCAAGCGGATCTCTTTCGCGATCGGCGCCCCGAGGCCGTCGCGCCACACCGGGACGTGGGCGCGCGGCGGCGGAAAGGCGGGCGCCGGCTGGGGGCGAATTCCGTCTATCAGGATGTCGGCGAGGGGGTTGGGGCGCTGGGCGGAGAAGCGGTCGACGACGGGGACGACGCGGCTCTCGCCGGCGCGGACGGTGAGGTCGAGGTCGAGGCGGTTGCCGGGCGCGAGCTCGAAGCGCTCGAGCGGGATCGGCGCGCGCAGGGAGAGCCCGTCGACGGCGATGACGAGCGGCGCGAGGTCGCCGAAGTCGGGGGCGTAGACGCGGCCGTTGGAGGCGTTGACGAGGCGCAGCCGCACGCGGTCGCCGGTGGCGAGGGCGAGGCGCGTGTCGGTGCGGCCGTTGACGGTGATGGCGTTGCCCCAGCGGCCGTCGTGCGCGAGGTCGTGGCGGGTGTTGAACTGGCCGTGGATCTGGCGATTTTCGTCTAGCAGCCAATCGTCGAGCACCCAGACCACCTCCTGGGTGTAGGGCGGCGGCGCCTCGTCCTCGACGACGAGGACGCCGTAGAGGCCGCGCTCGACCTGCTCGGACGAGCGCAGGTGCGGGTGGAACCAGAAGGTCCCGGCGTCCTTGGGAGTGAACTCGTAGGTGAAGGACTGCCCCGGCTCGACGGGCGGCTGCGAGGTGTAGGGGACGCCGTCCATCGCCAGCGGGACGCGCACGCCGTGCCAGTGGATGGTGGTCGGCTGCGGGAGGTGGTTGGTGAAGCGGACGCGCAGCGTCTCGCCGAGTCGCACGCGGAGCGTGGGGCCGGGGACCTGGCCGTTGTAGGCCCAGACGCGCAGCCTGCCGCCGTCGATGAGCGGGAGCTCGGCCTCTTTTGCGTCTATCGTATATTCGCGGACGCGGCCGTTCCCGGCGCGCGTCTCGGGGTAGGCGCCGGCAAGCTCGCGCGCGAGCGGGTCGGTGGTGGCGGACGGCGTCGACGAGCGGCAGGCGGCGAGGAGCAGGAGGGCGAGCGCGGGCCGGAGCACGCCCTCAGTCTAATCGATGGGCATCACCGAGGCGGTCTGCGCGGCCTCGTCCTCGACGGGCGCGGGGGTGGGAGCCTCGGCGCGGCGCTCGCGGAGGACGCGCCACCAGGGCTCGACGGGGAGGCGCTCGCCGGCGACGACGCTCTCGCCGAGGCGCGGCAGCGCGATGCGCACGTCGCTGCCGGCGGCGGCCGCGAGCAGCTCCTCGACGGGCGCGTCCCAGGCGTGGAGGCCGAGGTTGAAGGTGCCCCAGTGGACCGGGAGGAAGGCGCGGCCGCCGAGGAGGCGGTGCGCCATGAGCGCGTTCTCGGGGCCGAGGTGGATGGTGCCCCACGCCGGATCGAAGGCGCCGATCTCGAGCATCGTGAGGTCGAACGGGCCGCAGCGCTGGCCGATCTCGGCGAACATCTCCTCGTCGAGGCCGCCGTCACCGCCGAAGTAGAGGCGCAGGCCGCCGGCTTCGATCGACCACGAGGCCCAGAGGGTGCGGTTGCGATCACCGACGGAGCGGCCGCTGAAGTGGCGCGCGGGGAGCGCGCGGATGGCGAGGCCGGGGGCGAGCGTCTCCTCCTGCCACCAGTCGAGCTCGATGATCTGGGCCGCGTCGATGCCCCAGGCCTCGAGGCGCGCGCCGACGCCGAGCGCGGTGACGAAGCGCGCGCCGCGCTTGGCGAGGGCGACGACGGTCGCGTGATCGAGGTGGTCGTAGTGATCGTGCGAGACGAGGACCACGTCGGGGAGCGGGACGCGCTCGAGCGCGACGGGGACGGGCTGGAAGCGCTTCGGGCCGCTCCAGGAGAAGGGCGAGGCGCGATCGGACCAGACCGGGTCGATGAGGACGCGGCGGCCGGCGATCTCGATGAGCGCCGTCGAGTGGCCGAGCCAGGTGACGCGCAGGCCGTCGTGGGCGCGGCGTGCGGCGTCGAGGACGCGGGCATCGACGGGGACCGAGGGGAGCGGTCCGGGGGGCTCGCGCTCGGCGCGCTCGAAGAAGAAGCGGCCGACGAGCTTGAGGTTGCGGGCGCCGACGAGCGGCGACGGGAGGCGGTTGGTGAAGCCGTTGCCGTCGGGGCTCCAGGCGGGGGAGCGGCGGAAGCGGTCGAGGCGTGCCGGGGAGAAGCGCGGCTGCGGCATCTGTCGAGGATAAGACGGACGCGGGGGTGGCGCACCGGGTCGTTACATTGCGTTACACGGCCGTTCAGACATGATCGGACAGCACCGCACCAGCGGCGGGGAGTTGGGTCGCGGCGAGCCGTCCGGCGCCTCAGATCTGGGTGGCGTACGAGACCTCGCTCAGGCGGTGGTGCCCGATGATCTGGCCGCACCCGATGGCGGCGCAGCCGACGGCGGTGCCCCCGGGACTGGCCTCTTCTCGACGGTGATGAACGCACACGCGCTCCCGTCTGGGTATCGGCCGCGCTCGGTCGCCGTCGGCGACGTGACCGGCGATGGCCTCGACGATGCGGTGGTCGGCGCGAACTTCGATCCGCCCTACGGCCTGGCGGTGGTCGTGTTCGCGCAGACGCCGGCGCACACCCTGGCGCCGCCGGTGGTGTATGCGGCGGGGACCGGCAGCTATGGGTCGCCGAACATGCTCGCCATCGCCGACCTCGACGGCGACGGGCGGCTGGACGTCGCGCTCACGGGCCCCAACGACGTCCGGGGGCTCCGGCAGACCGCCTCGGGGGCGCTCGGCGCGCCGCGCACGCTGATGCCGGTCGGGATCGACGCCGACTTGCTGCTCGTCGGCGGCGACTTCGACGACGATGGGCACCCCGATCTGGTCACAGCCGACTACAACGGCGACGTCGTCGACGCCTGGTTTCAGCGAGAAGGGCTGGCCACGGCCCACACCATGCCCTGCGTGCGGCACGGGGCCGACGCGATCGCCGTCGGGGATATCGACGGGGACGGGCGGCGCGACGTCGTGATCTCCAGCTTCATCGACTCGGCGGTCTGGGTGCTGTTGCAGGGCGCCGGTGGGTTCGCGCCCGTGCAGACGATCTCGCTGTCGAAGGACCCGCCTCCCGACTTCGTTGCCGCCGGCGACGTCGACGGCGACGGGCGCGACGAGATTCTCCTCGTCGGCGGCGGCTCGCGCGCGACGGGGAAATACCTCGACGTGCTCGCGCGGAGCTCCGACGGGACCTTCGCTCTCCAGCGCTCGCTCGACACGGGGTGGTACGCCACCGGCCTCGTCACTGCGGACGTGAACGGAGATGGTCGCGTCGACGTGCTGGTGCAACACAGCATCAACGTCGGCGTCTACCTCCAGCAGCCTGGCGGCGGGCTGGCCGGTCCCGAAGACCTCTATCAGACGCGCGGGGCGGAGCAGTCCGGGCAAGGGCCGCAGCTCTTCGCGGTCGGCGATCTCGATGGCGACGGCAAAGCCGACCTCGCGAGCGTCGGTGAACGGCTCTGGGTCGTCTACCACCGCTAACGGGCGAACGACGGGTAGAGCCAGCGGCGGGCGAGGCGGGTGGCGAGGGGCATCGCGGCGTAGGTCATGGTGAGGATCATGGTCGCGCCGACGAGGGCGCCGCGGGCGAGCGTGGGGACTCCGGAGAGGAGGCGGGTGGCGAGCCAGCTCAGGCCCTGGATGAGGGGGAAGGCGACGCAGAAGCTGACGAGGGCCATCTTCCAGCGCGGGGGTGGGAGGACGGTGCCGCCGCCGGGGAGGCGGAACCAGGTCTCGAGGCCGGTGAGGCGCGCGACGTGCACGCCGCCCTCGACGAGGGCGTCGGCGCGGGCGACCCAGATGGCGCGCTCGGGGGACTGCTCCCAGCGGGCGAGGTCGGCGACGGAGGCGAAGCGAAAGAGCAGCGTGACGGCGCGGCTGTCGTCACGGAGGACGGTGGCGCCGAGGTGGCCGGGGAAGGTGGTGGCGGCGGCGATGACGCCGCTCAGCCAGGCGTCGTAGTCGGCCTCGCGGCCTCGGCGGGGGGGGCGCCGAACGACGACGGTGACGATCTCGGAGGCGTTCGCGGCGGCGGCGGTGGTCATGGGGTCCTCGTGCGCGCGCGTCGACGGGGCTGGCGGTCGAGCCTTCGGCGCGCGCCGGGATCGCGGGCGCCGCTCAGCCGGTCGGCGATGGTGGTGATCATCTGGCGTACCTCGCGCGTGATCGGGTCGTCGTCGACGCGGCGGTGCCAGAGGAGGCTCAGCGCGTAGGGCGAGATCTCGACGGGGGACTCCACCACGCGCAGGCCGAAGAGCGGCGCGGCGAGGCGCGCGATGCGCTCGGGGGCGGTCAGCACGTGGTCGCTTTGCGACGCCGCATAGAGCGCAGACAAAAAAGACGGGTAGCTGCGCGCGACCCGCCGCGTGAGGCCGCGCTGCGCGAGCGTGCCGTCGACCATCCCGCCGGGCTCGCCTCGCGGCGAGATGCGGAGGTGCGTCTGCGCCAAATAGGCGTCTAGCGTCAATCGACCGCCGCCGAGCGGGTGGCCGTGGCGCAGGACGCAGACGAGGCGCTCGTTGGTGAGGACGCGGCGCGCGACCGAGGAGCTCGCGGTCGAGCGCCTCGCCGATCGTCAGCCACACGCTGTCGATGGCGCGGATGACCACCGTGCGCTCGCTCTCCTCGAGCCGCGGCGGCGTCGCCGGGGCGAGGAGCGCCTCGGTGAGCTGCGCCGCCTCGCGCACGCGCGCTCGCAGCGCCTCGGCGTGCGGGGTGCGGACGAGCCGCCTGCCGTCGGCGACGAGCAGCGGATCACCGACGAGCGCGCGCAGCCGCGCGAGGCCGCGGCTCGCCGCCGCCACCGAGAGGCCGAGGCGCGCCGCCGCCTGTGTCACGTTGGCCTCGTCGAGCAACGCTTGGAAGAGCGGCAACAGGCGCAGGTCGCGCGGATCGGTCCCCACCCTCCCGACGCTACTCGCTCCAGACCTCGAGGTGGTAGTGCGCGTGCTGGCCGAGCTGCGCCTCGAAGCCGCCCTCGCCGCGCAGCCCGGCGAGCTCGCCGGTCGCCGACCCGGGCACGACGAACCAGGTGCCGCGGACCTTGCCGTCGGTGGCCAGCTCGCCCTGGTCCTGAAGGAGGAACGTCCCGCGGCGGCCGTCGATCGTCCCCGCCACGCGCTCGGTGCCGCAGAAGGTCGCCGAGCCGTCGGCGCGCAGCGACTGGAGGAAGCGCACCTTCCCGTCGCCCTGGATGCCGCCCGCGAACGTCTCGGTGATGCGCAGCTCCTTCACCGTCGGGCCGCCCTCGGCGGAGACGTCGATCGCCTCCTCCTCGTAGCCCGTCACCGCGATGGTCCCCTCGATTGCGCTTGCGTCCATTCGTCGTCGTCATGCCCCCCAAGCTAGAGAGACGCGGCCGCGCCGACAATCTCGCCAGGCGCAATCGTGCGTTGCGTTTATCGCAATCGTGCTACGGCCCGACGTAGTGCGCGCGCGGCCGGAGAAGGAAGCCCTGCGCGCACTGCTCGGCGATGTGCGCCACCCAGCCGGCGGCGCGCCCGACGGCGAAGAGCGCGGCGGCGCCGCCCGGCGGCAGGCCGAGCGCGGCGGCGACCGCGACGAGCCCGAGGTCGAGCGTCGGCGCCTCGCCGCGGGTGGCGCGCACGGCGTCGACGAGCGCCAGCAGCACCGCCAACCCGCGCCGCCGGCCGCCGACCGCCTCGGCGCCGTCGAGGAGCGGCTGGGCGCGCGGATCGCCGTCGCGATAGAGCGTGTGGCCGAAGCCCGGCAGCGCCTCGCCTCGCGCGGCGCGCGCCGTCACCACTGCGCGGGCGCGCGCGGGGCGGTCGATCTCGTCGAGGAGCGCCTCGACCCGATCGGCGGCGCCGCCGTGGAGCGGCCCGGTCATGGTCGCCAGCGCCGCGGTCACCGACGCGTAGAGGTCAGCCCCCGCCGACGCCGCGACGCGGGCGGCGAAGGTCGAGGCGTTGAGCTCCTGATCGGCCGACAGGACCAGCGCCAGCTCGACGAGCGCCAGCGCGCGCGGCGACGGGCGCGCCACCCCCAGCGCCCCGAGCACCAGCGCCGCGATGGTCGCGCCCTCGACGACGGCCGCGCCCAGGCCGGCGCCCATCGTCGCCGCCAGCGCCGCGATGAGGGCCCGCGCCCGCTCGCGCTCGAGCTCGTCGGCGAGGTGGACCCGCGCCGGATCGCGCGCCCCCAGCGCCGGCGCGACGAGCAGCATCGCCTGGAGCGGCGCCGTGCCGCGCGGGACCTGCGCCGCGACGCGCCCGAGGAGCCCGCGACCGAGGCGCGGCCACGACGGGCGCGCCGCCGGCGTGACGGCCGTCCAGAGGAGCTCAGCCACGCTCTCGAAGGGCGCCCCCTCGGCCGCGAGGCGCGTCGCCGGGACGCCGCGGTAGGCCGGCCCGGTCGCGTCGAGGCGCGTGATCGCCGACGACAGCACCGGCTCGCCCCACTTCAGCGCCGCGGCCGCCACCGGGCCGTGCCCCGCGCGCGCGTCGCGTCGGGCGCGCAGCCGCTCGAGGTCGTCGCGCAGGTAGAGGTGCCCGCGCGCGCCCGGCGGCGCGACGACGCTGCGCACGAGGCCGCGGCTGGCGTAGGCGTACAGCGTCTCGCGCTTCACGCCGAGGAGGCGGATCGCCGCGCTCGCGTCGAGCCAGTCGGCGGCGGCCGCCGCGGTCGATCATTGATTATCGAATCCACGTTGATCAACGTTCCCCACGACCGCATCCTAGCCGCGACATCATCAAGGAGCGAGGCCATGTCGAACGGGCTCGAAGGGGTCATCGCCGCGGAGACGCGGCTCTCGGACGTCGACGGTGAGCGCGGCCGCCTGATCATCGCCGGGCACGACGTCGAGGCGCTCGCCGGGCGGGCGTCGTACGAGGAGGTCGCCGCCATCCTCCTCGCGCTCGGCGACGGGCGCGACGGCACGACGGCGGCCGACGTCACCGCGTTTCGATCGGCGCTCGGCGAGGCACGCGCCGCTGCCTTCGAGCGGCTCGGGCGTCTCGGCGATGCGCTCGACGCGCCCGACGGGATGGACGCGCTCCGCGCCGCCTGTGCGCACCTGCCCGGCGACACCACGCCCGCCGGCGTCATCGGCGCCGCCGCGACCTTCGCCGCCGCCTGGGCCCGCCGTCGCGCCGGCGCCGCGCCGGTGCCGCCCGACCCGTCGCTGTCGCACGCGCGCGACCTCCTCCGCATGATCCGCGGGCAGGACCCGAGCGACGCCGACGCCGCCGGGCTCGACGCCTACCTGGTCACCGTCAGCGATCACGGGATGAACGCGTCGACCTTCACCGCGCGGGTCATCACCTCGACGGGGAGCGACCTCGTCTCGTCGGTGGTCGGCGCCATCGGCGCGCTCAAGGGGCCGCTCCACGGCGGCGCGCCCGGCCCGGTGCTCGACATGCTCGACGCCATCGGCGACCCGGCGCGCGCCGAGGCGTGGCTCGACGCCGAGCTCGGCGCCGGCCCGTGATGGGGATGGGCCACCGCATCTACCGCGTGCGCGATCCGCGCGCCGCCGTCCTCGAGCGCGCGCTCGAGCGGCTGGAGGCGAGCGGGCGCCGCACCGGCCGCCTCGCCCTGGCGCGCGCCGTCGAGAAGGCGGCCGAGGGCGCGCTGGCGAAGCGCCACCCGACGCGCCCGCTCAAGGCCAACGTCGAGTTCTACACCGCGGTGCTCCTCGACGCCGTCGGCGTGCCGCGCACGCTGTTCGCGCCCACCTTCGCCACCAGCCGCGTCGCGGGCTGGTGCGCGCACGTCGCCGAGCAGCGCCGCACCGGCCGCCTCATCCGCCCCGCCTCCCGCTACGTCGGCGCGATGCCTGCCTAACGAGTCGGGTCGCCAACCGCGTCAGCCGCCGCCGACCATGCGCCAGGCGATGTGGCGGCCCATGCCGCCGCGCATCGCCAGGTGGATCCACCGGAGCGCCTGCGCCTCGAGGAGCGCGGCGTTCTTGAGCCCGCCCGCGTCGAGCGGGCGGAAGCCGGCGCGCTTGGCGAGCGCGACGAGCGCCTGCTTGGCGTCGGCGTCGTCGCCGGCGAGGAGGACGTCGACGGGACCGCCGGCGATCGTCGCCGTCCGATGATGCTCGGCGCCGAAGGTGTTCCAGCCCTTCACCACCCGCGCGCCCGGCGAGGCCGCGGCGATCGCCGCCGACACCGAGCCCTCGGGCGGAGGCGCCCACGACGGCCCCGGCCCGACGGGGTTGGTGCAGTCGACGACGATCTTGCCGTCGAGGCTCCCGGCCGCGCGCACCGCGTCGACGGCCGCCGCCGCCGGCACCGCCACGAACAGCGCGTCGGCCCACGCCGCCACGTCGGCGATCTTCGATTCGTTCGGCGCCGCCGGCGTTCGCACACCGAAGCGCACCTCGTATCCCACCTCGGCGAGGCGCGCGCCGAGCGCCGCCCCGACGTTGCCCGCGCCGATGATCCCGATCCGATTGAGCTCGCTCATGCCCCCAGCATCGCCACCCGGGGCCTGTTGTCGAGCGCAACCGACGAAACCCATCGTTTCGCGCCGTGCAACCGATCCGATCGCCCGCGCCGTTCGTACCGCTGGGAGATGTCGATCACCCTCGACGTGGTGACCCCGATCGTCTTTACCAAGTTCGACGGCGAGCAGACGCCCGAGGAGATCGAGGCCTACATCCGCCGCTTCGACGAGGTACACGCCCGCCGCCAGCCGTACGTGGGCATCACCTGGATGAAGCAGTACAAGCGCGGCCCCGGCGTCACCGAGCGCATGGGGCGCTGGCTGAAGGAGAGCGAGGCGGCGACGCGCGCCTACTGCCTCGGCGCGGGGCTGATCTCGACGTCGGCGACCTTCCGCTTCGCGCTCTCGGCGGTCTTTCTCGTGAAGCCCATGGTCTGCCCCTACGTGGTCTGCAGCACGTTCGACGACGCGCTCGCCTTCGTGCGCGCGCAGGCGACGCGCGGCGGGCTGACCGTCCCCCCGACGGTGCGCACGCCCTGGCCCGAGCTCAGGTGAGGAGCACGCGCAGGGCCGCGTCGCGGACGGCGAGGTCGCGCACGATGCGGCGGTGACCGAGGCCGAGGACCGGCAGCAGCGTCGCGCCCGGGAAGCCGGCGGCGATGGCGCGGCCGTCCTCGATCGGCACCTCGGCGTCGGCGGGGTCGTGCGCGACGACGAGCGGCGCGCGCGGCGAGGCGGCGGTCGCGGCGGCGGCGAGGCGCCCCTCGAAGTCGAGCGTGCGCGCCGGGGCGCCGACGCGATCCTCGACGGCGCGGACGAAGGCGTCGACCTGCGCCGGGTCGTAGCCGAGCGCGCGGCCGAAGCGCGCGAGCGCGCTCGACACCGAGGCCATCGGCGCGAGGAGCGCGCCCGGCACCGTCGCGCAACGGTCGAGCAGCCAGCGCGCGGCGGCGTAGCCGCCCATCGAGTGGCCGACGATCGCCGACGGTGAGAGCGCATCGGCGACGCGCAGCACCGCCTCGGTCACCACGAGGACGTTGGCCTCCTCGCCGGGGTTGGCGCCGTGCGCGGGCAGGTCGATGGCCACCGCGCGGCGGCCGGCGGCGACGAGCGCGTCGACCCAGGCGCTCCACTGCGCGGGCGCGCCGTGCCAGCTGTGCACCAGCAGCACCGTCGGGCCGGCGCCCCAGGCGTAGGCGGCCAGCCCCTCGACCGCGAAGCGCTCGGCGCGCGCCAGCAGGCCGGCGTCGTCGCGCGGCGCGGGGCGGGCGCGCGTCGCGAGGAAGAGGCGCGCCACGTCCGCCGGAGGCGGCGGCGCGGCGGCGGGCGGGGCGGGAGCGGGCGAGGCGGCAGCGATGTCCATGAGGTCCTCCATCGTTACAACCGACCGATCGTGCTATTTTGAGCCCAAGCCAATCGGCGCCGAGGCCACCACGGCCCCTCGCGCGAAGGCGCCCGTCAGCGCCGCAGGAGCGGAGCCACGAGGCGCTCGAACGCCGCGCGCGCGCGATCGACGGCGCCGCGATCGCGGTACAGGCGCTGCGTGTAGGTGGTCGCCAGGATGATCCCGCGCAGCTCGAACACGAGCTGCGCCGCGTCGGCGTCGGCGCGCAGGTGCCCCTCGGTCACCGCCCCCATCACGAGGTTCACGATGAGGGCGTCGAGCTGCCGCTGCCGCTCGACCAGGAGCTCGCGCGGGCGACCGTCGCGATCGTCGAGCTCGACCGCCGCAGCGACGAAGATGCAGCCGCCCGGCGACGCCGGATCGCGCCCCCAGGCCAGCCAGTTCTCGAACAGCCGCTTGAGCCGCGGCAGCCCGCGCGGCGCCTTCAGCGCGGGCCGCACCACCTCGGCCTCGAAGCGCTCGGTGGCGTGCGTCAGCACCGCCACCTCGAGCTCCTCCTTCGACTTGAAGTGCGCGAACAGCCCCGACTTCGACACCCCGAGGTCGGTGGCCAGCGCGCCGAGGCTCAGCCCCTCGAGCCCGTCGCGCGACGCGAGACGGAAGGCGCGCTCGACGATGCGATCGCGCGTCTCGGTTCCCTTGGTGGTCGTCCCCACGCCTCTCTATTACGACCGATCGGTCGTGCCGTCAAGCGCTCAGCTCGGGCGGCGTGGTGCAGACGCTCCAGGGCGACGCCTCGGGGTTGAGGTCGCCACCGGTGAGGTGCCAGCCCGACGGATCGCGCAGCAGCGGCAGGAGCGTGTCCCCGCCGAGCACCTGCCACTCCTCGCGCGTCCAGCCGGGCATGAACCCGAGGCGCAGGAAGGCCGGCGCCGTCGGGCCGCGCAGGTTGCAGCGCAGCGTCACGCGCCCCGCGCCGCGCCCCGCCGCGTAGGCGACGATCGCCGCCACGGTCGCGCGCGCGTCGTCGGGATCGAGCGGCAGCAGGTGATCGACGAGCAGCGCCCCGCGCACCGAGAGCTCGATGGCGCCCCAGCCCACCAGCCGACGGCCGCGCTCGACGGCGACGATCTCCTGGCGACACACCGGGTTGTCGAGGTAGCGCCAGGTCATCGTCGGCACGTCGCGCCGCCCGATGACGTCGACGCGCGCCGCGACGTCCTCGAACAGCCGATCGAAGCGCCCGTCGAGGCGCTCCACCCGCCGCGCCGTCAGCGCCCGCGCCCCCGTCGGCACGCCGCCCGCCGCCAGCCCGCGCGCCGCGCCGAGCGCCTGCCCGACGAGCGCGCCGAAGAGCGGCGTGTGCTCCGCGAGCCACGCCACGCCGCCGCCGAGCGGACCGCGCGCGCGGAACGGCTCGACCAGCCCGCGCGCGCTGAGCGGCAGGCTCAGGTAGCGCAGCGTCCCGACGACGCGCGCACCCACCTGCACCAGCGCCGAGAGGTTCTCGCGCACCGGCGGCCCGCACATGAAGGTGAAGGGGACCTCGCCCTCCTGCATGGCGCGCAGCGACGCGCGGTGCAGCGCGCGCGCGATCCCGCGCCGGCGGTGCGACGGGAGCACGAAGGCGTCGAAGCCGACCGAGCCGCGCCGCAGCCGCGACGCGACCACGAAGTCGCGCGGCATGATCGACGTGAAGCCGGCGATCTCCCCCGTCTCCCCGTCGAGCGCGAGCCAGGTCGCCGCCGGGCCCTGCGGGTTCTTGCGATAGAGCCAGTCGTGCCGCGCCGTCGCGCCTTCGCGCGTGATGTGCTGCTCGAGCAGCGTCACCAGCACCGCCTCGTCGCCGGAGGTCGCCCGCCGCACCACATAGCGCGCCGGCTCGTCGGCGACCGGCAGCTCGTCGACCGGGAAGGGAATCGGGCGCGCGGGCGCGGGCTCCGTCGGTGCGGTGGTCGCGTCGCGCTCGAGCTCGGGCTCAATCATGGTCGCCGCCTCCTCGTGGTGCGCCCGGTGTCGGCGCCGCGCGAGTGAGATCAATCGGGTGCGCCACCCGTCTCCGCGCGCAACGACTACACGGCGCGATCCGGCGTCGTGTAGAACCCGGAGACCCTACAATCACAAGATGGACGCGCGCTCACCGGCCCTCGCCGTACCGTCGCTGTCGTGGCCGCTGCGGTACGCCATCGCGATCGCGCTGCCCTTCGGGGCGACCGCGCTGCAGCTGCTGTTCATGCCCGCCGTGCACCACACGCCGTTCGTCACCTTCTTCCTGGCGGTGTTCGTCTCGGCGTGGGTGGGCGGAGGCGGCCCGGGGGCGATCGCGGTCCTCCTCTCGACGATCCTCGGCGCCTACTGCTTCATGCCGCCGCCCTTCTCGTTCGACCTCAGCGGCGCGGGCGTCACCTCGACGCTGCTCTTCACGGCGGTCGGCTCGCTGATCGCGGCGCTCGCGGCAATGGTGCGGCGGGGGGGCCTCGAGCGCTCGCGGCTGCTCGAGGCGACGCGCGCGGCGCAGGCCACCGCCGAGGAGGCGAGCCGCGCGAAGGACCAGGTGCTGGCGATGCTCGGCCACGAGCTGCGCAACCCGCTGGCGCCGATGAAGAGCGCGCTCGAGCTCATGCGGCGGCGCGGCGACGCGGCGACCGTGCGCGAGCGGCAGATCCTCGAGCGGCAGGTGCGCCACCTGGAGCGGCTCGTCGACGACCTCCTCGACGTGGCGCGCTCCCGCTCGCGCCCGCGCCGGTGGGGGTCGCCCGCGTGGTCGCGCAGCCGTCGCCGAGCTCGTCGGCGAGCGCTCGCCCGGTGAACTCCAGCCAGGTCTGGTTGAAGTAGTCGCACTTGGCGTCGAGGCCCGCCCGCCAGATGAGGACGGGCGAGCTCTCGACGAGGCGAAGGTGCTCAGCCGGCGTCAGGCCGTCTCGCGCCATGCTCCGTGTCATGGGCCGCGACGGCGGAGACGGCAAGACGGAGGCAGGCTAGGCGCTCTCCCAGATGACGGCCTTGCGGGCGTCGTACCAGGACTCGGCCTTGGCGCTGTAGCGGTCCTCGATCACGTTGCGCTTCACCTTGAGCGTCGGCGTGAGGAAGCCATTTTCGATGGCCCACGCCTCCTTGGCGATGACGAGGAACTCGAGGTGCTCGTGCGGATCGAGCTGCGCGTTCGCCTTCGTGCGCAGCGCGCCGAGCTGCTGCTCGATCTCGCCGCGCAGCGTGCCCGAGTCGGAGGCGAGCTTCTTGCGCAGCTCCTCGGCGAGCACGACCACCGCGAACGGCTGCGGGTGACCGTGACCGGTGACACAGGCCTGCTCGACGGTGCCGTCGGCGGTGAGGATGTTCTCGATCGGCGCCGGGGCGATGTACTTGCCCTTCGACGACTTGAAGAGCTCCTTCACGCGGCCGGTGATCTTGAGGCGCCCCTCGGCGTCGATCTCGCCGCGGTCGCCGGTGCGCAGATATCCGTCTTCGGTAAAGGTCTCGCGCGTCGCCTCGGGCTGCTTGTAGTAGCCCTTCATCGTCGCCGGCGACTTCACCAGGACCTCGCCTTCGGGGCTGAGCTTCACGTCGACCTCGTCGAGCGGCTGCCCGACGTAGCCGATGCGCGCCTTGCCGAGGCGGTTCACGTGCGAGTAGCTGAAGTTCTCGCTCATGCCGTAGCCCTCGAGGAGCGGCAGGCCGAGCTTGTTGTACCAGGCGAGCAGCTCCGGCGGGATCGGCGCCGAGCCCGAGACGGCGAAGCGCGTCTGATCGAGGCCCAGGCCGGCGAGCACCTTCTTGCGGACGATGCCCGAGAGGATCGGGATCTTGAGGAAGGTGTTCAGCTTCTTCGCCGGCATCTTGGCGTGGACGCCGTGCTGGAACTTGAGCCACAGGCGCGGCACCGAGTGGAACACCGTCGGGCGGGCGCGCTGGATGTCCTTCACGAAGGTGTCGAGCGACTCGGCGAAGAAGATCTTCGTCCCCGCGCGCAGCGAGGTCGCCTCGAGGGCGGCGCGCTCGAAGGCGTGCGCGAGCGGCAGGTACGAGAGCATGCGGTCCTCGGCGCGGAGGTCGAGGACGCTGCAGAAGCCGCGCGCCGCGAACGAGATCGTCGCGAAGGTGTGCTCGACGCCCTTGGGCTTGCCGGTCGTGCCCGAGGTGTACATGACGAAGGCGGTCTCGTCGTGGCCGCGCTCGGGGTTGCCCCCGACGGGGTCGACCTTGCCGACGATGTCCTCCCACACCGGGTAGTCGTTCGGCGGGCTGAGCCGATAGGAGATGCGCGGCATGTCGGCGGGGACGCCCGGCTTCATCTCGTCCCAGGTGTCGAGCTTGCCGACGAAGATCAGCTTGGCCTCGGAGTGGTCGAGGATGTAGCGGACGGTCTCGGCCGTCAGCGTCGGGTAGAGCGCCACCGACTTGTGGCCCGCCATCCAGATGGCGAGCTCGCTCATGATGAAGTGAGCGCAGTTCTTCGACAGGATCGCGATCGAGCTGCCGCGCGGGAGGTTCAGCGACTGGAGGTGGGCGGCCATGCGGCGCGCCTCGTCCATCGCGATCTTCCACGTGTACTCGCGCGCTTGGCCGCCGCCGAGCGGCTGTACCAGCCACACGTCGTTGGCGCGTTCGCGCTCCCATTTGTAGGCCCGCTCGAGGAGGAGATCATTCTTGTCAATCGTGCCCATCGCGATGCGAAAGCGTAATACGTTTGACGCAGAATGGCGAGACGTCCCGAGAGCGGATTGATCGTCGGCGGCGATGGCCGCGCCCGCTGCTGGTGGTGCGGAGAATCCGAAGATTACGTCCGCTATCACGACGAGGAGTGGGGGCGGCCGGTGCGCGACGACGTGCGCCTCTTCGAGAAGCTCTGCCTCGAGGGGTTCCAGTCGGGGCTGAGCTGGCTGACGATCCTGCGCAAGCGCGACGCCTTCCGTCGGGCGTTCGCCGGGTTCGACTTCCGGAAGGTGGCGACGTTCGGCCCGCGCGACGTCGAGCGACTCCTCGGCGACGCGGGCATCGTGCGCCACCGCGGCAAGATCGAGTCGACCATCCACAACGCCCGGCAGGCGCTCGCGCTCGGCGAGGAGGAGGGGTCGCTCGCCGACTACGTGTGGCGCTTCCAGCCGCCCGCCTCGTCGCGGCCGAAGCGCTTGACGAAAAAGACGCTGGCCGCGATGTCGACCTCGCCCGAGTCGGTGGCGCTGTCGAAGGACCTCAAGCGGCGCGGCTGGACCTTCGTCGGGCCGACGACGGTGTACGCCTTCATGCAGGCGATGGGCCTCGTGAACGATCACCTCGACGGCTGCTGGACGCGACCGTAGGATCCCCGCATGGCCGAGACCGAGACGCGCAAGGCGACCTGCATGTTGTGCGAGGCGGTGTGCGGCCTCTCCGTCGAGCTGGAGGGGGGCGCGGTGAAGACGGTGCGCGGCGACCGCGAGGATCCCTTCAGCCGCGGGTACGTCTGCCCGAAGGCGACGGCGATCGCCGACGTGATGGGCGATCCCGATCGCGTGCGCGCGCCGATGCGGCGGGTGGGCGATCGCTGGCAGGAGGTGGGCTGGGACGCGGCGCTCGACGAGGCGGCGGCGCGCCTGGCGGCGGTGCAGCGACGGTACGGGCGCAGCGCGGTGGCGGTCTACGTCGGCAACCCGACGGTGCACAGCTACGCGGCGATGCTGGCGATGCCGTTCTTCGTGCGCGCCTTCGGGACGCGCGCGCGCTTCTCGGCGACGTCGGTGGACCAGCTGCCGTCGATGCTGGCGGCGCTGCAGATGTTCGGGCACCAGGTGCTCTTGCCGATCCCCGACGTCGATCGCACCGCCTACATGCTGATGCTGGGGGCGAACCCGGTGGCCTCGAACGGCAGCCTGATGACGGCGCCGGGGATCGGCGCGCGGCTGAAGGCGCTGCGCGCGCGCGGCGGGCGGCTGGTGGTCGTCGATCCGCGGCGCAGCGAGACGGCCGAGATCGCCGACGAGCACATCGCCGTTCGCCCCGGCGGCGACGCGGCGCTCCTCCTCGGGATGCTGCACGTGATCTTCGCCGAGGGGCGCGCGGCGCTCGGGCGGCTGGCGGCGTTCACCGACGGCGTCGACGAGGTGGCGCGGCTGGCGGCGCGCTTCCCGCCCGAGCGCGTGGCGGCGCGCGCAGGCATCGACGCCGAGACCATCCGGCGGCTGGCGCGCGAATTTTCGTCTAGCACGAGCGCGGTCTGCTACGGGCGCATGGGCGCCTGCACGCAGGAGTTCGGCGGGCTCGCGGCGTGGCTGGTGAACGTCCTCAACATCGTGACCGGGAACCTCGACCGCGCGGGCGGGGCGATGTTCACGCGGCCGGCGGTGGACCTCGTCGGGGTGACGGCGCGCACCGGCGACCGCGGCCACTTCGGCGTCTGGAAGTCGCGGGTCCGCGGGCTGCCGGAGTTCGGCGGCGAGCTCCCGGTGGCGACGCTGGGCGAGGAGATCGAGACCCCGGGCGAGGGGCAGATCCGCGCGCTGGTGACGTTCGCCGGGAACCCGGTGCTGTCGTCGCCGAACGGGGCGCGGCTCGAGCGCGCGCTGTCGAAGCTGGAGGTGATGGTCTCGATTGATGTCTATCGAAATGAGACCACCCGCCACGCCGACCTGATCCTGCCGACCTCGTTCGGCTTCGAGCGCGATCACTACGACCTCGTCTTCTATGCGCTGGCGGTGCGCAACGCCGCTCGCTTCGCGCCGTCGCTGGTCACGCCGCCGCCGGGCGTGCGCGGCGACTTCGAGGTGCTGCTCGACCTCGCGACGCGGCTCCGCGCGCACGGCGGCGGCAAGCGCGGGCGGGCGCAGGACTGGACGCTGCGCGGGCTGCGCGCGCTCAGGCCGCGCCGGATCCTCGATCTGCTGATGCGCCTCGGGCCGCACCGCCTGTCGCTGGCGAAGCTGCGCAAACGGCCCGAGGGGATCGACCTCGGGCCCCTCGAGCCGGCGCTCCCCGGGCGGCTGTTCACAAAAAATCGCCGCATCGCGCTCGCGCCCGAGGGGCACCTCGCCGACGTGGCGCGGCTCGAGGCGTCGCTGGATGCCGCCAGCGACGGGTTGGTGCTGATCGGGCGGCGCTCGCTGCGCAGCAATAATTCGTGGATGCACAACAGCGCGCGCCTGGTGAAGGGGCCGGTGGGCTGCACGCTGGTCATGCACCCGACCGACGCGGCGGCGCGCGGGCTCGTCGACGGCGCGCGGGTGCGGGCGCGGACCCGGGTCGGCGCGGTGGAGGTGCCGCTCGTCGTCAGCGACGAGGTTGCGCCCGGGGTGGTGTCACTGCCGCACGGCTGGGGACACGCGCGCGCCGGCACCGCGCTCGGCGTCGCGCAGGCGCACGCGGGCGCCAGCCTCAACGACCTCACCGACGACGCGCGCGTCGATGCGCTGAGCGGCAACGCCGCCTTCAGCGGCGTCCCCGTCGAGGTGGAGGCGATCTGATGGCGCGCCACCTGACCCCGGCGCAGATCGATCGGGTCATCGCGGTCCTGCGCAGCAAAGAGGATCACGACTTCATCTCGCGCGGTCGCGGCGGCAGCGGCTTCGGACACCGCGCGGGGCAGCTCTACACCGTCTGGGTCGAGGACTTCGATCGGCAGGAGTCGCCGGTGACCGAGGAGCAGCTGCGCCGCGTCCTCGCCGACATCGACTTCGACAACTACAGCCACCGCTACGACGCCTGGGCGGTGCAGTCGATGGGCGTCGAGATCGAGGGCCCGACGTTCATCTCGCGCTGAGAGCGAAGTTCGCATAGTATTCGCTCTGCATGGCGGCGCCGCTCGAATTGTTGCTTGACGGATTCGACGTCGACGAGCGCCCGACGATCGTCCCCGGCACCGGCTTCACCGCCGCGCGCGTCCGTGTCGGGACTCGCCTCCTGCCCAAGCCAAAGAGCGGCCGCCCGTACGCGCTCACCAGCCGCACCGGACGGACCGCGCGGATTCTCCTGAAGCCGCGCCTCGCGGGGTTCGATCCCTGCCCCGCGATCCTCGTCGACGACGTACCGTATGCGGCCGGCTGGCCGGCGATCCCCGTCGTCGACTGGCTGATCCCCTTTCTCCTCGCGGCGCCCTGCCTCGCTGGGGGCGCGATCGGTGGCGGGTTCGGCGGCGCCGCCGCGGCGTTCACCATGCTGATCGCCCGTTCGCGCCTCCCACGCGGCGCGCGCATTCCGCTGAGCATTCTCGCCTCGCTCTGCGCCTTCGCGCTGACGCTGCTGGTGACGAGCGCGTTCAGGAGCGCGATCGGCGCCGGTCGCTGACGGCGAAGCCGAGCGAGAGCAGGACCACCAGCGTCGGGAAGGCGGCGGCGCCGAGGGCGACGGCGGCGGCGAGCGGGAGGAGCGGGGCGAGCGCGCCAGCGACGAGCGCGGCGAGGATCGCGCTTATCGGGACGAAGGCGCGCGGGAGGCTGGCGTCCTTGATGGCGGGCTCGCCGCGAGCGACGAGGCGGGCGTTGCGCCAGCGCCGCGCCTGCAGCGTGAGGATCGCGAAGAGGAGCCCGCTCAGCGCACCCGCGACGGCGCCGAGTCCGCAGCCCGCGACGATGTGCGTCACGACGCCCATTGCTCCAGTCTAGCGCGGTGCGCGGGGACGGGAGACCCGGTCAGCGCGGCTTCCACCGGCCACCGAGCACCGGCCAACTCCACGAAAAGACGATGTGAACGAGAGGCATGGCGGTTGCTGAACGACGTCGCTCCATGAGCCGAACCCGCCTCTTCGACTCCCTCCGCCGCAGCCTCCTCATCGCCCGCGACGCCGACGCGCGCGGCATCTCGACGGAGCGCGCCCTCGACGAGGCGCGCGCTCGCGCCCGCGGCGTCACGCGCCGCCAGGTGCTCGGCGGGCTCGCCGTCGGGGCCGGCGCCCTCGCGGTCGGTCTCCCGCGCCGCGCCCGCGCGCAGTCGGCCTCGCTCGACGTCGGCATCGTCGGGGCGGGCCTCGCCGGCCTGGTCTGCGCCGACCAGCTCCTCCGCGCCGGCACCGTCGCCACGCTCTACGAAGCCTCGCAGCGCGTCGGCGGCCGTCAGTTCTCGCTGCGCGGCCTCTTCCCCGGCCAGGTCGCCGAGCGCGGCGGCGAGCTCATCGACAACCTGCACAAGACGATGATCGGCTACGCGAAGGAGCTCGGCCTCACCCTCGAGGACATGGGCAAGCAGCCCGGCGAGGTCTTTTACTACTTCGACGGCCGTCGCGTCCCCGAGGCCGAGGTCGTCGATGCCTTCCGCGCCTTCGTCCCGGCGATGAAGGCCGACCTCCGCGCGAGCTCGGGCGCGCCCACCGCCGACGGCTACAACGACGCCGACCTCGCGCTCGATCGGATGAGCCTCGCCGAGTACATGGTCTCGCGCGGGGCGAGCCGCCTCGCGCAGCAGGCCGTCGGGGAGGCCTACCTCGCCGAGTACGGCCTCGAGCTCGCCGAGCAGAGCGCGCTCAATTACCTGCTCTTCATCCACGCCGACAAGCGCTCGAAGTTCACCCCGTTCGGCATCTTCAGCGACGAGCGCTACCACGTCGTCGAGGGTAACGACGCCATCGCCACCGGCATCGCCGGCAAGCTCCGCCCGGGGCAGCTCCAGCTCGATCACCTCCTCGTGCGCGTCGCCAAGAGCGCGGCCGGGCGCATCGAGCTCACCTTCCGCGCCGGCTCGCGCACCGTCGTCCGCAGCCACGACGCGGTGGTGCTGGCGATCCCCTTCAGCGTGCTGCGCACCGTCGAGCTCGACGCGAGCCTCGGCCTGCCCGCGTGGAAGACGAAGGCCATCCGCGAGCTCGGCTACGGCACCAACGCCAAGATGATGGTCGGCTTCGACGGGCCGGTCTGGAGCGCGCTCGGCTCGAACGGCGCCTCCTACTCCGACCTCGCCGATCACCAGGCGACCTGGGAGACGAACCCGACGAAGGCGACCTCGTCGAGCGCCATCCTCACCGACTACTCGTCGGGCGTGCGCGGCGCCTCGCTGCGCCCCGATCGCGTGCAGGCCGAGGCCGACAAGTTCGTGCGCGCGCTCGATCGCGTCTACCCCGGCGCCTACGCGGCGGCGACGCGCACCCGTGACGGCTATCGCGTGCACCTCGAGCACTGGCCGTCGAACCCGCTGTCGCGCGGCAGCTATACCTGTTATCGGCCGGGGCAGTTCACGTCGATCGCCGGGAACGAGGGCAAGCCCGTCGGGAACCTCCTCTTCGCCGGCGAGCACACCAACTCCTTCTACGAGTGGCAGGGCTTCATGGAGGGCGCCTGCCTCTCGGGGATCGCCGCCGCCAAGCAGCTCACGAAGCCGCGCTGATCGTCCGAACGTCCGCCAATCGCTTGGGCTCCCATGCGAGTATGCTGGGGGCATGTCGATGCGCGCGACACAGCGGCTCCTCGGCGAGCTGCTGGAGCTCACGCACGAGGCGACCGGGCTCGGCCTCGCCTGGGCGGCGCTCGCCCGCGACGCCCCGACGCCCGAGGTCGCGCTGACCGCGCGTCAGCGCCAGATCGTCGAGCTCGACAAGCTGGCCGTCACCAACCGCGCCGAGCTCGTCGCCGTGCTCGCCCGTCGGCGATCGTGAGCGGCGTCGGCGATCGGCTCCTCGGGGAGCTGCTGGAATTTTCGCATGACGCAAAAGATGGGCGCGCGCTGTCGGCGTTCACGCTCGAGCGGCTGCAGTCGCTGACCCCGTGGGACGGGGCGATCTGCGCCTGCCTCCCCTACCGCAGCGACGCCGACGCCGCCATCATCCGCCACCCCGACCCGGCGCGCCTGACCGCCTCCTTCCGCCACTACGTCGAGAATCAGCCGCGCATGCGGCGCGAGCTCCAGCGCGTGCGCGCGGCCGAGCGCATGAGCCGCGGCGCCATCCTCGACAGCGACATCTTCTCGTCGGGGGAGCGCGAGCGGCTCGTCTTCTACGACGAGATCGGGCGACCGCTTCGCATCGTGAACCTCCTCGCGGCGCGCGTGATGTTCCGCGGCCGGCCGCTCGCGCGCCTCATCCTCATGCGCTCGGGACGCAGCCGCCCCTTCGGCGCGCGCGACGTCGAGCGCATCCTGCCGCTCTTGCCGGCGATCGGCGTCGCGCACGCCGCGCTGCAGTCGTGCGCGCGGGCGCCGTCGTCGTCGAAGGTGGCGCTCTCGCCGCGCGAGCGTCAGATCGCCGAGCTCGTCGCCGCCGGCTACCGCAACCCCGACATCGCGGCCGTCCTCGGGACCTCGCGGAACACGGTGCGCAATCAGCTCGCGGCGCTCTTCGAGCGGCTGTCGGTGACCAACCGCGCCGAGCTGGTGGCGCTGCTGGCGCGGTCGGGCGGCGGCGCGGCGCGCTCGCGGTAGAACCGGAGCTTGAGGAGCTCGGCGGCGGTGACGTAGAGGACCGTGATCGCAGCGATGGCGCCCATCGCCGACGCGGGCAGCGGCACGAACCCGAGCACCCCGACGAGCGGCAGGTAGGGGACGGCCAGCGCGATCGCGGTCAGCACGAGGGTCGCGGCGAGGAGGATCGACCCCGGCCGGCTGCGGAAGAGCGGCCGTCGCGTGCGCACCACCATCACCACCACGAGCTCGGTCAAGAGCGACTCGACGAACCAGGTGGTGCGGAACAGCGACGGCTCGGCGTGAAAGCCCCAGATCAGCACCGCGAACGTGACGAGGTCGAAGGCCGAGCTGAGGAGGCCGAACTCGACCATGAAGCGCGCGATGAAGCGCAGCTCCCAGCGGCGCGGGCGCGCGACCAGCTCGGGATCGACGCTGTCGTCGGCGATGCCGAGCGCCGGCACGTCGGAGAGGAAGTTGTTGAGCAGGATCTGCCCGGCGGTGAGCGGCAGGAACGGCAGGAACAGCGACGCGACCGCCATCGAGACCATGTTCCCGAGGTTGGCGCTCGTCGTCATGAGGACGTACTTCAGCGTGTTGGCGAAGGTGCGGCGCCCCTCCTCGATGCCGCGGCGGATCACGTCGAGGTCGCGCTCGAGCAGCACGAAGTCGGCGGCCTCGCGCGCGACGTCGACCGCGCCCTCGACCGTGAGGCTGGTGTCGGCGGCGTGCATCGCCGGCGCGTCGTTCACACCGTCGCCGAGGAAGCCGACCACGTGGCCGGTCCGGCGCAGCGACGAGATGATGCGCTCCTTCTGGTTGGGGTCGACCTCGACGAAGAGGTCGGTGCGCTCGGCGGCGTGCCACAGCGCCTCGTCGTGGAGCGCGTCGAGCTGGGCGCCGTCGAGGACGCGCTCGGGATCGAGGCCGACGCGGGCGGCGACGTGCTGGGCGACGGGGCGCGCGTCGCCGGTGATGACCTTCACCGCGACGCCGAGGCGGGCCAGGTCGGCGATGGCCTGCGCGACGCCGGCCTTCTCGCGATCGAGGAAGGTGACGAAGCCGCGGAAGGTGAGCGCGCGCTCGCAGTCGCGGCCGAAGGGGCCGGCGGCCGCGGCGCCGTCGAGCAGGCGGGTGGCGACGGCGAGGACGCGGATGCCGCGCGACGAGAAGTCCTGGTAGCGCGCCTCGAGCGCGGCCGCCTCGTCGTGCTCGAGGGCGCAGACCTCGACGACGTGGTGGAAGGCGCCCTTGGTGACGAGGCGCGCGCGGGCGCCGTCGCCTGCCTCGGCGCCGTCGGCGACGACCACGCTGACGCGCTTGCGCGTGAAGTCGAAGGGGACCTCCGCCAGCTTGCGCGTGCCCTCGACGGAGATCGGGTGCGCCGCGAGGATGGCGTCGTCGAGCGGGCTGGGCAGCCCGGTCTCGAGCGCGGCGTTGAGCGCCGCCAGCTCCAGCACCTCCGTCGAGGGGGCCCCCGCCGCGTCGAAGGCGCCGTCGAGCTGCACCACGCCTTCGGTGATGGTGCCGGTCTTGTCGGTGCACAGGACGTCCATCGAGCCGAGGTTCTCGATGGCGTTGAGGCGCCGCACGAGGACGCCGGCTCTGGCCATCAGCGTCGCGCCGCGCGAGAGGTTGACGGTGAGGATCGCGGGCAGGAGCTCGGGGCTGAGCCCGACGGCGAGCGCGATGGCGAAGAGCAGCGTCTCGACGACGGGGCGGGCCATCAGCATGTGCGCGACGAACACGATCAGCACCATGACCAGCATGGCGATGGTGAGGAGCTCGCCGAAGCGGCGGACGCCGCGGTCGAACTCGGTGAGCGGCGAGCGCAAGGTGAGGCGGCGGGCGATCGCGCCGAAGCTGGTGCGCGCGCCGGTCTCGACGGCGAGGGCGCGGGCGGTGCCGCTGCGGACGTTGGTGCCGAGGAAGACGCAGTTGGTGCGGCGGCCGAGCGGCGTGTCGGCGGGGCGCGCGCCGGGGCTCTTCTCGACGGGGAAGGACTCGCCGGTGAGCGCCGCCTCGCTGACGTAGCAGTCGGTGGCCTCGAGGAGCACGCCGTCGGCGGGGACGAGCGACCCGGCGGCCAGCAGGAAGACGTCGCCGGGGACCACCTCCTCGACGGGGATGGGCGTCGGGCGGCCGTCGCGGAGCACGGTCGCGCGGGCGCGGATGCGGGCGCGCAGGGCGGCGGCGGCGGTCTCGGCGCGGTGCTCGCGCGAGAAGCCGAGCGCGACCGAGGCGACGACGATGGTGGTCACGATCGCGGCGTCGATCCACTCGCCGGTGAGCGCCGAGACGACGGCGGCGAAGAGGAGCAGGACGAGGAGCGGGTTGCGGAGCTGCGCGACGAGGACGCCGAGCGTCGAGCGGCCGCGCGCGCCGTCGAGGACGTTGGGTCCGACGGCGGCGAGGCGCGCGGCGGCCTCGTCGCTGGTGAGCCCCGTCGGACGCGAGCCGAGGCGCGCGGCGAGCGCGGCGGCGTCGTGCGCCCAGTAGGGCCACTGGGGCCGGTGGGGATCGGTCGCGCCGTCGGACGTCGGACGCTCCATGCGCCCGACGTTAGCGCCGATTCTCCGACGGCGCGAGGGGACGCGGATGGGGTACGATCGGCTCGGGGAGGGACTGCGATGAAGAGATTCGCGATCGTGGGTGCGCTGCTCGGCGCGGCCGGCTGCGGCGCCGGCGCGGGCGGCGCGTGCAGCGTGGCGTGCGGCCAGAAGTCGACCTGCGGCTCCGTCGGGAACAACCTCACGGCGCTGGGCGCGCTCGAGGCGGCGCGCGCGCCGGCGCAGTCGATCGTCGGCGGCACGCCCAAGTGGGTGGGCGCGTTCGCCGGGCTGAAGATCACGCGCGCGGGGCTCCCGTCGATGGAGCCGGAGACGCAGATCCTCGGGACGACCATCTACGCGAGCGGCTGGGTGTTCAAGTACTGCGCCGGGCTCGACGAGGTGGTGTTCGGCGCGGGGCCGCCGGACACGACCATCGAGAAGGGGTGCGGGATGTTCAACTGCGACGCGGTGGCCAGCTTCACGCCGCCCGCGGTGGACTCGCCGGCGGCGGTGGCGGCGGCGTTCCCGTCGGACCCGGCGACGACGGTGTACAACGTCGACCTCAACCTGCTCGCCGGGCCGCGGGTGTGGTCGGTGACGCGGCGGCCGAACGGGCCGACGGTGAAGGTCGATGCCGACAGCGGCGCGGTGGTGCCGTAGCGCGCGCGTCTTCGTCGCGGACGGAGTGTCTTCTTGCTGCGACGGGGGCGGCGTGAAGGTGACGCACGACTGGACGGTGTGCCGCCGGCGGGGCGGTGGTGCGGTTCGTCAGGGCGTGGACGTTCGGAACGGAGCGACGGCGTCTCCGGCGCCTGGCTGGGGCGATCCCCAGCCCCCCGCCTATCTGCTCGGTGGTCGTGCGATTCGGAGCGCGCGTTCGGCGTTCTGGAGCAGCCAGGTACGCGGAGGCACGACGGCGGAGTCGAGCCACGCGAGGCTGCTGCAGAAATCCTGATCGACAAAATAGTCGGGGCGGGTCGGGTTGTGCTTCCAGCGGTTCTCGAGGACGTAGCGGAGCGCGTTCTTGACCTCGGTTGGTGAAACCAACATCGGCACTGATACGAACATCGCGGTATCGCTGGTTATTCGCACGCCGTAGCGCTGCGAGCGGCGATTCTATTGCCGTGATCTCTCCATCCAGAACCCCGCAACCGGCGCCCCAGCCCCCAAAACGCGACACCTCGCCATGCTGCCAGCGCCAAGGCTGCAAATCGTCCATTTGCAATTTGGGATCTGATAATCGGCTCCGCGGTACGTTTCTACAATTAGCGCGGCGTGCCCCGTCCGTCGTCGCTACGTGGCTGAGCACCTACCGCTACTCTGCACGGAAATGATCCCGACAGCAGCATTCTTGGATCGATGCAATCGCTACTCTGCGCGTATGATCCAATAGACGGCAGCATTCTTGGGTCGTGTCTCGCTCCCTCCAATATCATTCACATTGATCGGGTGTGTGTGCGCACCAGTTCCCTCCGGAACCACAGCCGAGATCGCCCCGAGAGTCGGATCAGAATTGAATTTATTCGTACCTCCGGCGACGTCCCTCGAACTATTCGTGCCAGCGATGCCGCTCTTGTTGATATTCACTGGATGTCCGTGTTCGCCTGATGACGGCATATTTGCAGGATGATTGTGGCGAATCACTTCGTCAGGCTGGAAACTACCGACCGCATTTCCGTCATGTCCGCCGGGGTTGATCTGCTTTCGGTTCGCGGCATCAACATCCTTCTTCGGCGGATTTGAGTCGACACCGCGAAGGAAGATTCCCTGCAAATCTGGAACATTGAACTTGTTCACTCCGTCGCCGCCCCAGCTCGAACCGATAGCATCAAAGAGCTTTGGATACTTCAATCGATCATACTTCTTGCCATCGCAAACGAGATAGTTCTTCGGAACGTTCTGTGTCGGACCGGCAAACGCCAGGATCGTTCCTATTGGAACCTCCTTCGTAGCAGGAACTTCGGCGTGAACCGCTACCGAAACACTCGCAAGGCTGAGAATCATCGCTGATTTACCGAGCCAACGCGCCATAGTCGCCCTCCATCGTTTCCAACGGTGACATCCTATCGGCGCGCAGGAAAAAAGCAAAATAAGTAAGAGCAAACGTTGAACTGGACGGGGCGCGATCTCCGCGACGCGCAGGCGTAATGGCACACAGCCCCTATCTCGATCCCCGCCGCGCGGCAACCTGCCCCGGCGCCTCGCCGCTCGACCCCCGAGACGGGACTGTTGTACAAACGACGGCGTGACCGCTCTTGAGCGCCTCCTTGGTCACTACCGCGCGATCGCCGCCACCCACCGCGAATCGGGCACCTACTTTGAAGAACTGATCGTTGCGTACCTGAAGACGGAGCCTGCGTTCCGGGAACTCTATCGCGACGTCTGGATGTTCGCCGATTGGGCTGACCGACAGGGTCTCGACAAGCGCGACACGGGGATCGACCTCGTAGCTGAGACGTTCACCGGCGAGTTACACGCGATCCAGTGCAAGCTCTACGCGCCCGACTATCGGATGCAGAAGTCGGACATCGACAGCTTCTTTACCGCGTCGGGGAAGAAGCCCTTCACCCATCGCATCATCGTCGCGACAACGAGCCTGTGGAGCGAGCACGCGGAGGAGGCTCTACGAGACCAACAGCCTCCAGCCCAGAAGATCGATCTACTCGCCTTTACTCGCCTTGGAGAACAGCGTCATCGACTGGGCCAAGTTCCAGCCAAAGTCGACGACGGTTGTTGTCAAGCCGAAAAAAGCGCTCCGGCCACACCAGGTAGACGCTCGAACGCGTGTTGCGCGGGGGCTCAGCAAGCACGATCGCGGCAAGCTCATCATGGCGTGCGGCACTGGGAAGACGTTCACCAGCCTCAAGATCGCCGAGGAGGTTGCCGGCGAAGGGAAACGGGTCCTGTTTCTCGTCCCGAGTCTCGCGCTCCTCTCGCAGACGCTTACGGAGTGGACGCAGGAGAGCGAGATCCCCTTACGGAGCTTCGCCGTCTGCTCGGACAGCGACGTCGGCAAGAAGCGTAAGAAGGACAACGACGCGGTACAGACATTCGTGCACGAGCTTCAGTATCCAGCAACGACAAGCGCGAAGTCTCTCGCGAGGGAGATGAAGGACCGCCACGACAAGAAGCACATGAGCGTGGTGTTCGCCACGTACCACTCCATCGACGTCATCCACAAAGCGCAGCACGATCACGACCTACCCGCCTTCGACCTCATCGTGTGCGACGAGGCGCACCGGACGACGGGAGCCAAGTGGGAGGGTGAGGACGAGAGCCACTTCGCGAAGATTCACGACGCGAAGTTCATCCGGGGCGCGAAACGGCTCTACATGACCGCGACGCCGCGCATCTTCGGCGACGTCGCCAAGGCGACGGCCGACCGCGACAAGGTCGTGCTCTACTCGATGGACGACGAGGCGCTCTACGGGCCGGCGCTCTACGTCCTCACGTTCTCCGAGTCAGTGAAGCGGGGCCTTCTCGTCGACTACAAGGTGATCGTGCTCTCCGTCGAGGCGTCGCACATCAGCGAGCGAATTCAGAACCTCCTGAAGGACGAGAACAACGAGCTACGCGTCGACGACGCCGCAAAGATCATCGGCTGCTGGAAGGCACTCTCGAAGCAGGGGCTTACGGAGTCGCTCGCGGGCGACGAGCCGCCGATGAAGCGCGCGGTGGCCTTCTGCCAGGTGATCGAGCGCTCGAAGACGGGCAAGACACACAAGGTCTCCTCGAAGGAGATCGCAGCGATGTTTCAGGCGGTCGTCGAGGCGTATCAGGAGGGCGAGCCGTCCCCGGACGACGGCGGAAGCGCCACCGCCCTCCGCTGCGAGGCGGAGCACGTCGACGGCAGCATGAACGCGACGCAGAAAGAGGAAAAGATCGCGTGGCTGAAGGCGCCGACTCCCGAGGACACGTGCCGCATTCTCAGCAACGTCCGCTGTCTCTCCGAGGGGGTCGACGTGCCTGCGCTCGATGCGGTCCTCTTCCTCACTCCGCGTAGCTCTCAGATTGACGTCGTGCAGTCGGTTGGCCGGGTGATGCGCAACGCGCCCGGCAAGCGTCGGGGCTACATCGTGCTTCCCGTCGTCATCCCGACCAAAATCGAGCCGCACGACGCGCTCAACGACAACGAAACCTACCGCGTGGTGTGGCAGGTCCTGCAGGCGCTGCGGTCGCACGACGACCGCTTCGACGCGATGGTGAACAAGCTGGACCTCATCGGCGCCGACCCATCCAAAATGGAGGTCATCGCCGTCAGCGACAAGCTCCGGAAGCCGCGAAGGCGCGGACTCGGCAGCGAGAGCGGCAAGAGCGCCGCCCGGCGCGCTGCCGCCGGCGGACGCACGATCGGGCGTCCGGAGAGCGGTCGGCCGGCACCCGAACAAAGGGAGCTTGAGTTCGAGATCGGCGAGATCGAGCGTGCCATCTACGCCAAGCTCGTCCAGAAGGTCGGAAACCGCCACCACTGGGAGGACTGGGCGAAGGACATCGCCAAGATCTCCCAGACTCACATCGACCGGATTACCGGCATCCTCGGGAACAAGAAAAACACGCGCGAGCGGGAGGCGTTCGAGCGCTTCGCAGAGGAGCTGCGCGACGACCTCAACGACAGCATCACCGACGACGAAATCATCGAGATGTTGGCGCAGCACCTCGTGACGAAGCCAGTCTTTGAGGCGCTCTTCTCGGGGAACAGCTTTGCGACCGAGAACCCTATGTCTCGCGCCATGTCCGGCATCGTCGAGGCGCTCGAGGGGCACCGCCTCGACAAGGAATCCTCGACGCTCGAGGGCTTCTACGAGTCGGTGAAGCTGCGTGCGTCGGGCATCGAGAGCGCCGCCGGGAAGCAAAAGATCGTCGTCGAGCTCTACGACAAGTTTTTCCGCAACGCCTTCCCGAAGATGTCCGAGCGGCTCGGCATCGTCTACACCCCCGTCGAGATCGTCGACTTCATCCTGAAGAGCGTCGATCACCTCCTCGAAACGGAGTTCGGTCAGACCCTCGGCAGCAAGGGCGTTCACATCCTCGACCCCTTCACCGGGAGTACCTATCCGCCGGACGGTACCTCGGAAACGCTTGCCTATGCGATCGGGGCGTGGTTGCGGGGGGCGGCTAGATCGTCGACGGGGCAGCGACGAGACGCGCGGCCTTCCACGCCGCTGGGGTG
>Ga0272446_1001167_pt1 | contig 39022 bp, 37 predicted proteins | sample YNPCB0061_FD_194587 | JGI IMG/M metagenome (GOLD analysis project Ga0272446, IMG submission 194587) | Hot spring microbial mat communities from Yellowstone National Park, WY, United States - YNP-CB-006-1 | ecosystem: Environmental > Aquatic > Thermal springs > Hot (42-90C) > Sediment | place...
GCATGGCGAGGCGGCGGCGCACCCCGGCGTGCTGGACTACGCGGCGCGCATGGGAATTTCCTTCGTGGCCTGGAGTCCGCTGGCGCAAGGCTTGTTGACCAACCGGTACCTCGATCCGAGCAAGGCCGGCAAAGGGGACCGGCTGTTCGATGAAGGGGGGCTGTCTGCCGCAGTGAATGAGCAAACCCTGGGCCGGCTGCGCCGGCTGGCCGAACTGGCGCGCGCCTGGGGAATCGCGTTGTCGCAACTGGCGCTGGCCTATATGTTGTCTCTGCCCGGCATGGGGCCGGCCATCCCCGCCGCCTCATCAGTCGCCCAACTCGAGTCGAATGCCACGGCTGGCAAGATCACTTTGGACGAAGAGCAGCGCCGGCAGGTTCGCGAGGCGCTGCAAGAGGCTTGATCGCCGCGCGTGCTTTTGCGCAGATGTTGAGCGCCGGCCCTATTCTTCCAGCGTCACCGTCACTTCCAGCGGCCCTTGTCCGACTTCGATGTGACACTGCACACAGCCGCGCGTCACGACGCCCGTGTCCAGGTAGAGCACTGTCTCCAGCGAGCGATGGGTCTGGTGGCAGGTCGAGCATTGCACGCTGGTGTCGTAGCGCAACAGGCCGGCGGCGATGATGGCCTGTGCGTCCTCGGCCCCGCGCGGGGGAATCAACCGCGCGCCATTCTTCCACAAGGCATAGCTGAGGGGCAGCATGTTGTGGGTGTGATTGTCCATGCCGGCTACCAGCAACGTCTCCTGGTGGCAGGCCGCGCAGCCGTCGTTCGAGAGATGCGGCGCGCGAACGCGCAACTTCTCCACAGTCGGGTCGTTGCGCCCGACAAACCACTCGGCCAGATTGCGCAGGCCCAACAGGCGCTTGTCCACAACGTGGGCGGCGCTGCCATCGCCCTCGTGGCAGTTGATGCAATGAATGGCGTCGCCGGCTCCGCGAATTTGCTGATAGTGGTAGCTGGACAGATCGACCGCCAACGCGCCGGCGACTGCCGCGCCGGCCCGATCGAAATAGGTTTGTTCCGGCGTGGTGTGGCAGCCGATGCAGAAGCTGTCGTCGCGCTCGGCCTGGCCGACATAGACCAGGCTGCCGAAGAAGCCGGCCAGCGCAACCACAATGCCGAGCGCAGCCCATATCCGGCCCCAGCGCCGGCGCGACCGGCGCAGCAATGCGCCGATGTGACCCTCGTCCGGCTCGTCGTAGTCGGGCAGCTCATATTCGTCGGCGATGCGTTTCATGTGTCAGAGGCGGCAGGCCCTCCGCCGGCGCGCTCAAGGACGCGCCGGCGTCAGCCGTGGCAGCGCCACATGATTGACGAGGATCAGGATGGCTGCGGCGCTGATGAAGCCGATGGACACCCAGACCGCTGTCGGCAGCGCGCCCAGCGTCCAGGCGTCGGGCCGGAACAGCAGTTCGATCCATCCCCGACCCAGACCATACCAGAACAAGTAGCCGGCGAAGATATCGCCATCGCGCAAATGCTGCTGAAAACGCCGGCCGGCCCACAACAACAGAATGAAGCCGATGAAGTTCCAGGCCGATTCGTAGAAAAAGGTCGGATGGAAGCGCGTCTCGGGCGGGTAGGCTGTCAGGTCCGTGAAGTCGATCTTGCCGGTGCGCACCCGGTATTCCGGCGCGATGGTGATGCCCCACCACGAGGAGCCGGTTGGCCCGCCGTACAGTTCCTGGTTGGCGAAGTTGCCCCAGCGCCCGATCGCCTGCGCGATCAACACGCCCGGCGCGACATTATCGAGCCAGCGCAGCAACACCAGCCGCCTGCGCCAGATGATGTAGACAATGCCGATCAGCCCGCCGATCAGCCCGCCAAAGATGCCCAGGCCCCCTCTCCAGATGGCGATAATCTCGATCGGGTTTTGCGAGTAATAGGCCCAGCCGCTGCCGCTGCCATCGTTGGGCGAGGAGAACACGTGATACAGCCGCGCCCCGACCAGTCCCAGAAATATCACGAGCACAACGCCATCCCACACAACATTGGGGTCTTCATCACGGCGCCTGGCCTCCAGGCTGGCCAGGTACGTGGCGAGCATTATGCCCAGGGTGATGAGAATGCCGTACCAGTGCACGGCAAGCGGGCCGATCTGTAGCGCGATGCGAGGGTCAGAAGCCATGCGCCGGATTATATGACGTTGAGTGGCGACACGATCGCCGGCGCCTGAGCCTGTCGAAGGCGCCGGCAGCTTCGGTGGCTGAGCTTGCCGAAGCCACAAGCTCAGCGACCGGCGCAGCTAGCCCGCCACCACCAGCAATTTCGCCAGGCGGTCGCTGCCGCTGAGCGCGATGGCCTCATCGCCGCCGGCTGGCCGGCTGCGCCGCGTGAGGTTTTTCGCTTTGAGCGATTTGGCCGTGCCCTTCAGCGTCACGTACACAATCGTGTCCTCTCCGGCTGCCATCACTGCGTCGGCTACGGTGGCGTCACGCGCCAGTTTGGCCGAGATCACGCCCTTGCCGGCCCGGCCCTGAACGGGGTATTCCTTCGACGCCAGCCGGCTGGCCCTGCCGTCAGTGCTGGCCAGCACCACCTCGCGCTCCTTGTCCTTTGGATCAAGCGCGGCCATGGACACGACGATGTCACCGTCCGCCAGCTTGATGCCGACGACGCCGGTTGCCGGCAGACCCATCGGGCGCACCTCATCCTGCTTGAAGCGAATGGCCATGCCCTGCTGGGTGAACAGCGCGATATCCTCATCGCCGCGCGTTACAGCGACGCTTACCACCGAATCGCCCTCGGCCACGCCGACGATGGGGAACACCGTGCCGGTGGCGCCCGGCAGCACGCTCACCTCCGTCCGCTTGACCATGCCGTTGCTGGTGGCCAATACGACGAACCCCGCGCTGGCTGTGCGCGACAACGCAAACGCGCCGATCACATCGTCGCCGGGCGGGAAAGCGGAGGCGATCGCGCTGAGCGCCGCGCCTTCGCCGGCTGTCACATCTTCCGCCGGCAGGTTGGCCACCGAAAGCACCACCGCCCTGCCCGACGAGCCAACCACATACACCAGGTCTTTGGTGGCGCATTTGACGATGGCAGCCGGCATCACTTCTGCCGCTGCCGTGACCCGCACCGGCTCGTTCACCCGGCCGATCTTGCCATTCTGCCCCACAATCACCGCCACTTTCTCATCCGGCATCAGTTCATGGGTGGTCAGCACCGCGTCGGCGCTGATGCCCTTTTTCTTGTTGTCGCCGATGATGGTGGTGCGCCGGGAATCGCCAAAACGCTCCTTCAGCGCCAGAAGTTCGTCGCGGATGACGCCCAGAATCTTGTTGGGGTGGGCCAGCAAGTCTTCGAGATACTTGATGAGCTTGCGCTTCTCGGCCAGCTCGTCTTCCAGCTTTTTGCGCTCCAGGGCGGCCAGCCGGCGCAACTGCATCTCCAGAATGGCGTTCGCCTGCAGTTCGGTGAACTGGAATGTGTGGATGAGGCCCTGCCGGGCCGCGTCGGTGTCGCGCGAACCCCGGATCAGTTTGATGATCTGGTCGATGATGTCGAGCGCCTTGACCAGGCCTTCGAGGATGTGGGCGCGCTCTCTGGCCCGCAGCAGGTCGTACTCACTGCGTCGGCGCACGATCTCGCGCCGGTGCTCGATGAACACGTGCAGCAGCCGGCGCAACGACAGCACGCGCGGCTCGCCATCGACCAGCGCCAGCATGGTCACGCCGAACGTGCCTTTCATGGCGGTGTATTTGTACAGGCCGGCCAGCGCCTTGCGCGGGTCTTCGCCCTTGCCCACATCGATGACGATGCGCATGCCGCGCCGGTCGCTCTCGTCGCGGATGTCGGTGATGCCGGGGATTTTCTCGTCGCGCGCCAGTTCGGCGATGCGCTCGATCAGCGCCGACTTGTTCACTTCGTAGGGCAGCTCGGTGACGATGATGTGCGTCTTGCCGCGCTGGCCTTCCTCGATGTGAGCCTTGGCCTGCACGATCAGCTTGCTGCGGCCCGTGGCGTACATCATGCGCAGGGCGTCGCCGCCCTCGACCTTGTCGTTGTAGCGAAAGACAATGCCGCCGGTGGGGAAGTCCGGCCCTTTCACGAACTTCATCAGTTCGTCGATGTCCACCTCGACGTCGGGCAACGGGTCGTCCTGCGACCAGCGTTTTTTGCTTTGCAGGATGCGGTCAATGACGAAGGCGGTGGCGTCGCAGATCTCGGCCAGGTTGTGCGGCGGGATGTTGGTGGCCATGCCCACTGCGATGCCGGTGGCGCCGTTGATGATGAGGTTGGGGACGGCGGCCGGCAGCACGGTCGGCTCCATCAGCGTGCCGTCGAAGTTCTCCTGAAAATCCACCGTGTTCTTGTCGATGTCGGCCAGCATCTCCATCGACAGCCTGCTCAGGCGCGCCTCCGTGTAGCGCATGGCCGCCGGCGGGTCGCCGTCCACGCTGCCAAAGTTGCCCTGGCCATCGACCAGCAGGTAGCGCATCGAAAAGTCCTGCGCCATGCGCGCCATGGCGTCGTAGACCGACTGGTCGCCGTGCGGGTGATATTTGCCCAGCACGTCGCCAACGATGCGCGCGCTCTTGCGGTAGGGTGAGTCGGCGCGCAGGCCGGTGTCGTGCATGACGAACAGAATGCGGCGTTGCACCGGCTTCAAGCCGTCGCGGGCGTCGGGCAGCGCGCGCGAGACGATGACGCTCATCGAGTAGGACAGATAGGCGTCCTTCATCTGCGCGTCGATGTCCACCGGGCGGATGCGCCCAAACGGGCTGATCTCCAGCGTCATCTGCGCCGGGGCGGACTTGCCATTTGCGGGCGGCGCGCCGCCGGCGCGTCTGCCTGTCGCTTGTGACGCCGGCGCGGCGTTCCCCGCTTTTGTTATCTTCCTCGTTCGGGTCGTTGCTTGTTTGGCCGCCATTTGCACACCTGTTCTAATCTGCTGCGCGGATTATAAACGGGGGCGTCCAACACATCGCTAATCCGGCGTTAACATTCATCTGGCGGGCGCGTTCCACGATGCTTCCAGATATGGAACAGTCAGGGGCAGGTGACCTATGAACTTGAATCAATACACTGAAAAAGCGCAGGAAGCCGTGCTGGGCGCGCAGCGCGTCGCTCAGGAATACGGCAATTCGCAAATCGAACCGGAGCATTTGCTGCACGCGCTGCTGGTGCAGGAAGGCGGCATCGCGCCGCAGATCGTCACGCGCCTGGGCGTCAGCCCGGACTATCTCAGCAGCCTGACGGAGCGCGAAATCCAGCGCAAGCCGAAGGTGAGCGGCGCAGCCGGCACGGCCACGCTGTCGCGCGAATTCAGCGCCGTGGCGCAGCGGGCCGAAAAAGAAGCCGAGCAGATGAAGGATGAATACGTCAGCGCCGAGCATCTGTTGCTGGCATTGGCAGATCCCGGCGCGGGCGTTCGCCCGTTCCCGGCGCAGCGCATTTTGAACGAGGCCGGCATTACCCGCGACGCCATCCTGAAGGCGCTGGTGCAGGTGCGCGGCAATCAGCGCGTCACGACGCAGCAGCCCGAAGCCACCTACCAGGCGCTGGAGAAATACGGCCGCGATCTGACGCAGGCCGCCCAGCAGGGCAAGCTCGACCCGGTGATTGGCCGCGATGAGGAAATCCGGCGCGTGATCCAGATTTTGTCGCGCCGCACCAAGAACAACCCGGTGCTGATCGGCGAGCCGGGCGTGGGCAAGACCGCCATCGCCGAAGGTCTGGCGCAACGCATCGTGCGCCGCGACGTGCCGGAAGGATTGAAGGATAAGCGCATCGTCTCGCTCGACATGGGCGCGCTGATCGCCGGCGCCAAATATCGCGGCGAGTTTGAAGAGCGCCTGAAGGCGGTGCTGAAGGAAGTCACCGCCAGCAACGGCAAAATCATCCTGTTCATCGATGAGTTGCACAACGTGGTGGGCGCCGGCAAGGCCGAGGGCGCCATGGACGCCGGCAATTTGCTCAAGCCGATGCTGGCGCGCGGCGAGCTGCACTGCATCGGGGCGACCACGCTCGACGAATACCGCAAGCACATCGAGAAGGACGCCGCGCTGGAGCGGCGCTTCCAGCCGGTGCTGGTCGATGAGCCGAGCGTCGAAGACACCATCAGCATTTTGCGCGGCCTGAAGGAACGCTACGAGATTCACCATGGCGTGCGCATCCAGGACGCGGCGGTGATCGCGGCGGCCACGCTCAGCGCGCGCTACATCAACGATCGCAAGCTGCCCGACAAGGCCATCGACCTGATCGACGAAGCGGCCAGCCGGGTGAAGATGGAAATCGACTCGAAGCCGACCGCGCTGGATGAGATCGACCGGCGCGTGCTGCAACTGGAGATCGAGCGCGAGGCGCTGAAACGCGAGACCGACGACGCCAGCAGGGAGCGCCTGCAAAAAATCGAGGCCGAGATCGCCAGTGAGAAGGAAAAGGCCAATGCCCTGCGCGCGCAGTGGGAAAGCGAGAAGGGCGCCATCCAGGCCGTGCGCGCCATCCGCGAGCAGATCGAGCAGGTGAACGTGCAAATCGAACAGGCCGAGCGCGCCGCCGATCTGGGCAAAGCCGCCGAGCTGCGCTATGGCAGGTTGCGCGAGCTGGAGGCGCAACTGAAAGCCAGCCAGGCCCGCCTGGCGGAACTGCAAAAGGGCAATCCGCTGCTGAAAGAGGAAGTTGGGCCGGATGACATCGCCGGCGTGGTGTCGCGCTGGACGGGCGTGCCGGTCAGTCGGATGCTGGAAGGCGAAATGCAGAAGCTGATCCACATGGAAGAGCGGCTGCAACAGCGCGTGGTCGGCCAGGATGACGCGCTGCGCGCCGTGGCGAACGCGGTGCGCCGGGCGCGGGCCGGCCTGCAAGACCCCAACCGGCCGATTGGCTCGTTCATCTTCCTCGGCCCCACCGGCGTGGGCAAGACCGAGACTGCCCGCGCGCTGGCCGAGTTCCTGTTCGATGATGAGCACGCCATGATCCGCATCGACATGAGCGAATATCAGGAGAAGCACACGGTGTCGCGCCTGATCGGCGCGCCGCCGGGCTACGTGGGTTACGAGGAAGGCGGCCAGTTGACCGAGGCTGTGCGGCGCAAGCCGTACTCGGTGGTGCTGTTCGACGAGATCGAGAAGGCGCACCCGGAAGTGTTCAACGTCTTGTTGCAAGTGCTGGATGATGGCCGGCTGACCGACGGCCAGGGACGCACCGTGAACTTCAAGAACACGGTGATCATCATGACCAGCAACCTGCTGAACGGCCCGGCGTTTGCCGGCTTCGACATTGCGCGCGCCAGCCGCGATGATCTTCTGCGCGAGTTGCAGAAGTTCTTCCGGCCGGAATTCCTGAACCGCATCGATGACATCGTGGTGTTCCACAGTCTGAGCGAACAGCATCTGATCAAGATCGTCGATATCCAACTGGCGCGGCTCAGGCAGTTGCTGGCCGAGCGCAAGATTATGCTGCGCGTGACCGACGCGGCGAAGCGGCATCTGGCGCAAGCCGGCTGGGATCCGGCGTTTGGCGCCCGGCCGCTGAAGCGCGCCATTCAGCGTGAACTGCAAGACCCGCTGTCGATCGCGGTGCTGGAGGGCAAATACCGCGAGGGCAGCGCGGTGACGGTGGACGCTGACGGGGATGTTCTGACGTTGGCGTAATACAGTTGGTCTGGCGGCGAATCAAATGATTGCGAAGCCCGGCGGCTTCAGGCTGTCGGGCTTTTGCATTGTCTTGTACGATTTGTACAACATCTGGAGCGCAACGTGATTAGAACGATGGATAGCAACACGGCGCGCGCCCAGTGGCGGGCTGTCATCGATGAGGCAGCCGCCGGCGCGGCCAGCATCGTTGTCACGCGCTACGGCAAGCCGGCCATTGCCATCATTGCCTATGACGAGTTTGCGGCGATGAAAGGCCGATTGGCAACTGGCCGGCGCGCGGGTCGCGCGACCATTCGCCGGCCGCGCAAGCAGTTGTCTGCCCGGTCGCATCCGTACTTCAACAGCGCCCGCAAAGACGCCCGCAGGGTTGAAGATGTGATCAATGAGCTGAGGGACGGGCGTTATCATGCTCTTTGACACAGATGTGTTGATCTGGGTGCAGCGGGGCAGCCTGGCTGCGGCTGAGTGGGTGGACGAAGCGTCGGAACGGTTCGTCTCTGTTCAGACCTACATGGAGCTGCTGCAGGGCGCGCGAGACCGGCGCGAACAGAAGCTCAACCAGGCTTTCCTGCGTGACATGAACTTCATGATTCTGCCGCTCTCGGAAAGAATCGGCCTGCGCGCCGCTGTCTAAATCGAGCAGTATGCGCTGCCGCACGGATTGCGCGCTGGCGACGCCATCGTGGCGGTGACAGCGGTCGAGGCCGGCCTGCCGCTGGTCACGTCGAACGTGAAGCACTACCGTCCGATTGGCGGGCTGGCCCTCAGGCAGTTCAAGCCTTGATGGGGTAAGATCGCCATATCAACAGCCACAGGCGTTATGAGGAGAAGATCGCCGTGACTGCAAAGGCAGTAAGCCGCTGCGTGGTCGTTCTTTTTGGGGCTGTTCTGGCCCTCGCGGCTGCGACGCCGTTCACGGCTACCGCAGTCAGCGAGGAAATGGCTCATGCCGCTGCCGGCGGCAGGCGGATTGTGGTCAGCAGCCGGCAGACCCTGTACGCCTACTCGGGCAACACACTGGTGTTCTCTGCGCCGGTGAACGCGCGCGGCACGCGCGGGGGAACCTTTCGTGTGCAGAACAAGATCGCCCAGGCCGGCTCGATTGTGCGCGGCTGGAAGTTGCCGTACTGGCTGGGCCTCTACTACGTGGGCCGGGTGCAGAATGGCATTCACGGGCCGGCTATCACGCGCAATGGCGCGGCCACCACCTCGCTGGGTTGTGTGGTGTTGCGCCGCACGGCCGACGCGGCCTGGCTGTTTCGCTGGGCGGCGGTCGGCACGCCGGTGACAGTGCGGCGCTAGCTTGCCTTCGTGCCCGTCCCTGCCGCGTGCAATCCCAACGACTGGTGCTGCTCCCAATGTGAGCCAGCTCACAGACGCGTGGCTCTCCGTCTGCTAGAACCAAGCCTGTCGCGCGCTCTGGCGCGCTTTGGCAACCACTGGTATGGCACTGGAGGTGTTGAAATGGTGGACGTGAATCAGATGAGCGGGCAGGCAACATGGACGGACAAGATCGTGTCGGGATTGATTGGCGGGGCCGTTGGCGGCGTTGCCTTTGGTATCCTGATGGCTGTGATGGGCATGTTGCCGATGGTGGCCGGCCTGGTCGGCAGCTCGGATGCTCTTGTGGGCTTCATCGTGCATATGGCCATCAGCCTGGTGATCGGGGCTTCCTTTGGCGTGTTGTTTGGCGGCGCCAGTCAAACCTATGGCCGCGCGGCGGTGTGGGGGCTGGTGTATGGGGTGATCTGGTGGGTGCTGGGGCCGATGGTCATCATGCCCATGATGATGGGGGTGGGCTTGCAGTTCGCGGCTGCGTTCAGTGGGCCGATGTTGATGAGCCTGATGGGCCACGCGGTCTATGGAGTGTTGGCCGGTCTGGGCTATGCCTGGCATCGCGCCGCTCGGCGCGGCCAGTGAGTGACCAGCCTCGGTTGCGCAGTCAGGCCATGTTGCGAATCTATGTCGCGCGGCATTGCGCCGGCTGCGCAACCGCCACCGCGCTGGTCGAACGGGTGCGCGCCGCTCGGCCGGGCGTGCCGGTTCATGTGGTGGATATTGATGTAGAGATAAATATCCCGCGCCACGTGATCGGCACGCCGATGTATTTTTGGAATGATCGGGTGCTGTTTCTTGGCAACCCCAGCGAGGCGGAGTTGCTGGCAGAGGTGGACCGACACAGGGGTTGGGGAGAGGTTGAACATGAAGGATGACGGCCACGATTGGCGGCGGCGCCGAGGTTGGCCGGCGATGACGATCGGATGCGTCATCGCCCTTGCGATGGCGGCCTGCACGCCGGCGCGTTCGCCAGTTGCAGTGCCGACCGGCACGCCGGCTGATGCGCCGGCCCGGCGCCCGACTGTGCTCAACGCGCAGCCGCCTGCCGGCGCTGCAACCGAATTCAGAACAGACTTCAGCAAGTCGCTGGTGTCTTTCGAGGACATTCTCTCCGGCGGCCCGCCCAAAGACGGCATCCCGGCCATCGACGCGCCAAAGTATGTCAGCATTGCCGAAGCCGACACCTGGCTCAAGCCGCTGGAGCCGGTTATTCGCGTTGAGATCAATGGCGAGGCCCGCGCGTATCCTCTGCAGATCCTGACCTGGCACGAGATTGTCAACGACACATTGGGCGGCGCGCCTGTGGTGATCTCGTTCTGTCCCTTGTGCAACACGGCGATCGCGTTCAGGCGAGAGGCCGACGGGCGCGTTCTTGACTTCGGCACGACCGGACGCCTGCGCTACAGCAACCTGATCATGTACGACCGGCAGACCGAAAGCTGGTGGCAGCAGGCAACCGGCCAGGCCATTGTGGGCGAGCTGGCCGGCGCGCGATTGGAGTTTGTGCCCGCGGCGATCATTGGCTGGCAGGATTTCAAACAGACGCATCCCACAGGATCGGTGCTTTCGCGCGACACCGGCCACAAGCGAGACTATGGCCGCAATCCCTACGTCGGCTACGACGATGTGACGCGCCCGCCGTTTCTCTACCAGGGGCCGCGCATCGACAGCGCCTTGCCGCCGGTTGCTCGTGTGCTGGGCGTCGAGATCAATGGCGAGGCAGTTGCCTATCCCTATGATGCGCTCGAAACACAGGGCGTGATCAACGATACGGTGGGCAGCGCGCCTGTTGTGGTTGTCTGGCAGGCCGGCGCTGCGTCGGCCCTCGATGCGCCGATCATCAGTGAAGGGCGCGATGTCGGCGCAGCCGTGGCGTATGATCGGCGTGTGGGTGAGATCACCCTGACATTCAGGATGGACAACGGGCGCATCGTAGACGAGCAAACAGGCAGTGTCTGGCGCATGACCGGCCGCGCGGTTGAGGGGGCGCTGGCCGGCCAGGCGCTGACGCCAGTTGTGGCCGTCAACCATTTCTGGTTTTCATGGTCGGTGTTCAAGCCAGACGCGCGCGTGTATTCATCTCAGTCAACCCGGTGAGGCGACATGACTCTGAGCGAAAGTCTCGATGGCGATGCGCTGGAGCGGCAGAAGTTATCGTACCTGAGAGAGGTTGACATCTTTCAGGACTTGTCGCCGCAGGAGATGGCTGACCTGGGAGCGCGCGCGCCGATGAAGCGCGTGCCGGCCGGCACGGTGTTCTACACGCCCGATGAGCCGACCGAGGTGTTGTTCATCCTGAAGGAAGGCCGCGTCCGGCTCTATCACCTCTTGCCGGATGGGCGCAGTCTGACCACAGCCGTCTTGGAGGCCGGCGCCGTGTTTGGGGAGATGGCGCTGCTGGGCCAGGAATTGCATGGCAGTTTCGCCGAGGCGCAGGCGCCCTGCCTGCTGTGTCTGATGAGCCGGAACGATGTCAAGACGCTTCTGTTGAGCGACCCGCGCGTGGCCTTGCGCATTACGGAAACGTTGGGGCGCCGGCTGATCGACACAGAGCGCCGATTGCTCGACTTTGCCTATCGCCGCGTGCCAGAGCGTGTGGCGTTGCTATTGGCGCAATTCGCCGCCAGGTCGCCCGAAGCCGCCCCGGTCGAACTGCGCTGCACGCATGAGGAACTGGCCGACCTGGCTGGGACTTACCGCGAGACGGTCACCAGGGTGCTGAGTGACTTGCGCAATCGGGGCCTGATCGAGTTGCGGCGCGGTGTGATCGTTGTGCTGGATATCGAGGGATTACGCCGGCTGGCGCCGGGGTAGAGTCGTCCGCGCTCAGCATCGGCTCATCCGGCGATGGTATGCTGAGCTATGCGTGTGAACAGTGCAATGCGCGTGATGGGCTTCGTGGTCGCCGGTTTGTTGCTGGCTGCCTGCGCAGCGCCTCAGGGCGGCGCGCCGAGAATCGAGTTGCCGCAGCAGGTGCGCCTGCCTCAAAACGATCTGGCCGCGCTTTTTGAGCGTCGTTCGGGGCGAATTGCCATCGTTGACGAGGCGGGCAATATCCTCGTCACCGACCAGACCGGCCGCAGCGCCGTCAACATCACGCGGGAAGCGAATGGCAGTTCAGAAGCCAGCCGGCGCGTGACCGCCTACAACTGGCCGATGTGGTCGCCGGATGGCGCGCGGCTAGCATTTGTTGAGGTGGTTGCAGAACGGCCGGCGGTCAGCGCCATCATTGAGTACGGCGTGGACGAGATCATTGTCCGGCGCGGGGACGACAGCCAGACGGTGATCGTCGGCGCGCAGGGCCAGTCGGCGCGCAGCGCGCCCAACACGCAGTACCGGGTCGAGCAGCCCAGCCGGGTGGTGATCGAGCCGGAGTCGGGCATCGGCGATTTGGTCTATAGCGCAGTCTATGTCGCTGACGCCGATGGCAAGGCGCCAATGGTCGAGGTTCATGCCACGGAAAAAGACTGGATTACCTATCTGGACTGGTCGCCCGACGGCTCGCGGCTGGCGTTTGCGGCCGAAGATGCCGCGACCGGGCGCGTGAGTTTGAGCGTCGCCCCCGCCGGCGCCCCCGATCAGCCGGCGCGCCAGCTCTTCGACGGCGCTTCGGCAGCCTGGCACTGGGACCCCAACGGCAACGCTTTACTGGCGCGCTTGCGTCCGGCTGCATCCAACGCATTGCCGGCGCTGTCCCTGTTCGACATGGCCAGCGGCGAGCGCCCGACCATGTTGTCGTCGGGCGCTGTGCTGGCCTTTTTCTCGCCGCAGTTCTCGCCCGATGGGCAGCACATGCTCACCACAATCGAAGACGGCGCGCGCTCGTATCTGGCGCTGGCCGACCGCCAGGGGAAGCTGGTGCGCCGCCTGACCGTGATCGAAGGCGCTGTCAGCTTTGCCTGGTCGCCCAAAGGCGCACAGGCGGCCTACATCACCCGGCAAAGCGCATCACAGGCCGGCGGCTTGTTGCGCCTGGTCGATGTGAACACCGGCGAAGACAGGGCGCTGTCGGCGCAGCCGGTTGTCGGGTTTTTCTGGTCGCCGGACGGCTCGCGCATAGCGGCATTTTCGCCGATGCAGCCATCGGAAATCACGCCGGACTTGCCCGGCATCGACTACACCTCGGCCCAGCCCGAATACGCGCTCATGCTGCAAACGATCGACGTGAGCACGCGCAACGCCCGCCAGTTGGCGTACTTCGAGCCGACAGATCAGTTCCGGGCGCTGATCGGACAGTTCGATCGCTTCAGCCGCTCCGCCAGCATCTGGTCGCCGGATAGCGCCAAGCTGGTTTTCCCGCTCCAGATCACCACCAGCCGGGGAACAGTAAATGTCATTTTCGAGACCGAAGCGACCGGCAGCATCGAACCCAGGTTCATCGGGCGGGGAACACTGGCTTTCTGGTCGCCCAGGTGAGGTGGCAGATGACAGACAAGAGACGACAGATGACAGATGACAGATGTGATCTGCTTTGTCAGGCGGGCAGGTTTTTCGGCGCGCGCCACGTTGAGCGACTCGAGCAAATCCGGCTTGTTGCGGCGCAGGAACTGGTGGCACAGGAACAACAGAGCAACGAGGGGTTGCTTTTGTTATGAGAGTCAGTCAACCGTGTGGGTTTTTGGAACACTGCGATCTTAACGGAGTTGCCCATGAACCGGCGGTTCACCACAGCGGATGAAAATGCCGCAAGCGGTGGCATGACCGGGCTTGTGGGCGCATTTTCACCGGAGGTAAAACGATGAACGCTCGCAGACTGATCGTGGCGTCTGGAATACTGGCTGTTGCGGCTATGCTGCTGGCAGTCTCAGCCATTGTGCGTGCGACCGGTGAACAAGTAAGCCGGGCCGCCTCGTCTGCGCCTCAGATGGTGGCGCCAGACACGCCGGTCCCGCTGCCGCCCTACCTGTCCAGTGATCGATCCCAGATCCAACGGGCGTCACTGGCATCGACGTTGAGTTACTACTTCATTAGCGGCAATACGTTCACGCCGGGCGGACCGGTTGCTTATAGCCGCCAGGTGGTAGGGTGTGTGAACCAGATGCCTCAGGGTATTCCGTTCTCAGCGCCAGTGCACCTGCCACAAGGTTCACAGGTTGTGTCGATCACACTCTATACGTATGACTCGGTTGTGACAACCACCACCAGCACGGCTTACTTCATTTTGAGCGATGGCATGGGTTTGGCCGGCTACACAGTGTCAGCCGATAGTCCGACTAATACGATCGGCTACCGGCAGAGTAACAGCACACAGAACAACCCTGTCACAATTAACAATCAGAACTATAACTACCTGGTCGAGTGGCGCAAACAGTACGGAACTCCTGACTCGCCCTTGTTGAGTTTATGCGGTGTGCGAGTAGCTTACTACGCGCCGCTCGTCGCAGCATTGCACCTGCCGACCGTAAGAAGGTAATCACCTCATCGGCGTCACATACCCTCTCTCGTCAGTAACGCTTGCTGTCCGGCTGTCCGTTGTAATGTGTAGCGCAGTTCATCTCTGCGCTCTCATCCCAGCCAGGTGTAGCGCACCATTTCACAGCCGTGCGGCTCACCGTTGATGGCGAGTTCCTGCGCCAGGACGATGCCGTGGCCGTCGGCCCAGAAGGTGGTCGGTGTCGTAATGACAGCCGGCGCATTGCCCTGCTGGCGTTCGGTGATCTGGTAGCGCCGGGTGAGCGGTTTGGCCGGATCACCCCGCAGCGGCTCCTCCCCTTCGCAGGCGTAGGTCTGTTCGATGCGCAGCGGGACCAATCCCGGCAGCGCCGGCACAATGGCATCCAGATGGGTCGATCCACCTGGCGGCAAATCGGCGCGCTGCAGGACAATGAAATTCGAGAGGGCCGAAGCAAAATCGAGGTGCGTCGCAGCGCCAAAGGGCAGCCGTGTGCGACTCGTTGTTCGACGACTGGCTGAGGACGCCCAGATCTGGCTGCTGTCCAAAGGTGAAGTAAGTTCCTCGTCCTCACGGATGGTTGCGCGCTCCAGCATGATGCGGGCAGGTCGAGCGCCGCCGCTGGCGCTTGAGACAGCCGGCTGCAACCCGACCTGCGCCTGGCCGCGCGACACTGCCGGCGCGCGCGCCGGCTGATCTTCAGCCTGAAGCGCGGCCTGCTGGATGTCGATGCTGACCACGCTGCCGGCCACGGTGTATTTTGCGCTGTGGCGTTCCCCTTCGGCGTCCACCTGCACCCACAAAGTTCTGGGGCGCCAGCGCGCGTCCACATCCAGGCAGATGCGCTGTTGATGGGGCACCGGCCAGTCTTGTTCGATCTCGGTCAGCAGCCGGTAGCCGCCGCTGAGCATTCCGAAGATGCCCCACGCTTCGTCGCCCACGACCCGGTGCGCGTGCAAAATGCGATACGCGCCGTGCGCGACGCGCCGGGCGATCCGGTTGGACTGATCGAGCCGAACATCGTCAAGATGCGAGTCGCCGTCCGACATGTCGTGGCCCGATGATACACGGAAAAGTTCTGTATGATTCGCGACGCCAGATTCTCCATGTCGCAGGTGATCTAATGATTATCGATGCTCACACGCACATCGGCGATCTGCGCTCGCCGGCGCACGGAACGCTGCGCCGCGCGCCGGTCACTGTGGATGCTCTGATTCAACGCCTGGACGATGAAGGCATCGACAGGGCGGTTGTGTTGCCGTGGCCGGCCTGCCCGGAAGCGGTCGAGTTCCCCGGCCTGTTCGATACCACGCCCGACATCGTCAGCCAGATTCGCGCCGCTGCCAGCCGGCCCGATCGGTTGATCCCCTTCGGCAACGCCGATCCGCGCTGGGGCGGCAACTCGCCGCGCGCCGACTTCTCATGGCTGCTCGAACGTTTTGTCGAGATGGGGTGCGTGGGCATGGGCGAAGTCAGCGCCAACATTCCATTCGACGACCCGCGCGCGGTGAACCTGTTCCGGCAGTGCGGCGCGTGGCGCCTGCCGGTGACGATCGAGAGCGCAGGGCCGGGCGAGGGGCGTTACGGGTTCATCGACGAGGCCGGCGCGCCTCACCTCGAACGCCTGCTTCAGCTCGCGCCCGACACGATCATCATCGGCCACGGGCCGGGCTTCTGGGCCGACATCAGCAGCGATCTGCGAGATGAGGACAAGTCCGGCTATCCTGCCGGGCCGGTGAAGCCTGGCGGCGCTGTCCCCCGGCTGCTGCGCCGCTACGCCAACCTGTGCGCAGACATCTCTGCCACCAGCGGCCTGAATGCGCTCACCCGCGACGCCGCGTTCGGCATCGACTTTCTGATCGAATTTCAGGACAGGCTGCTGTTCGGCACAGACGTGTGCTTCGGCGATCTGGAGGGCCGCTCCCAACACTTGAGCTGGCTGCGCCGGCTGCTGGCCGAGGGCCGCATCGACCAGGCTGTGTTCGACAAGATCACGCATCAGAATGCGCTGCGGCTGCTTGCCCGCCTGCCGTCATAGGAGGTTGCCATGCGCGTCATCTCGCGCGAGGTGTTCGACCGCTGCCAGGATGGCCGGCCAGTGGTGACGGGCTTTGTGAGCTACGTCAGCGCCGATCGGCCCATCCTCATGCATTGCGCCGGCCGCGAAGACTATTCCGACGGTTACGACGATTACACCATCCGCCTGAGCCGCGACAACGGCCAGACCTGGGACGACCCGGCTCCTTTTCTCAAGAGCTACACGACGCCGCTTGGGCGGATGCGCTACGCGGAGCCGGCGGCGTTCTTCGACGCTGAGATCAATCGCCTGTGGGTGTTCAGCGATCTGACGTTGTACCCAAACGACGCGCTGGATGTGGATGCGGTCTATCAGGTTGTGCTGGATGAGTACGACGCCGCGGCCGGCGCCTGGCATCCACAGACGCCGCTCGATCTGTCGCCGGGCCGCTCCATTGCGGTGAGCTTTTCATTTCCGATCAAGACCTCGCGCGGCCGGCTTCTGATTCCGGCCATGCGCCAGCGGCTGGATGATGACGGCCGGCCCATCCATTACCCCGGCTGCTGGGCGCCGGTCGATGAAGCATTGACGATCATCGGCGAGCCGGCCGCCGGCGGCTATCACTGGCGACTGGGCCAGCCGGTCAGCCTCAGCCCGGAGGTCAGTTCGCGGGGGCTGAATGAGAACACGCTGGCTGAGTTGCGCGACGGCCGCATCGTCATGGTCTGTCGTGGCGACAACAGCATGTTCCCCGACCGGCCCGGCTACAAGTGGGTGTGCTTCTCCGAGGACGATGGCGGCACGTGGTCGCAGCTGGCGCCGCTGCCCTGTGACGATGGCAACCCGATACTATCGTTACCGCGTGGAGATGTGAGCAGACCTACGAGGTCTGAAGGTCACACTTTCGAGCAATACTCGAAGAAGCCGATCTGCTCCAGTTCGGCTTTCAGTTGATCGCACTGCCGGGCGGTCAGATTGCGCTGTGGGAGGCGAACCGGCCCGCAATCCAACCCGATCATCTTCATCATCGCCTTGGCCGCCGGCAGCCCGCCATGCCGCGCGAACGTGGCGATGAACTCAATCGCGCGCGCCTGATCGGCCTGCGCCGTCGCCATGTCGCCGGCCTGATATGCGCGCCAGATGCGGTGATAGAGCGGGGCGGCCAGGTTGTAGGTGGTGCCCACCGCGCCCTGGCAGCCCAGCGCCAGGGCCGCCAACAGCATCTCGTCGCGCCCAAACAGCATGTCGAAGCGGCCATCGCGCAGGCAGCGCCCGTAGTCCATCAGGTTCTCGTAGGTGAACTTGGCTCCGGCCAGATTGGGGATGCGCCCGACGCCGGCCACCAGGAAGTCGTAGACCGGCAGCGCCACGCCGGTGAACGACGGGATCTGGTAGTAGTAGAACGGCAGGGTCGGCGCGGCGGCGGCCACTGCGGCGCTGAAGGCGAGCAGGTCTTCGACCGCAGCCGGCTTGAAGAAGGTGGGCGCGGTGATGGCGACGGCCTGCGCGCCGATGCGCTGGGCATGGGCGGCCAGCGCGCGCGCGTCGGGCAGGCTGTTGTGGCCGGCGTGGATGATGAGGGTCAGCCGGCCCCGGCTCGCCTGCGCCCAGCTTTCGGCCACCTGCATGCGCTCCTCGGTGCTGAGCGAGACGCCCTCTCCGGTGGTGCCGCACACGAACGCGCCGGTCACGTTGTTCTGCAGCAGGTTTTCAACCTGCCGGTCGATCAGATCGAGGTTCAGCGACCCGTCGGGGCGCAGGGCTGTGAACGGCGCGGCGATCAGGCCAGTGAGATGGTGTGTCATGGTTGGATGATCCTCCGGGCGCAATCATATACCGGGCCGGGATGGTGTCAGGCTGCAAGCAGCGCCGGCTCTCTTGCGCTCCCCGTTCTCTGGTTGCTCATAATCAGGCCGATTTCAGGCGGCGGCCCGATGGTTATCCATCCATGGAGATAATTTAGACGGCAGGTCTGCTACCAGCGAACCAATGTTGGAGGAATGGCGATGGCTAAACAATCGATCTTTGCGATGAAATTTGCGGGGGTGTATCCGCTTTACGTCCAGAAGGCGGAGCGCAAGGGCCGCACGAAGGAAGAGGTGGACCAAGTCATCTGCTGGTTGACTGGCTACAGCCGGGCAGAGTTGCAGCAGCAGATCGAGCAGGGAAACGATTTCGAGACCTTTTTTGCCCAGGCGCCGGCCATCCATCCCAACAGCGCGCTTATCAAAGGCGTGGTGTGCGGCGTGCGCGTCGAAGACATCGGCGACCCGCTGATGCAGAAGATCCGCTGGCTGGACAAGCTGATCGATGAACTGGCCAAAGGCAAGGCGTTGGAGAAAATTCTGCGGCAGTAACGCCCCGGCCTGGTTGGACTGTCCCGTTACCCGGCGGGACAGTCCACCGCATTAGGAGAGGAAGGAGGAAGATCGCCCTGTGGCTGATCTCTGGACATGGTTATAGCTGGCGCGCTTTAAGTGCGCATTGGCAGGACGTTAAGTTCGGATTAACCTCGGCCCAGACTGGCGGTCTGCCGTTACAATCGGCCCACCGACCATGTTGCAGTTTTCGCTTCACCATCTGGCGCAGCCGGCGCTCGATCGCGCCGCCGGCGTCAAGCCGCCCCTGCTCGTGTTGTTGCACGGCTATGGCAGCAACGAAGAAGACCTGTTCGGCCTCGCCCCTTGGCTCGACGAGCGATGCGTGATCGTCAGCGCGCGCGGGCCGCTCACGCTGTCGCCCGGCGCATACGCCTGGTTTCGCATCGCTTTTGTGGCCGGCTGGTCGGACGCAGCCGGCGAAGGCGCGCCGTTTTCCGTGGACATGGCTGCCGCCGATGAGAGCTGCCGGCTGTTGATTCAGTTCGTCGAAGACGCGGTGCGCGCCTATGATGCCGACCCACAGCGCGTCTTTCTGCTCGGCTTCAGCCAGGGCGCCAGCATGGCTTTGCTCACCCTGTTGCGCGCGCCGGACAAAGTCGCCGGCGTGGCAGCCATGAGCGGCTTTCTCTTGCCGACAATTAACCTCTCCCCTGCCCAGCGCGCAGCCCTGGCCGGCAAGCCGGTGATGCTGACGCATGGCACAGACGACGACATCGTGCCGATCGCGCTGGGCCGGCAGGCGCGCGATGTTCTGTCTGCCCTGCCGGTTGCGCTCACCTGGCGCGAATACCCCATGCGCCACCAGATCACCGACGAAAGTCTCGATGAAGTAAGCCAGTGGCTGAGCAGGCAGATTGACGATTGACCAATGTCGATCCTGCTGTTCCGGAATCCACTTCTCTGCCATCTGACTACTGACCGCTGACTACTGACTACTGACCCCCACCATGTTCCAATCCCTCCTGTTCAGCAACGAGCCGTTGAGCGTGTCCGATGTGACAGCGCGCATCAAGGCGCTGCTCGAAGAAGACGACGAACTGGCCGATGTGCGCGTGGCCGGCGAGATCAGCAATCTATCCAGGCCGGCTTCGGGCCACCTCTATTTCACGCTCAAGGATGAGGGGGCGCAGATTCGTTGTGTGATGTGGCGCTCGGCGGCTGTGCGGCTGCGCCGGCTGCCGGCCAACGGTGACGCCGTGGTTGCGCGCGGGCGCATCAGCGTGTATGAGCGCGACGGCCAGTATCAGCTCTACGCCGATTCGCTGGTGGCGTCGGGTGTGGGCGACCTGTATCAGGAGTTCGAGCGGCTGAAAGCGAAGCTGGACGCAGAAGGGTTGTTCGATGCGGCCCGCAAACGCGCGTTGCCGGCCTTTCCGCGCGTGCTGGGCGTGGTCACCTCGCCCACCGGCGCGGCGTTTCAGGACATTTTGAATGTGTTGCGCCGGCGCTGGCCGTTGATTGAAGTGGCGCTGGCGCCCACGCTGGTGCAGGGTGAAGAGGCTCCGCCGCAGATCGTGCGCGCCATTCGCGCGCTGAATGACCCGGCCCAGGGCTGTGATGTGATTCTGGTGGCGCGCGGCGGCGGCAGTCTGGAAGAGCTATGGGCGTTCAACGATGAGCAGGTGGCGCGGGCGATTGCCGGTTCGCGCGCGCCGGTGGTCACGGGAATCGGCCATGAGGTGGATTTCACGCTGGCCGACTTCGCCGCCGATGTGCGCGCGCCCACGCCTTCTGCCGCCGCCGAGATCATCACACCGGACATCGTCGAGTTGCGCCAGAGCGTGGACGCGCTGAGCGCGATGTTGGATGAAGCCATGCAGGCGCGCATCGACGCGGCGCGCGCCGATCTGGAAACGCTGCGGCGCGCCTTGCGAATGCTCAGCCCGCTGGGGCAACTGACGCGCTCGCGCGAGCGGGTGGCTGAACTGCGCCTGCGATGCGATGCGGCGCTGGCCGGCCGGCTCGTTCTGTGGCGCGCGCAACTCGATGGCCTGCGCGGCCGGCTCGAAAGCGTGAGTCCCACGGCCACGCTGGCGCGCGGCTATGCCATCGTGCAGCGCGACCGCGACGGCGCAGTGGTGCGCTCGGTGGGTGATGTGGCCGCCGGCGACGCGCTGACGGTGCGCGTTGCAGATGGCGCATTTGGCGCGCAGACAAATTGACCGCCCTGTGCAATGCCTGCGCCACAACCCGTTGCGTCGCGCCCCGGCGCTGCTTACAGCAGGGGCTGCGCCTGCTTCCCTGCGCAGTTTCCGAAGAGCGCGTGATTACCGAACCGCGATGGCGCGTTCGTACAGGCGCTGGTAGGCGCGCGCGCTGCGCTCCCACGAGAAGTCCTGCGCCATGGCTGCCTGTCGCATGGTTGCGATGTGCGGCTTGCGGTCGTACCAGGTGCTGACCGCCCAGCCGACGGTGTAGTAGATGGCGTGGGCGCTCGGCTCGTAGAACTTGAAGCCGGTTCCAGCGCCGGTGGCTTCGTCGTACTGCTGCACGCTGTCGTCCAGCCCGCCGGTGGCGCGCACGATTGGCAGCGTGCCGTACTTCAGCGAGTACATCTGGTTCAGGCCGCACGGCTCGTAGATGGACGGCATGATGAAGAAGTCGCTGCCGGCCTCGATCCAGTGCGCCAGCTCGTCGCTATAGCCGATGTAGCTGCCAATGCGACCGGGGTAGCGCGCCGGCAGGTTGCCGTAGAACGCCTCCAGACTTTTCTCTCCTGACCCCAGAATCACGAACTGGACAAGCATCGTGTCCACGATGCGCTCGATGGTCTGCGCCAGCAGGTCGAGGCCCTTCTGCGAGACCAGCCGGCTGACTACGCCAATCACCGGCACATCGGGATTCACATCGAGCAGGAAGCGCTGTTGCAGATTGCGTTTGCAGATGGCTTTGCCCGACAGGTCTTCGGCGGTGTAGCGGGCCGGGATGAGCGGGTCGATGGCCGGGTCCCAGCGCGTGTAGTCTACGCCGTTCAGAATGCCGACGTAGCGATCGCCTTTGTTGTTGAGATAGGGCGCCAGGCCATAGCCGCCGGCCGGCGTGCGCGTCTCATTGGCGTAGGTGGGGCTGACCGTGTTGACCACATCGGCGTAGACGATGCCGCCTTTCAGGAAATTGATCCTGCCGTGGTCCTCGAACTTGTCCGCCGTGAAGTTGGGCCATTGCAGGCCCAGGTAGTCGTAATGCTCGGCGCTGTACACGCCCTGATAGGCGATGTTGTGGATGGTGAGCACGCTGGCCGCCCGGCCCAGCACAGGATCATTCCAGTGCCAGATTTTGAGATAAGCTGCCGCCAGCGCGGTGTGCCAGTCGTGGGCGTGCACAATGTCGGGCTTCAAGCCGATGTCTTTGCACAATTGCAGGCCGGCGCGGGTGAGGAAACCAAAGCGGCGCGGATTGTCAAGGTAGTCATTGAAGCCGGCGTCGTGATACAGGCCATCGCGGCCGAAGTACTTGTCGAACTCGATGAAATACACCGGCACGCCGTCATTGTCGGCGGTGTGCACCGCGCACCACTCCTGGGTGTTGCCCATCCACACGCCCATCGGCGCAAGGAATGGGCGCATGGGGTATCGGCGGGCGTTGATGCCGGCGTATTTGGGCATGACCACGATCACCTCGTGACCGAGGCGTTGCAGGGCTTGGGGCAGGGCGCCAACCACGTCGGCCAGGCCGCCGGTCTTGGCATAGGGCACACATTCGGAGGCAAGGAAGGCGATTTTCATGGCGGGGGATTTGCGCTACCGGCTGAAGAATTCGCGCTCCAGTCCCGGCACGCTCTGATCCGACTTGACAGCAGCGATGAACCGCGCGAGCGCGCTCACCGCAATATCTTCCAGGATGCGGCCCTTCTCGGCCGAGGCCGGCCGCGCGTCGCCGGCGTAGTGATCGGGATAATCGGCGTACCACCAGATGCCGGCACAGGCGGCGGGCAGGTGGCTCATGCGCTTGAGCGGGTCGGCCGGTTGGGCCGGCACACGCGCCATCAGCGCCAGCACACACACGCCGGTGTCGCGCGCGGCGGCGGCAAAATCAGTGGCGGTCAGATTTTCCCATTGCATGGTTGTGTTTTCTCTGGTCTTGTGTCGTGAACTGCTCGCGCCTGTTTTATTCCGTCGCCGACCGCTGCCTCAACTCACGTCGCGGGGTTCGGTGGCCAGACGGATGCCGTCAAGAATCTGGCGCATGCGCCTGGCTGAAAGCGTGCCGATGTATCCACCCAGGTCGCCTTTATCAACAGTGTAAATCTGAGAGACGACCACGACGCTTTGTTTGGGCAGATTGGATTCTTTTGCCTCCAGTATGACGTTGCCGGGCGCCGCGCCACGGGCGAGATTTGAGCTGAGCGCGCAAACAATCACTGTCGCAATCCGGCTACGGTTAAAGACATTGTTCTGGATCACGACATACGGACGAAGATAACCGGGGCCGGAGCCGCGCAGTTCCCTCAGGTCGATCCAGTAAATATCGCCCTGATTGATTACCATTCGCCCTCGGCCAGCTTGCGTTGTTTGCGGCGCATGGCCCGTTGTTGCTTGCGCTCGGACTCGTCGGGCGCGTCAGCATACGCCCGATTGATCTGATCGAGGAGTTTCTGATTCTCGTGTCGCTGGATGTACTCTTCCAGCGCCAGCGCAAACACCCGGCTGCGCGAGATTTTCATTTCACGCGCCAGAGCATTGGCCTGCTCGAAGAGCGCCTTGTAGATGGAGACCGCTGTCTTTACGTTTGCCATCGGTATTACCCGGAGTATTCTTACAAGTGCTTTCCTGGATTATACCGATGCTGTTGTCCTTAAGACAAAACCTCCGGGGTTTTCAGAACCCCGGAGGTCAGCGTCGCAACTACCGGCCTCTGGCGAAGCCGTTGCTCACCAGATAGCGGCAGCTCTCGGCCACGGCCTCGAACATGTCGGTGTCGCAGCGATCCAGCTCGACGATCAGCCATTCGGTCGTGTCGGCGGCGGCGCCGATGACGGCCTGCCAGTCCATGATGCCGGCGCCCACGGCGGTCATGCTTTGCTCTTTCACACCCGGCCCGTCCTTGATGTGCAGCAGCGGGGCGCGCGCGCCGTACTGCCGGACGATCTGCGCCGGATCTGCGCCGCCGACTTTCACCCAGTAGGTGTCGATCTGGGCGAAACAATCCGGCGCGGCGGCCATCATGATCTCGTGCGGGTACTGGCCGTCGAACTGCTTGTCGAATTCCCACCAGTGGTTGTGCAGCCCGAAGGTGACGCCGCTGCCTTTGAGCAACTCTGCCGCCGTCTGCGCGATTTCAGCGCACTTGAGCGTGTCGGCTTTGGTGGTGAACTGGTTGGGGCCAAAGCCGGCCACGTGACGGGTGTAGCCCAGCGTATGCGCTGTGTCGATGATCTCGTTGACGTTCTCCTTCGTCGGCATCGGGCCGTGGTTCGACGACACCTTCAGGCCCAGGTCATCGACGATCCGGCGCAGTTCCCGGGGCGTGTGGCCGTGGAAGCCGGCGAATTCGACGCCGGCGTAGCCCATGCCGGCGATGCGCTTCAGCACGGCTGGGAAGTCTTTGGCGGCCGCCTCGCGCACGGAATAGAGCTGAACGGAGATCGGGAATGGTTTCATGGATTGGCTCCTCATGTAGATCAGGGGCTTGGAGTTTTTAAGGTTGCTAAGGTTGCTAAGGTTCTGAAGGTTCTGAAGGTTGGTCGGATGGTCTGGCTTTGCCGCTTCGGCAAGGCGTATGGCAGGGAAACCCTGCTAACCTTCCAACCTGACCAACCTTAAAGACCTTCCAAACGCGCTCAATGCTTCGTCATTTTGCCCTTGTCGGCGGCCTGCGCGTTGGCGCGCGCGGCTTCGGCTTCGGCGGCCATCTCCTCAACGGTCCTGGTATGCAGGCGCGCCGCCCCCTGCGTTGCGCGCAGTTGGACGCGCACGCCGTTCCTGACAGCCTCCTCCAGGCGCTGTCGGGCTTTGGGGATTTCAGCGACGTACTGCGGCAGCCATTGCGCCTGCGCGACCAGCATCTCGTCGGTCAATTGCCAGACCTCTTCGGGGTCGCACACGGCGCCGGTCAGCGGGTCGTGCAGCATGGCCTGCTTGAGCAGGGTCACGTCGCCGCGCACGGCGGCCTCGACGCTCATCTCCTGCACACGCACGGTGGCCGAGCAGGTTGCTGCGCACGCCAGGGGCAGCGGGCCGACCACCGGCATGTTGACGCCGGTGCGGTCCACATAGCCGGGAATCTCCACCACGCAGCCATCGGGCAGGTTGGTGATGTGGCCTTGGTTGACCACGTTGAAGTGACCGCGATACACGCGCCCGGTTTCCAGCCCTTCGATGATGTACGAGCCATGCTCTTCGCTGCGCTTGTCTTTGGTCATGTCCCAGGCCGGCTCTTTCAGCCAGTTGGGAAAGTCGGTCTCGAACCAGTTGCGGCCCTCGGTGCACACGCGCAGATAGCCGCCTGTTTCGCCGTTGATCCAGCTCGACAGGTCGATCCACTTCATGATCTCAGCGGGGCGCTTGCGATACCACGGCAGATACTCGCTCAGGTGGCCGTTGGACTCGGTGCTGTAGTAGCCAAATCGCTTGAGCACGTCGATGCGCACCTTTTCGGTCTGGCGGTATTCGGGATGGGCCTCGAACAGCGCCGGCAGCATGGGGATCATGTCCATGCCGCGCCATTCGACCTTGATGAACCAGGTCTGGTGGTTCAGGCCGGCGGCGATCACGTCCACTTCTTTGCGGTGCAGTTCCTCGTCCGGCTTGAGCAAGCCCTCTTTCTTCGCCCACAACTCGATCACTCTGGCAATCTGCCAGTGCGCGCCCTGCACGCCGTGGCACAGGCCGATGGTTCTGACGCCGCCGTATTTGTTGCAGGCCCAGGTGTTCATCGCCATCGGGTTGGAGTAGTTAAGGAACAACGCGCCCGGCTTCGCCACCTCGCGGATGTCTTTGCAGAAGTCGAGCAGCGCGGGGATGGTGCGCTGGCCGTACATGATGCCGCCGGCGCACAACGTGTCACCCACGCATTGATCGACGCCGTACTTGAGCGGGATGTCGATGTCGAGCTGGAACGCCTCCAGCCCGCCCTGGCGAATCATACAGATGATGTAGTCGCTGTCGGCGATGGCTGCGCGGCGGTCGGTCGTGCTGACGATCTGCGCCGGCAGACGGTTGGCCTCGATGTCGCGCCGGCACAGTTGCGCCACCATGTCCAGGTTGCGCTCCGAGATGTCGGTGAAAGCGAAGATCGTGTCCTGCAATTCGGGAACGGCGAGAATGTCGCGCATCAGGCGACGGGTGAAGCCGATCGAGCCGGCTCCGATCATGGCGATCTTGATAGGCATGGTCAACACTCCTGGTGTGTCTGGATTCAGGGCGTAGTATCGCCCAATGCGCCGGAATGGCGGCGGCGCCTTTTGCCTGCTAGTGCCACCAGCGCCGGCGGTTGCGCTCGGCCCGCTGCCGCGCGAAGCCATACACAACCAGTGTGGCAATGGCCGCAATCAGCGGCACAGGCAGATTGGGCAGGGTGGGCGACACCTGAACTGACAACGCGCTGATGTGGGATAGCGCCATCAGCGATGCGATCAGCGCGGAGGGCGCCGGCAGGCTCCAGGTGAAATCGACGCTCCATTGCCAGTAGAACCACACCACCGCTGCCAGATGGGCGCACATCACAAGCGCCAACGTGTTCATGACCGCGCTGATCGCCTCCAGGCCGTCCTCCTGCTCGCCGGTTGTGGCCGCCACCAGCAGGCATAGCAGGCCAAGCGAGAGGGCAGCATCGCGCTCGAAGGCGGCGAAAAATGCTGCCGGGTTGCTGTCGGGTAACATGGACAGCGACAGCCGATTTCCCTGGACGAAGAACACGAACGCATACCAGGCCGGCAGATACAGCGCAGCGCCGGCCAGGGGTTGCCACATCCGCCAGCCAATCGCCACCAGCGCGATGGCGAGCAGCAACAGGCCGGCGCCGATCAGCGCCGGCAGGCGCCGCGCGCGTTCGGCCGCCAGCCGCCCGTCTCGCGCAGCCTGCGCTTGCGCGGTCACGCTCATCACGAAACTCTGGTAAGCGGCGACCTCGCCATTCTTGATGCGGTTTTCGTGCAATCGCAGCGTTTCGGCCGCAAAGCGGGGCGTGTTGGCAATCTCACTCCACCGCTCGTAGAACGTGGCCAACTGCGCGGCAGACGCCCACATCAATTGGTTCACAATCGGCGGTGTTTCAGCGTCTGCTGCCGGCGCGCCGCTGATGTCCAGCACGGACAACGCAATCTGCCCCTGCGCGTGAACCGGCATGGGCGCGCCGACCAGCGCCGCCAGCGTCGGCGCAACGTCGGTGGCGTTGATCAGCGCCTGCGAATTGGGTTGGATGCCCGCGCCAGCCATCACCATCGGCGCGCGCGCCACTTCAGTCTCGTCGCCACCGTCCAACGCGTCGCCTGGGCCGAAGATCACCCCGCGATCGGAGATGACGATCAGCGTTGTCGTGTTGAGGTCTATGGCGTCCATCAGGACGCGCAAACGCCGGTCAGTTGCGTTGACGGCGATGTCATAGCCGCGCTGCCCGAAGCGCGCGGACTCTTCCAGCAAGGCCAGTTCGGTGAACACCAGCGACGCCGGGCTGACGGCGTCGCTTAACACGGCCAGCGTGGCGGTGATGGCAAGGTCGTCCCGGTCGTTCATGTCAAGCCCCTCGGTCAGTTCGAACCGGCCGGCCCCGGCCCCCAGAATCTCATCGAACGGCTGCGACCCGATGAACGCTGTGTTGCGCCCGTTTGCCTGCGCCTGCCGGATGAGGGTGTCGGCGCTGCCGAGCCGCGCCGGGTAGTTGGTGGTGACGCCGTGCATCTGGGCAGAGGCGCCAGAGATCAGCGTCAGCCAGCGCGGCAGGCGATAGGTGGGCGTGTCGAGCATCACCGTCACATCGGCGCCGCGCCGGCGCAGCTCGTTCAGCGCGCTCATCTGACGCGAGGCATCCAGACGCAAGCCGCGCGCCAGCACAACCACGATGCGCGGCGATAGCGCCGGGCGCGGCGGGCCGGCGGGCAACTCGGTCATGTAGGGGCTGATGTAGTCGCGATAGCCGGCCCACAGCGTGTCTCGAAAGTTGCTCGCCAGCGAGGCTGCGATCGTCAGGGCGACAATGAGAATCAGGCCGATGATGCGCGGCATGGGCCTATTGTCTCAGCAGTTCTGAATGCTGAGGATGAGGTGTAGTATAGAATCTCAGTCATGCAGGCACACAACCATTTTCTCTCACTCGCCGACCTGACCCCTGCCGACCTGTCGAAGTATCTCGATCTGGCGGTCGAACTGAAGCGCGAATGGAAAACCGGCGGGAACGCCCCGGTGTTGAAAAACAAGACGCTGGCCATGGTGTTCACCAAGCCCTCTTTGCGCACGCGCGTTTCGTTTGAGATGGCGATGCGTCATCTGGGCGGACATGCCATGTACATTGCGCCGGATGAGATTCAACTGGGCAGGCGCGAAAGCGTCCCCGATGTGGCGCGCGTGCTGTCGCGCTATGTCGATGGCATCATGGCGCGCGTGTTCGCGCACGCCGATGTGGTCACCCTGGCGCAATACTCGCGCGCGCCAGTTATCAACGGCCTGTCGGATTACACGCACCCGTGCCAGGGGCTGGCCGACCTGCTGACGATCCTTGAGCGCAAAGGCGCGATCAAGGGTCTGACGATCGCCTATGTCGGCGACGCCAACAATGTGGCGAACTCGCTCGTCTTCGGGGCGACGCTGCTGGGCGCGCACGTTCGCGTTGGCGCACCGGAGGGGTATCAACTGCGCCCTGATGTCGCCGAACGCGCAGCGACATTTGCCCGGGCCAGCGGCGGAAGCCTGACCCAGACAACGGATCCGAAAGAGGCTGTGCAGGACGCCGATGCAATCTACACCGATGTGTGGACCAGCATGGGCCAGGAGGCCGAAGCCGCCCAGCGCGCGAAGGTCTTCCCGCCCTATCAGGTCAACCAGGCACTGGTCGCGCTGGCCCGCAGGGACGCCATGGTGCTGCACTGTCTGCCGGCCCATCGCGGCCAGGAGATCACCGATGATGTGGCCGACGGCCCGCAATCGGCATTGTGGGACCAGGCCGAAAACCGCATGCATGCGCAGAAGGCTGTGCTGGCGACGCTGATGGGATGAACCCTGATGGGCTGAAGCCGCGCGCTGAGCACAGGATGAACGCGGCGCACAACGCCCGCGCCCGGTCGAAAAATGTCTGATCTTGGTTGGATCTTGCAGCGGCTCGATGGCCTGGCGATTCTCGACATCCTGCTGGTGTCGATCGTCTTCTTTCTTGTGCTGTTGCTGATGCGCGCGACCCAGGCCATCCCGCTGTTGCGCGGCGTGTTCGTGCTGATCACCGTAGGCCTGTTGTTGGGCAGCCTGTCACAGTTGCCGACCTTCGGCCTGGTGGTGCGTTCGGCCATCCCGGCGCTGCTCGTCGCCATTCCGGTCATCTTTCAGCCGGAACTGCGCCGCGCGCTGGAGCGTCTGGGCCGCTTCAACGAAGTGCTGGTTCAGCCGCGCAGAAACGAGATCGAGGCTCAGGTGCGCGTCATCAGTGACGCGGTGCAACGGCTGGCGGCGCACCGTTACGGCGCGCTGATTGTGTTGGAGCGCGACACCGGCCTGCAGGGGTTGATCGACACCGGCGTCAAGCTCGACGCCCGGCTCTCGGCTGAATTGCTGCTGACCATCTTTCATCCCAACACGCCTCTGCACGATGGCGGTGTGATTGTGCGGCAGGGCCGCATTGCGGCGGCGGCGTGCGTGCTGCCGCTGACGACATCGCACATCGACGATTACCACATGGGCCTGCGCCACCGCGCCGGCATCGGCGTGACCGAGGGCGCCGACGCGGTGGCTATCATCGTGTCCGAAGAGCGCGGCACGACGAGCATTGCGCACGAAGGCCGGCTGATCTTCGCGGTTGAAACAGATCGTTTGGAGGGCGCCTTGATCGAGTTTCTGCAGCCCGGCCTGGGGTTGCGCCGGGCCGGCATGTGGCCCGCTGCGCGGTTTCGGTCGCGCGGGCGGTGATGCCCTTGCCCTTTCAGCCGTTATCGTCGCGCAGGAGGCTGCGCGCAGTCTGCATGGCCTCGACGAATTCGGGCATGCGCTCCATCTCCCAGGAGCGCGGCCGGGGGAGCGGCACCTCGACCACCCCCGCCACCTGCCCCGGCCGTGGCGTGCTGACCACGATGCGATCGGCCAGAAACACCGCTTCCGGGATGGAGTGGGTCACCAGCACGCCGGTGGTGTGAGACGCGCGCCAGATGCCCTCGAGCGCGGCAGTCAGCGTCTCGCGGGTCAGCGCATCCAGCGCCCCAAACGGCTCGTCGAGCAGCAAGATGGGCGGTTCGGTGACCAGCGCGCGGGCCAGCGCGGCCCGCTGCGCCATGCCGCCGCTCAGTTCGCGCGGATAGGCGCGCTCGAAGCCGGTCAGCCCCACCAGTTCGATCAGGGTGGCGATGCGCGCCTGAAGGATGGCCGGATCGCGCATCTCGATGCTTGATTTTCTGCCGCCCAGTTCAAACGGCAGACCGATGTTTTTCTCCACCGTGCGCCACGGCAACAGCGCCGGCTCCTGGAACAACATGCCAACCTGATGTGAGGGCCGCGTGACAGGCTGCCCGTCGAGACGCACCTCGCCGGCGGTTGGCGGGATCAGACCGGCCAGCGCGCGCAACAGCGTGCTCTTGCCGCAGCCGCTGGGGCCGACCACGGCCACGAACTCGCCCCGGCTGACTTCGAGCGTGAAGCGGCGCAACGCTTCCACACCGTTTGCGTAGGTCACGCTAATCGCGTCGGCGATGAGATAGGCATTCATGGCAACGTCAGAGCCGGCGATTGGCCACGCTCATTCTATGGCAGAAACTCATTGGTGAAAAAGGTGTTGATGTCGGCAGCTTGCTTCACCTGTCCCATGGCGAGCAAGGTGTTCTGGGTGTTTTGCCACGCTTCAGCCGTGGACGCGCCCGGCTTCTTGGGGCCGGGGTTCATCAACTCGACGGTCTCGAGCAGCACCTGGCGTTGGATCGGATCGTCGGCCTTCAGGCCCTCGACGTATTTGACAGAGATCGCCATCGCTGCGTCGGGATCTCGAATGGTATCCTCGACGCCCCGCAGCAGCGCGCGAACAAAGCCGCGCACCAGATCGGGGTTGTCTTTGGCAACCCTATCGCTGGTCAGGATGCCATTGGCGACCATGTCCACCTGCTCGGCCACTTTGAACACGACGACAGGATAGCCGTTTGCAGCCAGCACGACCGGCTCATTGTTGGCATATCCAACCACTGCGTCCACCTGCCCCTGCTGCAGCGCGGCAACCTGCGTGAAGCCGATTTCAATCTGGTTGATATCGCTTTCGGACAGCCCGTTTGCGTTCAAGAAGGCGCGCCAGCCGACATAGGTTGCGCCGAAGAAGCCGGGCAATCCAACGGTTTTGCCCTTGAGGTCGCCCGGCGCGCGGATACCGCTGGATTCGAGCGCAATCACGGCGATAGGGAACTGGTGATACCACTGCGCAACGTACTTGACCGGCAGTCCTTGCGCGCGCGCCAGAACGACTTGCTCGCCGCTGACTACGGATAAAGGCAATTCGCCGGCTGCCACGAGCTTGACGCCATCTGTCTCGAACTTGTAGTCGAACTCGACTTCAATCCCTTCCTCCTTGAAGTAGCCGCGTTCGACTGCCACGTAGAACGGCGCGTACTGCACGTTCGCAATGTAGCCCATCGGCAGGCGCACTTTGGTGATCGCGTTGGCAGCCGGCGCGGGAGAATCGACAGGCCGGCAGCCGGCAGCGGTGAGTGTGAGTGTGAGTGTGAAAGCGACGGTTAGAAATGCGAGGGTAGTCTGCGGTTTCATGATGACCTCCTGGTATGTTGCTTGTTGCCCAAGCGATTCTGTTTGCGGCGTTGATCATCCGCGACTGGCGATGAGCGATTGCTCGGCCAGCCGGACCGCCCCATAGATGCATAGGGCTGTGATGACTGTCGCCACGATGCCGACCAGGACCAGCGGGGTGTCGTACAGGCCGCGCCCCTGGTTGATGAGAAAGCCCAGCCCGCGGTCGGTGCCCAGAAATTCGGCGGTGATGGCGCCGATCATGGACAACGTTGCGCCGATGCGCAGGCCGGTCAGCGTCAGGGGCAAAGCAGCCGGCAGCTCCAGCCTGGCGAATGTTTCCCAGCGTGTGGCGTTCATCGACCGAAACAGGTCGCGCAACAGGGGTTTGATGCCGCGAATGCCGGCGATGACGTTGACGGTGATCGGGAAAAACACCACGATGGCGCACAGGAATATCCTGGCCGCTGCGCCGGGGCCGAACCAGATGAGCAGCAGCGGCGCAATGGCGATAAAGGGAATGCCCTGCGAGGCGACGATGAAGGGCGATAGCAGCCGGTCCGCCAGCGGCGACTTGGCGATGGGGTAGCCCAACAGGAACGCCGCCAGCGCGCCGATCACCAGGCCGGGCAGCGCTTCGGACAGCGTGGCGAGGGTGTGATAGGCCAGGTTGCCGCTCAACAGCTCGGCCAGGAACCGGTTGGCCACCACGGCCGGCGCAGGCAGGATGAAGGGCGGGTAGCGCAGACTGGCAAGATGCCATGCTGCCAGAAAGAGCGTGAAAAGCGCCACCGGCCCCATGCGCATGGCCCAGGCGCGCCAGCGGCGCCCCTTCGCCTGGCCGGCTTCTGTCCTGCCTTGCGCCCCTGCGCTGGCTTTGACACGAGATGCGCTTCTGCTAACTCGACTGATTACGGACATGAATCAACCCCTTGGGTTGTGAAATATTTCACACCTTCGGGGCTGATAGTAAACCGTTCAACGCTGCAAGCGAAATGCCCAGGCTCAACGCCTGACACGTCACTCGTGACGTTTCGCGCCCGCCTTCTTTACATCCGGACTGTAACCGTCGGCTCCGGCATCTCACCGGATCATGCGCGCCTCTCAACGCGCTCGTGGGCTGTGCGGCAGATTGCTCATCTGCCGGACCACCGATCGGGAATTTCACCCTGCCCCGAAGGCCGTTTCGATTTTCGATTCTCGACTTTGGATTTTGGATTGACCGGCCCGTTTTGTCAAAGGCCAACATTCCACCCTTCAACCTTGCCAGTCTTGCCCACTTTACCAACCTTAAAAACCTTATCCACCCTCAACCTTCAACCTTCAACCCTGACTCTGACCTCGCCGTTCTGCTCGATAACGTCGTAGATCGGCAGCGGCGCCGGCGCGGGGAAGGTGGCTTTGCCGGTGCAGAGGTGGAAGCGCGCGCCGTGGCGCGGACACACGATCTCCTCGCCCTCGATCGCGCCTTCTGCCAGCGGCCCGTCGTCGTGGGTGCAGACATCGCGAAAGGCGCGCACTTTGCCGTTCAGCCGGGTCAGTCCGATGGTCTGCTCATCCACCTCAACGGTCAGGACCTGGCCCTCTTTGACTTCTTCGGCTTTTGCCGCAAACACAAATTCAGACATGATGATGCTCCTTTGTCCATCTGACCTGACGACTGACTACTGACGACTGACGACTCACTTCTCAATCGGCACGCCGACACTGTTGCCCCACTCGGTCCAACTGCCGTCGTAGTTGCGCACGCGCTCGAAACCGAGCAGGTACTTCAGCACGAACCAGGTGTGCGAGCTGCGTTCACCGATCCGGCAGTAAGCAATGATGTCCTTGTCCGGCGTGACGCCTTTGGAAGTGTACAACGCCATCAACTCGTCGTAGGACTTGAACGTTCCATCTTCGCGAACAGCCTGCGCCCACGGGATGCTCTTCGCGCCGGGGATGTGGCCGCCGCGCAGCGCGCCTTCGTTGGGGTAGTCCGGCATGTGCAGGCGCTCGCCGGTGTATTCCTGCGGGCTGCGCACATCGACCAGCGTGCCGTTCGCGCGCACATGCGCCAGCACCTGATCGCGGAAGGCGCGATAGCGGCTATCGTCGCGCAGCGGCGCCTGATAGGTTGTTTTGGGGTAAGTCGGCACGTCGCGCGTCATTGGTCGCCCTTCATCCATCCATTTCTTGCGACCGCCATTCAGGATTTTGGCGTTGGTGTGGCCGAACAACTGGAAGACCCAGAAGGCGTAGCACGCCCACCAGTTGTTCTTGTCGCCGTAGAAGATCACTGTGGTGTCGTTGCTAATGCCCTTCTCCGACATCAAGCGGGCAAAGCTGTCTGAGTTGATGTAGTCGCGCACGATCTGATCGTTCAGATCGGCGGTCCAGTCGATGTTGACAGCGCCGGGGATGTGGCCGGCGCTATACAGCAGCGGGTCTTCGTTCGACTCGACGATGCGAATGCCAGGGTCGTTCAAGTGCGCTGCCAGCCACTCGGTGCTGACCAGGGCTTCAGGGTGCGCGTAGTCTTGTGTGCTCATGCTCGCCTCCAAATCCGATCGGATTTTATTTGTCTTCGGCTAGAAACCGGACAAAATAATGCTCACAATAATCTTTTTAATTATAGCGCGAAAAGGCCGGCTAAATACGAATAGCCGGTGGCGGTGAGCAGCGCGTTCGCGGGTGCGTTCACAGTTTGGGGCCACTGCATTCCCCTGTGTGGGAAACTCACCGCAGAGACGCTGAGGCCGCAGAGCCTGTTTCAGCATTTGTCTCAGCAATCTCGGCGGCGGCTCTGGCAGCCAAATGCGCGTCTTGCCCCCGGCTGTGAACACGTCCCGCATTCGCTGATTGCCGGCCCGCTCGTTATAATGCCGCGTGCAAATCAGGGCGCGCGTTGCAGCGCGGCGTCCGCGAACGGTGAGCATCGATGAAACAACAACCCAATGGCGGCTGGATCGAAGTCATTTGCGGCAGCATGTTCAGCGGCAAGTCCGAAGAGCTGATTCGCCGCATCCGCCGCGCTGAGATTGCCCGGCAGAAAGTGCAGGTTTTCAAGCCGGCGCTGGACCTGCGCTATGGCCAGGACCGCGTGAGTTCGCACAGCGGGGCGCAGATGGGCGCCCTGCCGGTGTCGCGGGCGAAGGAGATTCTGCAACTGGTTGACCCGGCGACGGATGTCGTGGCGATCGACGAAGTGCAGTTCTTCGACTGGGATGTGGTGGAAGTGTGCGATCAGCTTGCGGAAGCAGGCAAGCGCGTGATTGTGGCCGGGCTGGACATGGATTTCCGCGGCGAGCCATTCGGCCCGATGCCGATCCTGATGGCTCAGGCCGAGGAAGTGGAGAAGCTGCACGCCATCTGCATGGTGTGCGGGGCGCCGGCCACACGCACGCAGCGGTTGATCGACGGCCAGCCGGCTGCGTACGAAGACCCCGTCATTCTGGTGGGCGCGAGCGAGAGCTATCAGGCGCGCTGTCGCGCCCATCATGAGGTGCCGCGCCGGGGAGGCCGGCAAAATAGCGCGCCAGATCAACCATCGGGTAGCTGACGCGCTGGCCGTAGGGCCGGCGCCCTTTGTCGAACGTGGCGTCGATGCCGATCTTCGTGCCAATGCCCTTGCTGTCGTTGGCCGGGTCCATCTCATGCCCCTGCGCGCCCGGAACTGTGAACACATCCTGCCCCCAATCCACGCGGGTGGTCAGCGCCCACATCACGTCCGACGGATCGTAGATGTTCACGTCGGACTCCACCACCACGCAGATGCGGAAGTTGGGGTGCGCGGCGAAGGCGGCCAGGGCTGCGTTGCGCGGCTCGCCCATGTTGGCTTTCTTTGCCAGTTGCACGATCACCAGAAAGCCGTTGGTGTAGGGGGGGATGTGCACCGCTTGCACATTCTTGCTGGCGTGCGACACAAAGCGCATCAGCAACGGTTCGCGCGGCAACACATTGCCGATGTAAATGTGTTCGTTCCAGCCGGGTACGATGGTCTGATAGATGGGGGCGTCGCGGTGGCAGACGGCGGTCACCTCGAACACCGGCGAGTTCCACGGCTCGCCATAGTAGCCGTGAAACTCGGCCAGCGGCCCTTCCTCGCGCCGCGCGCCGGGCAGCACATGGCCTTCCAGTACCAGTTCGGCATGGGCGGGAATTGTGTCCACGTCCACGGTGACGCCGCGCGTGACCTCGACCGGCCGGCCGCGAATGGCGCCGGCGATGTTGTTCTCGTCGCCCTCGTACTTGCAGCCGGCGGCGATCATCAGCGCCGGGTCGAGACCGATGGCAACGGCGACGCCGAGCGGTCGCCCCCTGGCCTCGGCGGCAGCGTGAGCGCGCTGCACATCGCGCCACTGGTTGATGTTCATGCCCAGCGTGCGCGGCCCCAGAATCTCCATGCGGTTATAGCCGAGGTTGCCCACGCCGGTTTCGGGATGCTTGCTGACGATGACGCCGCCGGTGATAAAGCGCCCGCCGTCGCCGGCGGCATGTTTGGGAATGGGCAGCGCGCGCACGTCGATGTCTTCCACGCGGGTGATGACGTGGTGTTTCCACTCGGCGTGCTGGGTGAAAGCGGGTGGAATAGCGTTGGCCGGCTCCAGCGCGCGGGCCATGGCGCTTGTGACTTGTGAAGCGTCGCAGCCCAGCGCCAGCGCCACGCGCGTCTGATTGCCGATCGCGCTGCTGAACAGTCGCCAGCCGGGATAGGAGCGCAGGCCGGTTTCGGTTTGCCCGTCGTCGTAGTACACATGCTCGAAGAGTGGGGCCGGCCCGCCGGTTCGCTCCACGGTGGCGCCGATGTTGGCGACTTCGTGATAGAGATTGGCCGGCTGCTCGACGCGCGCCAACTGGCTGTTCCGCTCAAGCGCTTCAAGATAGCTGCGCAGGTCATAGATCGTGCTCATGGTGAGTCGGATTCTACCCGGCGCTTGCGGCGGCGCGTCTTGATGCAGCATGGCGATTTGCGCAAATCCGATTCGCCACTACAATTCTGTGCTGATACCTCAAAACAGGGTCTAGAACCGAGAAGGACCGAGACGACGGTCATCTGTGCTGCCCGCCATGACGCGGGCAGACTCTTGAGTCTGCCGCCTGATCCTCCATGCTAGCCCATAGAAAACAAGGAGCAAAGGTTTAGCGCAATGTCTCAGATGACGAATCTCAATGATTTTGAGCGCATCGTTCCCTGGCTGGTGATCGCCATCGCCATCATCAGCCTGCTCTATGCATGGTTCCTGCGCTCGCTGGTTATGAGGAAGGACAAGGGCACTGCCAAGATGCAGGAAGTCTGGAATGCCATCCGCGAAGGCGCCGACGCCTATTTGAACCGGCAGCTTCGCACCATTCTTCCGCTGATCGGCGTTCTGGCTGTTGCTCTATTCCTGAGCGTGTACGTGGCGCCGCCGAGCCTCGAGGCGCGCGAAATGTTCCACGACGATGCCACCATTATTGTCGCGATCGGTCGCACGATCGCCTTCATTCTGGGCGCGTCGTTCAGCTTGATTGTCGGCCAATATGGCATGCGCATGGCGGTGCAAGCCAATGTGCGCGTAGCGGCGGCGTCGCGCCGCAGTTTCAATGAGTCGCTGTCGATCGCCTACTATGCCGGCACCATCACCGGCATGTTGACCGACGGCCTGGGTCTGTTGGGCGGCACCATCATCTTCATCGTGTTCGGCAAGGCCGCTCCGGATGCGCTGCTGGGCTTTGGTTTCGGCGGCACCCTGCTGGCGTTGTTCATGCGCGTGGGCGGCGGCATTTACACCAAGGCTGCTGACGTCGGCGCTGACCTGGTGGGCAAAGTCGAGAAGGACATTCCTGAAGACGACCCGCGCAATGCCGCTGTGGTGGCTGATCTGGTGGGCGACAACGTGGGCGACTGCGCCGGCATGGCGGCCGATATTTTCGAGTCCTACGAAGTCACCATCGTCTCGGCGTTGATTTTGGGTCTGGCGGTGATGGCGGCGGAGGAAGCAGCCGGCATTGCGGACGCAAACCCGGCGCGCTGGATCATCTACCCGCTCCTCATTCGCGGCGTGGGCGTGATCTCTTCCATCATCGGCACCTTCACCGTGCCGATCTGGGAGAAATTCCCCATCAAGTTCCTGCGCGCCCACGATGCCGAAGAGGCTATGTTCCGCTCCTACGAAGTGTCAAGCGTGATCACCATCGTCACGGCTTTCGTCATCTCGTTCTTGTACGAGGGTGACTGGCGCTTTGGCGCGCTGACGGCTATCGGCGTCGGCCTCGCGGTGGCGTTCAACCCGCTGACCTCCTACTTCACAGCGACCACCAAGGCCCCGGTCAAAGAGATTGTCAAACAGACCAAAGGCGGCCCCGCCACGACCATCCTGTCCGGCCTGGCGAGCGGCTACGAATCCACGGTGTGGGCGCTGGTGGTGATTGTGGTCAGCTTTGTGCTGGCGCTGTTGCTGTTCCAGGCGGATGGTCCGCTGTACGTGTTGTACGCTGTCAGCATGATCGGCATTGGTATGCTCAGCCACACCGGCAACAACGTGGCCATGGACTCTTATGGCCCGATCAGCGACAACGCCAACGGCATCGGTGAGATGTCGTGGTCTGGCATGGAAGACGACAACACCAAGCAAGCTCGCCAGATCATGGCCGATCTGGACGCCGTGGGCAACACCACCAAAGCCATCACCAAAGGCATTGCGATTGCCTCGGCGGTGATAGCCGCTGTGTCGTTGTTCGCCTCTTACATCACGGATGTGGGCCGCGTGCAGGCGCAATTGCTGGCCGCCGGCCAGGCCGGCATCGATGTGCTGAACTCGATTCGCGTGTCGGACACCACTGTGTTCGTCGGCCTGTTGTTGGGCGGCGCGCTGCCCTGGCTGTTCAGTTCGCTGTCCATCCGGTCGGTGTCGCGCGCGGCCGGCCTGATCGTCGATGAAGTGCGCCGGCAGTTCCGCATCCCCGGCGTCATGGAAGGCACAGTCAAGCCGGATTATCGCCAGGCTGTCGGCATCTCGACGGCGTCGGCGCAGAAGGAACTGGTTCCGCTGGCGCTGATTGCCGTGTTTGTGCCCATTATTGTGGGCTTGGTGCTGGGCGTTGAGGCGCTGGGCGGCTTCCTGGCCGGCATCATTGTGTCCGGTCAGTTGCTGGCGGTGTTCATGTCGAACGCCGGCGGCGCCTGGGACAACGCCAAGAAGTCTGTTGAAGACGAGCCGCGCGACCTGGTCGCCAACACCGGCAAGGGCAGTGAGCGTCACAAGGCTGCGGTGGTGGGCGACACGGTGGGCGACCCGCTGAAGGACACCGCCGGCCCGGCCTTGAATCCGATGATCAAGGTGGTCAACCTCGTCTCGCTCATCATTGCGCCCATTCTGGTCACCATCGAGTCCGACGTGGTGCGGTATGTCGCGGCGCTCGTGTTGCTCGTCGGGGTGATCTGGGCGCTGTCGCAGAGCAAGAAGGAA
>Ga0272446_1001168_pt1 | contig 38987 bp, 41 predicted proteins | sample YNPCB0061_FD_194587 | JGI IMG/M metagenome (GOLD analysis project Ga0272446, IMG submission 194587) | Hot spring microbial mat communities from Yellowstone National Park, WY, United States - YNP-CB-006-1 | ecosystem: Environmental > Aquatic > Thermal springs > Hot (42-90C) > Sediment | place...
AGCTGGCGCACCGCGAGCCGGTCCACGGTGAGTGGCGACAGGACATAGGACTGGCTGCCGAAGACGATGAGGCCGGTTCGGTCGCCCTCGCGTGAGTCGATGAAGCGGCCCATGACCCCCTTGACCACCGCCATGCGTGTGACCTGACGACCCTCGGCCGTGAAGTCCAGCGCATCCATGGAGTGCGACGCGTCGACCGTCAGCATCAGGTCGTACCCCGGGGTGCTGACCTCGGTGTGGGGGGTGAGCCACTGGGGCCGCATCAGGGCGAACACCAGCCCGGCCCAAAGCAGAAACAGCAGGGCCTTGTGGACCCAGCCGGCCAACTGCAGGCGCGGCCGGCGGGTCTGGTAGGCGGCCTGGAGCTCGTCCAGGCGCGGGTGCAGCAGGGTGACGCGCTGCCCCTCCAGCTCCTGCTCGCGCCGTTCGGCCGGCGCCTGCCAGAGCAACGGAAGCAGGTAGGGCAGGGGCAGCAGGACGATCATCCAGGGCCAGTGGAACTCAAACATGGCTCGCCTCGATCCGCCGGCTCGCCGTGATCTTGAACTTGCCCTTGGCGCGCGGCCCCTCACTGGCGACCCAGTCGTGCGCCGCGTCGATGAGGGCGATGAGGTCCGCCTGCCGGCTGCCGGCGGCCATCTCCCGCGGCGGGGCATAGGGGGCGTCGAGGAGGAGGGCGCCGCGGGTCCGCCAGTCGAAGGCATTGGGGTCGTTGGCGTGGAGCCAGGCGAGCCAGTCGCTCCCGGTGAGCCCGGCGCAGGCGGCACGTCCCAGCCGGGCCATGGCAATGCGGCGCAACAGCTCGGAGACCGACCCTGCGGCCTCCTTTAAGGCCAGCTCGTCGCGCTGGACTTGCCGGCGCAACGCGCGGAGCTGCCGTGCGGCGTCCCAGCGCCAATCGCCGAGGGTGATCACCGGGATGGGGATGCGCAGGCGCAGCGTCGAGCGGAAGCGCCAGACGAGGAGGGCGAGGAGGATCAGGCCGGCCGCCAGGACCCACCAGCCCGGGCCGGGCGGCCACCAGGGGACCCCGGTGAAGCCGTGGATGTCACGGATCTGTTGTACTGCTTCGTTCATATCCCGGACCTTGAGCGAGTGTGGCGATGGTCATGGGTCGGCCGGGTGCGGCGGCAGGGTCTGCGCGCCGGTCCACCCAGCGGTGAAGGCTGAGGTCGACTGGCCCTGCGAGGGTCTGGCCTCGACGCGGTCCAAACCCGCCCGTCCCGGTGGGGTACCCAGCCGATCCCATCAAAGGGTCTTGATCCTCGCTTGCTGGCGCAGGTGATGGATCAGGGTCAGGTGGATCTCGTGGTCTGTGCTCACCGGCAGCAGGATCAGGTGCAGGCGCCGGGCGATGGCCTGGAGCAGCTCGCGCCGTTCCTGCCAGGTCTCGCGGTAATATTGCCGGGCCTTGGGGTCGTCGGTATCGACCTCGATCAGGGTCCCGTCCGTGCCCGTGAAGGTGACCACCCCCATGGCGGGGATGTCCCAATCCGCAGGATCATCGACCGGGATCAGGGCCACGGAGTTCCGTTGGGACAGGTCGCCGAGGATACGCTCGAGGCCGACCGGCTCCCGGTTGAGGTCCGCGATCACGAATACCAGGGACCCGGTGGCCAGCCCGCTGGTGGCGCGCTGCAGCGCCCCGCCCAAGCAGTCCACCGATTTGTCCTGGGTCTCTCCTGGTACCGTTAGGGTGCGCAACAGTTGCCACAGGGCGCGCCGGCCGCGCGACGGGCGGAAGTGCTGGAGCCCGGCGACCGGGTCACCGAAGACCATGCCGCCGACCCGGTCGTGCAGGCGCGAGGCGGCCCAGCCGATGAGGGCGGCGGCGCGCGCGGCCTGCACCGACTTGAAGGTTCCGCGCGTCCCGAAGGCCATGTGCGGGCCCTTGTCCACGCACAGCACCACACTGCGCTCCCGCTCCTCGCGAAAGACCTTCAGATGCGGCTCGTTGATGCGCGCCGTGACCTTCCAGTCCATATAGCGGATGTCGTCGCCCTCACGGTACTCGCGAACCTCCTCGAAGTTGACCCCTGCCCCGCGGAACACCGAGGCATAGAGACCCGAGAAGGTGGAGTTGACCAAATGGTGCGAGGGCAGGCCGAGGGCATGGGCCTGGTGGCGCAGCTCCAGGAGGTCGTCGAGGCGCGGGTAGAGGCTCAACTCGGTTCCCCCGTCGATGGACCGGCGGACCTCGCCGCCGGCAGGACGCCGGTGGCGACAGCGGGATCGGGAGATTGCATCTTTCGATCCCGAGTCGCAGCAAACCAGGGACGGTACGTCTGCGACATCGAGTTTAAGGGATGGCCACCAGGTTGAGCAGGCGATTGACGAAGGCATCGGTGGTGACCCCCTCGGCCTCGGCCTCGAAGGTCAGCAGGAGACGATGGCGCAGGATCTCCGGGGCGACCGCCTGGATGTGGTGGGGCGCCACGAACTGGTCGCCGTTCATCCAGGCGCGGGCGCGGGCGCAGCGCGCCAGGGCGATACTGGCCCGCGGCGAGGCCCCGAAGCGGCACCAGCGCGCCAGGTCCGGGTCGTAGACCTTGGGGTTGCGGGTCGCCTGGACCAGATCGACGATGTAGCTGTGCAGCTTGGGGTCGAGGTACAGGTTGGCCACGTCCCGGCGCATGGCGAACAGCTCCGCCTGGGACAGGCGCTTGGCCGGCGGCGTATAGCTGGTCTTCTGGTGCTGGCTGTCGAGCTCGAGGATCTTCAGCTCCTCGTCGCGGGTCGGGTAGGTCACGATGGCCTGCATCAGGAAGCGGTCGAGCTGCGCCTCGGGCAGGGTGTAGGTCCCCTCTTGCTCGACCGGGTTCTGGGTCGCCAAGACCATGAACAGCTTGGGCAAGGGATAGGTCCGCTGGCCGACGGTGATCTGGTGCTCGCCCATGGACTCGAGCAGGGCCGACTGGACCTTCGCCGGGGCCCGGTTGACCTCGTCGGCGAGGAGGATGTTGTGGAACAGCGGGCCGGGACGGAACTCAAACTCCCCGCGCTCGTGGCGGTAGATGTCGGTGCCGATGAGGTCCGAGGGCAGCAGATCGGGGGTGAACTGGATGCGATGGAAGTCGCCCTCCAGAGACTCGGCCAGGGCCTTGACGGCGGTGGTCTTCGCCAGACCGGGCATGCCCTCCACCAGCAGGTGTCCGTCGCTCAGCAGGCAGATCAGCATGCTGTCGATGAACTTCTGTTGGCCGATGATGCGGGAGGCGATATGGTCGCGGACGGACTTCAGGTCTGCTGGGGTCATACGGCGATGATGCTCGGGTGCCTTGGGTTGAGAGTCGATGGGAGGGCAAATCCTGGCCCTGGGACGGGACGGCCAGCGGGGAGGGGCCGGGGCCATCAGGAGGGAGCCGACCTTCGTATCCTGACGGGTTTAGGGGTTGAGCGCAACCCCTGCGGCGGCCTCGAGCGCGCTTGAAATATCAGTATATTCGGATGTGTTTTTAACCTCGTCTGGGCGGCGACCGGGTTGCCGGGCCGGGTCTCGCTCTGGTGGGCCAGGCCAACTGGCCGTCAGACCAGGTCGCCCCAATGGAGGGACCGAGGGCGGGTCGCAGCGTGGCCGCCGGCTGTTGTGCACATGCGACGTGGGGGCCGGGCACGGCCTCTGAGGCTTGGCGATGATCCTGGGCAGATCCCTATGCAAATTGATAACGCATTGATTAGTCATATAAAAAACCGTTGGTCAAAAAGGCGCCAATCCGACGGCGGTCCAGCCCAGACGAGGGGTTAGGGCGCCTGCCCAGGGTTTGCGCACAGATCTGTCCACAGCATCTGTTGGTAAGGATGATTTCGCCCGGGCGGCCCGTCACTTAGGCTCTGGAGCCCGGGACGGCCCGGGGACCGCGCCGCGATCGGCCTGGCGAGGGCCCGCCCGGTGTCCCGGCTTAGGCTCGGGATACAATCGAGCACCGGCGCGTCCTGTCGCGAGCCTCGACCCGCCGGCCGTTGAAAGCCTTTTTGACGCCGCAGCGCGGCGACCTCACCCGCGCGAGCCAATGGATGTCTCCGTGACCACGCCAGACCAGCCGCCCCTGCTCGACCAATCGCCAACCCAGACGCCTGGCCACCCACCCGGGGAGGCCCTCGCGCCCGCCTTTGCGCCCCTGGCCGAACGCATGCGCCCGCGGACCCTCGGTGAGCTCAAGGGCCAGGCACACCTCCTGGGTGTGGGCAAGCCCCTGCACCAGGCGATCGTTTCAGATCGGCCGCACTCCATGGTCTTGTGGGGGCCGCCGGGTACCGGCAAGACCACCCTGGCGCGCCTGATCGCGACCCATTCCGGAGCGCGCTTCCTGCGCCTGTCTGCGGTGCTCGCGGGGGTCAAGGACATCCGGGACGCGGTGGCCGAGGCGCGCCACACCCGCGAGGTCGAGGGGCGCGGCACCATCCTGTTCATCGACGAGGTCCACCGCTTCAACAAGGGCCAGCAGGACGCGCTCCTGCCCCATGTCGAGGACGGCACCGTCGTCCTGATCGGCGCCACCACCGAGAACCCCTCCTTCGAGCTCAACAACGCGCTGCTCTCCAGGACCCGGGTCTATGTCCTCAAGCCGCTGAGCATTGCGGAGCTGTACGAGGTCCTGGACCAGGCCCTGGGGGATACCGAGCGGGGGCTTGGCGGGCGCGGGCTCAGGTTGCCCGAGGTCTCGCGCACCCGGCTTGCGGAGGCCGCCGACGGCGATGCCCGGCGTGCCTTGGGACTCTTGGAACTGGCCGCGGATTTGGCCGAGGACGGCGAGCTCCGGCCGGAGCTGGTGGCCGAGGTGATCGCGGGACAGGTGCGGCGCTTCGACAAGGGTGGCGACGTCTTCTATGAGCAGATCTCTGCCCTGCACAAAGCGGTCCGCGGCTCCGCACCGGATGCCGCCCTCTACTGGCTGGCGCGCATGATCGACGGCGGCTGCGACCCCCTCTACATCGCCCGGCGCGTGGTGCGGATGGCAAGCGAGGACATCGGTAACGCCGACCCCCGCGCCCTGGACCTGGCCCTGGCCGCATGGGATGTGCTGGAGCGCCTGGGCAGCCCAGAGGGAGAGCTGGCCCTGGCCCAGGCCGTGACCTTCCTCGCCTGCGCGGCCAAGAGCAATGCGGTCTATGTCGCGTGGGATGCGGCCCTGGCCGATGCCCGCCAGAGCGGTTCCTTGGAGGTCCCGATGCACCTGCGCAACGCCCCCACCCGCCTGATGCGGGAGCTGGGCTATGGCAAGGCCTACCGCTACGCCCACGACGAGCCTGAGGCCTACGCCGCCGGCGAGGACTATCTTCCCCGCGAGCTGCGTGGCCGCCGCTATTACCGGCCGGTCGCCCGTGGGCTGGAGCTCAAGATCCGCGAGAAGCTGGAGCACCTGGCCGACCTGGACCGCCAGGCCCGGGGGTCAACCGCGGGCTGACCGGCGCCCGGCCGCCGCCGGCAAGACCCTGGCTCAGAGGTTGGCCATGGAGGAATACTGCAGCAGGGCGAGTCCGGAGATGCTGCTGGCGAGGGTCAGCAGGGCCTGGACGACCGGCTGCTGGCTGAAGGGCCGGAAGGCCCCGTCGCGCGCTGCCACTACGGCCGCCAGCATGGTCTTCAGCGGCTCGATGCACTCCTTGGCGTCGGCCCGCCCCTGGGCGCGCAGCAGCGCGGCGGATAGCTGTTGGACGGCCTGCTCGCGCACCCGCTCGGCGGCCCGGCGAAGGGCCAGGGCGCAGCCCACCGCATAGGCGATGGCCACCGCCATGATCAGGATCAGCGCCGGCGGCAGCGACCAGGCGTCGAAGATCGGGTGACGGGCGAGAACCATCAGGATCAGAACCACCACCGGGTACCACACCAGGTTGCCCACCGGCCGCGTCACGGCCCCGATGAGCTTGACATCCATCCAGGCGATGTCGCCCCCGGCGCTGGGGTCCTGACCCCCCCGGACCCAGGCGCCCAGCCCAAGCCAGGTCATGGTTTCGGCGGGCCAGCTGACGCGGCCGCGCAGGTCCCTGGCGAGGATGACGGTCTGGCGGGTCGCATCGACCATGAAGAACAGCAGGGCCAGGAATGGCACCAGCACCAGGAGGACGATCCAGAGGTCCAGTGTCCAGGCAAGATCGCTGCGGGTCGGGCGGTTGGGAAATCCGAAGGCCAGCATCAGGGCATAGGCGAGCAGGAGAAAGCCAAGAATCTCCGGCCAGACCCGGCGGAGGGTCTGCACCAGGCCGCACTGGGCCGCATACCTGGTCCAGAGCTGTGCCGCCGGGGTGGCGGGTCCTTCCGCCTCACAGATCAGGGCGGCGCAGGGCTGGGCAGGGGCGGGGGCCTGGGCGGGTGTGGGGGCCGCCCCAGGGCCCGGAGGGCGGATGGACCCGCGCCCGGGGATCAGCCCGGGCAGATCGTGCTCGATGCTGTCGCGCGCCTCTTGCTGGCGTCGCTGGCCGTGGATGAAGAAGTAGACCGCGATGAGGCCGGCCGCAAGGCGCAGGATCTCGCTTGGCCAGACACTGACCCCCTCGATCAGGGAAAAGGGCTCCCCTCCGGCGTTGAGGTCGTGAGCCAGCAGCCCCAGGACCAGGGCAGTGGTCGCCAAGGAGAAGGCGACGATGGCCGAGGGCAGCCAGCCGCGGCGCAGACCCTCGGACCAGCGCCGCAGGGCGTCGACGACCCGACCCCGGCCGACGGCGGCCAGACCCAGGGCCAGGGCGAGCGCGGCCGCCGCGGGCAGGGCCATGGCCTGAATGCCGGCCTCCCCGTCCGTGCCCAACTGGAAGTGGGCGGACAGCTCGGCCTCTGGGTGGGGATCCTGCCAGGGCGCGACGCCGGCACGCCGGAACTGGCCCTGGGCGTCGCGCTCTGGGGAGGTGACGAGCTCGACGGCCTCGCTGCGCCCAATCTCGAACAGTCGCGGGGGCGGGGGCAGTTGGATCTGCGGTTGCAGGCCCAGGGTCTCTCGCACGGCCAGGCGCACGGTCAGGAGCAGGGCGGTCTGGTAGTTGTCGCGCAGGGGCGGCACCTCGCGCTGCCAATATTGGCTCAGGCGCAGGCCATAGCCCGAGGCCACCAGGAGATTGCGGGTGACGGCGTTGTCCTGGGGGTGGAGCATGTCCGCATAGAGGTCGGTCGTGAAGAAGACCGCATCCGGGAACACCGGCCTGAGGGTCTGGAGCACGAGGAGCTTGTCGAAATAGTCGTTACCCAGCACCCCAATCGCCCGGATGCCGCAGTGCTGGCGCACCCGCTCGGCGAAGCCGCAGGCGCGGCGCAGACGGCTGTCCTCGGCCACCAAGGCATCGCGCATGCGCCGCAGGTAATCGGTCTGGGCATCGCCCCCTGGGCGCTCGATGGCCTGGGCATCCCCCTCGCCCTTGCCTTGAGGTTTGGCGCCCGGGATCTGTCCGTCGATGCCGCGCATGTAGCTGAAGCGCTTGACCCAGATATCGCCGCCTGCGGCGTGGTGCCGGGCCTGGGCGTCGCGCCAGGCCTGTTCCACCAGCTCGGCGAGGGTTCGCGAATAGGCGGTGTCCCATTGCCCGACCAGGGCGATGCCGGCGTTGCCCGCGACCTGGCGTCGGCCAAGCTCCGCCACGAGCATCTGGGCCAGGACATCGTCCGAGACGATGGTCCGCTCCCCAGCCGAGGGCGGGCGCACGGCGACGCAGGTGGGGGTCTCTGCGCCGCAGGGGCACACAGGGCGTTCGCCCTCGGCGGTTGCGGCGTAACGGTCCGGGATGGTGGCAAAGGGGGACCACAGGCGGGCGAGCCTGGGCCCCGGGGCGGCAGGGGGCGGCGCCGACGGCATCGCGGCGAGGTAGTCGCGGTATTCGGCCGCCATGGCCTGGAGCGTCCCCGACCCGGCTGGGCCGACCAGCTCATAGCCGACGTTTGCACCGGCCGCTTCGGTGGCGGTGAGCTTGGACAGAAGCCGCGACAGCCTGGCCAAGGGGCGCGGGGCGCCTGGGGTCGTCGCCGACTCGACGCCGGTGGGCTGCTCGGGTGCCGCAAGGCTGTCGTCGTCCAGCCACAGGAGCACCAGGGCCTGGTGCCGGGCCTTGTCCCAGGTGCGGGTGAACCATTCGTAGGGGACGATCTCAGGGGGGCCTGCCTTTCCCAGATTGACATAGCCGATGTGCTCTGCGTCGTCGGGCAGGAAGCCCTCGAGCATCAGGGCGGAGAGCGCGGCGTAGCGGTAGCGTCGGCGCGTCTCGGCCGCGCCCGTGGATGGGCCGGCCGAGACCATGATCCCGAGCACGGTTACCGGCGGCCGCCCGGGGCCGTTCGGCTGATCCCCGCTCAGGAATTCCGCCCGCGACAGGATCTGGCCCTGGAGGCCGTCCGATGGGTGGTCGACCGCCGTGCTCGACCTGGGGGATGGGGTCCCGCCCGGGCAGGCGCCGCGCACCAGCAGGGATCGGCCGTCGGGACCGATCTCCACCGTGCGGCAATCGGACTCCGGGGCCTTGGCCTCCTTGCGCTCCTTGCGGGCGGTGGCAACCGCCGCGAAGGGGTCCTGCCAGAGGCGGGCGTCCACGTCCTGAACCCCGGTGGGGCTCAGCCCTTCCTTCGGCTCGGTCGGGCGCTCGGCCTTGAAGGGGGCCTGGACCCAGCCGATGGCCCCGAGACCGAGCAACAGCGCGATCAACAGTCCGCCGGGCCAGCTCCCGAACAACGACGGCTCATTGCTCGACTGTGCCATAGTCACCCCCAGCAAAGGACCCTTGGTCTTGATGAGCCGCAGCGGGTCCCCCAGGCGAGGACGGCAGATGCCACCCCTGATCGACGCCCGCGTCCCACCGGGACACTGTAGTACAGCCGCCGCAGGAGCATCCGCTGACTGCCGGCCGGGGTGCGCCGCCTGCTGCATCGCCCCCTCGATCAGCAGCCCCATCCCTGGCCTGCCCCAGGGCAAGCCGGCTGGCATGGCCTGTCCCCAACTGCGGCCAGACCTCTCCTGCCGGCTGTTCGGCAGCCCCTTGCGCCCAGGCGTCTGTTCCCGCTTGGCGCCGAGCTGGGAGATGTGCGGCGCCAACCGAGAGGCCGCGCTGCGTCACCTGGAGGAGCTGGAGCGGCTCACGGCGCCGACCTGATGGCCCTGAGCACTCGGCTCAGCCGGGGCGACGCCCGAAGGACCGCAGCCGGCTTGGCCGCCGGCTCAGGCGCGCTCGATGCGCCAGCAGTGGTGGATGCGCGGGTTGCGCTCGAAATCCGGCGGCAGGGTCGCGCGGCTGATGTCGGTGATGCTCAGCCCGGGCAGGTCCGTGGCCTGCATGCGGAAGCGGCGCAGGTTGTTCGAGAAGATCAGGATGCCGCCGGGCTCCAGCAGCTCCAGGGTGTCGCGGATCAGGGCGACATGGTCCCGCTGTACGTCGAAGGTCCCCGCCATGCGCTTAGAGGTCGAGAAGGTTGGTGGATCCAGGAAGATGAGCCCGAAGCGCCGCCGCCCCGCCTGCTCGCGGAGCCATTGCAGGCAGTCCGCCTGGATCAGCTCGGCCGCGGCCGGTCCCAGGCCGTTCAGGGCGAGGTTGCGTGCGGCCCAGTCCAGGTAGGTGCGCGACAGGTCCACGCTGGTGGTGGAGAGCGCACCGCCGCGGGCGGCGTGGACGCTGGCGGCGCCGGTGTAGGCGAACAGGTTCAGGAAGCGCCGGCCCCGGGCCAGCTCGCCGAGCAGGCGCCGGGTCAGGCGGTGGTCGAGGAACAGACCGGTGTCCAGGTAGTCCTCGAAGTTGACCAGCAGGCGGCAGTCGCCCTCGCGCACCTCGTGGAAATGGCCGGAGTCCGCCAGCCGCTCGTACTGGGCCTTGCCTTTCTGTTGCCGGCGGACCTTGAAGAAGACCTGTCCCTGGGGGACCTCCAAGACCTCCTGGACGACGCCCAGGGCCTCGCGCAGGTGTCGCCGCGCCTGGCGCGGATCGATGGCGGCCGGGGCCTCGTACTCCTGGGCATGCACGAAGCGCCGCTCGGCCTCGTAGACGTCGAGCGCCAGGGCGTACTCGGGCAGGTCCGCATCGTAGAGGCGGTAGCAGGTCACCCCCTCGCGCCGGCGCCACTTGCCCAAATGGCGCAGGTTCTTGATCAGGCGGTTGGCCAGCATCTGGGCACCTGGTCCGCGCTCCGCAGGCGGCAGGGGACGAGGCTGGTTGCTGACGAACCAGTCCGGGCTCACATCGAAGTGCAGCAGGCGGCATTCAATGGGGCCATTGAACAGGCTGTGGGTGCGCTGAGCGCGCAGCCCCATGTGCTTGCCCAGTTCCGGGTTGCCCGTGAAGAGCGCGGCGCGCCAGCCGAGAAAACGCTCGCGCAGCAGGGCGCCGATGCGGGCATAGAGGGCGGGCAGGTCCGAGTCGGCACCAAGGCGCTCGCCGTAGGGCGGATTGATGACGACGAGTCCGGGCGCAGGTCGCCCATCAGAGCCCCCTGGGAGCTGGTCAGGCTCAGACTGGCAGCCGGGACGGCCCCATCTCAGCGGGTCCTCGATGTCGCGGCGCTCGAACTGCACCAGCCCGGAGAGGCCAGCCCGCTCCAGGTTGTTCTTGGCGACCTGGATGGCGGCCGGATCACGGTCGTAGCCGCAGATCCGCGCCGCCCAGCGTCCGCCCTCCGGGACACCAGGCAGTCCCTGCCGGTCGCCAGCCAGGCGTTGCAGGCCGGCCGCGCGGCGGGCCTGGGCCTCGGCGACCAGGTTATCCCAGACCCGGCGGTCGTGGCCCAGCCAGCCCGCGAAGCCCCAGTAGGTCCGCTGCAGGCCGGGCGCGATGTCCGCGGCGATCAGGGCCGCCTCGATGGGCAGGGTGCCCGACCCGCACATGGGGTCGACCAGGGCAGCCCCGGCCTTGGCCAGCTCCGGCCAGCCCGCCCGCAGCAGAACCGCGGCGGCGAGATTCTCCTTGAGGGGGGCGGCGACCCCTTGCCCGCGATAGCCCCGCCGGTGCAGAGATTCGCCGGACAGGTCCAGGCTCACCGTCGCCTCGTCACGAAACAGGTGGACCTGGATCAGTACATCCGGGCGCTCGAGGCGCACGTCGGGGCGGGTGCCGAACCGTTCGCGCAGGCGATCGGCGATGGCGTCCTTGACCGTCAGGGCGCCGAAATGGCTGTGGGTGATGGCCGAGCGGGCCGTGTCCAGGTGGACCGCAAAGGTCGCGCTGGGGGCCAGGTGCTCCTCCCAGGCTAGGGCGCGCACCCCCGAGTACAGCGCCTGAGGACTGGCGGCGGGAAAACGGGCCAAGGACATCAGGACCCGGCTGGCGACCCGGGACCACAGACAGGCTCGGTAGGCATCCGCCAAGGTGGTGCCGAACCGCACCCCCGCCCGCGTCTCCGCCACTGGGGTGATACCCAGGCCGGCCAATTCCTCTGCCAACAGGGTCTCCAGGTGGCGGGCGGCGGTCGCGAAGTAACGGGGCTCGACGGGCTCAACCATGGGCGCGGGTCGGGACAAGGGGCTCAAGCCCTAAGGCCAGCGGGTGGGGCCTGTGCCGCCGCGCCGGATGCTCTGGGATCGCTAGGGAACCGCCAGGGAGAGCACGCCATCAGAGGCCCTTGGGGCGAAGGAGCCAAAGGGCCCAGAAGCCGACATGAGCGGCCACGATCAGCCAAAAGGTAACCTGGTAAGGCCGCTTGGCGGTCTTGTGGCGGAGCACTTGCTGGGCGAGGAAGGCGCCTGGCCAGCCGCCGAGGGCCTCGACCAGGTGCAGGGTGCCCTCGCGAATGCGCCAATGACCGCGGGCGGCACGGTATTTGTCGGCCCCATACAGGACAAAGGCCGCGCTGCTGAGGACCGGGTAGAGCAGCAGGGGAACCGGGCTGCGGGGCAGGAAGCTCAGCGCCCCGAGCAGGCAAAACCCGGCCAACACCAGGACCAAGAGGGTCTGGGGCGACCCGCTCAGGGCGTGCAGCCTAGGCCGCTGTCGAGTGGGCTCAGGCGGCCCGCCCGCTCCACGGACACCGCCAGGTGCCGGGCCGGCGCCAGCGACGGTTGCGTTGCCCCCCTTGACCAGCGCCCGGGCCGCACGCGGACCCTTTTGGCCGTTCTGGGCGGCATCGAACAGGATGCGGTCCCCCGCCCTGGGGCGCACGCCGCCCTCGAAGGCGCTGATGTGTACGAAGACGTCCGGGCGCCCAGGCCCGACGCGGATGAACCCGAACCCCCGTGCATCGTCCCAACGCTCAAGCTGGCCTTCCTGCATCAAAGATCCCTGCGAGTGGTCGATCTTGGGCGGAGTCTATCCCGCCCCATCGGTTCGGTCCACCAGGCACAAGGGCGGCGGGCACAACGATCGGCCTCGGCGCGAGGCCAGTCATGGGTGGCGACGGGCGCTGCCTCGGCGCGGGTTCGGGGCTCTTACCTTGTCGGCCCTCGCCACATGCGGCCATGGAGGGCTACACCGCCCGCCACAACCACCCGATCTGCGAGACCTGACGATGATCTCGGGTCGGTGGAAGGAACGCTTCGCGGCCCGCCGCCCGGCACGGCAGAGCCCTGACGCTTGGCGGGGCAGACGGTGGCTGCCCCTTCGCGTCAGTGTGCGCCGATTCTGAAGGGGGCCAGGCCGTCTTGCCAGGGACGGCCTACCTCACACCCCCGCCGGAGATCCGCCGCAGCACCCAATCCAGGCTGCGGGTGCCCAGCATTCGCCGCAAGGCGGCCAGGACATAGGTCGGGGTTGTGACGTAGTAGCGCGCCTTGGGTCTCGGGCTCTCCAGCGCATGGATCAGGCGCTTGAGCACGGCCTCCGGGGGCAGGGTGAAGGGGGCCGCGGGGCCCTCTTTGAGCAGCCGCCGCTCCATGGCGGCGTAGGCGGCGCGATGGGGGCTGCGCTCGGCGTCGATCCACTGCTGCCATTTGCGGTGGGCGTTGTCGCGAAAGCGGCTGGCGATGGGGCCGGGCTCGATCAGGCTGACCTGGATGCCCGTCCCGGCGAGCTCCAGGCGCAGCGTGTCGGTCAGGCCCTCGAGGGCGAACTTGCTGGCGACGTAGGCCCCGCGGAAGGGCATGGCCACCAGGCCCAGCACGGAGCTGTTGTGGACGATGCGCCCTTGGCCCTGACGGCGCATGAGGGGGATGACGCGGCAGGTGAGGTCGTGCCACCCGAGAAGGTTGGTCTCCAGTTGGGCGCGCAGGCAGTCGCGGCTCAGGTCCTCCACGGCGCCCGGCTGGCCATAGGCCCCGTTGTTAAACAGCGCATACAGCCCGCCGCCGGTGAGTGCCAGGGCCGCAGCCAAGCCCTCGGCGATGCTCGCCGGGTCGTCGAGGTCCAGACGCACGGCGCTCAGTCCCTCGGCGGCGAGACTGGCCAGGTCCTCGGCGCGGCGCGCGGAGGCGACCACACGGTAGCCGCGCCGCTGCAGCCCGAGGGCACAGGCGCGGCCGATACCGCTCGAGCAGCCCGTGATCAGGACCGACCGCGTCGCTCTGTCCATCACCATGATCCTCGTTCGACTGGCGATTCGATGCCGGGCGAGGAGGGAGGCCGCCCGCCCGGCGGCATTGAAGCGCCCATGACCCCTGGATGCCAAGGCTTGATGTTTGGCCGCATTCCCATATTGTTTGCGCGTCATCCCATCTGCCTAACCAACGAGGTCCGAGCATGCCCTTTTACGAGTACCGCTGCGAGGGATGCGGCTACGAGCTAGAGGCCCTGCAAAAGGTCACCGACGCGCCGCTGAGCGATTGCCCCGCCTGCGGCAAACCCGCACTGAAGAAGCTGATCTCGGCCGCCGGTTTCCGGCTGAAGGGCAGCGGCTGGTACGAGACGGACTTCAAACGCGGCGGTAAGAAGAACCTGCACGACGGCGGCGAGAAGGCTGGCGCGACGGGTGGGGAGGGGGCCAAGGCCACGGGGGGCGAGAAGGCGGCCGAGCCCGCCAAAAGGGCCGACAAGCCGGGCACGGCCGCCGGCTCCTGAGCCGCCGCGCGCAGCGTCCGGCAGCGGCCGGGGCGACGCTGCTCACCCCGCCGCAGGGGCCGCATCCCTTGCACCACGCGGTCCTGGCCAGTATCTTTCCGCCTCTTTTGCGGCCGATCTCGAGCCTGCCGTCGCCCTCCGGCCTGTCCTCGGCCCGTCCTGGGCGGGGGTGGTCTGGAGCAGCCGGCGCGGTCATCACTGGACAGGGGGTTCCATCCCATGCGCAGTCACTATTGCGGGATGCTCAACGAGGGGCACATTGGACAGGAGGTCTCCCTGTGCGGCTGGGTGCACAAGCGCCGGGACCATGGGGGCGTGATCTTCGTCGATCTGCGCGACCGCGAGGGCCTGGTGCAGGTGGTCTTCGACCCTGATCGGCCGGAGGTCTTCCGCAACGCCGAGTCGGTGCGCAGCGAATATGTCCTGGCCGTTCGCGGCCGGGTGCGCCCCCGCCCGCCGGGCACGGAGAACCGCGAGCGGGCCACTGGCGCGATCGAGGTCTTGGGCACCGAGCTCGAGGTCTTGAGCAGCTCCGAGACACCGCCCTTCCAGCTCGACGAGTACCACCAGGATGCCTCGGAGGAGGTGCGCCTGCGCTATCGGTATCTGGATCTGCGCCGCCCGGAGATGTTGGAGCGGCTGCGTCTGCGCAGCCGGGTGACGCGCGCGCTGCGCCGCTTCCTGGACGACCACGGCTTCCTGGACATCGAGACGCCGATCCTGACCAAGTCCACCCCGGAAGGGGCACGGGACTACCTGGTGCCCAGCCGCACCCACCCGGGGCAGTTCTTTGCCCTGCCGCAGTCGCCCCAGCTCTTCAAGCAATTGCTGATGATGTCAGGCATGGACCGCTACTACCAGATTGCCCGCTGCTTCCGCGACGAGGACCTGCGCGCCGATCGTCAGCCCGAGTTCACCCAGCTCGACATCGAGGTCTCCTTCATGGACGAGGACGGCCTCATGGGCCTCATGGAGGAGATGATCCGCACCCTGTTCCGCGAGGTGAGCGGGGATGAGCTGCCCAACCCGCTGCCGCGCATGACCTATGCGGAGGCGGTGCGCCGCTTCGGCACGGACCGTCCGGACGTGCGCTGCCCCTTGGAGCTGGTCGACGTCGGCGACCTGATGCAGGAGGTGGACTTCAAGGTGTTTGCCGGACCCGCCAAGGACCCCCAGGGGCGCGTGGCGGCCCTGCGCCTGCCCGCCGGGGGCGAGCTGACCCGCAAGGAGATCGACGAGTACACCAAGCTGGTCGCCATCTACGGGGCCAAGGGTCTCGCCTACATCAAGGTGAACGAGTGGGCGACCAAGGGGCGCGACGGCCTCCAGTCCCCCATCCTCAAGTTCCTTCCGGATGCGGCGGTGGACGGCATCATGGCCCGCACCGGGGCGGTGGACGGCGATCTCATCTTCTTCGGCGCCGACAAGGCCAAGGTGGTCAACGAGGCACTGGGGGCCCTGCGGGTGCGCCTGGGTCAGGACCGCGGGCTCATGGCGGAGGGTTGGCACCCCCTGTGGATCGTTGACTTCCCCATGTTCGAGCGCGACGAACAGGGGGGGGCAACCGGGCGCTGGGCGGCCATCCACCACCCCTTCACCGCGCCGAAGGAGGAGCACATCCCGTTGCTGGAGACGGACCCCGCGGCCTGTCTGTCTCGCGCCTACGACATGGTGCTCAACGGGCGTGAGATCGGCGGCGGCTCCATCCGTATCCATCGCTCGGACCTGCAAAGCCACATCTTCCGGCTGCTCAACATCTCCGACGCGCAGGCGGAGGACCGCTTCGGCTTCCTGCTCCAGGCCCTGAAATTCGGTGCCCCGCCCCACGGGGGTATCGCCTTCGGCCTGGATCGGCTGGTCATGCTGATGGCCGGGGCCGAGTCCATCCGCGACGTCATGGCCTTCCCCAAGACCCAATCGGCCGCTTGCCCGCTGACCGCTGCCCCCTCCGAGGTAGACGAGACCCAGCTGAGGGACCTGGGGCTGCGCCTGCGGACCCGCCCCGAGGCGAGCTGATGCCCGACCAGGCGGACCCGCTGCGGCCCGAGCCGATAGGCCCCGGCGCGGTGGGTCCGCAGACCGGCGGCAGCGCTGCTTCGCCGGCTGCGGGCCGGGCGGGGCGCTACAAGCGCCCGGAGTCGGTGCTGGTGGTGGCCTTCACCCAGGCGGGCGATGTCCTCCTGTTGCGCCGCACCCGCCCGAGCGGCTTCTGGCAGTCCGTAACCGGCAGTCTGCGTCCCGGCGAGAGCCCCAGGTCCGCAGCGCTGCGGGAGCTCAGGGAAGAGACGGGCCTGCTCGGCGCAGCCGATCTCTGGGACCTGCGCCAGTCGCGGCTCTTTCCCATCATCCCGGCCTGGCGGGCGCGCTATGCCCCTGGGGTCTGCTTCAATCGGGAGCACTGGTTCGCCCTCTGCCTGCCCAGCCGCCGCCTGATCCGGCTCAACCCTGCCGAGCACCTCGAATACCGCTGGCTCCCAGCCTCGAGGGCCGCGGCGCTGGCGACCTCCTGGACCAACCGCGACGCGATCCGTTGGCTGTCCGGCGCCGCCTGATTGCGTCCCCGGACCTCGCTGTGACCGAAAGCGCTGACGCCCGGGGCCGCAGGGCGGCGCCGGGCGTCGTTTCGAGCCGGGACGACCCTGTCCCGCCGTCCAAGCCCAGTCGGGCCCGACGCCTGTCGGGCCTTAGTGGCCGGAGGCCACCTCGGCACCGATGCCGGTCTCGCAGCGCACCTTCTGGGCCTCATAGGCGCCCCGATCGATCTGTGCACGCTTGGAATTGTCCAGGATCGAGAACAGCCAGATGCAGATGAAGGACACGGGGATGGAGATGATCGCCGGGTTGTCCAGAGCGATCAGCCCCGCCGGCTTGCCATCGGCGCCCAGGTGACCGAGGACATCGCCCCACACCGCCTTGGACAGGACCGTGAGCACCACGGCCGAGATCAGGCCGGCGAAGCCGCCGACCATGGCACCGCGGGTGGTCATCTTGCTCCAGAAGATGGAGGCCACCAGCACCGGGAAGTTGGCGCTGGCCGCGATGGCAAAGGCCAGGCCGACCATGAAGGCCACGTTCTGGCTCTCGAAGGCGATGCCGAGGATGATGGCGACCACGCCGAGGACCAGGGTCGCCCCCTTGGACACCCGAAGCTCCGTCGTCTCGTTGACGCGGCCCTTCGCGATGACGCTGGCGTAGAGGTCATGGGAGATGGCCGAGGCACCGGCCAGGGTCAGACCGGAGACCACCGCCAGGATGGTTGCGAAGGCCACCGCCGAGATGAAGCCCAGGAACAGGTTGCCACCCACGGCATGGGCCAGATGAATGGCGACCATGTTGGTGCCGCCATTGAGCCCGGTCACGAGCTTCGCCTTGTCCACAGCCCCATTGACTAGGGCGTCGGTCTTGTAGAACTCCGGGTGCTGGGAGAGCAGGACGATGGCCGCAAAGCCGATGATGAAGGTCAGGATGTAGAAGTAGCCGATGAAGCCGGTGGCGTAGAAGACCGACTTGCGTGCCTCCTTGGCGCTCGGAACGGTGAAGAAGCGCATCAAAATGTGCGGCAGGCCGGCGGTGCCGAACATCAGGGCCAGGCCCAGGGAGATGGCGTTGATCGGGTCCTTGACCAGGGTCCCTGGACCCATGATCGAGGCTCCCTTGGGGCTGGTGGCGACGGCCTGGCGGAACATCTCCTCGGGGGAGAAGCCGAAGCTGTACAGCGCCGCACCCGCCATGAAGGTCGCGCCGGACAGCAGCAGCACGGCCTTGATGATCTGCACCCAGGTCGTTGCGGTCATGCCCCCAAAGATGACGTAGATCATCATCAGGACGCCGACGATGACCACCGCCATCCAGTACTCCAGACCGAACAGGAGCTGGATCAGCTTGCCGGCTCCGACCATCTGGGCGATCAGATAGAAGGCCACCACCACCAGGGACGAGATGGCGGCGACGGTGCGGATCTGGGTCTGGCCGAAGCGGTAGGAGGTCACGTCGGCGAAGGTGAACTTGCCGAGGTTGCGGATCTGCTCGGCGATCAGGAACATGATGACCGGCCAGCCGACCAGGAAGCCGATGGAGTAGATGAGCCCATCGTAGCCGGAGGCGAAGACCAGGCCCGAGATCCCCAGGAACGAGGCCGCGGACATGTAGTCGCCGGCGATGGCCAAGCCGTTCTGGAACCCCGTGATGCCGCCTCCGGCGGTGTAGAAGTCGCTCGCCGTGCGGGTGCGCAGCGAGGCCCAGTAGGTGATGCCCAGGGTCAACAGCACGAAGACCACGAACATGACGATGGCGGTGACGTTGATCGCCTGCTTCTCCACGGCCCCGCTCACCGCGGGTCCGGCCAGGAGATAGGCGGGCAGCACCAGGGCTGCGAGCAACCCGAGGGTGGAGAACTTTCTCATTGCAGGTCCTCCTTGATGGCCCTGGTCAGGCGGTCGAACTCACCGTTGGCCCGGAACACGTAGATCCCGGTCAGGACGAAGGCGCTCAGGATGATCAGCACCCCGACGGGAATGCCGACGGTGGTGGTCATGCCGGCCGCCAGGGGGGCGGCGAGGATCTGCTTGGCAAAGGCGATGACCAGGATGAACCCGTAGTAGATCGCCAGCATGACGATCGTCAGTGTCCAGGCGAAGCGCTTGCGTTTGGCCACGAGCTCCGCATAGAGCGGATGCCCCTTGATGGCATCGACCGAGTCTTGGTGCATGGGTTCTACCTGATGAGTTTGAACGGGCGGTGAGGGTGTAGGGTCCTGCCCCTGGGTCTCTCGGTCCCCGGCGCGTATTGCTGGACCGGGCGCGCAGTCTACCTTGGACCCACCATGGACCCCGGCGGTTTTGGATCGCGCTGCGTCGGCGGGGTCTCGGACGGAACGGCTGAGGCCGAGGGGGAGCGGTCGGGCGGCAACATTCTCGTGCTGCGTCGCAGCAAAGACAAGTGTGCCCGCCGCCAATCGGTCAATCCTATGTATTGGGAGGCCCGGGCAGGTGCGCGCCGCGGGCCTGGGGCCTACTTCACCTTCATGCCGGGCTCCGCACCGGCGTCTGGGCTCAGCAAGAAGAGGTCCCGGCCGCCAGGGCCGGCGGCGAGCACCATGCCCTCGGAGACGCCAAAGCGCATCTTGCGCGGGGCGAGGTTGGCGACCATCACCGTGAGGCGCCCGACCAGTCCCTCGGGCGCGTAGGCGCTGCGGATACCGGCAAAGACGTTGCGCGTCTCGCCGCCCAGGTCGAGGGTCAGGCGCAGGAGCTTGTCGGCCCCCTCCACCCGCTCGGCCGCGGCGATCCGGGCCACGCGCAGGTCCACCTTGGCGAAGTCGCCGTAGTCGATGACGTCGGCGATGGGGTCGCGCACCAGGTGGCCCTCGGTGGCGGTCTCGTGGGGGCGGCTGTCGAGCGGCGTGGGCGTGGCACCGGCCGCGGCCAGGTCGGACTTGCTGGCCTCGATCATGGCCTCGATCTGCTTGGGCTCGACCCGGGTGAGCAGCGGCTTGAAGGGGGCGATCGCGTGGCCGAGCAGGGGCTTGGCGAGATCGGCCCAGGTGAGGGGCGGGATGCGCAGGAAGGCCTCGCTCGCCTCGGCGGTGCGCGGCAGCACGGGGCGCAAGTAACCGATCAGCACCCGGTAGAGGTTGAGCCCCAGGGTACAGACCTGGTGCAGCTCGGCCTCGCGCCCGGGCTGCTTGGCCATCACCCAGGGGGCCTGCTCGTCGATGTACTGGTTGGCGCGGTCGGCAAGCGCCATCACCTCGCGCATGGCCCGGCTGAGCTCGCGCCGCTCGTAGGCCTCGGCGATGGAGTCACCCGCCGCCAGCAACTCGCCGAGCAGCGGCGCATCGGGCAGGCCATCGGCCAGGCGCCCGTCGAAACGTTTGCTGATGAAGGATGCCGTGCGGCTGGCGATGTTCACCAGCTTGCCCACCAGGTCGGCGTTCACCCGGGCGGTGAAGTCCGCCAGGTTGAGGTCGATGTCCTCCACGTTGGGGCCGAGCTTGGCCGCGAAGTAATAGCGCAGGTATTCGGGGTCCAGGTGGTCCAGGTAGGTGCGGGCCTTGATGAAGGTCCCGCGGGACTTGGACATCTTCTGCCCGTCCACGGTCAGGAAGCCGTGGGCGAAGACCGCCGTCGGGGTGCGGAAGCCCGCCCCGTGGAGCATGGCCGGCCAGAACAGGGCGTGGAAGTAGATGATGTCCTTGCCGATGAAGTGGTACAGCTCGGCTTGGGAGTCGGGCGCCCAGAAGGCGTCGAAGCTCAGACCCGCTGCCTTGCCCCGCTCGCTGTCGCACAGGTCCTGGAAGCTCGCCATGTAGCCGATGGGGGCATCCAGCCAGACATAGAAGAACTTGCCCGGGGCGTCCGGGATCTCGAAGCCGAAGTAGGGCGCGTCGCGGGAGATGTCCCACTCCTGCAGTCCGGCCGCGAACCATTCGCCGAGCTTGTTGGCCACCTCGCGCTGGAGCCCGCCGCCGCGGGTCCAGGCCTTGAGCATGTCCTCGAAGTCGCCGAGCTTGAAGAAGAAATGCTCGGACTCGCGGTCCTCCGGCACGGCACCGGACACGGCGGAGCGCGGGTTCTTCAGCTCGCTCGGCGAGTAGCTCGCACCGCACGCCTCGCAGTTGTCGCCGTACTGGTCCGGCGCCCCGCACTTGGGACATTCCCCTTTGATGAAGCGGTCCGGCAGGAACATGTGCTCCACCGGGTCGTAGGCCTGGGTGATGGTGCGGGTGGCGATGTGTCCGCCGGCGCGGTTGCGCTGATAGATCAGGGTCGCGTAGTGGCGGTTCTGCGGCGAGTGGGTGGAGTGGTAATTGTCGAAGGCGATGCGGAAGCCGGCGAAGTCCGCCTTGTGCTCCTCGGCGACCCGGGCGATCAGCGCCTCCGGGGAGATGCCGTCCTGGCGGGCACGCAGCATGATGGGGGTGCCGTGGGCGTCGTCGGCGCAGACGTACCAGCATTGATGCCCGCGCATGCGCTGGAAGCGCGCCCAGATGTCGGTCTGGATGTACTCAACCAGGTGGCCGATGTGGATGGGCCCGTTGGCGTAGGGCAGGGCGCTGGTGACCAGGATGTGGCGGGTGTCGCTCATGGCAGGCTCGGCGGGCGGAAATGGGACAAGAGTATCTCATGGGGCCGCGGCGGCCGGCCAACGCCCCCTGCCCCGGGCATCAGGAGTTGCGGGGTCCCTTGCCCAGGGTGACGGCGACCGGCCTGGCATCCGGACGGCCTTGCTCAGGAACCGCGTGCAGTCCCTGCACCGCCTGGCGAAGCACCCGCAGCGCCGAGGCGAGGAACAGGCCCGCAATGAGGCCGCCGACCAGGATGTCAGGCCAGCGCGAGATCAGGACATGGGTCGCGGCGGCGGCCACCAGGACCGCGCCATTGGCCACCAGGTCGTTGCGCGAGCAGACCCAGACCGAGCTCATGTTGAGGTTGTCCGCGCGGTGCCGGTAGAGCAGCAGGAAGCACACCAGATTGGCTCCGAGGGCGAGGGCACCGACCAGGCCCATGGTCTCCGCGACCGGCATCACCGGGTGGAGCACCTTGTGCAGGGCCTCGCCCAGCACCCCGAGCCCGAAGAGCAGCATGAAGATCCCCTTGGCGAGGGCCGCGCCGGCCTGCCAGCGCGCCGAGCGGGCGACGACGTAGAGGCTGAATCCGTAGACCAGGGCATCGCCCAGCATGTCCAGGGCGTCTGCGAGCAAGGAGGTGGAGTGGGCCAGGAGTCCGGCCGTCCCCTCGACGACGAACATCAGGGTATTGATGGCGAGCACGACCCACAGCACCCGGGCGTGACCCGCGCGCAGCGCCGTCAGCTCGCAGCCCTGATCGTCGCAGCAACCTGCCATACGCTCTGGTCCCGATGTCCTGTCCTAACCACCACGGCGCTCGTGCCACCCCAGAACATGAAGGTCCCAGGCGCCATGGCCGTTTCCCTCACCCCGGCCATCTCCCAGGCGGAGAGGCGGACGAAAGGAACGCCTGCGGCGCATCCTTCACAGGGTGGTTCATCTCCCGGTGGAGCAGCACCTTGCCGGTCTCGGTGAGGAGCCAGTCGCCAGCCGCAGTCATCTGACCTGATCTGGGCATGGCTGGCGTCAGGCCCAAGGGTACCCGACCTCAGGCCGCGGCACCCTCACACCGCAGGCGGTTTCCTGCAGCCCGAGCGGGCCGGGCCATCGGGCCAGGTCGGCGGGCCTGTCGATGTCGGCGAGCCGCGGGCCCAGCCAGAGGCGCCAACCCAGGGCCGCCAGGCGCGCGCGGGTCAACCTGGCCACCTGAGCGGTGCCCCAGGGCAGGCGTCGAAAGAGGCAAGGGTGGAAGGCCCGCAGGCCGAGCAGCACATAGCCCCCGTCCCGGGCTGGGATCATGGCCGCCTCCTGGTCGCGCAGTGCAGCGGCGGCTGCCCGCAGGTGCCGGCGGGTCAGTCCCGGGCAGTCCGTGCCCATCAGGAGCACCGGCCGCCCGGTCTCCAGCGGCCGCCGCGCCGCCCGGGCCATGCGCGCCCCCAGGTCGCCCCGCCCCTGGTCGCTGGTCTCGACCCTCGCGGGCAGGACGCGGCCCGCCCAGTCCGCATGATCCAGGGACGGGCTGGCGCAGAGCTCCACGGGCCCGACCTGGGCGGCCAGGGCTTGGCCCAGGGCACGGTCGAGCATGAGCCCGGCGAGCCGCGCGGCGCCCTCCGCCCCCAGGGCGGGGATCAGCCTGCTCTTGGCCCGGCCCGGTGCCGGGGCCTTGGCGAAGACCAAGACCTGGATGGCACCCAACTTAGGTCCCCGCGGTCTGGTTTGCCGGGCCAGGCGGGCCAGGCGGGCCAGGATAGCGCTCGGCCAGCCGCTCGGCGGGGACCCCGCGCCAATAGTCGAAGCGCAGCCGCCACATGAGCAGGATGGTGCGCCAGGGACCCCGCGCCTCCCAGCGTCGGCCGGAGGTCAAGGCCCGTGCGCTCAGGCAGGCTGGAGGTCCCAGGCGCTTGAGCCGCCTGGACAGCTCGATGTCCTCCATGAGCGGCTGGTCGGGGAAGCCGCCCACCGCGGCAAACGCGGCCCGCCGGACGAAGAGGGCCTGATCTCCGGTCGCGATCCCGGTGAGGCGCGAGCGCAGGTTCATGAGGGCGGCGACCAGGCGTAGCACCCTGGGCTGGCCCGCGATGCGCACATCGAACCGCCCCCACTGCCGCTGCCTGAGCGCGTCGCAGATGAGTCCTACGGCGCCCTGCGGCAGACGCGTGTCGGCATGCAGGAAGAGGAGGACGTCACCCTGCGCCTGCGCCGCGCCCGCATTCATCTGACGGGCCCGGCCGAGCGGAGCCGCCAGCACCGAGTCCGCCAGGGGCGCGGCGAGGCTCGGGGTGCCATCCGTGCTGCCGCCGTCCGCGACGATGACCTCATGCCCCGCGGCGCGCAGGGCCTTCAGGCCCGCCAAGGTCGCGGTGATGCCCGCCGCCTCGTTGAGGGAGGGAACGATGATGGACAGCCTCACGGCGCTGGCGCCGGTGGGCCCGTCAGTGCCCCGGCGCAGCTGCTTCCCTGCCCGGCGGTGCAGCCAAAGCAGTGATCTGCGACGGCGATCGGGACGTCGGCGAAGTCGCTGCCCAGGAGGTCGCGCAGATGGGCCGGGCTCCCAGCGGTCACGCCGCCAAGCGGCAGCCCGAGCTGCTGGTTGAAGTCGCAATCGAACAGTTGGCCCCGCCAGTCGACGCTCACCAGATCGCGGCACATGACCTGCTCCAGGTTGGCGGGGCGGAAGCTCCCCTTGAGCAGGGCCAGATAGGCGGCGAGGCCTCCCTTGGAGACCAGGGTGCTGCCGAAGCGCTCGATGGGCATGTTGGTCAGGACGTAGAGCCGGTCGAAGACGATGCCATGGCGCTCCCACAGCTCGCGCTTGTAGGCCGCCTCAAGCCCCGGCTGGGCGGGAGGCAGGCTCGCATCACCCGGGTTATAGACCAGGTGGAGGCCCAGGCCCGAATGGGGCCGGCCATAGCCCAGGGCATTGAGCCGTTTGAGACCGGCGATGCTGCGACCATAGACGCCGCGCCCGCGCTGGCGGTCGACGTTGTCCTCCAGATAGCAGGGCAGGGAGGCGACGACCTCCACACCTTCGCCGGCGAGAAAGTCCGCGAGGTCCTCCTGCCCGGGCTCCGAGAGGACAGTCAGGTTGCAGCGGTCGATGACCGGCGCCCCCAGGCGGCGAGCCGCCCGGACCAGGCGGCGGAAGCGCGGGTGCAGCTCCGGCGCCCCGCCCGTGATATCCAGGGTCGGCAGACCGCGGGCGGCCAGGACGCGCGGGATGAGATCGACGTCGGCGTCGCCCATCTGCTCGGTCCGGCCGGGTCCGGCATTGACGTGGCAGTGGACGCAGCTCTGGTTGCAGCGATAGCCGAGGTTGACCTGGAGGGTCTTGAGGCCGCGACGGCGCAGGGGCGAAAAGGCGCTGTCGGTGAGCAGCGGGAGGGTGTCATGCATGGCCCAGGTCCACACTGGGGGCCACCGCGGGCGCCTGGGACTCGACCGGCAGCCCAGCACGGCGCCATTCCGGCAAGCCGTCCCGGAGCCGCCGTGCCGCGAAGCCCGCGGCCCGCAGCCGGGCAACGGCCTCGTAGGACAGCACGCACCAGGGTCCGCGGCAGTAGGCGACCACCTCGCGGTCGTGAGGCAGATCTTTGAGCCGCTCTTGCAGGCAGTCCAGCGGGACGCTGAGCGCCCCTGCCACGTGGCCCTGGGCGTACTCCTCCGCGGGGCGCACGTCGAGGACGGTCACCAGCCCGTCGCGCACGCGCTCCAGGAGCTCCGCCGCCGGGACTGGCTCCAGGGCGTCGCGCCGTGCCAGGTAGCTCGCCACCAGACCCTCGACCGCCCCGACATGCGCCTGGGCGATGCCCCGGAGGGTCGCCACCGCGTCCAGAACCCGGTCCTCCCCCAGCGCATAACGGATGTGCTTGCCGTCGCGCCGCGCGCTGACCAGACCGGCGGCCTTGAGCTGCTGCAGGTGCTTCGATGTGTTGGCGACCGACAGACCGGCGACCCGCGCCAGGTCGTCCACGCTGCGTTCTCCTTGGGCCAGAAAGTCGAGCAGTTCCAGGCGGACGCGGTGGCCGAGGGCGCGGGCGATGACAGCCAGATGCTCGAAGAGGGCCTGCTTTGGGGCGAGGGCCTTGGACATGGCTCCGTCTCGATCAACCGTCGTGTTGAATGACAACGCGGGCTGGCATTATAACGATGGCGACCGAGCCGGCCGCAAGCGGGCGGCTGGGCCACATCGACCGGCACCGGTCGCCGTGCAATGGTTCCGCAGCGGCCACATCGCCCGCCACTCCTTGCTGGGTATGCGAGAATCGCCGGCGACGGGGCGCCGCACTTCAGCGTGCGGCGCCAGCCCTTGTCTCGCTGACCGGAGCAATCCGATGCTCGCCTGGATCGACCGACTGCCCATTGTCGTGCTGCTCGTCGCCGCCCTGACCCTGGGGCTCGCCCCCTTTGTCCCGGAGCCCCATGTCTGGGAAAAGCTCAAGCTCCTGGCCGCGGGTCACCTGGTGCGCCCGATCGACATCTTCGATCTCTTCCTGCACGGCGCACCCTGGGTCCTGCTTGCCATCCGTCTGGCGCGGCGCAACCACTCCGCCCCCCGATGAGTCTCACCGCCGACCCGCTGCTGTTCGTCTACAACGCCGACAGCGGCCTGTTCAACACCCTGGCCGACATCGGCCACAAACTGTTCTCTCCCGAGACCTATCCCTGCCCGCTGTGCGCCATCACCCACGGCTTGCTCCGGGAGCGCGAGGCGTGGCGGCGCTTCGTGCAGGGGCTGGGGGTTCCCTGCGAGTTTCTGCACCGCGACCCGTTTACCGTGAAAATGCGCCGTAGGCGCTCCTTGTCCCCCTCGCCCTCTGGGAGAGGGGCGGGGTGAGGGAAACCCTGCATGACAGCCGTGTTTTCATGGTCCGGGGCGACACGGGTGTCATGCAGGGTTAGGCAACGTTTTCCGGGGTGCGCTGAGCCGCTGCCCGCCGTCTTCCGCCTGGTCCAAGGCCGTCTCCTGGTCTGCGCCAGAGCGGCCGAGATCGCACGCTGCGCCGCAATCGCCGAGCTCGCTGCCCTGATCCGACGCGGCTGCATGGCCGATGACGCGGCGGGGACCTCTGAGCAAGGCGGCGGCTCGGAGACCTCGCGAATGGATCTGGACGGGACGGGATAGGTGTGTCGTGCAGTCCGCCCGGAAGACGATCAACTGATCAGTTGAAGGACAATCCAGATTCTGTCACCATTTCCGCACAAGCCTAGGCCACCAGAGCGCGGAGACACCAAGCCCGTGGATTCCTTCGTCGAGAGCCATGAGGCAGCCATCCGCCTCGGCGCCTTTCTCGGCATCTTCACCCTCATGGCGCTGTGGGAACTGGCAGCACCGCGCCGGGCGCTCACCGTCCCCAAGGGCCAGCGGTGGGCCAACAACCTGGGCCTGGTCGTCCTCAACACCCTCTTGCTGCGCCTGCTTTTTCCCGCCGCGGCGGTGGGTGTGGCCGCCGTCGCCGCGGAGCGGGGCTGGGGCCTGCTCAACATCTATCCCCTGCATCCTGCGCTGGCCCTGCTGCTGGCGGTGGCGGCCCTGGACCTGGTCATCTGGGTGCAGCACGTCCTGGTGCACGCCGTGCCGGCCCTGTGGCGGCTGCACCGGGTGCACCATGCAGACCTGGACTACGACCTGACCACGGGGGCGCGCTTCCACCCGCTGGAGATCATCCTGTCCATGCTCATCAAGTTCTCGGCCATCCTGGTCCTGGGGCCCTCGCTGGTGGCGGTGGTGGTCTTCGAGGTGCTGCTCAACGCCACGTCCATGTTTAACCACGGCAACGTGCGCCTGCCCGGTTGGATCGACCGGCGGCTGCGCTGGGTCCTGGTCACCCCGGATATGCACCGGGTCCACCACTCGATCGAGGACGACGAGACCAACTCCAATTTCGGTTTCAACCTGTCGATCTGGGACCGGCTCTTCGGCACCTATCGGGATCAGCCGAGGGCGGGTCACGAAGGCATGACCATCGGCATCCGGGACTTCCGGGACCCCCAGGAGGTCGACCGCCTGCCGGGCATGCTGGCCCTGCCGTTCCGGGGCGCGGTGACCGGCTATGCCATCAACCGGCGTCAGTGGGGGCCCGGTGAGCCGGAGAATCAGTAGGGCCTGGTACCGGACCGCCATCGCGCTGCTGCTGGCCGGCGCCATCGGGCTCGCCGTCCTCTCTCGCGACCGGCTAAGCGTTGCGGCCTTGGAGGTCTGGGTGAGCGGCGCCGGCGCCGCCGGCCCGCTGGTCTTTATCGGGGTCTATGCCGCCGCCACCGTGCTGTTCCTGCCCGGGTCCGTGCTGACCCTGGCCGGAGGTGCACTCTTCGGGCCGCTCTGGGGCACCCTGTACAACCTGGTCGGGGCCACCTTGGGCGCCGCCCTGGCCTTCCTGGTCGCCCGCTACCTCGGCAGGGATTGGGTTGAGGCTCGGGCCAGAGGCCGGCTCGGACGCCTGGTGGAGGGCGTTGCCGCCGAGGGCTGGCGCTTCGTCGCTTTCACCCGGCTGGTGCCGCTCGTTCCGTTCAACCTGCTGAACTATGTCCTGGGGCTCACCCCCATCCCCCTCCCGCACTACCTGGTAGCCACGCTCGTCTTCATGCTCCCGGGGGCCTTCGCCTACACCTACCTGGGCTATGCCGGGCGCGAGGCGCTGGCGGGGGGCGAGGGCCTGATCCAGAAGGGCCTGATTGCGCTGGCCCTACTCGCCGCTGTGGCCTTCCTACCGCGGCTGGTGGCGCGGCTCCGCCAGGGTCCGGCCATGAGCATCCAGGACCTCAAGGGCCGCCTGGACGCTCGGGATGGGACCCTGGTCCTGGACGTGCGCAGCGCCGCCGACTTCGTCGGTGAGCAGGGCCACATTCGGGGCGCCCTGAATCTGCCGCTCGAGGACCTCGCCGCTCGTCTGGCCGAGGCCGAATCACCCTTGGGCGACGACCCGGAGCGTCCCATCGCGCTGGTGTGCCGCACCGACCGCCGCTCGGCCAAGGCCGCGGCCCTGCTGGCCCGCAAGGGCTTCGCCCGGGCGCAGGTGGTCCAGGGCGGCATGACCGCCTGGCTGGCCCAGGGCTGGCCGGTCGACGACGCCCAGTCCCAAGCCTTGCCACCCGGAGAGAGGCCATGAAGGTCCTGCTCATCCTCAATGATCCCCCCTATGGCACCGAGCGCAGTTTCAATGGGTTGCGACTCGCCAAGGCCTTGTCAGGCAAGGGTGCCGAGGTCACCGTGTTTCTGATGGCGGACGCCGTGGCCTGCGCCAAGTCGGGCCAGAAGGTGCCCCAGGGCTACTACAACCTGGAGCTGATGAGCAAGTCCATCTGCCGCGCCGGCGAGGTCCTGCTCTGCGGGACCTGCATGGATGCCCGAGGTCTCACCGACGCCGAGCTGGTCGCGGGCGCCCGCCGCAGTACCCTGGACGAGCTGGCGGAGCGCACCCTGGCCGCCGACCGGGTGCTGGTCTTCTGAGCGACCCCGAAAAGACTCAGCGTTGCGGCGCAGCCGGTCCGGCCCCCTCCGCCGCTTCGCCGCGGTATGATCCGCGCTTCCGAATGGGCCAACGAGACTCACGGCGGGGCAGTGCGTGGGGCGATTTGTTAGGGATCTGGTGCTGGCTGCTGCGCTGGCAGTCTGGGGACATCCCGCCGTCCCCGCGGCCGAGCTGTCGCCGCGGGTCGACCCCGACACCGGTCTCGCAAGCTGGACCCTACACGAGGGGGCCCTCTCCATCGAGCTGGTGCAGCGCCTGCCGGACCAGACCCGAGCCTTCTTCCAGGCGCGCGGCTTCCCCGCGGCCAGCGCCGACGCCTTTGCGCGCGCCTGCGTCTTCCAGGCCATCATCGCCAACAGGGCTCTGACGGCCCAGGGTCCCGTGGTCGGGCTCGATCTTCGCCGCTGGCGGGTCGACGCAGGACAGGGGCCGCTGCCCCTGCCCGTCCAGCCCACCTGGCAGCCCCGCTGGGAGGCGCAGCGCCTCTCGCAGGCGGCGCGGATCGCCTTCCGCTGGGCCCTGTTTCCCACCGAGCAGATCTATCGCCCTGGGGACCACGGCTGGGGCATGATCCCCTTCGGTCCAGCGCCCGGCACACGCTTCGACCTCCAGGTCGTCTGGAGCGAGGACGGGATCGAGCGTACCGCCCAAGTGCCCGCCATGGAGTGCACCCCCGACCGAGCCATCTCGCCCACGGACATCAGCCCATGAAGACTTTTGCAGCCAAGGCTCTGCGCGGGCTTGTCCTTGGTCTTGCGCTGGCGGCGACCGCCGCCAACGCCGAAGACCTCACAAATTTTCGCAAATGGCTGGTCATTTGCGCCGTTCCTCCAGGTCACTGCCACCAAACCCAAGAGTCAGCGTCAGCACTGGATTATTCGCGTCCATTTGCCTTCATTGGCGGCCGACTGTCGAAGCGAAGGTCATGCACTTGGGTGGCTGACACCTAAGGAGATGCTGATCAAATGCCCTCCCGGCATTTGATCAGCTCGCGTCCCGCGACGCGCGAGTCGCGGGACGCTCCCGTTTCAAGGGCTTGAGGCCCTCGAAAGGGGCGGGCCATCCCTGGCCCGCACGGGAAGCGCAATATATCAGCGCTTCCCTAAGCGGCATGAACATCCAGGGGGTGGGGTACGATGGCTGCGCGAGTCTTGAGCACGGCGGCGCCTAGGGTCTATAGTTCCTGCGAAACTGTGTAACTGTGTGATCGCCCGTGAAGAATATCACCTTGAGCGTGGACGAAGAGACCTATCGCCAGGCGCGCATCGCCGCCGCGGAACGCAACACCACCGTCAGTGCCCTGGTGCGCAACTACCTGCGGACCCTCGCCCGGCCCGGGACGGGCGAAACTGACCCTGCCCAGGCCCTGTTCTCGGCCCTGGATCGCGCCCAGGGGTTTCGCGCCGCCGACCGGATGACCCGGGACCAGGCCCATGGGCGCTGACGCCTTCATCGATACGAATGTCCTGCTCTACTCCATCTCGACCAGCCAAGAGGAGGCGGGCAAGCGGGACACGGCACGCCAGCTCCTGACGGGGACGGGCTGGGGCCTGTCCGTACAGGTCCTTCAGGAGTTCTATGTCAACGTCGTGCGGCCCCCGATCTGTGCCATGACGCACAGCGACGCGGTGGCCGCGATCCAGCAATTGCTGCGTCGTCCCACGGTAGCGACGGACGCGGCCTTGGTTCTGGATGCCCTCCGCCTGGCCGATCGTTACCGGATCTCTTATTGGGACGCCGCGATCATCGCCGCCGCCCGCAACCTGGGCGCCGGGACCCTCTATTCGGAGGACCTGAGCCACGGTCAGGACTACGACGGGGTGCGGGTCGTAAACCCGTTTCTTCCGCGCTGAGACCCCTCGCCTGCCATGATGCCCGGATAGGCAGCTCACTTGGACATGCACGGGAATAATCCCGTGCTTACTAATCAGCGAAGACTCTCCGGGCAGCGGACTTGGAGGATCGACAGAAGTGGCGCCGTCGTTTGCGACGATCTGCGTGTACGGGCGGCCAACTGACCACTTCTGATGATCGCGACCCGGTTCCGACACCTCCGGGTGCCCTGCCTGCTCCTCACGGTGGCCTTGGCCGCCCCCGCCTTGGGCGACACCAACCCGCGGCAGTTAGTCGAGCTGCTGCCGCCCATGCGCGAGCATATGCTGGCCAACATGCGCGACCACCTGCTGGCCATCGAGACCGTCACTCGCCTGCTCGCCGAGGCCTGCTATAGGGAGGCCGCCGACCCGGCCGAAGGGCGCCTCGGCATGAGTGCCATGCAGGCCCATGGGGGCGAGCACATGTCCCCCTACATGCCAGAGGGTATGCGCGCCGCCGGAACCGCTAGGCACCAAACTGCAAGCCGTTTTACCCTCGCCGCGCGGGATGCCGAGGTCGGCGGCAACCTAGGGGGCCTTCACCGGCCTGTCGGATGTGATGCGGCAGTGCGTGCGGGCGCCTCGACGGCATCCGGGTCGCGGGTCTCAAGCTGTGGCCGGCCCTGGCGGTGGCCCTGCGCGAACAGCTCATCGCCGTGAGCTCTGCCCGCGCCGCCACCGCCGGCAAGGGCGAGAAGATGGAGCTGCTCTACGAATACCTCTCCGGCACCGAGTTCCGCCAGCGGGTGGAGGCCATCGTCGAGGCCTTCGAGGCCCTGCAGTCCCAGCTCAACCGCGAGCGCCGCGCCATGGAAAAGCAGTGGGCCGAGCGCGAGAAGCAGATCGCCCGGGTCATCGGCAGCACCTCGGCCAGGTACGGGGCGCTACAAGGCATCGTCGGGGCCGGACTGCCGGCCATCCCGGCATTGGAGCTGGACCAGCCCCTGCTTCGGCAGGACCTCGGGGATGACGGCGGCCGAGACTGATGGGCGCGTCGAGCCTTGCGCCGCGGCGAGCCCGCGAACCCAGAGGCCCAGCGCAATGGCAACCGCCAGCGCGGGCGATCGCTGGCAACGGCACCAAGCGGAAGGGCACTGGTCGGCCGCGGGGGAGGGGCCCCGATTGCTGCAGGGCGGAACGGTCGGGTTGATCCCTCTGGGGTTTTTCCCTAACCTCGCAGTGCCGCTGGTCCTCCTTGACCGCATGACCGCCGAGCGCTCCGCCGCTGGGCGATGCGGCCGACGGCTCTGCGCGGGGCGCCGCGCGGGACAGGCCAGCCATTTCCTGGGCGGCTCTCAGGGCGACTTCCGCCGATTTGGGGGAGGCCTGCCCTCGGACAAGGGCCACAGACGTTGGAAGTATTGGTATGAGCAGGTCATTCACTCCCCAAGGCAGTGTCTTCGGATCCAATCACGACCGGTCCGCACCCGAGCGGTCCGCCCATCAGCCGGCTCCGCCGCGCGTGCTGGAGCAGCTCGCGGCCAGCGCCGGGATCACCTTCAACGGCGACCAGCCCTGGGACATCCAGGTGCACGATCCGGAGCTCTACCGGCGCATCTTGCGCCAGGGGTCCCTCGGCTTCGGCGAGGCCTACATGGATGGGCTCTGGGACGCCGAGCGGGTGGACGAGACCATGACCCGGGTGATCCGCATCTCGGTTGCGGAGCGCCTGCCCGGGCTGGCGGCCATCCGCCATTCGCTGGCGTACCTCGACGACGTGGTGCGCAACCGCCAGACCCGCCGGCGGGCCTTCCAGGTGGGGGAGCGGCACTACGATATCGGCAACGACATCTACCGTGCCATGCTCGACCCCACCATGAGCTATAGCTGCGGGTACTGGCGCGACGCGCGGACCCTGGAGGAGGCCCAGCAGGCCAAGCTGGACCTGATCTGCCGCAAGATCGAGCTGGCGCCAGGTGAGCGGCTGCTCGACATCGGCTGCGGCTGGGGCGGGCTGGCCGAGTATGCTGCGCGGAACTACGGCGTGGAGGTCTTCGGAATCACGATCTCAAAGGAACAACTGGAGCTGGCCCGCGAGCGCTGCAAGGGCCTGCCGGTGGAGATCCAGCTCATGGATTACCGCGAGCTGAGCGGCCGCTTCGACAAGATCGTGTCGGTTGGCATGTTCGAGCACGTGGGCGTGAAGAACTATGGCGCCTACTTCGGGGCGGCGGTCAAGGTGCTGGCGGACCAGGGGCTGATGCTGCTCCACACCATCGGTTCGCGCGGGAGCTACCGCGGCACCGATCCCTGGGTCGACAAGTACATCTTCCCGAACGGGGCCATCCCCTCGGTGCGGCAGCTCGGTGCAGCCCTGGAGCCCGGACTGGTGCTCGAGGACTGGCACTGCTTCGGCCCGGACTACGACCGCACCCTACAAGCCTGGTGGGCCAACTTCGACGCCGCCTGGCCGAGCCTGAGAGGGGACAAGTACGACGACCGTTTCTACCGCATGTGGAAGTATTACCTGCACCTGTTCATGGGCTACTTCCGCTCGCGGCGCGGCCAGCTCTGGCAGCTCGTGCTGTCCAAGCCGACCCGCGGCGCGGTCTATCGCTCCGTGCGCTGATGGCGCCGGCCCGCGTCTGACCCGTGCCGTCGCCGCCCCATTGGCAGCGGGTCTCGCGTCAAGTGCCAGGTCAGGCGACAGCCGCGGATGCCGCGCGTGCCGACTGGAGCACGGACGGGGGCACCCTTCGCCTGCTCGGGAGCTGGACCACCACCGCGCTGGCCGCTTTGGGCGAGCCGGCGCCCCCTGGGCAAGCGATGGGCCGAGCGATGGGGCCAGCAGAGGAGTCAGTCACCGTCGACGGCAGCGGGCTCACGGGGCTCGACACGGCGGGTGCACTGCTGATCGCTCGGTTGCTTGAGGCGTTCCGCGCCGAGGGCCGGGCGGCACGCCTGGTCGGCCTCGACCAGCGCCGGGCCGCCCTCCTGGAGCTGGTGTCCGAGCGACTGGGGAGCCTCAGCACGGGCCCCTCGGATGAGACACGCAGAGCGCCCGGCGGGCTGGAGCGGCTCGGCCGGCTGGCGGTCGCCGGGGCGAAGGAGGGCTTCGCCATCTTGTCCTTCGCGGGTGAGGCGGCGGTGGCCTTCCTGCGTACCCTGGCCCATCCGACGCGCTTGCGCTGGCGCCAGGCCCTGCTGGTGGTGGAGCTCGACGGGGTGCGCGCCATGCCGGTGCTCGGCATGCTGTCCTTCCTGCTCGGCGTGGTGATCGCCTACCAGTCCGGGGTACAGCTTCGGCTTTACGGCGGCAACCTCTACGTGGTCGATCTGGTGACCATCACCGTGCTGCGCGAGCTCGGGCCGTTGATGACGGCCATCGTGGTGGCCGGCCGCAGCGGCTCGGCCTACACGGCGGAGATCGGCACCATGCAGGTCACCGAGGAGATCGATGCCCTGCGCAGCATCGGCGTGGCGCCCCAGGACCTTCTGGTGCTGCCCAAGATCCTGGGCCTGGCGGTCGCCCTGCCGCTGCTGACGGTGTTCGCCAATCTGGCCGCGGTGGCGGGGGGCATGGTCATGTCGGCCCTGATGCTCGACCTGAGCCCCCAGACCTTCCTCAACCGCATCCCGGAGGCCGTCTCCCTGAATTCCCTCATGACGGGGCTGGCCAAGACGCCGGTCTTTGCCGCTGTGATCGCCGCCGTGGGCTGCTATCAGGGCTTCCAAGTGCGCGGCGGGGCGGACAGCGTGGGGCGCAACACCACCACCAGCGTGGTGCGGGCGATCGTGCTGGTGATCGTCATCGATGCCGGCTTTTCCGTCATCTATAGCTGGCTGGGGATCTGAGCTTGACGGAGCAAGGCTTGGCAACGGCCAGCGCTCCTGCGGCCCAGGATGCCGACGCCCACCCGGTCGCCCTGGCGGGCATCCGCACCTGCTTCGGTGCGACCTGCATCCACGACGGACTGGATCTGAGCGTGCGGCACGGCGAGATCCTCGCCCTGGTGGGGGCCAGCGGTTCGGGCAAGTCCGTCCTGCTGCGCGAGATGATCCTGCTTCAGCGCCCGACGGCTGGCACGGTCTGGCTGTTCGGGGAGGATGCCGCCGGGCTCGGCGAGTCGGACGCCAATCGGCTGCGCCGGCGCACCGGGATCATGTTCCAGCAAGGCGCGCTGTTCAACGCGCTGAGCGTCGTCGAGAATATCGCGGTGCCCCTAAAGGAGCAGACGGACCTGTCCGACGCCGTGATCCGCGACATCGCCATGCTCAAGCTGCTGCTGGTGGGCCTGCCCGCCGACGCGGCCGGCAAGCTCCCGTCCCAGTTGAGCGGCGGCATGCACAAGCGTGCGGCGCTCGCCCGGGCCCTGGCCATGGACCCGGATCTGCTGGTCCTCGACGAGCCGGGAACCGGGCTGGACCCGGTGGGCGCCGATGCCCTCGACGAGCTGATCCGCGACCTGCACGGCGCCCTTGGCCTGACGGTGGTGATGACCACCCACGACGTGAGCACCCTGTGGCGGGTCTGCGACCGGGTCGCCTTCCTCGCGCAGCGGCGGATCTGGGCCGTCGGCACCATGGAGCAGCTCTCCGACTCGGACGACCCGGTACTGGCGGACTACTTTCGCGGCCCCAGGTCACAAGCGGCGCGGGGCCTGGCATGGAACCGCGGGTAGGCTATGCCCTGGTTGGGCTGTTCGTCCTCCTCTTTGCGGGGGCCTTCCTGGCGCTGGTCTTCTGGCTCGCTGGGGTCGAGCCCCGCGCGGACTACCGGACCTACGCCATCTACCCGCCGGAGTCGGTGGCGGGCATCGGCGGGGAGACGCCGGTGAAATATCAGGGTGTGAACGTGGGCAAAGTGCGGCAGGTCGGGCTCGACCCACAGGACCCGCGGCGGGTGCGCCTGCTGGTCGATGTGCGGCGCGAGGTGTCCATCAAGGTCGACACCACGGCGAGCCTGGCGAGCCAGGGCCTGACGGGGCTCGTCTACTTCATCGAGCTGCGCGGCGGCGAGGCGTCGAGCCCCGAGCTGGAGGCGGCCCCCGGCGCGGCCTATCCCGTGATCCGCTCCGAGGTCTCCGACCTCACCCAGCTCCAGCGCACCGGCACCGAGCTGCTCGAGCAGGGCAAGGAGGCCGCCGCGGAGCTGCGCGACACCTTGGTGGCCGTGCGGGCGCTGATCAGCGGCGGCGAGCGGGTGGCGATCGGGGCCGTCATCGAGGATGCGGGCCGCACGGCCTCCCGTCTGGCCCAGGCCGCCGGTACGCTGAACGGCCTCCTGGAGCGGCTCGGGCCCGTGGTGGACCACCTGAGCGTCGCCGGGTCCCGGCTGCCCGGGCTCGCCGAGCATGCGGACCAGATGGCACTGCGGGTCGGGGAGGCGGCGGTTAGCGTGGACCAGACCGCCCGCCGTCTCGGGGACCTGAGCGCGGACGCGGCCCCGGCGCTGTCCGCGCTGACCCTTGATGGGATGCCGGCCCTGGTGAGCCTGCTCAAGGATCTGCGCACCCTGACCGCGCGCCTGGATCGCCTTGCCGGGGAGCTCGAGCAGCAGCCGAATCTGCTCCTCTACGACCGTCCGCGGCGGCCTGGACCCGGAGAGCGGCGCTGATGTCCCGTACCGTCCAGAGAGTCTGCCTGATCGCGGCGCTGGCGCTCCCGCCCCTGCTAGGGGGCTGCGCCGGGGTGCTCCCCGGTCCGGCCGGGGCGGCGCCGAAGACCTATCTGCTGGCGCCGGACCTGCCTTCCGGCCCGGCCTCGGAGCGGCCGCGGGCAGCAGGCCCAACCGTCCTGGTCTCCCGTCCCGAGGATGCGGCAGGCTATGCCACCCGCCGCATGGCCTATGTGGAGCAGGACTACCGGCTCGACTACTACGCCGATCACGAGTGGGTGGACACCCCAGCCGTCATGATCGGCGCCCTGCTGGTCAAGGCCCTACGGGCGAGCGGGGCCTTTGCGTCCGTGAGCGAGGACGAGCGCGGCATCGCTTCGGATCTGCGGCTCGACACGGTGATCGATGCCCTCTACCAGGATTTTCGGACCCGTCCGAGCCAGATCCGGGTGGAGCTCCGGGTGCGGCTCGTCGACCCCGATGGACGCAGCATCCTGGCCACCCGGGTCTTCGCGGACGCCCAGCCCGCTGCCTCGGACGATGCCTACGGCGGCGTGGTGGCGGCCAACCAGGTGCTCGCCCGGCTGCTGCCCAGGATCGCCGACTTTGCGGCCGAGACCGCGGCCCGGATGCGGCCGAGCCGTCCATTGTAGGAGCGCCGCCCCGGCGCGATACGGGAGACCGAAATCAGGCACATGGCATTCGTGATCCCGCCACGGCAGAATGGCGGGCCTGACGCCGGGGCTCGATGACCTCTGGGGAGGGACGAGCGGCGCTGAGGCCCATCTCCTGGCCAGGTCTCGGGGCCAGGTCTCGGGGCCAATGCTCCAAAACAGATCAAGGACCTGTCGGCAATAGCGAGGTATCACCGTATGTCATCCATGTCACCGCGGAGCCTGAGCCCATTCGCCCTGATGATCGCCGCCGTCCTGCTCACAGGCTGTCCGGGCCCCGGGCCAAGGCCGGACGAGGGGGACCGCCGCGGCCCGCCGCCATTCAGCGAGCTCGACCTGAACAGGGACGGCCAGCTCACCCTGGACGAGTTCAAGACCCATAAGATCCCCCATGGCGATCACACCGAGGTGTTCAACAGCATCGACAGCAATGGGGACGGGGTCGTCACCGAGGCGGAGCTGACCAGCCACCGCCCGCCAGAGCGTCCCGCTCGGCCGGAGCAGGATCAATAGGCCCGTCATTCGATCGCGGTGCGCCACTTCCCTTCGACAAGGTCAGGGCGACGCGTGCGCAGCGGGCTGTACGCGGGGTGGGCTGCCACACCAAGATGGACGCCCAGGCTTGGCCGAATGCGCGCCGTCGTCATGGGCGCCCTGATGGCCATCGGCACCCTCGGCTGCGAGCCGGGCCCGCGGGCGGATCTGAGGGAGGGTCGCACCCAGGGTGACGGCGTCGCGGCCGAGGGGCTGCCCCTGGTGTGCAAGGTCCGCACCGTCGTGGACGGGGACACCCTGGCCCTGGTGTGCAACCACCGGCAGGTGCGCGTGCGGCTGCACTGCATCGATGCGCCGGAGGCGGACCAGGGGTCCTGGGGACGCGCGTCTCGCGACCATCTGGCCGACATCACGCCCCGCACCGTGGTAGTGATCCCGCAGGAGACCGAGCGCGGCCACCGCGACCGCTTCGGGCGCATCGTCGCCGAGGTGGTGACACCCGACGCGGAGCGGCGCAACCTCGGCATGGCCCAGGTCACCGCCGGTCAAGCGGCGGTCTATCCGCGGTACTGTAACGACGAGCGCTATTTCTGGGTCGAGGCCGTCGCCCGTCGTGCCCATGCCGGAATCTGGCGCTCACCGGGACTCCAGCAGACGCCCTGGATCTGGCGCCATCGAGGCTGACGGATTGCCCATGGCCCATCTCCCACCCCATGCAAGGGAACTGGAGAGTGATGCGCCCTATAACCACATCCCAAGCCCCATGCTTCCAGGAGGCATGAAAGCCGCACTCCCGCGGCCATCCGAGCGGCACCCTGTGCGGCCGATCATGCGCATGTATAATCGCCGCACCCTCGCCAAGCGCCGCATGCATCGGCGCGACCGCGACCTGGACGGCCGACCGTCCACCGGGAGAGACGACCAGCATGCCCGCGCACCCAAGCCGTGTAGGAGCGCCGACCCCGGCGCGACACAGCGTCGCCTAAGTGCCGCACAGAGGTAAGGTCACGAAACCAATGCCCGGCGCCCTCACGCGGCAGACCAACGCAACCGCTGCGACCTCGTCGCCGCCGCCAACGGAGGCGAGCACGACGGCCGGTCAAAGCCTGGCGACCCGGCGCCTGCGCAACTTCCTGGAGCTGAGCGCGGCTGACCGCGTCCTCTTGCTCAAGCTCTGGTTGCTGCTCCCCCTCGTCGCCGTGCTGCTCCGCCTGCTGGATTACCCGCGAACCCTGCGCCTCCTCTCCCGATGGCTGCCGGCCGCCCCCCTTCAGAATGAGAGTCCCGAAGCCTCGCTGCCCTACGCCCTGCGCCTGGGCCGTCTGACGCGGATCGCGGGTCGCTACGTCCCCACGAACGGCTCATGCCTGCGCCAGTCGCTGCTCGTCTGGTGGCTGCTGCGCCGCAAGGGATTGCCGGCGGAGCTTCGCATCGGGGTGAGCAAGCAAGAGGGCTTCTCCGCCCACGCCTGGGTAGAGGTGGCCAGCCAGCCCGTCAACGACGCGCCGGACGTAACGGAACGCTTTGCCCCATTTGACGATTCCCTGTCAGCCCGGTTAGTTTCATCGCCATGAGCAGGGTCGAGGTGCTGGACACGGTCGCTCTGACGGTTGACCGACCCGAGTATGGTCTGCTGGCCGGGGACGATGGACGCGACCAAGACCTATCTGATTGAGGTGTTCTGGAGCGAGCAGGACGGTGGGTTTATTGCGGACGCGCCCGATTTGCCGGGGTGCAGCGCCTACGGCGATACGGCGGCTGAATCGATCCAGGAAATGGAAGACGCGATGCAGTCTTGGTTGGAGGCGTATCGGGCGATGGGGCGGCCTTTCCCGAAACCTAAGGAAGCGCTGATTAAATCGCCTTTGCGGCGCGGCGCGACCTCCAGGGGGCTCGGATTTTTCGTATTGTGCAATCTGCGTCGAATGGTGGCGGTTTGCCCCTCGTATTCTGCGATTCGGCGAGCCC
>Ga0272446_1001169_pt1 | contig 38984 bp, 30 predicted proteins | sample YNPCB0061_FD_194587 | JGI IMG/M metagenome (GOLD analysis project Ga0272446, IMG submission 194587) | Hot spring microbial mat communities from Yellowstone National Park, WY, United States - YNP-CB-006-1 | ecosystem: Environmental > Aquatic > Thermal springs > Hot (42-90C) > Sediment | place...
GGGAGCCGCCGCATTCGTCTTTTCGGGAACGATTTGTCCGAGGCTCGCAGAGCTTTCGTCACCGCCCCCGGGGTCTCCGCCGGGGCCATCGTGCCGTCCCGCTGAGGCGCGCGCTTACTGTAATTTCGTCGCGACCGATTTCGCCTGCAAGAACAGCGGCAGGTAGTCGGGGCCGCCCGCTTTGGAATCCGTTCCGGACATGTTGAACCCGCCGAACGGGTGGGCGCCCACCATGGCTCCGGTGCACTTGCGGTTGAAATAGAGATTGCCCACGAAAAACTGCTCGCGCGCCTTCTCAATATGCTCGGGGTTCAGCGAGTAGACCGCGCCGGTCAGACCGTACTCGCTGTCGTTGGCCAGTTCGAGCGCATGATCGAAATCCCGGGCCCTGGTCACGGCCAGCACGGGGCCGAAGATTTCTTCCTGAAAAATGGTGGCCTTCGGACCAACGTCCGCAATGATGGTGGGGCGGAGAAAGTAACCTTCACCCGGAGCGGCTTCACCTCCGGTGATGAGCCGGCCTTCGGTCTTGCCAATCTCGATGTACTTCAGAATCGAGCGCCGGGCGTTTTCGTTGATCACCGGCCCCATATAGTTGCCGGGCTCGTCGGCAGGCCCCACCGTGATCCGCTCCGTGCGGGCCTTCAGCCGGTCGAGAAAAGCGTCATAGACTTGCTCGTCCACAATGGCGCGGGAACAGGCCGAGCACTTCTGGCCCTGGTAGCCGTAAGCCGAGACCACCACGCCCTCGACGGCCTGATCCAGGTCGCAGCCGGCATCCACGATGATGGCGTCCTTTCCGCCCATCTCGGCCACCACCCGCTTGATCCAGATCTGTCCCGGCCGGCGCCGGGCGGCCAGTTCGTTGATTCGCAGGCCCACGTCCCGCGACCCGGTGAACGAAATGAAACGGGTCTTGGGATGCTCGACGAGCGTGTCTCCGACCACCGCGCCGCTGCCCACCACCAGCGAGAACGCCCTCTCCGGGAAGCCGGCCTGGGCAAGCACCTCGGCGAACTTGGCGGCGATGGTGGGCGTGTCGCTGGAAGGTTTGATGACCACCGTGTTCCCGGTCACCAGCGCCGCCGTGGTCATGCCCGCCAGAATGGCGAGCGGGAAATTCCAGGGTGGAATGATGACCCCGGCGCCGAGAGGCAGGTAGAACAGTTCGTCTATTTCCCCCGGCAACTGCACCAGGGGCCGCGGCTCGGCCAGACGCAGCATCTCACGCGCGTAATATTCGCAGAAGTCGATGGCTTCGGAGACATCCGCCTCGGCCTCGGGCCACGTCTTACCTGCCTCGTACACCAGCCAGGCATCGAACTCCAGCTTGCGTTCGCGCAGGATGGAGGCTGTATGCAGCAGCCACTCCACCCGGCGGGCAACCGGAGTTCGCGACCACTCCGGGAAATAGCGGTGGGCCTCGTCCACCGCCGACGCGGCCAGCTCGGGGGTAGCTCGCGAATGTACGCCCACTACCTCGGCCGGGTTTGACGGGTTCACCGAATGAAGCTGGTCGGGAGTTCTGACCCGCTCCCCGGCGATGAGGAGATCGTACTGGGCGCCGAAATGCAGATGCACCTGCGCCAGCGCCTCCTCCATGGCCTGCCGCGTCTCCGGGTCGGAGAAATCGGCATAAGGTTCGTTTCGAAACGGCAACACTTCAGCCACCATGCTCTCTGCGCCCGAAATCGCTCCGCCCACTTCGCCCGGGGGTCGAACTGTCAGAAAGATTCAGGTCAGCCGCGCACGAGCTTGCGCCCGCGTTCGAACAACTCGGCAGCCTCGTCAGCCACCTTGCGGCCTTTTTCGTAAATGTCTTTGCCCCGCTCGTAGACTTCCCTGCCAGTCTCGGCAATGGCCTCTTTGCTCTCTTCGGCCTTCCGGCTGATCAGCCGGCGAGTGTCTCTGCCACTTTTTGGGGCGTACAGCAGCGCAACCCCGGCGCCCAAGGCTGCGCCCGCGAGGAACCAGTTCAGTTTGCTACCGCCGTTATCTTCAGCCATACCTATCCTCCGTAGCAGAAATTGCTTGCACTTCTATTGTATCCCGCATTGCCTGATTCGCCTGCCTCCGGAGTGTGGTATTTCACGCTGGAAGGCCATGGACGGGATGGGTGCTATGCTATGGCTATGACTCCGGAGAGTAATTTTGTGACCGTGTACCGTTCGGCCGACGCCAACGCGGAAGCGGATGCGATCGCCGTTCGGGACCAGCTCAGAGACGGGGGACTGGAGGCGGTCGTGGTCGGGGACGACGCGCCCGGAGTCGTGGTGGGCACATACGAAGTCCGCGTTCCGGCCGCCGATGCGGCGCGCGCCGACCAAATCCTGAGCAGCGCGACGGAAGCGGCCGTCGAATTGCGCGGCACGCCCGGGGATGTGTCGCATGACCTCGACCTGGTCACAGTATTCAGCTCCCAGAATGTGGATGCGGAAATGGAATCCCAGGCCATCCAGGGGATTTTGGAAGCCAACGGAATCCCGGCGGTGATCGTCGGGAGCGCTCAAATCCCGGTGCTGCCGTTCGAGGTGAGAGTCCCGCGCTCGCAGGCCGAGGACGCCAGACGCATTCTGGCCGAAGCAACAGAGACGGGTCCCCAGGCCGCTGAAGAAGCCGAAGCGGCCGGCGAATCCGAATCAGAAGAAACGGTCTAAAGCCGCCTCCGGCCCCCGTGCGGCCGCCGACCAGCGCGCGGTCTCCAGCGTATAGCGCCGACCGTCCGTACGCAGCGTAATCAGGCCCCACAGATCCGTGCGCAAGACCGGAATTCCACGCGCTTCCAGGCGCTCGAGTACCCTTTCGGAAGGGAACCGGTAACTGTTCTCGAAGCCCGCCGAGATGAGGGCGAAGGCCGGGTGTGCCGCATCCAGGAAGGGCTCTGAGGATGAGGTTGCGCTGCCGTGATGAGCCACCTTCAGTACCTCGGTCCTGGGCAGGATGCCGGCGTCCAGGATCTCGCTCTCGACCTGCTTCTCGGAATCCCCGGTGAGCAGAAGCGAACGGCCCGACCAGTCCAGGCGCAACACCAGCGAATCGTTGTTCCCGGCCGTCCGGGGGGCGAAGTCCGCGGGCGGGGACAGAACCCGCCACCGCACGCCGCCGTAGTCAAACGCCTGGTTGCGGGTCAGCGGCACGATCCTGGCGCCTCGCGCAATGGCTTCCTTACGGACCGCCTCCCATTCCGGCGTGGAGGGCGGCATGGCTCCTGTCCACAACTCGCGCGGGTGGAAATTCCGCACCAGGGCTGGCACGCCGCCGATATGATCCTCGTGGGCATGCGAGATGATGATGACGTCCAGTTTGCGGATGGACCGGCTCCACAGATAGGGCGCGACCACATCTTCACCGATGTCCAGGCGGCTGGGGGCCCGCCCGCGGAAGGAGGTTTGGCCGCCGCCGTCGACCAGCGCCAGTTGGCCGCCCGGCAGGGCGAGGAACAGACTCTCGGCCTGACCCACGTCGATCATGGACAGCTCCAGCCGGCCCCGCTCGACCCGTGGCGGGAAGGGATGCCACACCAGCACGGCCAGCAGCGCCAGAACACACGCCGCCGAGGACACGCGCCAGACCTGCCGCCCTCGCCCGGTGAAGGCGAACGCAAACCCGGCGGCGATCAGAGCCGCCACCACCGCGCAGCCCAGCCAGAGGGGAGGTGCGGGAATCCGCCACGCCGGTTCCCACCGGGCGTGCCAGTCCACAGCCATGCGGGAGGCGGCCAGCAGCCACGCCGAGAGGTGCGCCGGCACGCTCCAGCCGGTGAAGACAGCCACGAATCCCAGCGGCACCACCAGCCCCATCAGCGGAACCACAAACGCGTTGGCCGAGAGTCCGGAGACCGAGACACGGTGAAAATACACCGCCATCGGCAGGGCCAGACCGGCTTGCACCACCGCCGATATCATCACCAGCTCGCACAGGTAGAAGAACAGGCGCGCCGGAACGGATACGGCTAGCAGGCTCCAACGCTCCGGGAGGCGCGTCCAGAGCCGGAGGGTTTCGGCCAGCAGGCGCATTTCGACGCGGAATTGCGCCACCCGTGGCGGAAGGTGGATATCGAAGCCGCGGTCGGCCAGATCGCGCAGGTTGGCCGCCAGTGGAGCGACCGTCCAGCCCAATAGCGGGACGGCGAAGACGGCGATGAACCCGACAGCGAGGAAGGATAGCTGGAAGCTGGCCTCGAACATCTGGGCCGGATCCAGGAGCAGAAACCCGATGCCGACCGCGGCCAGCAGGTTCACGATGCGGCGTTCGCGGTAGACCAGCCGGCCGGCGAGAAACAGGGTCATGCCCGCGGCCGACCGGATCACCGGAGCCTCCCATCCGGTAACCAGCGCGTAGAGCCAGGCCGCCAGCACGGTGAGCAGCAGGGCAAAGCTCTCGGGAAGGAAACAGATCCGCAGCAGAAACAGGAAAAATCCCGCCAGCACGGCCACGTGAGTCCCGGAGATCACCAGCGCGTGGAATGTCCCGGTGGAGCGGAAATTCTCGGTCCAGAGCTTGTCGAGGCGGGTCGAGTCGCCGATCAGAATGGCCTGCATCATTCCGATCTCGTAAGGCTTGCCCGCATAGAGTTTCTCGATGCGGGCCAGAGCGGCCGAGCGCAACCCGTACACAAAGCCCATCCAAGGTGACCCGCACGTGCCCGGGAGCGTCTGGAGGCGGCTGGCCGAAGCCGTCCAATAGATGTGGCGGCGGGCGAGGTAGCCGGCGTAATCGAACGCTCCGGGATTCTGGAAATTGCGTGTGCGGCGGACCCGCGCATCGATCTCGACCTTCTGCCCGTAGCGCAGCGCCGGCCGTGGGGCGCCTTCGCGCGGGTAGAGCGTGGCCCGCGCGCGGATACCGGGCTCCAGCTCCAGCACAAATCGCTGCCGCCCCTCCGGATCGGTGGTGGGAGAATCCACGATGCAGCCGGCAAGAACCGCGATCTCGCGCCCGGTCACGTCCAGTTCCGGCCGCGGGCCGGGACGGTGCGCCACTTCCAGCAGGGCGCCGGCGAAGGCCAGCGCCAGCAGGCAGCAGGCCAGGGACAGCGCCCGGGCATGGCGCCAGAGGCACACCGCGCCCAGGGCGGTGAATCCGGCTATAGCGAAGAGGAGTTCGCGGGTCTCAAATGCGACGACCCGCGAAAGCAAGATCCCCGTGGCAATGGCAGCCAGAGGCGCGAGCAGGGGATCGCGCACGTTTGACGGCTCTTAAGCGCTTCGCAGCACCTCGCGCAGCCGGCGCGCCACGATTTGGGCTTCGCCAGGCTGCATCATCCAGACCGTGATGGTCAGCCCGTGCTTGCCGCCGGGCATCATCTCGATGGAGGGTTCGCCCTCGCGCAGGCGCTTGAGCACTTCCTGCGCGTCCAGTTTCAGCACGGATTCGTCCCAACTCACCTTCAGGGTGGGCACCGCGTTGGCGATCTCGGGGACCACCGTCTCGGTCTTCACCGCGGGAATCGAAGCGATGCTGTCGGCGATGATCCTGACCCGCTTCTCCCACTCCTTCCACTCGGCGGCGTGATCTTTCTTGAGGTAAATCTCCACGGCCACCATCATGGCCAGCAACTCTTCCTTGTTGACCTTCATGCCCCGGCCGATGCTGTCGCTGTACGGCGAAGCGTTCAGGCGCGCGGCGGCAATCAGATCCTTCCGCCCGAGCAACAGGCCGGCGCTCTGCGGGCCGCGCAGCCCCTTGCCCCCGGAGAAGGTGACCAGGTCGAAGCCCAGCTTGAGGTACTTCGAGAGGTTTTCCACCGGCGGCACGTCGGCGGCGGCGTCGTTGAACGTGGGAATGTTGTGCTTCTTGCCGAGCTGCGCAAATTCGGCGACCTTGATCTTCCCCGCCGGGTCCGCGGCGTTGAAAAACAGCATCATGGCCGTGCGTTCGTTGATGGCGCGCTCGAGTTCCTCGGCCGTCTCCACCTCGACGAAACGGATGCCGCAATTGCGCACCGCGTGATCGTATCCGTAACGGTGCGTTTTCTGAATGATGACCTCGTTCTTCATTCCCGTGGTGTCGGGGATGCGATGGATGAAGTCCGGATTTGTGCCGGTGATGCAGGCGGCGGTGCCGAGGGTCAGAGCCGACGCCGCGCCGGCGGTGACCATGGCGGCTTCGCAGCCGATCAGCGACGCAATCCTTTGCCCGACTGCGTCGTGCAACTCGTTCAGCCTCACGTACTGGCGGGAGGCGTAGTCGAAAGCCTCGACCACCTCGCGGGGCATGAGCGATGCGGTCAGCGTGGTGTAAGTGCCGGCGGCGTTGATGAACGGCCGGACGCCGAGTTCTTTATAGAAATCGCGTCTGACGGAGGCGGCAAGGCTCGTCCCGCCGAGCAAGGGCAGCGACGAAACGCCTTGCAGGAACCTTCTGCGGTTTGGCATCGATACAATCCTCCAACCTGGGGTCTTCTCGTAGCTTAGCAGACAGGGCCCAAGGCGATTGCGCGGCTCTCAATGCCTGAGGCGGTACAGATGGACGCCAAAGGGCGCGAATTGGTCCCGCACCGAGGCTCCCGTTACCGGCAGGTTGCGGGATTCGAACAGCACTTCGCATGTCCGCGCGCCGGGCAGACCTTCCATGGTGACGTCCACCGGGTTGCAATCGGCGTTGACGGCGAACACGAGCACGCCGCCCTTTTCCGCCTTCGCAACCCACTCGATGCCGCGGTCGAGGCTGTGGCCCGTGTCGTGGTACCGGCATTGGATGGGGAGGCTCAGCGGCGGCGCGCTCAGGGGTTCCAGGAGGCTGTCGATTTCCCGGGCGACGGAAAGCAGGTCGTCCCAGATTGCGGCCCGCCCGGGTATCGAGTGAGCGCCCCAGAACAGCAGGCCGTTGACGCCATGCACGATGGATTGCCAGGCCATGAAGCGTAATTGGTCCCGCGTGGGATAGAGCACCATCCTGGGGTCGCGGTCCTTTTCGCGGAGGTCCTCCCAGGCGAACGCTTGAAGCACCATAAAGACGGCGCGGCCGGGGCCGGCCACCTGCCGCATCTTATCCGCGTACTGCCCGACCTGGCTGATGTGAGTATTCAGGAGGTCGCCCTGGCGGCCATCGGGCCAGAGCGCGTATAACTCCCGGATCCCATGAGGAATCACCGGGTATATGTCGGTGGCAATAATGTCGCCGCCGGGGTTGTATTGCTTCAAAGTACTGACCAGGTTGGTGGGGGCGTGATTCAGATAGACCGGGCGCCCGGGGTCCAGCGCATGAATCAGTCGGTATGCCGACCGGATCGTTTGGGGAGGAATTCGCGGCCCCGGCTTCTTCCACTGATAGGACGGTTCGTCCTCGGTCTCCCAAAACAGCAGCGTAGGGTTATCTTTCCAGCCGGAAACCAGCTTGCGGATCCGCGCCGGGTCCGAGCCGGCGCTGATCCATCCGTACATGCCGTTCTCGCGGGCTCTCGAAAAGTCCTCCGCCGCAGGCGCCAGATTAACCACGCGAAAGCCGGCCTGGCGAGCCTGCCGCATGGCATCGGGGCGCTTCGGAAGCGAGTACAGGCCCAGCAGGAATCTACGGCGAGGATCGAACGCGGGGGCGCCCAGCATCGCCAGGGATTGGAGCAGCGTGCGGCGGGTCATGGGATTGCCTTATTCGCCTCGGCCAGCGCACGCCAGGCTTGCTCGCGGGTTCCGTCGGGGATTTCAATCGATTTTCTCCCCGCCGCATCGTCGATCAGCCAGTTGTAGCGGTTCAGCCAGTAACCGTCGTGGTTTCGGCGCAGCGCCCGCATTACATTCTCCCACTCCGGGATGGGATGGAGGCCCAGCATCAGGGCCGAAGCGTTCAGGATATACTGGCCTCGCTGCCACCAGCGGTTCACCTCATCGGCCGAGAGGGTGGAGAAGCTCATCCAGATCATGGGCATCTCGGGAGTGCTCAGGCCGCGCATCAGGCCGCGATAGAACCAGGTGTAGGGGAGTCCCGCCTGGTAGGCGCCAAAGATGAGCTTCGGATTGATGGCATGGATCCGCTGCCGGATGCCGCGCCCCAGTTTTTCGGCTTCGCCCTCCAGCAGTTGAAAGTATTTGCCCAGCGCGGCGTGATCGCGCAGCCAGGTGTAGCGGCGTTCGGGCGGAAGGGTTCGCGCCTCCGGCGGCAACCCGGCCGCCACGGACTGGAATGCCGAGTCCTCGAACCCCACGGCTTCCGGATAGAAGATGACCGGTTCGTAGCCGTACATCTCAAAATCCACCGTGACGCCTTTCACCGAAGGATGTCTGAGGCTGAAGCGGGCCACCTCTTCGATGGCAGGAATCATGAGGTCGTTCCAATAGCGGAGATCCAATGGCGCCAGAAGGCGCATGGGCCGCCCGTCCGCGCCCCGGCACTGTTCGTAGCGCTTCGGATCGAAGCCCGTGCCGGGATAGTTGATGCCGATGGTCCAACCCACCGGCGAGCCGTCCAGCAACCCGGCGAAGGTCTCCCAGGCATGGCGCAGGCGTTTCCGCTCGGGCTCGCCGTACCGGGTGGAAACGAAGCGTTCCGGCCACCCCACACCCCAGATGTAGTTCAGACCCGACGCCTGGAAGCCCTGGGCAAGGCGCCGCAGCCAGTCGTCGCTGTGATCCACATCTCCCCATGCGGCCCGGATGCCGTGATCGAGATATTGGCCGTAGACGTCGCGGCGGACAGCGGCGAGGTTCCGTGCCGGATGCGGCGCGGGGCGGAAAGAAGGTATGGGAACTCCGAGCAACTCGCAGAGGATGCTCTGAATGAAGCGGTCGCTGCGGGGAAGCCACTCGAGCGTGGATATGGGCTGCACGCCCACACGGCCGTTGTACCCGCCGATATTGAGGTTGAAGCGCCCGGTGACCAGCACCGAACCGCGGCCGCAGGCTGCCTTGGCAACCACCGGGAACCCGCCGTGGTTGGCGATGGCCGGGATTCGAGGCCGCCCCAGACCGGCGATCGCGCAGGCCGCCGGCGACGACCAGGCGAGCGCCTGTGCCGGCGCGCGGGTCTCCAGAATCGTGGCCCGGTCGAGCACCAGGTTGCCGGGCCGCAAATAACAGCCGGGAAACATCACTCCCCGGAAGCGGTTCGAGTCGTCGTCGGCGATCGCCGGCTTGACTTCGATTCCCGCCCCGAGGGCGCCGAGCAGGCGGTTATACGGCCCCAGTTGCGGGAAGGCTTCCGGATCCGAGGGAACGCCCAACACCAGCAGGCCGCCCTGCCTGACATAAGCGGCCAGAGCCGGGATCTCGGACTCGGCCAGTTGCAAACCGGAGCCGATACCGCCCGCCGAAGCCAGCAGGACCAGCATCCGGTAAGTGGCGAAGTCCGGCCCGGTGAGCCGCGGCTGATACGGGCGGTAGTCGGTCCGGAGACCGGCCGCCGTCAAACGCCGGATCAACTCGTTGGAGAAGTCCGGCGGGTTCAATTCGTAGTCGATCACGAGCGCCCGGCCGGCAGGCTCCGCCGCTGCCACGCCGAGCGCCGCAAAAACCAACCCGCACAGAAAACGGCCCATCAGAACGAGAGCTTCAAGGCTAGCTGAATATTCCGGCCGCCGCCCCAATAGCTCTGTCCGAAGGTGCCGCTGAACAGGCTGAAATCCGCCGCTCCGCCGAACGAAGCAACCCGCTGGAGGTTCGGGTGGTTGAAGGGATTGAAGAACTCGGCGCGGAACTGGAGCCTGGCGCGCTCTTTGAAGTCGAAGTTCTTGTGCAGCCCAAGAGCGTTATCGATGCTGCCCGGGCCGTAGATCTGGTTTCGTCCGGCGTTGCCATACATCTTGTTCTGGCCGGGGTGGTCGGGAAGCGAGAAGCTTCCGGTGAAGGTAAAGAGCTTGGGATCCAGGTACTGCACGCCTCCCTTCACAATGCTCGGATGCGACAGGATGCCGTTGGCGGGCTTGCCCGGCCCGATGTACGACATGAAATCGGCGATCCACCCGTCACCATTCGGGTCATCCACGAATTCGATGAGCGAAAACGGAATGCCGGTGGAGAAGCTGAAGATGCCGTTCAAGGTCCATCCGGCCAGCACGTTTCGAACCGCCGGGTGGGAGTGTTTCAACCAGGGGACCTCCCAGTTGAAGGTGGTGGACCAGCGGTGGCGGATATCGAAATCGGAGTTGCCGAAGTCGAGCTTCCAGTTGCCGAAGTCCACCAGACCGGGGAATCCCTGCGATCCGGTGTAGACCGCGCTGAAAGCGTCGAGCGAGTGCGCCCAGGTGTAATTGGACTGGAACTGGAGACCATGGCTCCAGCGCTTCTCCACTTTGACCTCGAGTGCGTTGTAGTGTGAGTTGACGCTGTTTGAGCGATAGTTGCTGGCGAAGACGTCGTCACTCAGGTATTTGTTCAGCGTGCGCCCGTGGCCGTTGGGCTTGCGGTTGAAGTAGTCGAAAAAGCCCAGCTTGTGGCCGGCGTTCCATATGGTGTTCACCTCGGCGACAAAATCGTTGCGAAACTGGCGCTGCACGCCCACGAACGCATTGTAATAGTAAGTGGTCCGCAGGTTGCCGTCCACGGCTTTGGCCACCCCGGGAAGCTCGGAAACCGGGACCCCTGGGGCGACGCTGTTCACCAGGGGCAGGGCAACGCTCGGTACGTAGACTTTGTTGTTGGCCCAATCGTTTCGCAGCGTAATCACGGCGGCGCTTGGCAGGTTGTTCTTGATGCCCTCAAACTGGTTGTTGATCAGGCGGTCGTAAGCCATGCCGAATCCGCCGCGGATCGAGGTCCTGCCGTTCCCAAACGGGTCGAACGCGAAACCAAAGCGGGGAGCGTAATTGTTCTTGTCCGGCGCCCAGAAATGGTTCTTCATCGAGCCGGGGTTATCCCGGGTGTAACGGAAGATGCCGTCCTGAATCCTGCTCGAATCGAAGTAGAAATTCGAGTCGAGCTCGGGGCGGAAGTTGTGAGGCACGGCGTAGTAGTCGTAACGGAGGCCGAAGTTAAGGGTCAAGCGGCGGGAGACTTTGAACTCGTCCTGGACAAACCAGAACAGCTCGTTCTGGCGCCACCCGCGGTACACGGTCCCGGGTTGCACCCGCCCGTCGGGCGACTTGGCGCTGGCGTCGGGATCCACCGAGAGCGTGACTTGCAGGGGGATGCCGTTGGCGAACGAGATGGCGTCGGCAAACGCCAGGACTCCTTCGGGCGCCGAACCGCCGCCACCCACCGTGGCATCGCGGTTGCGGCGGAATTCGAAGCCGTATTTCATGTTGTGGCGGCCGCGGATGTAGGAGAAGTTCTCCACGAACTGGAACGTGTTCTCGCGCCAGTTGCGGGTGACATCAGGATCGCCGAAACCGGGCGTGGTGAAACACGGGTACTGCTGGCCGTAAGCTTCGTTGCCGCAGGTAATCTGGGGCAGACCGAGCGACTGGCCGAAGGGCCACTCCACCTTGTTGACGTAGCGGTTATAGGCGAACCGGAACTCGTTGAGCATGGCGGCGCCGATGTTGTGAGTGTGGCTCAGGATGAAATTCTGCCCGCCGAGGACCGGGTCCAGCGTATTTCCCTTGATGCCGCCGCCGTACTCGGTGCGGGTGGGATTGTCGAAGAAGGCGTAGCGCCCGAAGACGCGGTCGTTACCGCCGTTAAACACGTGGTCGATCTTGCCGACGTAGTTCTGGCTCTTCGTCTCGTTGGAGTTGCCGTAAAACGCGGTGCCCCACTGGGGATGGGGGAAGCCGGGGTCGCTGCGTTGCTCTTTCGGAAAGCCGGTCTTCTTGACCGGGTCCACAGCCCAGCTCCCGTAAAAATCGACAAAGTCCTGCACCGGAGTGAAGCCGGCGTAGTGCTTTTGCAGCAGGTCCTTGGCGAAACCCGCGGGCATGGCATCGATGAACTGCTTGGTGGGAGCGGCGACGGCATCGGTGAAGCCGGTGCCCCTGCGGAAGTGCTCCCAGGCGAAGAAGAAGAAGGTGTGGTCCTTCACTACCGGGCCGCCGAGGGACACGCCGTAAGTGTTCTGGCGCAGTGCGGCTTTAGGAGCGCCGCTGCGCTGCGTGGATGCGTCCTTGGCGTCCAGCGCGTCGTTGCGCAGAAACTCCCAGGCGCTGCCGTGGAAGGAATTGGTGCCGGACTTGGTGACGGCGTTGGCCACGAAACCCACGTTGTGCCCGTATTCAGCGTTGAAGTTGTTGGTCAGCACCCGGAATTCACCCACGGCCTCGACCGGGATCGGCACGCTGAACTGGTTGCTGTTCGCCTTCTGGCGCTGGTTGTCGTCGGCGCCATCCAGTTGGTAGTTCGAGCCGGCCGCGCGTGCGCCGTGAACGTGGGGACCGACGGCGTCGTTGGCGTTCGCGCCGCTGGGCGTGGTGCCGGCCTCGGTCGTGATCAGGTCGTAGACGTTTCGCGCGCCACCGCTCGCATTGATTGGAAGGTCCACGATGCGGCGCTCGCCGAAGAATGTGGAAAGCGTGGTGCTGGTGGTTTCCACCAGCGGCGCGCCGCCTACGACGGTGACCGCCGTTGCGACCGCGCCCACCTCGAGCTTGAAGTCAATTGCCAGCACCGACCCGACAGACAGTTCGATCCCCGGCCGGCTTACGGTCCGGAACCCCTGCTTCTCGAGTTGCAGGTCATAGACACCCGGTGCGAGAGTCTCGAAGCGGTAAATACCCAGCTCGTTGGTGCGGGTCTTCGAGACCACGCCTGTCTTGGTCTCTTTGGCTGTGACCTGCACCTCAGGAATCGCGGCGCCGCTCGGGTCGGATACGAAACCCGAGAGGCGAGCGTACACAGCCTGTGCAAACAATGGAGCGGGCAGACACCCCAGCATCGCCAGGCTGACTGCCGGAAACACGGTGCAACGCATCGCTTGTATCAATCTCACAGCTATCACCTTCCTTGTCTTAGGGACATTCGAGTATGCCCGGTGACCGCTCTCCCCCCACCCAACGGGAGGATACCCACCAACTCAGATACCGAGCCGCTGGAGCGTGTCAACGATGGGAAGTATTATATCTCCAGACACGACCTTAGATAATGAGCTTTCTTAAAGTTATTTGGGCATTCATACTAACATAAGAGGTTTTTGAGCGCAAGATGCCTTACAAACAGCAACTGGATGCCCTCTCTCTCCGGATCCTCGGTGAACTGCAACGCGACGCCCGCCTTTCCTACGCCGAACTGGGCCGCCGTGTTGGCCTATCCACGCCTGCGGTTGCGGAACGGGTCCGACGGTTGGAGGAGTCCGGCGTGATTCGAAGTTATGAAGCCCACATTGATCCCCGGGCCATTGGTCTAGAAGTTACCGCTTTCGTCCGCATCCGGATCACTGGCACCGAATCTATGGCGCGCCGCCTCACGGAAGTCGTATCCAGACTGCCCGAAGTGCTCGAATGCCACCGCTGTACCGGTGATGAGTCGTTCATTTTGAAAATACGCGTGGCATCCGTGCATCACCTCGAAAAGCTGATCGACGAACTCACGCCTTACGGCATGACCTCCACGGCAGTGGTGCTCTCCTCCCCCGTAGAACGGATTTCGCCACTCCTCGACCTCAAGTAGTCGCCGTCCTCTCCGAGCCTGCTCCGCTTTGTGGGGGCCGGGCGACACCAGAGCTCAGGGCCATCCCGTCTCAGGCCGCTCTGTCGTGGACAGGGCCCGATGCGCCCTCCCAGCGCAACCAATGCGCAAGTCGGCGATTTTCAGTCCGCATTGAGGGCATATTCGCCATGGCCGGCAGCTAGCGAGGCTCAAACCGTGCCTGGAAAAAACGCAGATGTTTCGGTTCGAACGTCATCCGCAGGCCGCGAACTGATTCACGCTCCTCAAACACTGTGTACACCGCCTCTGCGCAGACGTCCATGTGGGCCTGCGTGTACACGCGGCGCGGCACCGTCAGCCGGACGAGTTCCAGTTGCGGTTTCCGCTCTTCGCCGGTCTGCGGGTCCCTCCCTGCGGACACAATGCCCCGCTCCATGGCCCGCACACCCGAATCCAGGTACAGTGCGGCGGCCAGCGCCTGAGCAGGGTAATGCTCCTGTGGTATGTGCGGTAGAAATGTCCGCGCATCCAGGAAAACGCCGTGTCCGCCGACGGGCAGCACAATGGGAATACCCCATCTGCGGAGCTTGTCGCCTAAGTATTGCACCTGCCCGATGCGGGCCCGGATGTGTTCGTCCTGTACTGACTCCTCAATGCCAATCGCCACCGCCTCCATGTCGCGTCCGGCCATCCCCCCATAGGTGTGCAGACCCTCATATACCACCAGCAGGTTCCGCGCTTCCGCCGCCACCTCGTCGTCATTCACAGCCAGGAAGCCGCCGATGTTCGCCAGAGGGTCTTTCTTTGCGCTCATCGTGCATCCGTCACTGAATGAGCAAATCTTCTTCACGATCTCGGCGATGGTCTGCTGCTGGTATCCGGGCTCCCGCTGCTGGATAAACCACGCGTTCTCCGCCACGCGAGTCGCATCCAAGATCACCTTCACGCCATAGCGGTGCGCAAGTTCGTATACCGCCTTCATGTTGGCCAGCGAGATGGGCTGCCCGCCAGCCATGTTCACCGTGGCAGCCACGGCGACATAGGGCGTCCGGCCCGGGTTCTCCTGAAACACCCGTTCGAGCTTTTCCAGATCGACGTTACCCTTGAACGGATGCTCCGAGACCGGATTGTACGCAGCATCGATGATGACGTCTACGAACCGGCCCCCAGCCAACTCCTGGTGCAGCCGCGTCGTGGTGAAATACATATTGCCAGGCACCACGTCGCCCTGGTGGATCAGAACGCGAGAGATGATGTGCTCGGCGCCCCGCCCCTGATGCGTGGGGATCACGTGCTGGTATCCGTAGTAGCGCCGAACATTCTGTTCCAGGTGATAGAAGTTTTCACTGCCGGCGTAAGCTTCATCGCCGAGCATCATCCCGGCCCACTGCCGGTCGCTCATGGCCGAGGTACCGGAGTCCGTCAGCAGGTCGATGTAAACATCGCGCGAGCGGAGCAGGAACGTGTTATAGCCTGCTTGTTCCAGTGCATGCTGGCGCTGCTCCCTCGTCGTCATCCTGAGGGGTTCGACAACTTTAATCTTGAACGGCTCAGCCCAACTACGGTGTGTGAGTGGCATAGTCACATCATATCGGCAGGCAGGGGGGCCGTTAAGGTGTTTTATTTCGATTTCGCCTAATTTTATTAACGTATGAAAACCACAAATCAAACAAGACCTTATAAAATACTAATAATCGGCTCGAATGACGTGAAGGATCTTCTGGCTGTGATCTCGTGATCCGAAGCTCCGCCCCGCGGAGCACGCCGGAAGTTGGCAGTGTTACATTGAAAAATGGCGTCTACGGCGGGTGAGAAATTCCAGATGCTGGTCGACCTGATGGCCCGGTTGCGGGCCCCGGACGGCTGTCCCTGGGACCGCGAACAGACCTTCGACACCATCAAGCCGTTCCTGCTCGAAGAGACCTACGAAGTGCTGGAGGCGATTGACACCCGCGACTGGCCGGAACTGGCCGCCGAGCTGGGCGATCTGCTGCTGCAAGCCGTCTTCTTCTCCCAGATGGCCTCCGAGCAGAACCTGTTTGCGATCGGGGACGTGCTGGACGCCATCAACCAGAAGCTGGTCCGCCGCCACCCGCATGTCTTCGGGGACGAAACTGCCCGGACCGAGGGCGATGTCCGCAAGCGCTGGGCCGAGATCAAGGACCAGGAGAAGGAGCGGCGCGGCAACGCCGGGGGCGGCCTGCTGGCTTCTCTGCCGCGCGCGCTGCCGGCCCTGGTCGAGGCCCAGCAGATCACCTCGCGGGCCGCGCAGGCCGGTTTCGACTGGCCCGGCCCGGCCCAGGTGCTGGACAAGTTGCACGAGGAACTGGCCGAGTTCGACCAGGCCCGGCAGGGCGGGCGGCGCGAGGAACTGGAAGACGAACTCGGCGACCTGCTCTTCGTGATCGTCAACCTCGCCCGCTTCGTCAAGGTCGACCCCGAGCAGGCCTTGCGCAAGACCAACGCGAAGTTCCGCCGCCGCTTCGCTTACGTCGAACGCAGGCTGGCCGAGCGGGGCAAGACCCCCGCCGGTTCCACCCTGGAAGAGATGGACGCGCTATGGGAGGAAGCCAAGCGGTGATCACCGTCGAACCGCTGCGTTCACACGACGAGTGCGCCGAAGCGGTCAGACTGCAACGGCTCATCTGGGGATTTGACGACGTCGAATTGCTGCCTGTGCGCCTGTTCGTGGTGGCCGTGAAGATCGGCGGACAGGCGTTCGGAGCGTACGATGCCGGCCGCATGGTCGGTTTCTGTCTCGCCCTGCCCGGCCTGAAGGCGGGTGGGGAGTTCTACCTGCACAGCCACATGCTGGGCGTGATCGACGAGTACCGCAACCGCGGCGTGGGCCGCCTGCTCAAACTGCGCCAGCGCGAGGACGCTCTGGCCCGCGGGATTGCGCTGATGGAGTGGACCTTCGATCCGCTCGAGCTGAAGAACGCCTACTTCAACCTGGAGCGGCTCGGCGTCATTGTGCGCCGCTACGTCCGCAACCAGTACGGCACCACAACCAGCCCGCTGCACGGCGGCCTGCCCACCGACCGCTGTGTCGCCGAGTGGTGGATGAGTTCTCCGCGTGTGACGGAGGTGCTGGCCGGCAGGGCTGTGCGGCCCGAAGTTCGCGAACGCATCGAAGTTCCGGCCGGCATCGGCGAGCTGCGCAAACAGGATCTCAAGCAGGCCCGCGCCATTCAGGAGGACATCGGCGAGCGCTTCGAGCGCTGCTTCGATCGCGGCCTTGCCGTCGTGGGGTTCACGATGTCTGCCCAGGCGGGCGTCTATCTGCTGGGAGAGCCGCCGCTATGAAGATCGAGCGCGTCACCCTGCGGCACATTCGCATGCCCCTGGTGCACTTCTTCGAAACCAGCTTCGGGCGCACCACCGAGCGCGACATCATTCTGGTTGAAGTTGAGAGCGGCGGCGCCTCGGGCTGGGGTGAGGTAACCTGCGGCGAGCATCCCTTCTACAACGAGGAGTGGACTCAGTCGGCGTGGCTGATCCTGCGCGACTACGCGCTGCCCAGGGTTCTGGGCAAATCGCTGGCTTCCGCCGAGGAGGTCGGGCCGCTGACCGCCGGCATCCGGGGCCACCTGATGGCCCGCGGCGGGCTTGAAGCGGCGGTATGGGATTTGCAGGCCCGCCTGCACGGCAACCCGTTGTGGCGCGAGATCGGCGGAGGCGCCCGGCGCGAGATCCCCTGCGGCGTCTCCATCGGGATTCAGAACTCCATCCAGCAGCTCATCGAGAAAATCGAAACCGAGCTGGCCGCCGGCTATCAGCGCATCAAGATCAAGATCAAGCCCGGCTGGGATGTGAATGTGATCGAGAAGGTCCGCGAGCGGTTCCCCGGCATCCGGCTGATGGCGGACGCCAATTCGGCCTACCGGCTCTCGGATGCGCAGCGCCTCAAAGAGCTGGACCGCTTCTACCTGATGATGATCGAACAGCCGCTCGAGCACGATGAGATCATCGACCACGCGGCGCTCCAGGCCCAACTGGAAACTCCCATCTGCCTGGACGAGTGCATCCGCTCGGCGCACCATGCCGAACAGGCGATCCGCCTGGGCGCCTGCCGCATCATCAATATCAAGCTCGGCCGCGTGGGCGGCTTCGCGGAAGCCCGGCGCGTGCATGACACGGCCCGGGCCGCCGGCATCCCGGTGTGGTGCGGCGGCATGCTCGAATCCGGCGTCGGCCGCGCCCACAACATCGCGCTGGCGACGCTCCCGAATTTCGTTCTTCCGGGTGATGTCTCGGCGAGCCGGCGGTACTGGGCGCGCGACCTGATTCACCCGCCGGTCGAGGTTACCCCGCGCGGCACCATCGCCGCCGGTGACGATCCGGGCTTCGGCTACGAAATCGACCGTGACTTCCTCCGCCAGGTCACGGTCAGGGAGGAAACCGCCGGTTGACTTTTCTCGAGCTGCTCCGGCGCAACCCCAATTACCGCCGGACCTGGGCCGGCCAAGTGGTGAGCGAGGTCGGCGACCACTTCAATAACATCGCGGTTTTCAGTCTGGCCCTGGCTCATACCGGCTCCGGCATGGTGGTGACCGGCGTGATGCTTTCCCGCGCCATCCCGGCCATGCTGGCGGGTCCCCTGGCCGGAGTCGTGCTCGACCGCCTGGACCGCAAGCGGGTCATGATCGCCAGCGACCTGGTCCGCGCCGTCGTGGCCGCGGGCTTCATCCTGACGGTGAATTACCCGCGCCCCTGGCTGATGTATGTGCTCAGCGGCCTGCTGATGTTCGCTTCGCCGTTCTTCACCTCGGGACGTTCCGCCATTCTGCCCGCCATCGCGAACAAAGAGGAGTTGCACACCGCCAACTCGCTCACCCAGACCACGGGCTGGACCACGCTCGTCATCGGCACCTTTTTCGGCGGGGCCAGCGTCACCCAGTTCGGGTACCAATGGGCGTTCCTGCTGAATGCGGCTTCGTTCCTGTTTTCGGCCTGGTCGATCGGGCGCCTGAAGCCCTCCGGGAACGGCTTCCGCGCGCGCGAAGAGTCGCTGAACGAAACCGAGGTGGTCCGTCCCTGGCACGAATACACCGAAGGGCTGCGATACATGCGCTCGACGCCGCTGGTGATGGGCATTGCGCTGGTCAACGTCGGCTGGGCCACGGGCGGCGGCGCGGCCCAGATCCTGTTCAGTCTGTTCGGTGAACTGGTTTTCAAACGGGGCCCCGCGGGCATCGGCATCATCTGGGGTTTCGCGGGGATCGGGCTGCTGATCGGCGGCGCACTGGGCCACTGGCTGGGCGCCCGGCTCACTTTCTCCGGCTACAAGCGCACGATTATCTTCGCCTACATCGTCCACGGCGGGGCTTACATCATCTTCAGCCAGATGCGCCAGTTCGGATGGGCCTTATTTTTCATCGCCCTCTCGCGGGCCGCCGTGGCCGTGAGTTCCGTCCTCAACATGTCGCAGATGCTGCGCACGGTGCCCAACGAGTTTCGCGGGCGTGTTTTCGCCACCATGGAATCCATGTTGTGGTCCACCATGATGGTTTCCATGACCGCCGCCGGCATCGCCTCGCAGTACACCGACCCGCGCACCATCGGGGCATGGTCGGGCGCGCTGAGTTCGACCACCGCGCTGTTCTGGGGCTGGGCTCACTGGACCGGCCGCCTGCCCGAACCGGTCTCCCGGGGAGTGGCTCCGGAAGAGGTGGAGGTCCACCGCGAACCGGCGGTCTGAATCCGTCACCGGGACGCGCTAAGCTATTAGCGTCCGATTCCAGATGCAGACCTACGACTTGATTGTCATCGGCTCCGGACCGGCCGGCCATCACGCCGCCATCCGGGCCGCCAAGTGCGGCAGGCGGGTGGCCGTTATCGAGAAACGCGACGTCGTGGGCGGAACCTGCATCAACACCGGCACCATCCCCAGCAAGACCATGCGGGAGGCCGTCCTGCATCTTTCCGGCTTTTACGATCAGAACCTGTACGGCGCCAGTTACCGGGTCAAGGACAAGATCACCATGGCGGATCTTGCTTTTCGCGTCCAGCACGTGATCAAGACCGAGATCGACATCTTGCAGGCGCAGCTATCCCGCAACAACGTCGAGCTGCTCAAGGGCACGGCGACTTTTCTGGATCCACACCGCATCCGGGTACAGAATGCGCTCGAGCAATACGAGTGCGAAGCCGGGATCCTCATCATTGCGACGGGCACCAAGCCGGCGGTATCTCCGCTGGTCCCCACCAACAACCGCAACATCATCAATAGCGACCAGATCCTCCAGATGCCGGAGATCCCCAAGACTCTGATTGTGGTCGGCGGAGGAGTGATCGGCACGGAGTACACGGCGATCTTCGCCACCCTCGGGGTGCGCGTCATCCTCATCGAGAAACAGCTCCGCCTGCTCGAATTCGCCGACGCCGAGATGATCGAGGCGCTCTGCTACCACCTGCGCGACCAGCGCGTGACCCTGCGCCTCGGCGAGGAGGTCGAGAGCGTCGAACCCGCCGCGGCGGGCGGCGTGGTGGCCAACTTGAAGAGCCGGAAGAGAATTGTGGGCGATGCCCTGCTGTACTCCGTGGGCCGGCAAGGCAATGTCGAGGAATTGAACCTGGCGGCGGCCGGTCTTGAAGCCGACTCGCGAGGCCGCATCCAGGTGGACGCCGATTACCGCACGGCGCAGCCCCACATCTTCGCCGTCGGAGACGTTATCGGATTTCCCAGCCTCGCCTCCGTCTCCATGGAACAGGGTCGTATCGCCGCCGCGCGCGCTTTCGGCATTCCGGCGAGTTCCAATCCCGCGAACTATCCTTACGGGATCTACACGATTCCCGAGATCTCCTTCATCGGTAAGAACGAGGAGCAACTGACCCGGGAGGACGTGCCCTACGAGGTGGGACTGGCCTATTACCGCGAGACCGCCCGCGGGCAGATCTGTGGCGACACCACCGGGCGCTTGAAGATCATCTTTCACCGTGAAACGAAGGAACTGCTGGGGGTCCACATCATCGGGGAAGGGGCTTCGGAACTGCTCCACATTGGCCAGGCTGTCATGACTCTGGGCGGCACGGCCGGCTATTTCATCGATACGGTGTTCAACTATCCGACCTTGGCGGAATTGTACAAAGTTGCGGCCTTGAACGGCCTGAACAAACTGGCTCTGTTTTGAGCCCGGCGAAAGCGGTGCGCATGGCAAGATTCATTGGGGTGGTGGCGGGCGAACATGCCGCCGCCGGGTTAGTGGAAGACGATAAGCTGGCGGGGCCGCTCCGGCTTTTCCCGGAAGATCCGGCCGCTTCCGATGTGTTCCAGGGTATGCCCATGGAAGCGGTGTGCGATCGCCTGCGGGACCAGATCCGGCTGGCGGCCCAGGACTTGCCGGTCGCCGCCGTGGGGGTGGCGTTTCCCGGCATCATCCGGCACGGCGTCGTCGAAGATTCGCCCAACCTGTACCAGGCGAAGGGATACAACCTCAAGGGCGCGCTCTCCTCCCGCTTGTTCCCGGCCGGCGTGCCGGTCCACATCAGCAACGACGCCGATGCCATGGCGGCGGGCATCGCGGCCATGCGCCACGAAACCGAGACGCTGATCCGCCTCTGGTTTCTCGGCGAGGGGATTGGTTTCGGGCGCTATCCGTGGACCGAAGGCGCCTGGGAGGGCGGTCACTCGGTGGTTACCCTGGATCCCAAGGAGCGCTTCTGCGGATGCGGCGGGGCCGGCCATCTCGAAGGCATCATGGGGCACCGCGCCATGCGCCTCCGCTTCCTCGACCTGGAACCCGAAGAAGTGTTTGAAAGCGCAAAGGACGGTGACGCCCGCTGTGAAGACTTCGTCAAGCTCTGGCACCGCGCGCTGGCCGCGGCCACCGCTACCAGCATCCACCTGGAAGGTCCGGGCAAGTTCTTCCTCTCCGGCCCCAACGCCCGCTTCGTCCGGCCGGCCATGCTGAATCTGTACTTGCAGGAGATGGTGAAGATGACTCCCCTGCTCGGAAGCGCGTTTGAGATTGTTCCTGCCAGCGACGAACTCGCCGTCGTCGGCGCCGCGGTGAACGCCCGGCGGGCCTTGGACGGTCGCGCGGGTGGAGCCGGGGCTGGAAGGAACTCGTAACGGATGGGAATTTCAATCCGCTCTCTTGCTCTGGCTTGCTCAATCTGGATGGGCGTGGCCACGGCCGCCGGCACGGCGCGGTATCGGGTGGCGCGATCCGGTGCTCCGGCCTCGTCGCTGGTAACGGGCTTCACGCTCTCGACGGGGGCGGAATGGATTCACCTGAACGCTACCAAGGGAAACGGTGAGCGGTTCGACGTCTGGCTGCGAAGCACGGGATATCCTTCTCCGGATATCGGCCGGGCGCGCCGCCAGATCACGCGCTACATTTTCCGGGAAGGGAACTCGCCCGCCCGCGAGTATCGCAACGCACTCACGGGGGAACCTGTACTGCCTTCCATCGGCGGATGGGAACACATGCTGCCGAGGCCGGTGGAAGGCGCGCTGCCTGAAACGGTGCGCTACCTCGGACATCCGTACGTTCGCGAGGGCTTCACCGATACAGCCGCTACCCCGCCGCCGGAGGACGTCAGGATCGTCGCCCTGCGCCCCGACTTGCTGGCCGGCCCGGCGCACAACTTCCGCCCCAAGGACGACACCCGACGCTGGGACGATTCCGAGTACGAGACGGTGCGCCTCACTCGCGCCGATTACCGCGAGATGGCTGAAGCCGGCATTACCTGTGTGTACGCCGACGGAGAACAGGTTGACTGGGCCGAGCAGCTCAATCTGTTTTACTGGGGCGGCGGCCGGGAACTTCCCTATCCCGAACTGTTATATCGCAGCCAGTACCTGGGACCGGCGATCTTTCTCGACGAGCCCGCTGTGGGCGCCCGCGATTCTGTGATCCGGCCCAGGCTGGCCAAAGATCCGGCTTTCCGGAAAGCGCTGACACCGCGGATTGCCTTCGACGCCTTCCGCGATTATTACGGCCGGGCGTGGAGAGAAGGGCCTCCCTGGGCGCTGCTCAAAGGGCTCGCCGCGCGCCCGGGCGTGGATCTGGGCGACCTGCGTTTCCCCCAACAGAACCTGTACAGTTGGGAGACCATGGCGGCGACGGCGGCTTATCAGTTGTCGCGCGATCCGCATGTGCCGGAGGCCATGGTGTTCGAGCCGCCGGGCCGCATTGGCACACGGCGGACCGTTCCCGAGATGGACATGAGCTACGGCGTGCAAATCCGGCCGGACGACCCGCGTGCGCTGATCGATGTGATCATTGGTTTCCTGCGCGGCGCCGCGCGGCTCACCGACAAGAGCTGGGGGGTGAGCATCTACGGGGCCGTCCAGCGTGACGACGCGCCTTTCTGGCTGACTCACGCCTACGATCTGGGCGCCACGCGCTTCTTCTTCTGGGATAACGCCCGCCTGGCTTGCGTGCCGTATGGCGAGTACCTGGCGCTGGCCCGGCACTTGAAGCACCACTCGGAGAACCACCCCCGGCGGGACTTCGCGCAGCTCAGGAACGCCGCCGAGGTGGTCATTCTGCTGCCGGTGGGCTACAACCTGGGTCACGTCAAGATGGGGCGCGGCGCGTTGTGGGGCCTGGGTGAGCTGAACCTGGAACGGAGGAACACCCAAGGCGTCCAGTATCGCACCGTGATGAGCAACTTTTTCACCGAAATCGAACGCTGTTTCCGGTTGGGCGTCTCGTTCGATCTTCTCTGGGACCTGCCGGGAATCACCCCGCGCGGCTACCGCGAAGTAATCCGCGTGCGGGAAGACGGTAAGGTCGAGGTTGAGGCCGGCGGAAAACGCACCCTGTTCGACCGGGCGCGGGTGGCGGCTCGGCCGGCCGGCGCGCCCCCGCAACTCGCGGTGACGCTCGCGGCGCAGGGCAACCCGAAAGGTATCGAGTTCACGGCGCTTGCCCGGGTGCGGGAAACAACAGCGCCGGTGTATTACACCTTGGGTGCGGACACTGAAGGCGTCTATCACAACGCCATGGTGGCTTGGGAACTCTATGGCCCGGAAGAAGAAGACTGCCAGTACCTGACCCCCGATCAACTGAAACCCACGGTGCGTAAGAGCGGAAGCAGTGCGGAAGTCGAGACCAGGTTCGCCGTTGAGAAAGCGGGGCGCTACCGGTTGCGCGCCTCGACCGTCGATCTGGCGGGGCGTTCGACGGTGGTGTGGAAGCGCCTGGTGGTGGTGAAGGACCCCGCGACCGGGAGGCTGAAATGGAACGCCGCGCTTTAGGCTGGAGCGCGCAGAAAGCCCTTTCTCCCCGGCCCGCTTTCCTTTATGATAGTGCCCAAGGGAGGTTGCGCATGCCGGCAGGTTCGAAGCCCACCCCGGAGGAGCGCAGGGTAATCTACCTCGAGGTTGTGGCGGCCTCCGCCATATTCTCCATCGTCGCGGTGGTGCTTTACATGGTCTTCGCCTACAAGCCTTACTGAGGCGGGCCAAAGGTGGAGCGTACCAGTTCGAGGGCCTCTTCCCGCGTGCGGATACGCGACTCCAACTGTGCATCTTCAACGGCGGTGAGCATTTTTGCGAATTCCGGGCCCGGGGCGTAGCCTGCGGCGATCAGATCGTTTCCGGTGAGCAGCGGCCGCGGCTTGATCTGTTCGGCCGGCAATTGCTCCCACCGGCTCCGCACCAGGTTGTAGTTCTCCAGGTTCCCATGGCTTGCCAGGCAATCCAGGCGGTGCAACTCCAGATGCTCCTCGAAGCGCTCCAGCCGCAGGAAGCGCTTCAGAGTGCTCTCCCGCATCCGGGCGGCGTCCAGGAACCGCATGTGGTTGGCGATGAGCGCCTGCACCTGCCGGATCTGATCGTTGGAAAAGCGCAGCCTCGAGAGCACCTCCGCCGCGATGCGTCCACCCTCCTCGACGTGGCCGTCGAAGCGGATACGATCGGCAATGCGGAAGGTGGCGGGTTTCCCGGCGTCGTGCAGCAGAACGCCCAGCGCCAGTTCGGGGGACGGGTTCCGCAGGCCCTCGAGCATGAGCAGCGTGTGCGTCCACACGTCGCCTTCGGGGTGAAACTCGGGCGGCTGGGCGACGCCTTTCATGGCGGCCACCTCCGGCAGCACCATCTCGAGCAGTCCGGTCTGGTCCAGCAGCTCAAAACCCCGCCGCGCGCCGCCTTCGGTGAGGATGCGGACCAGTTCGTCGCGGACCCGTTCGGCCGAGACCTGCCGGATCAAGGGATGCAGCCGGCGGATGGCGCTGAACGTATCCGGCTCGATTTCGAACCCGAGGCGCGCCGCGAAGCGGACGGCCCGCAGCAGGCGCAGATGGTCCTCGTGGAAACGGGTCTCCGGATCGCCGATGGCGCGAATCAAACGCCGCTCCAGATCTTCGCGCCCGCCTACGTAGTCGGCTACCTCGCCGGTCTCCGGGTCCATCAACAGGGCGTTGATCGTGAAATCGCGCCGGATGGCGTCTTCCCTGGGCGATGACTCGAAGCGCACGCTGTCCGGATGCCGCCCGTCCCGGTACGCGTGGTCGCTGCGGAAGGTGGCCACCTCCACCTGCGCGCCGTCGCCGTCGCGAACCAGCACGACGCCGAAATGCGCGCCCACCCGCCCGGAGCGGGGGAACAGTTCCAGAATGCGGTCCGGACGGGCGTCGGTGGCCACGTCGTAATCCTTGGGCTTGCGATCGAGCAGCAGGTCGCGCACGCAGCCGCCCACCAGAAAGGCCTGGTGGCCTTCCGATTTGAGCCGGGCACAGATGTCGCGCGCAAGCCGCTCTGCGTCCATCCCTCTATGCTATCTCGCGCTCCCTCCGGACGTGCCTTTACGGCAACTGCACTCTGCGGCCGGCGCGAATGGTCCCCATTGCGACCGGGTGCGTGTTGCGGTTGAGCGCATCCCACCCGGCGATTCCAGCGCCCTCGTCAATCGCGTCGCGAATGCGCGCGCGGTTCAGGCCGGCTTTGCGGACGGCGCCCACCAGCAGGCGGACGGAATCGTAAGCCGCGGCGGCGGCATAATCGGGGAACCCGGCGCGTCCGGCCTCGGGCAGAGGGAAGCGGACACCCTCGGCGGCGGCGCCGGCCAGGTCCAGAAACGACTGCCGCGCCATCGCCGGACCGCCGTAAATGGCAATCCCCGGTCTGGCGCGTTTCAGTTCCCGCACCAGCCGGGCGCTGTCTACGGGCCCGGCAATCACTACCGCCGCCGCGGCGGCCTCGGCGGCCAGGGCCGGAGCGTCCTGTGCGCCGGGCCCGAACTCGACGTGGCGCAAGGGGACGGTATGGTTGCGGCGCAGCCAGATCAGCAGGTCGCCGGTGAGCGCGCGCGAGTCGTGATCCGTGGCCGAGTAGAGAGTGAAACCGGCCCCGCCCAGCGCCTTGCCAATCGCTTCGGCATATACCGGATCGGGGGGGAGCATCGAAAAGGTCCATGGCACGTAGGCCATGTTCACGGTCTTGTCCGTGCTGCCCGGATCGACGATGGGCAAAAGCGCCTTGGCGGCCACCTGCTCGGCCAGATGCGCGGTAACGCCGTCGATGCCGGCAATGACCGCCCAGACACGATCGGCGTAGACCATCTTCACGACAGCCGACGCCCCCGCCCTCCACGGATTCTCAGACCAGGCCTGCACCAGCCGGAAAGGCAGACCTCTGTAGCCGCCCTCGCGATTGGCTTCCTCGATGGCCCGCGCCGCCCCAATCCAGAACGTGCCCCCCAGCGGATGCGCCGGGTCATTCGGACCGTAGTAGCCGATGCGCACCTCCGTCAGCCCCTGCGGCTCCGGCTCGTCCCTGCCCGGCCCGTAGTAGCCCAGGCGCTCCCGGCGGCCGTCCTTATAGGGCTCCTGCGCGGCGGCGCAAACAGCGATCAGCGCAATGGCTGCAAGCCTGCCGATTCCACACCTCTGCTGACGCGGTCGCGTTTCGGGATGTAACCCTTGGGAATCCCGAGTTGCTCCCGCGAGTAGTATTTCCAGGCGCCCTTTTCAAACCGCGCCAGGAATACATCCCCCAGATCGTCCAGCGCGGCGCTGAAGGGGATGTCTCCCGTCACGCCGGGCCAGGGTTTCGAGCGATAAGCCAGCACATCCCGGATCTTCGCCCGGTTGAGGCCCGCCACCTGGACGGCCCAGATCAGCAGGTTCATGCCGTCGTAGCCGTGGGCCGCATAGGTCTCCGGCTCGGAGTTAAAGCGCTTGCGGAAAGCCGCGCGAAATTCTTCCAGCTTGGGGTCCTTCCGATCCGGATTCCACGGATACGCGCAGATGACGCCCTCGGCGTTCGCGCCCGCTACCCGGGTGAAAGCCTCGGCCACCGTGCGGTCGCTGGCAAAATAAGGCTGATTCATGCCCATCTTGCGCATCGCGTTCAGAATCGCCGCGCTGTCCTCGGCGTCGCCCCAGTGAATCACCGCGTCCAGGTTGGCGGCCTTCAAACGCTCCAGTTGCAGGCTGTAGTCGCCGCTGCCCACCCGGTAGGCCATCTCAAGAATGATCGGAAAGCCCAGCCGCCGCGCGCTGTCGCGCACCTCCCTTACCCCGAAGCGCCCGTACCGGTTGCTGGCGCGGATGATGCCGATGCGCTTGTAGCCCATCTTGCGGATCAGGTAGTCCATCAGCAGGTAGCTCTGTTGCCGGTCGTCGCCGATGCAGCGCATCACCCAGGGGATGTTGGTCTCGATGAATGTCGGGTCGGTGTCGCCCGTGTTCATCATGACCAGCTCCGCCTTCAGCGCCACGCGAATGGCGATGTGCGAGTTGGCGCCGTCGATAGTGCCCAGGATGCCCCACACATGATCCTTGTAGGCCATCTTGATAATCTCGTTGCCGGAGGCGCCCCACAGGCCGTTGTCGTTGCTCACCACCAGTTCAAAAGGGATCTTGCGGCGCAGGTAACCGCCGCGCTCGTTCCATTGCTCCACCGCCAGCCGCGCGCCCTGGAGCATCTTGATGCCCAGCGCTTCCTCGTGGCTCTTGCCGCCGGTGGCCACCGACACCGTGGACATGATGGGTCCGATGAAACCGATCTTGACGGTCTTCACATCCTCGGGCTCGGGAATCGCCCGCCCCGGACCCGTGTATTCCATCTGAAGCAGAAAATGTTCCTTGTAGGGCTTGATCTTGCCGAAAGGCTCCACGTCGGCCGGGGTGTTCGCGTAGTTGTTGTCCTTCCTGAGTTTGAGATCGGGCACCTCATACGGGCCGATGCCATCGAGGCGCCGCAGCACCTCCGCCGTGTCCGGGTCGATCAGGTCCTCCAATTTGACGGGTTTGTTTTCTGCCGCCAGCGAGACTCCCGCAGCCAGCAGCGGCAGTATCCAGAGGCGTCTCATCGCTCTCCTCCTCCTGTGTTCCGGGCCACTACCGCCGGGCGCTCCTTCAATCCCGGATAGTAGCCCTCGCCCTGGCCCCAGCCCAAACCTTTAGCTGTGGCCACCCACACGTCGTTGCCATCGAAATCCACCCCGATGATGAAACTGTGGGGGATTCCCACCGGCATTTCGATCGTCTCCAGCACTTCCTTGTCGCGGCTCACGATGGCCTTGCCGGACTTCCCCTTGGCGTCGTGCGAGTAGGCCACCCACGTGTTCGAGGCGAAATCCGTGACCACGCCCACGCCTTTGTCCGTGCAGAACCAGGCCTCGTTGGCGCTGCGCCCCTTCACCCAGTTGATGAAGTCACTGGGCAAGCCGGAGTCCTGGTTGAAGTAGCCGCGCCAGTTCCGGCCGTCGTAACGCGCCGCGCCGAAGTAGCTGGAGGCCCACAAGATCTTGTTGACGTAGCTGGCCGCGGTGGCGATGACGTGCACCATGCCGTCATCCCGGTACAAGTCAATTTCCATCTCGCCGTCCGGATCGAGGTAATCCTTCCACCTTCCAGTGGCGACGTCGTATTCGAGAATTCCGCTGCCCCACACAGCGAGGTAAACCTTGCCGTCGCGGTAGCTGACCGCGTAGTTCCAGATCTCCTCCATGGGGGCGTTTTTTTCGGTGAAGATGGTCCACTCGCCGGTGACCGTATTGTAGCGGCTGGCGCCCGCCGTGGTTGCCGCCCAGATGTTGTCATTCTCCACGGCCACGCCATACACCACGTCGTTTACCAGGCCGCTGTTCAACTGGTGCCAGTGGTCGAAGCGCCCGCCCGAAAAGCGCGCCAGGCCCCCGCCGAACAGGCCCAGCCAGACGTCGCCGGTTTTCGGGTCCACGTCAATCGCCGTAACCACCCGCCACGGCAGCCCGTCCTTCTCGGTCCAACTCTTGATCTTGCCCGTGCGCTTGTCGAGCATGGCCAGCCCGTTCTCGGTTCCAATCCACACGCGGGGGCCGTCCACCCGGACGGCGAAGATATGGTCGTTCGGCAGTCCGTCCGCCACCGTGAACTGTTTCCATTTCGTGTAAACAAAGGGCAGTTCCCTGGCAGACAAGACCGCCGGCGGCACAGCCGCGACGGCCAGAATGAGCAGAAGTTTGCGGGAAAACCTCATGGAGCCTCCTCTAGAGCGTCTTCAGATATTCGATCAGGTCGTTGAGCTGATCTTTCGTCATGTCATTGGTTACGCCGTGCCGGTCATCCGGATTGTACACGGTCCAGATCTCTTCCAGGGTCGGGGCCATGCCGTTGTGCAGGTACGGCGCCGAATCGTAGATGTTGTTCAGGTGGGGTACGTCAAACTTGCCTTGCCGGTCGTTGGGTTGGCGCGTGCCTACGTCGAAGGCCTGCCGGTTGGTGTAGTAGGGCGGGAAGTGGCAGGTCACGCAGCGGTCTTTGACGGGGATCTCCCGGCCGTCGTTGGTGGTGGTGCGCTCAAAAATCGCCTTGCCGCGCTTCTGTGCGGGCGTGTAGCGGCTGCCGGGCGTGTGGTAGTGGTTGGGCGGACGCTCAATCGTGGTTACGTAGAGGTCAACCGCCGCAAGCTCTTCCGGGGTGAAGGGCGTCAGGCGGGTGAAGAACATCGCCAGCCGCGCGCCGCACTGCCGCTTCAAGCTCGGATTCGTGCCTTCCCACTTGAAGGGCGCCGTATCCAGAATGCCGCGCAGGGTGCGGTTATCCACCGGGCTGATGCCAAGTCCGTCGGCTTCGATGTCGTACGCGAGTCCGTCCACGTGTCCGTCGGGGTGGCAGGAGTGGCAGGCGTACTGCTTGTGAAACGTGATGTTCGCGCTGTGGAACAGGCGCTCGCCGTAGCGCACCTTGGTGATGGTTTTCGGCCCTCCCAAATCGATGCGGCCGGCGGCTTCCAGGCGGCCCAGGTCGATCACCGTCAGCGAATCGTCCAGCGAATTGGCCACCCAGGCGGTCCTGCCGTCCCGCGCCACCAGCACGCCGCGAGGGCTGTTCCTGGTCGGGATGTGTTTGAGAACGAACTCGGCCTGTCTGCCGAGGTTGTTCGGAATCACGTGCTCGCGTTCGTACGGGGTGGCCTTCTCGAGCATGCCGGTCAGCTTCGCAATGTCCACCACCGCGACGCGGTCGGTTCCGGAACTGGTGACCAGTGCGTAGCGGCCATCAGGCGTGCAGGCCACGTCGGTGGCGTCGGCAAACCCCCAGTTGGGCTCGTCCAGCAGGACCTCATCGACGCGCCCATCCTGCCAGACGACGCCGAGGCCGTTGGTGATGGTCCAGCCTTGGAGCAGCCGCGTCATCGGCACCAGGTTCTTGGTACGGTTCAGGGTGACCAGGGCGAACTTGCCGCTGGGATGCCAGTCGACACCCATCATCAGGTTCGCGTCGGCCACTCTCAGCCGCTCGTCCACCACCGCGCGCGAGGCGTCGATCCGGGTGGCCTCCGAGTGGTAAGGCGTCAAAAACGCAAAATTCGAATACAGGCTGGTGACCAGAATGGTTCCGCCGTCCGGAGACAGGGCCAGCGACCAGGGCCCGTGTCCCGCGCTCAACACCTTTTCGCGCTTCAGCGACGCAAGGTCGAAAACCGTGATGTCGTTCGACGAGGTGTTCAGAACGTAGAGACGCTGCTTGTCGGCCAGCAGTCCGTGCGGCTCGTCGTGAACTTCGAGCGACTCGACCACCTTGCGCGCGGCTACGTCAATCACTGAGACCGTGTCGTCGTGACGGTTGCTGGCGAAAGCCCGCCGTCCGTCCGGCGAAAACGCCACGTCCATGGGCTTCCCGCCCACCGGAATCTCCGCAATCTTTACTCGCTTCACCGGATCGACCACCACCACCGAATCCGAGGCCTCGCAGGCCACGTACAGCTCTTTGCCGTCGGGCCGCAAGGCCATGTTGATGGGGTTCTTGTAGCGGGGTTCCTCGGCGGCCGCCGGAGGCTTGGAGGGATGCACGATCTTCTTGAAGGCTTCGCCGGCGTTGAAGGCCGCGCTGGTATGGCACGTCTTGCAAACTTCCCGGGGGTTGGGATTCAGGCCGGCCTTCAGCGCCGCGGGCTTGTCCCGCATCACGGCATCGGACATGTAGTCCGATCCGGCTCCGTGGCACGCCTCGCAGGTGACGCCTTCATCGAGCGCAGGGGCGCCGGCGGTGCTGTGGCACTTCAGACACTGGGGATGCCGCGTCGGGTCGCCTTCAATCTTCGCCTTGGCGGCGTGCTCGTATCCCGCCGGTGTGCCGAGCACGGCCCAGGCCCGCGCGTGCCGGGTCATCCGCCATTCGCTCTGCTGGAGCGGGTGGCACTTGCCGCAAGCCGTCACGCCCACATGTTTAGGACCGGGCTTCTGCTCCGGGGCCGCGGCGGGAATCCCTCCGGGCGCCGGGTTCTGAGTGAGCGGATGGGCGATCGTCACCCGGCCCTTCTTGATGTCCACCGTGGGGTTGGGCAGCACCGCCACGTGCGACCCTTTTTCCACATGGCAACCCATGCAGACTTCCTCGCCCGGCATGCGCAGACCGGCCTTCACCCGCGCCACCGGATCGCGCATCACCTGCATGTACTCGCTCCCCGGACCGTGGCAAAACTCGCACTGCACCCCGTCTTCGGCGCGGAAGGCGTCGTCCTTCTCCCATTCCTCAGCCGTCGAAGCCGTGGAGTGACAGCCCAGGCAAATCGGCGCCTTCTCCGGCTTCTGGCGCAACCCGCTGAGCTTCACGATCTCAAGTGATTCCGGCTTGGCCAGAACCGCGTACGCCATGGCGTGCTTCGAGTGCAGCCATTTGCTGTACTGGTGGCCGATACCTGCGCCCGAGTGGCAGGAACCGCACGCGCGGGCGCCCACATAAATGGGCTTCTTCGTGTCGGCTGCAAACAGAACCAGGGCCGCGGCCGGCACGATGAACCGAAGCATTCTCATCACCTGCCTCCACCCGTCTTCGCCTCGTGCACGTACTTGAGGAACTGCCTGGCCTTCACCCGTTCGTGCTTCTCGACACTCCCGTCCGGCCATCGGATCTCGACCGAATCGGCTTCAGCCGCTGTCCCCAATCCGAAGTGCAGCCGCGCATCGCCCTGCGACAGATAGCCGCGCCCGGGGTTCATGTCTTCGATCTGGCGCAGCGTTCCCGTGGTGACGGTGACGCGCGCGCCAATGGCGTCCCGCGTGCCCGTGGCGAACTTCAGTTTCGGCTCGACAACCAGCCAGTTGGCTCGGTTGCCGCCGTCGTTGCGCAACAGGTGCGCAAAATCGTTCAGGTTGTTGATGACCAGATCGACGTCGCCGTCGTTGTCGTAGTCAAACCACGCCGCCCCGCGCCCCACAAACTTGTCCTGGAAATAGGAGCCCGAGGTCCGGGAAACATCGTAAAATGTGGCGTCGCCCCGGTTGCGCGCCAGGGTGGCCTCTTCCACGTATTCGTGGTGCGCGTTGCCGTGGCTGACGAAAATATCGAGCCATCCGTCATTGTCGTAGTCGAGGAGGATCCCGGCCCACCCCGCATACTGGCCCAACATCACTGAAATGCCGGCTGCGTCGCTGCGGTACTCGAAGCCCTTCTTGCCCTGAATCAGCAGGTTGCAGTAGTTCAGGTTGGGGATGAAGACGTCCATCAGCCCGTCGCGGTTAATGTCCCCAGGGAAAGGACCCATGTTGGAGACCCCCTGCCCGTTTTCCCCAAAAGCGACGCCCATCTGAAGGGCCTTTTCCACGAACGTGCCCTTGCCGGTGTTCTCGAAGTAATGGTTCTCCATGGCGTCGTTGGACACGAAGATATCCAGGTAGCCGTCATTATTGAAGTCGGCGGCGGTGACGCTCATGCCCCGCCCTTCGGGCTGCCAGAGTCCGGCCTCCTTGGTCACATCGGTGAAGGTGCCGTCGCCGTTGTTGCGAAACAGAAAGTCCGGCTCACCCTCGTAGCTCAGCGGGCCGGGATAGCCCTGCGCCGGATAGAAATCCCGGAATTTGCCGTCGTCGTATTTCAAATAGTTGCAGACGTAGACGTCCAGCCAGCCGTCATTGTTGTAGTCGAACCACACGGCCGAAAGACTCCAGTGCGGGTCGGCCAGGCCGGACTTTTCCGAGACGTCGGTGAACGTGCCGTCGCCGTTGTTGTGGTAGAGAATATTCGGCCCGTAGTTGAGCACGTAAAGATCCACGCGCCCGTCGTTGTCGTAATCGGCAGCCGAGCAGCCCGAGCTGAAAATACCCTTGCCGCCCACCCCCGCCGCCTCGGTCACGTCAGTGAACGTGCCGTTGCCGTTGTTGCGGTAGAGGCGGTTCGACAGCTTGCCGCGCAAGTCCCGGCCTTCGTTATCGCTGACGTTCTTCGTCCAGGTGCCGGTGACGAAATAGATGTCCAGCAGACCGTCGCCGTTATAGTCGAACACGCACACCCCGCTGCCGGTGCCCTCCACAATATTGTCCATGTGATGGTCGCCGTAACTGTGCTTGAAGGTGATGCCGGCTTCTTTGGTGGTGTCGGTAAAGACGGGGAGTTCGAGTTGCTGGGCGGCGATCGCGGCCGCCGCCACTGTCATCAGCGGAAGCCAGATCTTCATGGCTGTCCTCCCAGATCGATCCATTCGATAATGGTCCGCCGCTCCTCCGGTGTCAACTGCGGCGAGCCCGGCGGCGGCATGGGCCGGATGGCGCCGGGATCGGGCACACCGTCCCACAGCCGTGACGTGTTGCGGCCGAAGATCCGCCACACCAGCGGGCTGGTGCGGGCGGCGCCTGGAGTCACCAGTTTGGCCATGTTCAGGCGCCGCGCGTGGTGACACGGGTCGCATTTCGCCCGGAGAACCGGCTCGACATCGCGCCCGTACTGGACCGCGCGCCGCCGTTCCGGCGGCAGCGTCAATTGCGGCGCCGGGTGCAGGAAGGCGCGCGCGTACCGGTTCTCAGGCGTGGACTCGCCGTCCTCGTGGCAGCCGATGCAGCCGCGCGCCTCTTTGTTCTTGACCCAGATCCAGGCGCAGGAGCGCAGCGCCATACCGTCGGCGTCCAGCACTTGCATCCGCACCGGCGTGTTGGCGGGCGTCTGGACTTGAAACGAACCGTCTTCATCGATGTCGAATTCGCCCAGCAAGCGTGTCTTCAAGTCCGGCGCGCATGCTCCTTCGACCACCCGCAGCCGTTTCGCGATGCCCGGTTTCCACCATTCCGGATTCGCGAGGTCGGTGGTGTACACGCTCAGGCAATAGAACTTGCCGGTGGGTTCGGCCTCGTCCACCACTGAGGCGCGCCCGTCCGGTTCGGGCCGCGCGACAACCGCCTTGGCCTGAATGTCGTCCCGTTCCGGATCGTCGTAGACCGGCACGATGCGGCGCGTCTCCGGGTTCATGCGGAACACGCCGTAGTTTGTCCCCGTGCGCCGCGATACCAGAATGTCGCCGTTGGGCAGGGGCGAGGGCCAGCAGAAACGGCCTTCCCCGGGCGTGGTGAGCCGCCGGTAGGAGTGCAGGTTCCGGCGCAGACTCACAGCCCCGAGCGTCCCGCCGAAATCACCGTCCCTGGCGGGTTCCACGAAGACCGCGAGCCGCCTGGCCGTCACGCAGGGCATGCGCTTCCACGCCCCTCCCTCGGGACCGGAGAAAAGCGCGAAATCCGTGCCGTCCAGGTTGATTCCGAACAGCGACACGCGGCCGGGTTGCCGGGCTGCGAACAGAATGCGCCCGTCGGGCATCTGAAACGGTTCGGCGTCGTTGAACGGGTTGTAGGTGAGCCGGCGCAGGCCGGTGCCGTCAAGCTTCACCGAATAAAGACTGGAAGAGCGGCCGCGCATTCCGGCAAAGGTCACCTGGCGCCACGGGTGCTCGATCGCGATGGTGTAGATCTGCGACTGGTAGGCCGGGTTGCGGCAATCCATCGCCTCGCGGGTTATCTGCCGGATGCCGGTCCCGTCGGCGCGCATCTCGTAGATCTGCCACTGGTCCGCCCGGCTCCGCTTGCCTGCAAACAGGATGCGCTTGCCGTCGAAAGAGACGTCGGGATCGGAGGCGCTATAGAACTCGGCGGCCAGCGGCCGGAGCGCGCCTCCCGGCAGCAGGAGCATCAACCGTTCTCCGCCGCCTTTCACCGCCGTCTGCGTGAAAACAATGGGAGGGAGGGGGCGCTGCGCGCGGGCAGGCATCCCGGCCAGCAGGAAAAGCGCCAGAATTACAATCAGCCCGCCCTGGGACAGCCGGCCCATAGCTCACTTCGCCCGCCGCAGCAACGCGATCGCTTCCATCTCGACCAGCAACTCGGGGCGGCACAGCTTCGCCTGGATGCCCGTGGAGGCCGGCAGGGGATCGAGTTTCAGTTCCCGGTAGAAGGCTGTCCGCTCCTCGTTGAAGTCGGCGTAATCGCGGTCGATATCCCGCAGATAATAGGTAGTCCGCACCACGTCGTGCCAGGTCGCGCCCTCGGCGGCCAGCAACTCGGTGACGTTCTTCCACATCCTGCGGCACTGGGCCCGAAAATCCCCGATGTGCACCGAGGCGCCGTGTTCATCGACGCTGGCGGTTCCCGAAATCAGCAGCAACAGGAACTCCCCCAGTTCGATGCGCATGCCACGGACAAAGGAACTCGGGCGCTGGTAATCGTAAGCTTCGTTCAAGACGTGAGGGGCGCTCATGGCCCTCTTGGCCACGGGTTGGTGGAGCTTCTCTGGATCGCCCGACCCGTTGGGATTGGGAGTTTCCGCCTTGAGGCGGTCGATCACTTCATTTGGTGACAGTTTCATGACGGTACTCGTTTGGGTGCGGCGCGCTTTGGCTGGCAGCCTGCGCCTCCGCCTCTTGGCACATCGCCGACTGTACTTTGCTCACGAACCGGGACAAGGATTCCGAAAGCATGCCCAGCAGACCTGTCCAGTGTTCCAGGTGCCGCTCCCCCTCCGCGGTGAGAGAGTAAATGCGGCGGGCCGGACCGGCCGGCTGAACCTCCCAATCGGACACCACGTATCCGTTCTCTTCCAGATGCCGCAGTGTACGATACAGCGTGGCGTTTTCAATGGTGGCGTCGGTGAGGGCATGCCGCTTCAGTTCGGCCGCCAGATCGTAACCATAGGAGTGCCCCTTGCGCTTCAACAGGAACAGGATCACCGGCTCGGCAAACCGGTAGAGGTGGTGCATCGCGCAGGTACAGGGAAGGTCCCCCCGGTGTTGCGGGCGGGTCGTTTGCGGCACTCGTATACCCCCGTTCGTGGGAATAGTCCTTTATGGTAAAGCGGAGAAAAGGATACCAAACATCCGAACCTAGATGCAAATCGTATTTAGGTCCGCTTACCTAACTCCGCCGGGGTCAGTACTTGACGTACACCGTCTTCAGGTCCGTGTAGAACTCGATGGCCGCCGGGCCCTGCTCCTTGGGGCCGAAGCTGGAATCTTTCGTGCCGCCGAACGGCATCGGGTAGTCGATCCCGGCGCTGGGCAGGTTTACCATGACCAGACCCGTTTCCGAACGCTGAATGAAATCGAAGGCCCGGGACAGGCTGCTGGTTTGGATGGACGCCGAGAGTCCGAAACTGGTGCTGTTTGCCATGCGGACCGCGTCTTCGTAGTCCTTGGCGCGCATCACTGCCAGCACAGGACCAAAAATTTCCTCCCGGGCAATCGTCATCTCCTCGGTGACGTCCGCGAAGATGGTTGGTTCCACAAAATAGCCCTTTTCGAGCGGGCCATCGGTGAGGCGCCGTCCGCCAAACGCCAGGCGCGCTCCCTCGCCGCGGGCAATCTCGACGTAGCGCAGCACGGTGTCGAGCTGCGCGGCATCCACAACCGGTCCCACATCGACGCCCGGCTCCAGCCCGTTGCCTACCCTCAGCTTGCGTGTGCGGGCGATCAGCGCCTCGAGAAAGCGGTCATAGATGGGCGCCTCGACAATGGCGCGGCTGGTTGCGGTGCAGCGCTGGCCGGTGGCGAAGAACGCGCCGTTCACCGTGGTCTCGACCGCCGAGTCGAGATCCGCGTCGGCCAGCACCACGGCCGGGTTCTTCCCGCCCATCTCGAGCTGGATTCGCAGGCGGCGCCGGGAGGCCTCCTGGTGCAGCCGGTTGCCAACCTGGCAGGAGCCGGTGAACGATACCGCCTTCACTTGAGGCGCTGAAAGGAGCGCTTCTCCCAACTCCCCGCCGGAGCCCGCCACAAAGTTGATGACCCCTTCGGGGATGCCCGCTTCTGCGAGGGCCTCGACCATGCGCCAGGCGCACAGCGGCGCCGCCGAGGCGGGCTTCAGCACCACGGTGTTGCCGCACACCAGCGCCGGCGCGGCCTTCCAGGCGGGAATGGCCAGCGGGAAGTTCCAGGGCGTCACCAGGGCCACCACGCCGAGCGGCTTGCGCACGGAGAACGCGTGGACGCGCTCGCGCTCCGACGGCGCCTGAATTCCAAACAGCCGGGAGCCCTCGCCGGCAAAATAGCGGAGGATGTTGATGCTGCGCCGCACCTCGCCCTTCGACTCGGCCAGCGTCTTGCCTTCTTCGCGGGTCATCTCCGTGGCGATCTGCTCGAAGCGGCTGTCCAGAATCTCGGCCGCGCGATAGAGATATGCCCCGCGCGCCGGCCCGGTCAGACCGGCCCAGCCCGGAAACGCCCGCCCGGCCGCCTCGGCCGCGCTGGCCATGTCTTCCGGCCTGCCCTTGGAAAACCACCCGATCAGTTCGTCCGGGTTGGCCGGATTCCGGTTTTCAAACCTCAAGCCGCTCTCTACCCAGCGGCCCCCGATATAGTTGGCAAATAGCGGAGCACTCATCAGAACTGGACCTTCGGAGCGACGCGGGAGCCCGGTTCAGCCTTGAAATAGGCGTCGTTCAGACTGAAGCCCGCCAGCGACGCCACAATGTTGTTGGGAAAGAGCTGGATCTGGGTGTTATAGCGCTGCACCGCCTCGTTGTACTTGCGCCGTTCGACGGCGATCCGGTTCTCCGTGCCGGCCAGCTCGTCCTGCAAGCGCAGGAAATTCTCGTTGGAGCGCAACTGCGGGTAGTTTTCCACCACCAGCAGCAACCGGCCCAAGGCGCCGTCCAACTGGTTGTTAGCCGCAATCTTTTCCTGCGGCGTGCGCGCCCCCAGCAGCGCGGCGCGCGCGTTGGCGATGGATTCCAGCACGCTCTTTTCCTGCTTCGCGAAGCCCTTCACCGTCTCCACCAGGTTGGGGATCAGTTCGGCCCGGCGCTGCAAAGCCACATCCACCTGCGCCCACTGCGCGTTGATGGTCTCCCGCTGGGTCACCAGCTCGTTGCGGATGCTGACGAACTTGGCGCCGAACATCAGACCGGCCAGCAGCAGAACCACGATGACGATTACAAGGATTTTCATGGCGTCTCTCATTGTTCCAAAGAGTCAACAGCGTCGATTACCACGGAGATCTGTTTCAAGTATTGCTCGAAGACCGGCAGGGGATCCAGGTCCTTCGGCCTGGCGCGCTGTTCGCGCACGTCGAGGATCTTTTCGAAAGGGGCGGCATCGATGCCGAAAATCTCCCGCGCCTGCCCGATGACCTCCCGCTTGCGGAATTTCGGCTCGGCGCCCCGCAGCACCAGGGCGTGCCGGAAGAGGACGCAGAAGGTCGAGATGGAGTCGAGCAGCAGGCGGCGCAGCAGTTCCGGATCGGACAGCACGCCGGAGGCCTTCTGGCGCAGCCGCAACAGCTTGGCTCGCAATTCGTGCTCCACCTGCGCGCGGTAGAACTTGTCGTCGAGGCTGAGAGCCGCGACCAGATCCTCCCCGCGCAGGATGCGATAGCAGCTCTTGATGTCGTGAAATTCGATGGCGAAACAGTCGGTGGCGGTTTCCACCTCCTGGCGGCTCAACAGCAGAGGCGCCGGGTTGCCCTGCCCGCGCCACCAGCGAAAAACCGGCTCGGAATCGGCCAGTTCACGCGGGGTGATGGTGGTCAAAACACACAGAATATTGAAATCGGAGAAGCGCCCGTGATGGTCGTCTGCGGCGGCCGAGCCGAACAGCACTACCGAAACCAGCCGTTCCCCGAACGCCTTTTCCAGCCGTTCCACGAGTTGGTTGAGCACTTTGTCCATGAGTCTTACCAGTCGCTTGAAGCGCCGCCTCCTCCCGAATCACCCCCGCCGAAACCGCCGAAACCGTCTCCGGAATCGAAGCCGCCGAAACCGCCTCCGCCGCGGGGACCCCCGCCCCCACGGCCCATCATCGCGCCGATCAGCAGTCCCGGCAGAACACCACCGCCGCCACCGCCCCGCCTGCCCATACCCAAAAGCCAGAGCAACAGGAAGATCCCGCCAATGGCCACCGGC
>Ga0272446_1001170_pt1 | contig 38965 bp, 32 predicted proteins | sample YNPCB0061_FD_194587 | JGI IMG/M metagenome (GOLD analysis project Ga0272446, IMG submission 194587) | Hot spring microbial mat communities from Yellowstone National Park, WY, United States - YNP-CB-006-1 | ecosystem: Environmental > Aquatic > Thermal springs > Hot (42-90C) > Sediment | place...
TTGTACTATGATCTCATCTGGCACGTCGTTCCCGACGCCATCAAGCAAGCCTTGGAGAATGCCATGTTGCACGTCGACCCCGACTTCGATTCCCCCGCAATGCGAGCCCTGATCGCGCGAGGCGAGGCGCGAGGTGAAGCGCGAGGTGAAGCGCGAGGTGAAGCGCGAGGTGAAGCGCGAGGTGAAGCGCGAGGCAGAGCGGAAGGCAGAGCGGAAGGGGAGGCGACCGGGCGCGCTCGCGCCGTGCTCGTCGTGCTCGAGGCGCGGGGCATCGCCGTCTCCGATGAGGTGCGCGCCCGCGTTCTGGCTTGCAGGGACATCGAGCAGCTCGGGCGTTGGGTTGCCCGCGCCGCAGTGGCGACAACCGCCGACGAGGTGTTCGTGGAGTAGGATAAACGCCGCACGCTCCGCATGGGAGAGAGTGGAGCCGCCCCTGCTCGAGAACACTTACGCACGACGAATGGCCGATCTCGGCCGCGGACAGCGGACCACGGGCAGACACATGATTGGCAAGGGCCTCTCTGCAATGCGGGGCGTCTCGAGCAGGTCGAACAGAGCGGCGGATACCAGGTAGGACGTCAACCAGGCGCTGGCACGCATCCAAGCATCGGTCGGAACGCAGTCCAACGAACAGAACTGGGCCAGCGTGAGACGAACTCGAGGAGCGAGGCAAGAACGTCGAGGACTCGGCAAACCGGATGCCGCGCGTCGTGAACGCGGCAGGCGACGACGGTCCGGCTAGGTCGCTGGCTGCGCTCCCGCCCTTCCAAGACCAACAGGAAAGGTTGTTCGGTCGCCATGGGCGCAGCCGGATGAGGCGGTCGCACTTGAGGAGCCCGCGCCTCCGGGCTCGCCCCTGACGCCCGGCTGGCCGCCGCACCTGCTCCCCACTGTCGATGGCGCCAAAGCAGCCCCTCCGGGACCGACCGACGGGGTTTGCGCGCAGCTCCGGGGGCACGCCGCGGCGATCGGGGCGCTTGGTGCACGCGGGAACCCCAGGTTCGGTGTCGTCGCAGGGCCTGGAGCGTGGATGGCGACAGCCGCGCGACGTTCCGCTCGCGTGGCGTGACCAAAGCATTCACGCACATCGGCCCTTGCCGGCAACTGCGCCAGCCTCTGCTCACCTCAAGGATCGTCTGATACGCAGTTTGAATCCATCGGGGCGCGAACGAGCGTTCAGGCGACTGGCCGCCCCCGGCCTCTCTCGATAGGCCGCCATCGAACAGGACGCCCGGCAAAGAAGTCGCGAGAAAGAGCTGTGCAAGAGCACAACCCATCCTCGTCGCACCCGCACATCGCCGCGGTCAGGCACCTTGGCCCCTTGCCCCAGGTCCGTGCACGTGGCCGTCGATTTTTTCTCGCAACACATCCGCCCGGCCGGCCGATGGAGACGGTGCAACCAAGACCCAGGAGAATGAGCATGACCACGCCCGCCAGCAGCGCCACCACGTCCCGAACCCGCCACTACGACGCCGACGCCAATCCGGCTGAGGCATCGTCGCGCAGCAGCGCAGCCACCGCGACCCACAAGGCAGGGAAGAAAAACGACGCCAAGAAGGCGCAGCAGTCTTCGCGCGAAGCCTTCGAGCGCGTGCACGACAGGGGTTCCGCTCCCGCGGATCTAGCGCATGCCGTCGCCGCTAGGCAATCGAAGCCCCACTCGGCTCCAAGCAGGGCGGGATCTACGTCCGCTCCGACCGAAGCCGCACCCGCCTCAGCCGCCGACGAAGTCGCCAAGCTCAACGAGGCCGCCCTGCGGTCGGCACAGGCACAACGCCAAGAGGTCCTGAAGCTCAACTATGCCGTAGCCCGCGCCTCCGACCAGGTTGGCAGTATCCATCCGTTGGCGGAACGCACAGTCGGCGTAGCCGGAATGCTGACCGCGGGCCCCATGCTGCTCGGCGGGGCGATGGTGTCGCTCCTGACATGCAACACGAACGCCATCTCGCATGCCGCAGATGAAGCAGATCGCGCCGTCAGCTACGTGGCTGGAGAGCTCGGGGATCGAATCGATGAAGCCAATGCCGCGTATACGACGTACATGGCCCAGTCGAACGCCTACGACGCGGCCTTCCAGCGGTATACCAATGCGCTGCAGAGCAGCGACTATGCAGCGGCTGCGGAAGCGAGAAAGCAGATGGACGGCTTGGTGGCACAGATGAAACAGTCGGCCGAGAGCTTTGGCGCGCTCGCGGCGTCGGTCGGCAAGAAGTCGAGGGCCTTCGATGGAGACGCCGTCAGGGTTGCAATTCACGTCGCCGCATCTGCCTTGACGTTGGGGGCCTCCGCGGGAGCAGCAGGGGGCGCCGTGTCACACGGTGCTGCGCACTTCGTCAAGGATCTGGGGAAACACATGGTAGTCGAGGCGACCTTGGGGGAAGCGGGGACGGCGGCACTTCCGAAAGAGGAACACTGACAGGCAACCCGATCGGCGAAACAGCCGGCCCCAAGCCGCGCGCTCTGCGCTTCCCGGCCGAGCTGCCTGTCACGCCCACGGCCGCCCCCCGCTCTCGCTGCTCGCCGGGCCGAACCAAGCCGCCTCCCTGCCCTGCCCGCCCCCACCCTTGAGAATCCCCGCCCCCCGTGCCAAGGTGCCTTCCGGTGGATGTACCGCATGATCAGCGTCGACTGCAGAAGCGTGGTCGCTTACCCCACGGGGCTGCGCGCATACCAGATGTCCCTGGCCAAACACCTGCCCGACATCGCGCATGGCTGGCACTTTCAGTTTCTCCGCCATCAGGCCGCCCCAGGACGCCTGACCTTCAGCCCGAACGCCCACGAGGTCTTCGTTCCGGGTGACCCCGAGAGCATCTTCGCACCGCTTCGCCTCGGCAAGCTGTTCGACGCGCGCGGGTTGGTCCTGTTCCACGCCACCGGCGGGCTCTTCCCGAAAGGCGTCGATGCCCCCATCATCACCACCATCCACGATGTCTTGTGGATCACGAATCCGCAGATGCTTCGGCCCCCGGGGCTCCGTGGACGAGTCGCGACGTTGCTGTGCCGACGATATCTTCACGATGCCTTGCGCCGATCCGCCCGTCTCATCGTCCCGAGCGAAGCGACCCGGCGCGCGATCGATGATGTCGCACCGTTCGTATCCGATCGCGTCCGACTCATCCACCACGGTGTCGCCCCCGGGTTCGTTCCGCTCGATCGCAACGACAACGACGCCGTGGCTCGTGCACGCCAAATTGTCTCGCGCCTGCTGTCCGGCGCTCCGCGCTTCGTCATGGACGTGGGGCGTTCCGCTCCCTATCGCAACCACATCGGTCTCGTGCGGGCTTTCGCATCCGCGTTCAAGTCCGACCCATCGATCCACCTCGTCTTCGTCCAGGCCATGGGCGACCAGACTCGCCTCATCATGAGGGCCGCGGCAAGGCTCGGGATCGATGGACGCGTCCACCTGCTCAGCGGCGTATCTTCCCGCGATCTCGTTGCCCTCTACCAGACCGCCATCTGCGTCTGCCACCCGTCCCTGCACGAGGCCTACGGCACCGTCGTGGCCGAGGCCATGGCCTGCGGGTGCCCTGTCATCACCTCCGGTCGCGCCGCCGCCGGTGAAGTCGCCGAAGGCGTGGCACAGTTCGTCAACCCCGAGCACGAAGACGAGATCGCTGCCGCTCTCCGTCGGGTTGCCTACGAGCCAGGAGTGGCCGACCGGCTCCGCGCTCGCGGACTCCAGCGCGCCGAAACGCTCGGCTCACGCCGGATGGCGCAAGAAACCTGGAAGGTCTACGAAGAAGTGCTGGACGACGCCGCCGCGGGGCGAAAACTGCTACCCGCAGCCTAGCCGCACGATCCCGACACGATGCGCTCCGCCGCGTCGTCCGACCTGACGAACTCGTAACCGTCGTCGCGAAACACCCGCACCACCTGCCTGATGATTTCGATCTTCTCGGGCACACTGCGACGAACGTCGGGCTGGTACGGCGCCAGCGCCTCGAGACCGTCGTCCACATCGAGCACGTCAATCCCGTGCAACTCGAGCACCACGACGGGCTCCCCCACGACCGCGCTGGCGAGCAGACGCGCCAGCCTGGACCCTGCCAACGTCAGGCTCGTGCCGATGAACGGCAGGCGCAGCCAGCGTGTCACCTGAATCGGCAGTTCCACCAGCCCCGTACCTCGCAAGTGGTATCGCCGCCCCATCCGGTAGGGTCGGACCGGCGCCGTCAGCACGCGCGGGTGGTCGACGATCGACCTGCTCATCCTGCCCCGAGCCAACATGAACGCCATGGTCGCCGCTTTGGCCGCGTAGTACGCCGGACAGGGGAACACCGACGAGTCGTACTGCACGCCGCTGGACCGAAGCACCTCGGCGAGAGCGTCGGTCATGGTGTAGCCCGGCGCGCGAAAGCCCTTGGGACGCACGCCTGTGGCCTCGGCGATCAGGTCCGACGCTTCCTCGACCTGACGCCTCATCTCACGGACCGACCGGCGCGTCAGGTCATACAGATGGTCGAGGCTGTGGTTGGCGATCTCATGGCCGAGGTCGGCGGCGGCCCGTAGCTTGGCGGCATTGCTCGCGTTGCGAAGGTCCGACGCTACGGCGAAGAACGTCAGCGGAAGGCCCTCAGACTGAGCGAAGCGGGCCAGCCGGTCGATGGCGTGGTCGTACACCGCCGACGCGCCCGGCACAGCCGGCTCGGCCAGACCGTGGATGGCGTGGTAGTGCGGGATCTCGTCGAGATCTACGGAGATGGCGCAGAGGCGGAGATCACCGGCCATGGCAGGAACGCCACGGAGGCGTGCGGGACACCCCCGTGGTGGACTCGATCAAACGGCTCAGGTGGTGCCGGCCATGCGGCGGGCTTCAGCCGCGAAGTCGTCTTCCTTCTTCTGCAACCCCTCACCCAACGCAAACCGGATGAATCGGACCAACTTGATGCTTCCCCCGGCTTCCTTTGCCGCCTGGGCTCGCATTTCTTCGACTGACTTGTCGCTGACGATGACCGACGGCTGGTCGACCAAGCAGACCTCGGTGTACCACTTGGCGACCTTGCCCTCGACGATCTTCGGCCAGGCAGCCTCGGGCTTGGGCTTCGGATCGCTCTTGATTTGCTCGACGAAGATCTCCCGCTGCTTGTCGAGGTCCGACGCAGCGACCTGGCTGCGATCGAGGTACAGCGGGCTCATCGCCGCTATCTGCATCGCCGTGTCGTCGATGAACTTCGCGAACGCGGGGTGCGACGCGACCGCGGCGTTCTCGGCCTCGGTCACCAGCAGCACGCCGATCTTGCCGTTCATGTGCACGTACGAGTGGACACGTCCCGCCGCTGCGGTGAGCTCCACGCGCGCGAACCTGCGGACATCGATCTTCTCGCCGATAGCGCCGGTGAGTTCCTCCTGCGTCGCCTTCACGGTCTTGCCGGTGGCGAGCGTGGACTGAAGCAGCTCGTCGAGCGAGTTGACCTTGGCGGCCAGCTTGTTCACCTCGTCGACGAATGCCTTGAACTTCTCGTTCTTGGCCGCGAAGTCGGTCTGGATGTTGACCTCCACCATCACGCCGGCGCGTCCATCATCCAGGATCGCAGCCCGGATCTCACCTTCCGTGGCCACCGCGCTGGCGCGCTTCGCTGCCTTGGCAAGGCCCTTCTTGAGGATGATCTCCACAGCCTTGTCGACATTTCCGTCGGCTTCGACCAGCGCGTTCTTGCAGTCGGTCATCCCTGCCTGCGTGCGATCACGAAGCTCCCGGATGAGCTGCGGGGTGACTGTTGCCATGATTCGACTACTCCTTCTTCTTGCTCTAGAGCGGGCTCGCCGCCTGCAACGTATCCCTATGCAATCGACCTCGTCCCCACAGGCACCACCTGCGATCGAGACTCAGCCCAATTGTCTCCCATACCGCCGCGCTCCGCGGCGCACCCGATCACGCCTGCCCGCGATGGCCGCCGCCGCGCGCAGGACGCCCGCGGTAGATGTTCGGCTCCGGCCCCCGCGGCGCACGCTGTGCCGCGTTCTGATCGCCCTGCTGCGCGTCGTCGCGCCCCGACGTCGCGTCGCGATGGCGCTGCGCGCCTTCGACACACGCATCCGCGATGCGCGATGTAATGAGCTTGATCGAGCGAATGGCGTCATCGTTGCCGGGGATGACGAAGTCGATGTTGTCGGGGTCGCAGTTGGTGTCGGTGATCGCCACCACGGCGAGGCCGAGCTTGCGCGCCTCGTGCACCGCGATCTTCTCCTGCATCGGATCGACCACGAACACCACGGCGGGAAGCCCGCCCATGTTCTTGAGGCCGCCCAGGTACTTCTCCAGACGCGCACGCTCCTTCTCGAGCTGGATCACTTCCTTCTTTGGAAGCTGCTCGTACGTGCCGTCTTCCTTCATCCGCTCGAGGGATCGAAGCCGGTCCAACCCCTGCTTGATCGTGCGGAAGTTGGTCAGCGTGCCGCCCAGCCACCGGTTGTTCACGAAGAACATCCCCGCTCGAACGGCCTCCTCCTGCACGATGTCCTGCGCCTGGCGCTTCGTGCCGATGAACAGCACGTTCCCCCCGCGCCCCACGGCTTCCGTCACGAAGTTGTACGCACGGTCGAACATCCGGGCCGTCTGGTCCAGGTCGATGATGTGCGTCCCGTTGCGAGCGCCGTAGATGTACGGACGCATCTTCGGGTTCCAACGCTTCGTCTGGTGCCCGAAGTGCACGCCTGCCTCGAGCAGCGATCGCACGGACAGCGCGAGCTGCCCGGGCATCCGCGGCGCGAACTCGACAGGCGGCGGTGCAGGGGGGGTGGCGTTCTCGACAGGCGTGTTCTCGATATCCGACATGGCGCGCGCTCCTTTCGGTTCGGCTCCTCCGCCCTGCCCCGCGGCCAACCCAGGAATGGGTTCCGCCATCCCATGAGCACCGGACCGCGCGGTTGCGCTAGCAGGACGTGTGTATTCCCCATGCGCCCGGACGCGACATGCCCCCGGTTGCGAAGGGGTGCGTGAGATTAGACGCCTCGCAGGAGTTGTCAAGCACCGCCAAGTTCAACGCTGCAAGTAGCCTTCCCGTGTCGTGCCGCGTCACGCGCCAGGGCACGCCCCGTAGCGCCCCCCGAAGAATAACATCTACGTTGAATCTTGCCGTGTCTGCTGCCATAAGACTCTGCACACGGCAGGGGCGGCAACCCTGCGACACGCGGATCTCACGCCACGTCTCCAGAGAAAGGAGCACAGCATGATGCGACGTCTTACGATTCCCAGCCTTTTCGTCCTCGCAGCTTCTTCGATCGCTTTCGCCGGATGCTCCGGCGCCGATGGCAAAGACGGCGCTGCCGGCCCCGCCGGCGCCACCGGCCCTGCCGGCGACCCAGGGCCCACGGGGCCAGCCGGTGCCACCGGTCCCACCGGCCCCAACGGCGTAACCGACCCCAGCGTCTCCGGCATCACCCCCGGCGCCGCCTTCGTCGACCGCACGGTCGATGTCACCATCAGCGGCTTCGGCACCAACTGGGATAGCAGCACCACGGTCGACTTCGGCAGCAAGGTCACCGTCAACTCCGTCAACGCCGCCAGCCCTACCGCCCTGGTGGCCAACATCACCATCGACCCGGATGCCACGCTAGGTGCCCGCGACGTCACCGTCGGCGGATTGACCTATGCCAACGCCTTCAACGTCCAATCCCCCGTTGCCTTCAACGTCACCGGCACCATGGCGCAGGGATCGCTCGCCATCGTCGACGCCAAGAACCTCGACTTCACGACGCCGTTCGACACGACCTACACGGGCGACGGCTTCTTTACGCCCATCGAGTACACCAACATCAGCATCTCGGCGCTGCCGGGGATCACCCCCTCGATCAGCTCGGTCGAGCGATACATGCTGAGCATGCTGATGTTCGTCGATGTCGACACCACGGCGGGATCCAAGGATCTGGACATCCTCAGCGGCCCGTCCGGCAATCAGGTCCACTTCCCCCACCCCGGTGCGCTCAACGTGGCGGCGCGAACGCCCACCGAGATCACCGCGGGAACGCCCGCTGACGGCAACATCACCGAGGCGTACGGCTCCGCGCTCTACAAGTTTGTTCCCGCCGGCGCCGACCACATCGTCAACTTCGAGGTCACCACCACGAGCACCGACGCCGCCCCCGGCATCATCCTGCTGCCGTCCAGTGGCAAGTTCGCCGACCTCATCACCTACACGAACACCGGGATGTTCGTGGCCGACTCGACCAATCCGTTCTACATGATCGTGTGGGACAACTACGGCACCCCAAGCTACGACTTCTCGGTCGCCGTCGACCAGCTAGCCGTCAACGGATTCGCAGAGCAGGAGCCCAACAACGACGCCGCCCATGCGCAGCAAGCGCCTGCGTTCCCGGCCCTGTTCAAGAGCGCCAGCCTGGCGAACGCTAGCGATGAAGACTGGATCAAGGTGAACGTCACCGCAGCCGACGTAAACAAGCGCATTCACGTCAAGACCCTGCCGGGCGACCCGCGAACCGACACGGTGGTCGAAGTGCTCGATACCGACGGCACCACGTCTCTCGGCGGCGAGAGCGACGACCAAGACTACCACGAAGACTGGAAGAGCGACCCGGTCTCTGCGGCGGGCACGTACTACGTCCGCATCTTCGCGAGCTCCTACTACTCGTCCTCGCAGAAGAAATACGTCGCTCTCATCCAGATCGAGTAGGTTCCTCGCCAGGCGCAAGGCGGGGCCGTGATGCCCCGCCTGCGTTCGCGTTCTTTCCCGCCTACCCTTCCGACAGACGCCGATTCAGATACATCGCGCAGAACTTCGGCCCGCACATCGAGCAGTACTCGGCGCTCAGCGCGCACTCGTCGCCTGCGGCTTCCGCATGGACCCGGCGCGCATGCTCGGGGTCCAACGCCAGCTCGAACTGCTTTTCCCAGTCGAAGGCAAATCTCGCCCTCGACATGGCGTCGTCGCGATCTCGCGCCCCTGGCCGCTTGCGCGCGATGTCCGCCGCGTGCGCCGCGATCTTGTGCGCGATGATCCCCTGCCGAACGTCTTCCAGATCCGGAAGCCCCAAATGCTCCTTCGGCGTCACGTAGCAGATCATCGCCGCTCCCGCGTACGCCGCCATCGTCGCCCCGATCGCGCTGGTGATGTGATCGTAGCCCGGCGCAATGTCCGTCACCAGCGGCCCCAGCACGTAGAACGGCGCTCCCCCGCATTCCTCGATCTGACGCTTGACGTTCATCTCGATCTGGTCGAACGGCACATGCCCCGGTCCCTCGATCATGATCTGCACGTCTCTCTCCCAGCAACGCCTCGCCAGCTTGCCCAGCACCGTCAGCTCCGCGAATTGCGCATCGTCCGACGCATCCGCCTGACACCCTGGGCGCAGCCCATCGCCAGCGGAGATCGTCACATCGTACCGGCTGCAGATGTCCAACACTTCGTCCCACCGCTCGTACAGCGGATTCTGCGCGTCGTGCTCGATCATCCACTGCGCCATGATCGCTCCGCCGCGCGACACGATCCCGGTGACGCGCCTTTTCACCAGCGGCAGGTGCTCACGCAGAAGCCCCGCGTGCAGCGTCATGTAGTCCACACCCTGCTTCGCCTGGTGCTCGATCATCGCGAGCAGGTCGTCGGACGACATCTTCGCGACCGACCCCGCGTTCTCCAATGCCTGGTACACCGGCACCGTACCGATGGGCACGGTCGAGTGCTTGACGATGGCCTGCCGGATCCTGTCGATGTCCCCTCCAGTCGACAGGTCCATCACCGTGTCCGCTCCAAACCTGATCGAGTGACGAAGCTTCTCGAGCTCCGTCTCGATCGTGCCCGTCAATGCGCTGTTGCCGATGTTCGCGTTGACCTTGCACGACAGCGACATGCCGATGCCCACGGGATCGAGATCGACATGGCGAATGTTGGCGGGGATCACCACCTGGCCCCGCGCAACCTGGTTCCGGAGCACCTCCGGGTCGACCCGCTCGACCCGCGCAACGTACGCGAGCTCCTCCGTGATCTGGCCTTTGCGTGCGAAGTGGATCTGAGTCTGATTGCTGCTGCTCGCGCGTCGCGCGATGGCTTCGGCTCGGTTCATCGGACCTCGATAGGTTGATCGGGGGGGCAGGCGCAAGGGGATCGCGCAGGAGAAATGGTCACTCGCCGGCGCCAAAGCTCACGAGCGAAAAAACCGGCGCAGCGCCGAGCTTGGTCCGCCCCTTCAGAAACGACAGCTCGATAACGAATGCAAACGAGTCGATCTCGCCCCGCTGCCGTCGAACAAGCTGCGCCGCAGCACCAGCCGTCCCTCCCGTCGCGAGCAGGTCGTCGACGACCACCACGCGCGCGCCGGGGAAGATCGAGTCCTTGTGCATCTCCAGCTCCGCGTTTCCGTACTCCAAGGAATACGCCACCCGGTCCACAGCCGCCGGCAGCTTGCCCGGCTTTCGCACCGGAACGAATGCCGCGTTCAGCCTCGCCGCCAGCGCCGATCCGAAGATGAATCCCCGCGACTCGATCCCCACCACCGCATCGATTCGCCTGGGCAGGCAGTGCTCCACCAACGCGTCGATGACCACATGGAAAGCCGTCGGATCCCCGAGTAGCGGCGTGATGTCCTTGAACAGAATCCCCGGCTTCGGAAAGTCCGGCACGTTCCGGATCGCCCTCCGAATCAGCCGATCCCTGGCCCCATCCGCCCACAACCCGTCCATCTTCGCGTCGCTCATCCCATCCTCCTCGCGTTTTCCAATCGTTTCCATTGCCTCACGACAACCGCTGCGGGATCCTCCGCATCGGGCTCGTGAGGGCGCAGCGGAAGACTACTTACGCCAACCTGACCGGCCTCGAAAGCGGCCGTGTCCGTGCCCACCTCACCCTCGTTCCGCACGCCCGGTCCGCCGATCCACAAGTACTCCCTGCCTCGAGGATCGCGCCGAAACTCCACCCCTTCGCCGTACACCCTACGCCCCGGGCGCGTGACGCAGACCTGCCACGACGATCCTGGCGGCACGTTCACGTTGAGCACCGGCGGGCTCGACCAGCGCGCAGCGCACGCGATCGCCGCCTTCGCGATCGAAGCGCAAATCTTCGCAGCCGCGTCCAGGTCCGCGCGCGGGTCAGCCGAGACCGCAAGCCCTGGCACGCCCCGCATCGCCGCCTCCCTTGCCCCTGCCACCGTTCCCGAATAGTACACGTCGAGCCCCAGATTCGGGCCCTCGTTCAAACCTGACACCACGAGGTCCGGCTTGCGCGGAAGCACCCGGTCGCCTGCGAAGAGCCCCACGTACACACAGTCCGCAGGTGTGCCGTCAAGCCGAAACCACCCTTCGCGCACCTCGTGGAGCCGCAACCCGGTGTGCAACGTGAGCTTGTGGCTGCACGCGCTCTGCTCCATCGTCGGCGCTACCACCACGACACGCGCCATGTCGGCCAACGCCGCGGCCAACGACACCAAACCGCGCGCGTCGTAACCGTCGTCGTTCGTCATCAGGATGAGCGGACGATCGTCCGCTGGTCGCCCGCCCGACGCCGGTTCAGCGAGGCTGCGCTGCATCCGCGCCTCCTGCTGGCGTTTCCAGCATTCCCAGCTCGCTCATCACGAACCCGAACATGTCTGCGTACTCCCCTACCTGCTTGCCGATCGCCTTGCCGGACCCATGTCCCGCGCGCGTCTCTACACGCGGCAGAACCGGCGCGTCGGACGCCGTCGCGCGCTGCAATGCAGCCGCCAGCTTGCACGTGTGCATCGGATCCACCCGACCGTCGCTGTCGGCCGCAGTCAAAAGAACGTCGGGGTAGCGCACGCCGGACTTCACGTTGTGATAGGGGCTGTACGCCAGCAGCACAAGGAACATGTGCGCGTCGGCCGACGATCCGTACTCCGGCATCCAGAGCCTGCCGAGCAGAAAGTCCTGGTACCGCAGCATGTCCGTCAACGGCACCCGCGCGACGGCCACCGGGAACAGCGACGGCTGGTGCACTACCATGGCCGCCGCCAGGAGCCCTCCGTCCGAGGCGCCCATCACGGCGAGACGCTGCGGCGAGGCAATCCTGCGGCTCACCACGTCCTGCGCCACGGCCGCCATGTCGTCCAACACGTTCTGCTTGCGGTCGAGCATTCCGGCCCGGTGCCACGCCTCCCCGAACTCCGAGCCTCCGCGGAGGTTGGCGTGCCCACACACTCCCCCGCGATCGAACGCTCCACGGCCCAGCAGCACCACGCGAAGCACCTGCGACGGCACCACGAACGAGCGAAGCCGCACGAACGCTTCCGTCCCGTTCTGCGCCGCGTTGACCTCCGCCGTCCCGATCGCCGGCAGCGATAGGCCACCGACGGGCCTGCCAGCCAGATCGAAAGAAGAAGGATCGGTCGCGCAAGATAGGCGGCTCGGCGTCACCGCGGGCTGCTCGGGAATCCCGCCACAGCCCACGACCACCGCCGCGATCGGAATCGCGCCAACGTGCGCTGCAACGGGTGGCATGAATCGGGGTCTCCTACTCCAATACGGCCGGAGCGTCCTTCATCGCGTCGCGCAGGAAATCGTCGCACCCGAACGCGAGCGGCCACGGAATGCCGTCCGCGTCGAATAGACGCGCCTCCCTGATCTCCAGTGGATTCGACGGATGAAGGCTCGCCGCGTCCACCTCGACCTCGACCACCACCGTCACGGCATGGAATCGCGGGTCGCGATCGGGCCTCGAGTACACCCCCACCACACGGCCGACACGCAGCACGCGCGCCCCGGTTTCCTCGGCGAGTTCGCGCACCAGCGTGCTGGAGATCGTCTCGCCCCACTCGACCGTGCCTCCTGGCGGCGCCCAGGTTCCAGTATCCGAGCGGCGCACCAGAAGCCAACGGCCGTCACGGGTGCGAGCGGCGGCCAGCACACCCACGACCGGATGGTGGAGCGCATGCCTGGCCAGCTCGCGGAGAATCGACCAGGCTGAACGCGGCAAGCGAGCCAACGGAGCAAAAGACACGTTCCCCTTCTAGCACGACGCCGGGGACGCCGTGCACCACTCACGACGATCGATCGCCGGGACGGACCGTCTGACCGCCCACACGAAGCACGATCGCACCGTCCTGCTCGTCGATGACCGGAGCCAACGATGTCTGCGCATGACGGCTGAAGCGCGCCTCGAATTGCCCCCCCTTCACGGTCACGTACAGCGCCCCGTCGCTCGCGATCCGGAGCCCCTGGCCGGTCATCCGCTCCACCGTGCCGTCGGACAAGCTCAGCAACACGCCGGCGTCGTCGATCGAAACCGACCGAACGATGTACGGGACATCGTCCACCTGGAAGTACGTCCAGTCATAGCCGTTCGTCAGGATGTACCGACCGTCGTCCGGATGTCGTGCGATCCAACGATGGAGCGCGTTGGACAGGGCTTCGTTCTGCACGAGGGCGCCGTCGTGCCAGAAGCGGCCCTCGCGATCGAGGCGGATCGTGCTCTCGCGGCTCGTCCCCGGAGGCGGCGCAAATCGGAAGAAATCAGGATGATCGCCGGGCTTCAAGCTGTCCTCCTCGTGGTGCGCTCGACACATCGGCGCGCTGATTCGATGAATCGCGTTTCGGACCGGTTGTGGTAGCAGTCCTTTCGGGCCGGAAAGATGCTCGTTGGGCCGGGGTCGCGCTATACCGCGGACATGATCGAACACCAGCCAGAAAAAGACATCCGCTCGTACTACGACGACTTTGCCGCGCGGTACGAGGCGGAACGAAGGACCGCGCGCCCCGACGGCTACCACGCGCTCATCGACGATCTGGAGGTCGACTACGCGCTTCGATACGGGCGCGGCCAGGACGTGCTCGAGGTCGGGTGCGGGACCGGGCTGATCTTGCAGCGGCTCGCAGGGGAATGCAGGACCGCGCGAGGGGTCGACCTGTCTCCCGGGATGCTCGAGAAAGCTCGCGAGCGAGGGCTCGACGTGCAGGTCGGATCCGCGACGAAGCTGCCTTTCGAGGATGCAACGTTCGACATGGTGTGCTCGTTCAAGGTGCTCGCCCATGTGCCCGACATCGAGACGGCGCTTGCGGAGATGGTGCGCGTCACCCGCGCTGGGGGACATGTGCTCGCGGAGTTCTACAACCCGATTTCGATTCGGGCGATCGTCAAGCGTATCGGCCCGGCAGGCGCGATCAGCGACGGCAGGAAAGAAGACGCGGTATACACGCGCTTCGACGCACCCTGGCAGGTGCGCCGGCTCCTGCCGCCGGGCACCGAGATCGTCGGCTCTCGCGGCGTCCGGATCGTCACGCCCGCGGCCATGTTGATGCGCCTGCCCATTGCGCGAAGCATGCTCCGACGCCTCGAATGGTCGTTGTGCGACGGCCCACTTTCGCGGTTCGGCGGCTTCTGGATCGCGGCGATCCGCAAGCGCTGAGACCGACGATTACTGCGAGAAGAACGCAAAGGGGATGTTCGCGCGCGACTCGCCGCTCGAAGGCGGAAACGTCCAGCCGGAGACCCGTTGTTGCACGCACGAGGCAAGCCCCGGGTAGCCGTCGCCGCCCGACGCGCTCGCCCCCCGTACACGACCGTCCGCGCCGATGGTCACCGAAACATTGACCTTCGCCGATGGAGGCGCCTTCGGATCCTTGGCGGCGAGTGCCGGCTCCCAGCACCGACGCTTGACGGACGACCGCTGGGCCGCGACCACGCGCTCGATGTCCGCCTGCTCGAGCTGGCCGACATTGCCGCCAGCCGGGTTGGGGCCGCCGACCACCGGCCCACCAACGTTGGGACCGTCCCCGAGGCCGACGCGCGCAGGCGTCGTGCCGGCACCCTTGTTGGGGTCGTTGGGGTCGACACGGCCTGCCGGTACCTCACCGGCAGCCGCTCCCGCGCCGGCCGCCCGACCACCCGCCACCGCTACCTCGGTGATGTCCCGCGCTCCACCGCTGTCCGCAGCGTTCACCTGGTTCGGCGTAGGCGATGTCGGCGCCGCCACCGTCACCACCTGGATTGTGGGCGGCGGCGCAACGACCTTGTCTCCCGTGAACACGACGATCGCACCGGTGATGCCGAACCCGCCCGCCAGCGCGATCAGCACATACGCCGCAGGATGCATCCTCACCTGCCGACGCACGCCGACCGCAAGGTCTTCGACGAGCGAGCGACGAGGCATGGAGTCGTCGGGAGCCACCGAGGGCCGCATCGGCACTTCGACACGCGCGGAGGGTGCGGGGAGCGATTCGGCGGCCATTCCGGCTGCCGGAAGCGGCGCCGCAAACGGATCGGAGGTCACATGCCCGACCGTCGACGCAGGCGCTTGCGCGATGACGGTGGCCATCTCGTCGTCGTCACCCGGCGGCACGAACGGAACCGTCGGCGACATCTCGATGGGAGCGATCGCGCCGGGGGAAGATGCGGAGGTCGCGAACGTCGCCGGCTGCTGATGCGACGGGGGAGGTTGGGACGCCGGCCTGCGTGCAACCGTCGGCGGCGCAGGAGACAGCGAGGAGCGCGGCCCCTGCTCACGCGCTTCGTTCAGGAGCGTGAGCAGTTCCGGAAACGAGCGCAGCGGCATCCATTCCTCGAAGCCCTCGCGCCAGACGAGCGAATCCTCGTTGATGACCCCCTGGGCGGCCTTCTGCCGGATGGCGGACAGCCGCACCGGTCCGAGTGGAACCCCGTTGATCCCTACGTACCACTCTTCGCCGGCACCCGCCGACAACACCTCGATCGCCGCGGAAACATCCGATTCTTGCGGAGACTGCACACTGCGATGAAAAGCACCCGCGAGGCCGCCCGCAGCAGACGTGGGCTGGGCTTGCGCGGGCCGAGCCGCGGCTGTCAACGGCCGCGCCGCTCGCGAGGGCGCGGGGGCGGCAGGACGCGGAGGATGGGCCGCTGCGGTTGGCTTCGTTGGCGCGGCTGCGGTTGCACTGGCCTTGGACGCCGACGCGGCAGGAGCCGCGGCCCCGCCTGCGCTCTTGGGCGCGGTTCCGAGCGCCGGCACGTCGATCATGTGACCGCACTTGCGGCACTTCATCCGCACCGCCCGTCCCGCGAGCTTCTCGTCCGCGATCTGGTACTTTGCCTTGCAGTTTTCGCAGAGGAATCTCATCGGTGTCTCAACGGAGCGACGCGCCTTCGTTCAGCCTGGTCATGTCTTGTTTCGTCACCGTTCGTTAGAGCAGTCCTAGCAGCAGCTCTTTGATCGACTGCCTGGTCGCCTCGTCAGGCGCCACGCTGATCGCCCGCTCCCAGGTTTCAATCGCCTTGTTGCGAAATCCGGCCTTCTGATAGAGCACCGCGAGGTTCTTCATCGCCGGAAAGTGGCGGGGGTTGATGTCCAATGCCCGCTCGAGATGCTGGATCGCCTCGTACAACTGGCCCTTCTTGCCGCAAAGCAGCGCCAGGTGAAAGTGCATCCTGTACGCCAGCGGGTCGATTCCGATGCCGCGCTTCAGGTGCGCGATCGCACCGTCGATGTCGCCAGCCTGATACGCCGCGACGCCGGCAGCGAGCGCCTTCTCGGCATCTGTTGACGCGTTCGTGCTCTCGGACTCGTCCGGAGCCTGGACCTGCTTCGACGCGACCTCGTCGATCGCTTTGAGGATGTCGGCGATCCGGAAGGGCTTCTCGATGTAGGCGTTCACACCGTAGCTCGACTTGACATCCTCCGCGTAGCGCCAGCCTCGATACACGGCCGAGATCATGATGATGGGGATGTGCCCATACTTCTGGCTCCCCCTGATGCGCCTGGCGATTTCGAAGCCGTGCACTTCAGGCAGCATGGCGTCGAGGATGATGATGTCCGGAACCTGCTCCTTGACGATGCGAAGCGCCTGAAGCCCGCGATCCGCTTCGACCACGCGATAGCCCTTGTCCTTCAGGAGCCTCGCCAGCATCTTGCGGATGTCCGGCTCGTCGTCTACCACCAGGATCGTACGCGCCTCCGATCGCGGCTGTGACTCCGAGGCCGGACCCGCCCCGCCCGGAGGCGACCCCGGCAGGTCCGTCACCACCGACACGTCGCCCGTCATGTTGCCGAACTCGCCGTCGTTCAACTCCGCGCTCCGGGCTGCTCTGTCGGTCGCATCGTCCACCACAACGTCGGGCGCGTCGTTGGCTTCGTTGATCGCCGGCGGCGCAGCTTCCTGCTCCGGTGGGATGGCGCCCATCCGGCGCATCGTCTCTTCCGGACAGCGCGGCCCCACGTAGAACGCTTCGCCCCGGTTCTTCAGGTCGTAGGCCCGCGTCAGCGCGCGCTGCAGCTCGTTCGGCAACGCCACGTACGGGAACACCTTCTTGCCGGTGACGAACTCGAGTTCGTCGATGATCCGCTTGTCCCCGGGCGAAACCATCGCCACGAAGACCCGATCGTCCCGGACCAACACGGGCAGGATGGCGTGTCGCTCCGCTATCTCGCGCGGCAGCAGGTCCAAGTCGGAAACCCGGATGCACACCTGCGACAGGTCGATCCCAGGCACGCCGAATTGATCGGACAACGCCTTCAATGCCTCCAGGTCGGGTGGCTCGTCCGCCTCATCCTGAAGTGGCGACCGTATGCCCCCCGCCGATCGCTGCTGCAAAGCGATTCGGCCAAGCGCCTTCTTCTGATCCGAACCCTGGTTCATCACACCACGCAAGCCTGTCCCGCACGAGAGACAACGGGAGCGCAGACACGATATCGGACGGCCGAATTCTCGACAACAGGGGAATCAGGCCATCGTTCCAGCCGTGCCCCGGTCGGGGATGTGCTCGCTGAGCCAATCGGAAGCGAACCGGGCATAGCGGCCCCGGATGATCGCCTCGCGGGCTTCGCGCATGATCGTGCCATACAGGTGCAGATTATGAAGACTCAGGACGCGCAAGGCCAGGATCTCGCCGGCCAGGAACAGATGACGAAGATAGGCCCTGGAAAAACCAGCCCGGCAGCCAGCACAGGTGCAGGATGGGTCCAGCGGACGGTCGTCGTCGCGGTACTTCGCGTTCTTGATCACGATGCGCCCGCCACGAACCAGCGCCTGCCCGTTCCTCGCGTTGCGGGTGGGCAGCACGCAGTCGAACATGTCCACCCCTGCCGCCACCCCATGCACGAGATCCACCGGTGTCCCAACCCCCATCAGGTACCGAGGGCGGTCGGGGTCCAGGTCTCCCGCCACCTGGCCGAGCACGTCGTGCATCACCTCGATGGGCTCGCCCACCGAGAAGCCCCCCAGCGCCAAACCATCGAAGGCCAGGCTGCCCAGGGTTCTCGCGTGTGCCCGCCGCAGCGCAACGTCGGTTCCTCCCTGCACGATGCCGAACACCGCCTGGTCGGCCCGACGCGCCGCAAGGCAACGAGCAGCCCAGCGAGTGGTGCGCTCGACCGCCGCCAGCATCACCGAACGGTCCGACTGCCCTGGTGGACAGACGTCGAGCTGCATCGCGATGTCCGCGCCGATCTGCCCTTGCACCGCCATCGCGATCTCGGGTGACAGCAGCATCTTTCGGCCATCGAGATGGGATCGGAACGCGAAGCCGTCTTCGCTGAGACGAACGAGCCCGGACAACGAGAACGCCTGAAACCCACCCGAATCGGTGAGCATCGAATGGGGCCAGCGGGTGAACCGATGAAGCCCGCCCAGGCTCGCGATCAACTCCGCGCCTGGACGGACCCACAGGTGATACGTGTTGCCCAGCACCACGCGCGCCCCGGTCCCTGCCACCTCGTCGGGCGCCAGACTCTTGACCGCTCCCTGCGTTCCCACCGGCATGAAGGTCGGCGTCGGCACGTCACCATGAGGCGTGGTCAGCACACCCGCACGGGCCGCGCCGTCTGTCGCGATCACACGAAAAGCAAAGCCTGGCGCAGCGGGCCCCGTCATCACGCCTCCCCTGATCCACGGCGTCGCAACAGCATCGCGTCGCCGTACGAGAAGAACCGGTACTGCTGCCGGATGGCGTGGTCGTACGCCCGCCGAATGCATTGCAGCCCGGCAAACGCCGACACCAGCGCCATCAGCGTCGACCTGGGCAGGTGGAAGTTCGTCAGCAAGGCATCCACGACTCGGAACCGATAGCCGGGCTGGATGAGCAGCCGCGTGACGCCACTGCCGGCCGCGACGCTTCCATCGAGCTGCGCCGACGCCTCGAGCGCGCGTACCGTCGTCGTGCCCACCGCGACAACGGGTCGTCCAAGGGCTTTCGCCTCGCCTATCTGGCGCGCGGCGAACCTGGACACCTCGTACCACTCCTCGTGCATCCGATGATCGTCGAGATCCTCCGACGTCACCGGTAGAAACGTCCCCAACCCGACGTGCAGCGTGATCGTCGCGATCTGGATGTCGCGCAGCGCAAGCGCACCAATGAGCCGATGGGTCAGGTGCAGCCCCGCCGTCGGCGCCGCCACCGCACCGTCGTTGCGCGCATACACCGTCTGGTAGCTTTCCTGATCGGCGACGTCGTCTTCGCGGCGGATGTAGGGCGGCAGCGGCACATGACCGATTCTCTTGATCTGATCGAGCACCGTCCCGGCCGTGGGCTCCAAAACGACCTCGAGCAGACCGTCGTCGTCCGCCCTCCCGAGCAGCGTCGCGACCAGCGCAACGGGCTCACCAATCAGCACCCGCGATGGGAACCGGAAGGCCTTTGACGCCTTCCCCATCGCCCGCCACAGCTCCGCTCCTGGCGCGCCGGCGGGCTCGTCCTGGACCTTGCGAACCAGCAGCAGCTCCGTCTTTCCGCCCGTGTCGGCCTTACGCCCGAGGAGCCGGGCCGGCACGACCCGCGTATCGTTCAGGACCAAGAGCGAGCCTTCCGGCAACCACGACGGCAAGTCGCGGACCCAGCTATCGTGCAACGAGCCGTCCACAGGGTCGACCACGAGCAGCCGGGATGCGTCACGCGGCTCGGCAGGGCGTTGCGCGATCAGCTCTGGAGGGAGATTGAAGTCGAAGGCGTCGGTGCGCACAGCCGGGCTCGCGTAGCACAAATTGGGCGGGTTGCACGAGCCCCCAGCCGACTCAAAGGGAGGACTTGGACTGCAGGAACGCGACGAGTTCGCGCATCTGGAACGGCTTGGGGACGAAGCCGACGACTCCGCAGTCGGCGCGCCGAAGCTGGTTCTCGGACAGGTGGTAGGCGCTGATGAGCACGACCTTCACGGACGGGAACAGACGCCGGACCTGTCTGGCGAGGTCCAGGCCGTTGATCCCGGGCATCATCATGTCGACCAACATCAAGTCGGTTCTGGTCTCCGCGAGGATGGAGAGTGCCTCGGCGGCCGAGCTTGCCGTGCAAACGTCGAAGCCATCCATGCGGAGCCCGATGGCTAGGGTGCGACGTTGATTCTCTTCGTCGTCGACAATGAGGACACGGGGACCGGGGGGCATGGGACACCGGGGTGGAGGCGGTGCGAGGTTTTGCAATCCGCGCACCAACGCCGGTGAATTCGTCAGGCAGTGGAAACCGGCGGGAAGGAACGAAGTTCAGCGAGAGCGGTCGGCAGGGAGCGTTGCAAGTACGAAGGGTACGGGCGACCGAGGATTGCACGAATGCAAGGAAGCGTCAGCCGCGAGCCTCGAACGTGATACCGAGGCGAGTCATCTTGCGCCAGAGCGTGGTCGGAGAGATGTCCAGCAGCTCTGCGGCGCGCTCACGGTTTCCGTCGCACTCGCGTAGCGCCGCCTCGATGGCTTCCTTCTCCGCGGCGTCCACGACCTCCGCGAGCGTGCGGCCCGTACCGGACGTGGGGCGCTTGGGACGTAGCTGGACCTCGTCGAGACCGACAATGCCGCCCCCCGACAACGCGACGCCCTGCTCGACAAGGTTTTCGAGCTCGCGAATGTTGCCTGGGAAGTCGTGCTGCGAGATGACCTCGATGACGCCTTCGCCCAGGCGCGCGCGGGTACCGTTCTTCTTGTTGTACTTGTCGAGGAAGAACTGGACGAGCAGCGGGATGTCTTCCTTGCGCTCGCGCAGCGGAGGCAACTCGAACCGCGCGACGTTCAGCCGGTAGTACAGATCCTGGCGAAACCGTTTTTCGGCGATCGCCGTGAGCAGATCCTGATTGGTGGCCGCGATGATGCGGACGTCGACCTTGATGGGCTTGTTCTCGCCCACTCGCCGGATCTCGTGCTCCTGGATGGCGCGAAGGAGCTTTGCCTGGAACGAGAGCGGAGTCTCGGAGATCTCGTCGAAGAAGAACGTGCCGCCGTCGGCTTCCTCCATCAGACCCTTGCGCGCCGACACGGCCCCGGTGAACGAGCCTCTGGCGTGCCCGAAGAGCTCGCTCTCGAGAAGCGTCTCCGTGATCGCCGCGCAGTTGACCGTCACGAACGGCTTGTTGCTCCTCCGGCTGTTGGCGTGAATCGCCTTGGCCACGAGCTCCTTGCCCGTGCCGCTCTCACCGGTGATAAGCACGGTTGCATCGGACGGCGCAATCTTGACGATGCGAGCGAGGACGTCACGCACGGCTTGGGAGCGGCCGACGATGTTCTCGAACTGGTAGCGCTCCCTGAACTCGTTGGCGAAGAGCTGGACCTGACCGTGGAGCTTGCGGTTGTCCACGGCGCGGGCGACCTTCATCAGGAGCTCTTGCTCGGTGAAAGGCTTCTGGATGTAGTCGAACGCACCGAGCCGCATCGCCTCGACAGCACTCTCGATGGTGCCGTACGCGGTCATCACGACCACCTCGGTCAGAGGCTGCTTCTGCTTGATGGTGCGCAGCACCTCGATGCCGTCGACCGTCCCCATGCGCAGGTCGGTCAGCACGACATCGTACGCGCCCTCGGCGCCGAGCTGGGCCCCATGGGCACCGTCAGCGGCCTCGTCCACCTCGTACTCCGCACCGCGCAGCATCATCGCCAGCGTCGTGCGCATGTTCCTTTGGTCGTCGACCACCAGGATCTTCGGCATGAGTCCCCACCGTCAGAGGTTGTCCCATCGACCGGGCGTCGGATGCGTCGCAAGCAGCAGGCCCATCACAGCGACAGTCCTCCGTCCACGTCGATGCAGCGTCCATTGAAGTAGTCGCACTCGATGACGAAGCGCACGGCCAGCCAGATGTCCTCCGGGACGCCGATGCGCCCAACGGGGATCGCGGCGACGAGCGCATCGCGCGCCTTCTGGTTCATGCCGGCCGTCATCGGCGTCTCGACCATGCCGGGTGCCACGGCGCCCACCCGGATGCCGAAGGCCGCAAACTCCCGCGACCAGGTCACCGTGTTCTGGGCGAGCGCGGCCTTGGCCGCGACGTAGTTTGATTGCCCGCGGTTGCCGTGACGCGCGATCGAGCTGATGTTCACGATGACGCCCGGACGTTGCTGCGTCGAGACCATCTTGGCGACCACCTCGCGGACCATCATGGTCGCACCGGTGAGGTTCACCGCGAGCACGGCGTCCCATTGCGCGCGAGTGAGCGTCTTGACTTCGCCCGTTTGCTTGTCGAGCTTCACGAGCAAGCCATCGCGTAGGATGCCGGCGTTGTTGACGAGCGCGTTCAGACCGCCCATCTGCTGGAACGCCCACGCGACGCCGTCCACACACTGCTGCTCGTCGGACACGTCGAGGTTGCGCACGAACAGCCGCCCGGGCAGCCCTCCACATTCGTCTTGCAGCGACGTCAACGCGTCGTCTTTCACATCGGCCGCCACCACCGAAGCCCCGCCTTCCACGAGCCGTCGCGCAAAGTGTCGTCCCATCCCCTGCGCGCCGCCGGTGACCACAACCTTCAGTTCGTCGAGCCGCATCGTGTTCTCCTGATCGTCCGAGCCGCCGCGCACCAACGCGGCGGCGGGTGGCGTTCACCCCATCGAACCGCGGCTTCCCATAGCACGCACCGCGCCCGCCGTCAGCGTGGCGTTCGACACCGCGCCGATTCTACGGTTCTGCGACCACCGGCTCCACGTCGCGACCGGCATCGCATTCGTCGCCGGCTAGAGCGCCGGCGAGCCCGTGGCGGAATTCATCGAGCAACCCACCCAACGACGACCGCGTCTCGGGGCGAATTCGATCGACGACCTGCGCGAGATCCGAAGATAGAGCATCCCACGCGCGATCGGCCACGACCTCGCCCTCGGCCGTGATGACCACGAGCACGGCCCTTCCGTCCGCCGGGTCAGAGCGTTCTTCCACGAGCTTGCGGGCCTTGAGCCGCATCAGAAGCTTCGTCACGTTGGGACGAGACACGCACAGGTAGTCGCCGATCATGCTGGGACGCACGCCCGTTTCGCGATGCTTCTTGAGGAGCATCAAGGCGTTGAGCTGCGCGTGATGCAATCCAAAGGGAGCGAGGGATCGCGCGACGATGCGGTCGAGCAGGGTCGCGCTGCGCAGGGTGCTCAACACGAGGCGCGACGCCGGGGAGACAGCGTCGGCAAACACATCAAGCAGGCGGAAGTTGTCACGATTCGCGGTGAGTAGGGAAGGCGCTTCAGATGTCGTCACGATTCCAACCATACCCGGTTCGGCCTCGGTTGTGCCACGAAAACGCAGCGGGGGTACGGTTGCCAACCCTGCGGGAAGCAAGACGGTTTTCCCTTTGGCAGACCAATATTTACCAGATCGGTCACCGGGGCGGTCGCCGGGTTGGTTTTCTCGGTTTCAACGCACACTGCACTTTCGCGGTTTTGGGTAGGGAAGGCTTCCTGCCCTCCGTGGCGTGCCCGATCGGCTGTGACGCACACGGTTCGCTCCCCCTTCCCTCGCCGGTGCTATGTAGAGGCGCAGGGTCATTCTGCTCGAGGGCATTCGCACGATGTACCGCGCGAACGACGCACATTTGCCACCTCATCCAGTCCAGGCAATGCTGGATGCGCTGCCCGATGCAGCGGTCGCACTCGACGCCGGAACGCAGGAGATTCGCGGGGCGAACCAGCGTGCGGTCGCGCTGCTCTCGCCGGCCGCTACACAAGCACACGGCGATCCAGCCCGAAAGTGGTTCGACGCGTCATCTCTCGCTAGCCTGGTCGACGCTGCGGGCCGCGCACAACCGGGCGGCGGAGCATGGGTCGATGTGAAGATCGCGGGGCGCGCGTCGAGGGTGTACGCTTCGAGCCTGGCGATCGGAAGCGACAAGCTGATCCTGGTCGTCGTTCGTCCACCGTCGGCATCGCGCGGCATCGCGTCGCTGGCGCTCGTGCGCGAGATCCTGGCGCAGCTACCCATTGGCGTGCTGCTGGCGGAGCCTGGGCAGTCCGATGTTGTCTTGCTCAACGCGGCATGTGCCGAGATGTGCGGCATCGCGATCGCGGACCGGCACCAACTCATCGCGGCGGACCGCACCTGGCAGGTACGCGACTTGAACGGCAAGCCGTTGAAGCGCGATCAACTCCCCACGGTCCGGGCGCTGCTTCGTGCCGAGCGGTCGGGCCCCGACGATCTGATCCTCGTGCCGGCGGACGGCGGCGCGCAGCGCATCGTGTCGACGATCTCCACGCCGGTGTTCGACGACCACGGCGAGGCCATTGCGGCGGTGACCACGCTGGTAGATGTCACGCAGCGTCGGGAAGCCGAGCGCGCGCTGCAAGCTGCGCGGGAGCAAGCCGAAGTCGACGCACGTCGGAAGGGTGCTTTCTATGCTGCGCTGTCGAGGGAGATACGCGGGCCGCTGACGTCGATTCTGGGCTATGTGGAGCTGATCGGAGATCCGGAGACGCCGGCTGCGGATCGAATGAGCTGGTGCAACACGGTTCGCCGAAGCGGCGATGCCCTGATGGCGCTGATGCAGGACTTGGTGGACCTTGGCCAGATGGACGCGGGGTCGTTCCGGCTGTCGCCGGGACCGACGCAGCTTTCGCTCGTGCTTGGGGAGGTGCAGTCGGTAGCACGGACGCGCGGCCAGCGTCGCGGGATCGATGTGGCGATGCGGTACACCACGCCGGTTCCGCGAGTTGTTGAATGGGATGCGGCGCGGCTTCGCCGGGCGCTGCTGACGATGATGACGTTTGCGATCGACCATGCGGATCATGGGGATGTGGCGCTACAGGTGGCGGTGATCGGCGCCGGTGCGAGCCGCAAGGTCGCCTTCGACGTTTCGGCGTGGTGCGGGACGGTGACGAGCGAGGATTTGACGGCGCTACTCGATCCGTACACACCATCGAAGGGTGGTAGCAGGGCATGGAGCCTGGCCATCCCTGTCGCATCACGGCTCGCGGAGATGATGGGGGGTGCCTTCGAGTGCAAGGCCGACGGCCGGCGCCTGTGGATGCGCTTCACCGCGTCGGCCCCACCGGGAGCCTTCGAGGACACCGTCTCGATGCACGCGGTGTCCATCGACGATCGGCCCCGGTCGAGCGGTCCGCCGGCGCGTCTTCGCGGACGGGTGTTGCTGGTGGAAGACAGCGAAGACGACCGCATGCTCGTGACCCGCATGCTGGAGCGCAGCGGCTTGCGTGTGGATGCCGTAGCGACCGCGGCGCAGGCGTTCGAGGCGGCGATGGATCAGCTCGATGCGGTATTGATGGACGTCGAGCTTCCGGGGATGGACGGGTTGGAAGCGACGCGTCGGTTGCGCGAGAGGGGCGTGGCGGTTCCGGTGGTGGCATTGACAGCGGCTGCGCTCGCCGGCGACAGGGAGCGATGTCTGGCGGCCGGATGCACGGCCTATGTGAGCAAGCCCATCGATCGACCGACCTTGCTGCGAACGCTCGACGACTTGATCAGCACGACGGAGGATCGCCGCATCATGTCCGAGCTGCCGGAGGAGCTGCGGGCCTTGGAGCCGTTGCGGTCGACGAAGGAGGCGGACGCGTCGATGCGGGATGCGTTGGCGCAGTTCGGGGAGCGGGCAGCGAGGTACGTGGAGCACATCGCAAGGAACATCGAGGCGGGGGACCGCGCCGGAGCGGAGCGCGCCGCCCGATCGCTGGGCGGGACGGCGGGCAGCTACGGATTTGAACCGCTGGGACGCGCGGCGGATCGGCTGGCGGACGCATGCAAGCGTGCGGAGGCACGACCAGGCGAGGTGACGGCGTGTCTGCAGGCGGTGAGCGACCTGGCGCAGCGGGTTCGCGCGACGTATCCGGGCCGGACGCCGACGGTTCCACCGACCTCGCGCTGAGGTTGCCGCCGGCTGTCTCCCCTGCCATGGTCGCGTCGAGGTTCTGCCATCGCCCCTGCATCGAAGCACGAAGACCATGACATCCAGCCCCATTCCTGTCGTCCTTCACGCCCATTTCTACCAGCCGCCGCGCGACAATCCGTGGACCGATCGGGTGGAGCGAGAGCCGTCGGCCGCACCCTTCCACGACTGGAACGAGCGTATCGCTTCGGAGTGCTACGCGGCCAACGCGCATGCGCGTGTTTTCGGTGCCGGTGGTCGCATCGTCGACATCGTCAACAACTACGAATGGCTGAGCTTCAACATCGGTCCGACGTTGTTCGCCTGGTTGGAGCGCCACGATCCCGAAACCTACCGTCGCATCATCGAAGCCGACAAGCGCAGTGCCGCGGTGCATGCCGGGCATGGCAATGCGATCGCGCAGGCGTACAACCACGCCATCCTGCCGCTTTGCAACGAACGCGATCGACGCACGCAGATCCGGTGGGGGATTGCCGACTTCGTGCATCGATTCGGGCGCGTTCCGGAGGCGATGTGGCTGCCTGAGACAGCGTGCAACGTGGCGACGGCGACGGCGCTGGCCGAGCACGGGATGCGCTACGTGATCCTGGCGCCCCGCCAGGCGGCTCGTGTGAAGCTGCGGGGATCGTCGTGGAAGGATGTGAGCGACGGGTCCATCGATCCGCGCAGGCCGTATCGACTGAGCCTGCCCGGCGGCCGGTCGATCGTGTGCTTTTTTTACGACGGGCCGGCCGCTCATGCGTTCAGCTTCGAGGCGGCTCTCGACACGAGCCGGTCACTCGCGGACCGGCTTGTCGCTGCAGCGTCGTCGTCGTTTGGCAGGGGGCAGCTTGTGAACGTGGCGACGGACGGCGAGACGTACGGGCATCACAAGCGTTTCGCGGATCGGGCGCTGGCCTACTTCGTGTGGCACGAGGCGATGGCGCGGGGCTTGGAGCTGACGAACTACGCGGCGTTTCTGGACGGCGTGGCGGTGGACGACGAAGTGGAGTTGGCGGCGGGACCGGACGGACAGGGTACGGCCTGGAGCTGTGCGCACGGGCTCGGTCGATGGTCACGGGACTGTGGCTGCAACTCGGCACATCGTGCGGGCTGGTCGCAAGCCTGGCGCACACCGTTGCGTGCGGCGTTCGACAGGCTGCGGGACCACGCGGCGAAGGTGTTCGAGGAGGCTGTCGGCGACGTACTCCGCGACCCGTGGGAGGCGCGTGATGCGTACATCGAGGTCGTGCTGGACCCAACCAGCAGGGCGAGGGACGCCTTTCTGAAGCATCATGCTTTGCGCGAGGTCAGCGGGTCGGCGAGGACGCGCGTGTGGGAGCTGCTGGAAGCGCAACGAATGTTCCAGCTCATGTACACGAGTTGTGGATGGTTCTTCGACGACCTGGCCGGGCTCGAAACCGTTCAGGTCATGAAGTACGCGGTGATGGGTGCGCAGCTCGTGGAGCGCGCCACGGGAAGGTTGTCGTTGCCGCTGCTGCTGGATGGGCTGGCGCAAGCGCGAAGCAACGTGCCGGAGCAGGGCAGCGGGGCGGACATCGTGCGGAACCATGTGCTGGCGCAGGAGGTCACCCCCGGTCTTCGGCTCGCCCGGCGCGCCTCCCGCTTGCTGTTCGACGAGCTCCCGAGCGTCGAGCACGACATGGCCTTTACCGTACACGCGCTGGATACCCGCATCTTCGAGCGGGGGTCGCACCGGCTCGTGGTGGGGCGCGCACGCGTCGTTCGCACGAGGACCGAGGAGTCGGTCGAGATGACCTACGCGGCGACAGCCATCGCGGACCGCGAGATGCATTGCGGCGTGTCCGTGTCGGACGGCCGGGTCGTGTATGACCGGTTGGTGGAGGAAGCCGCGGCGTGCTTCAAGCGCCCTTCACTCATCGATCTGGTACGTTTGCTCGACCGGACCTTCGGGTCATCGTGCTACACCCTTCGCGATCTGGCGGAATCGGAGCGCTCGGAGTTCATCGAACACATGATCAACGGGCTGCTCGAGCGACTGGGCGCCAGCTTCTCGTTTCTGTACGACGAGAACCGCAAGACGATGGAGGCCATCGAGGCGACGGGGGTGGAGGTACCGCGGGAACTCCGGCTCATTGCGGAGTACACGCTGGCGCGACGGTTCGACGCGGCGGTGCTGGAGGCTCTGGAGGGATCGGACAACGGGTCGGTGCGGGCGGCGCTGGCGGTGGCTCGGGAGGCGCGTTCGCTCGGCATCGACCTGCGCGTGCCCAGGAGCGAGCGGATGATCGCAAAGCTGCTCGCCGAAGCCGCGCGGTCGCTGTCGGCGCCGTCGGATGAAGCCGCATCCAGAATGCTGGATCTGCTCGACCTTGCCGCCGCTCCTGGTCTCCACGTCGCGCTCGACCGCCCGCAGGAGATCGTGTTCGTTCTGCTTCGTGAGGGAAAGCTGGATCAGCTCGACGCGACGCTGCGAGAGCGTCTGGCCGAGCGCTTGATGATCGAGCCCCCGTCACCGGCGGAGCCATAATCGGGATCGCCTGGATCTCACCAAGTGGGAAGAGCAGGTTCCCGGGCAAGCGCGGGGGGGAGTGTCCAGCCTGGCTGGGACCATCTAACATTCGGCCGAATTCTGTTGCCAGATACAATTGTCCTACATTGGCACCAAGATTGCTCGGAGGGCGGCCGGCATGGCGGTGCTGGGAGGCAGACAGCGCCGACGCGATGCAGGAAAGGGAGATGCGATGGTACGGAGCACTTCGGTTCGCAGCTTGCTGATTCCGCTATCGATGGTCGTGGGGGCGGCGTTTTGGGGCTGCGGCGGCGCATCGGGCGGTCCCACGGACCAACCGGGCGATGAGGGCGCTGCGGGCGGCGCCGGGGGGAAGGAGGACGCCTGGGACGACGCGAACGCGCCCGGCGTCTTCGGCGTATCGAGTCTGCGGATCGAGCAACTTCAGAAAGAGACGGCGCTGAAGGGGTACTTGCCGGAGAAGCCGTGGTCGGACACGTACTGGCCGCTGGAGGACAAAGGGCTATCCAACCGGTGGAACGGCGGTGGGAGCTTCGAGACGTTCGAGGCGCAGCGTGACGACGCCGTGAAGGCACTGGCCGGGGATGGATACGAATCGACCTGGAAGCTGTCTCCCGCGGAGAAGTACGACATCCTCGTGGGCGACGCGAGCTATGGTCTGACCAAAGAAGGGTGGGACGTCTTTGCGCAGTACAAAGACTACGAGTACGACTGGTCGTGGATGGGGCATTGCCACGGCTGGGCGCCGGCGGCGTACTTGGAGAAGGCGCCGAAGGCGGGCGTGATGGTGACCATCGCGGGCAAGCGGGTGCTATTCACGGAGGGTGACATCCGCGGGCTCTTGACGAAGGTGCATGCGACGAACGGAACCACGGGGGGCACGCGGTTTCTCGGCACGCGCTGCAATGCGCGCACGATTGTGCGCGACGACCTGGGCCGGATCGTGGACGGCACGGTCTACGCTGCCAAGGCGGATGCTCCCAAGCAAGCCGACACGTCCACCGCGACCACGATCTACATCGACAGGAACTTCTGGAATCAGTACCACATCATCACGTACCGAGAGGCCCCCGAATCCCAGCAGATCAAGGTCCTTCAAGCCACTGCACAGGCGGAGAAGCCGTCGGACGCATTCCTGGTGGACGTCTACGCGTCGGTCGAGGACTACTCGGCCGGAAAGCGAGAGAAGCAAGCGGTGTTCGTGTACAACAAGGAGTGCCGCGACACGAACGCCGGCTCATTCCACCTGGTCCTCGTGCAGTACCTGTCCGACGAGAATGCGCCGGAGAAGAAGCGCGGGTTCGTGATGGACGTGACCCGCGAGGACGAAGTCTGGAACCAGCCCGTCTACGGCTTCGAGAGCAAGATCACGTCGGTGGCGAACCTGGCGGACATCCAGGATCCGTTCGCGAAGTTCCGGGCTCCGGGCACCGTGAAGATCGCGCAGGTCGAGTCGACGGTTTTCTACGGCGCCGAGCGCGGACCGTATGTCGACTACACCGAGGACAACAGCTCGCTCATCCACTCGAAGAGCTACCGCTACTCGCTGGAGATCGACGCGAACGGGTATGTGATCGGCGGGGAGTGGGACCGTGGTTCGAGCGCGCCGGACTTCCTGTGGGCGCCGCAGGGCACGGTGGTCGACTCGGCGCTCATGCGCTATGCGCCGGTTGCCAAGGTGCATGCGTGCTCGCTGCAAGCCGATCGTGCGCACAGCCTCACCCTTCCGAGCGGGCAAGCGATCGAAGTCGTGGATTGCGAGCTGTGACCTCGAAGGGATCATCCTGCCTTCGCGTGATGCCTGCGGACCGTCGTTCCCCGTGATTTCCCTCGCGCGATGGTGAACAATCCGGGGGCCTGGGTGTTCGAAGTCGATCGACACGGGCCGAACGGCGCATGCTTTCCACACATCTCATCGAGCAAGCCACGCGGTTCCTGGCCGGAAGGATCCGGATCACTCCCGTCGAGCCGTCGCCGCTGCTCGGCGAGGTGCTCGGGTGTCGTGCGTTTCTGAAGCTCGAGTCGCTGCAGGTGACCGGGTCGTTCAAGGTCCGGGGGGCGCTCTTCCGGCTGGCGTCGTTGACGGAGGATGAACGTCGCAAGGGTGTAGCGACGTGCTCGGCGGGCAACCACGGCAAGGCGGTTGCGTACGCCGCGCAGCAGATGGGGATTCGGGCGACGGTCTACGTACCGCGGACGGTGGACGCCGCGAAGCTGGCGGGCATGCGGGCGCTCGGGGCGGAGGTGGTGCTGTCGGCGTTCGACGGATTCGACGACACGCAGGCATGGGCGATCGAGCAAGCGGGGGCGCGGGGGCTTCCCTTCGTGTCGGCGTTCGAGGACGACGCGGTGATGGCGGGCAATGGTGGGACCCTGGCGGCGGAGGTCCTGGGGCAGATGCCGGGTCTTCGGACGGCGATTGTGCCGGTGGGCGGAGGCGGGCTGGCGGCGGGTTTCGCGTTTCATGCGAAGAGCCTGGTGCCGGACCTGCGAATCGTGTGCTGCCAGCATCGCGACTCTCCGGGGTTGGCGCTATCGCTGGAGCGCGGCTGGGCGGTCACCCGGATCGACCCGATCGACACGGTGGCGGGCGGTCTGGAAGGAGGCATCGGCGTCTCGAACTTCGAGATCCTGCGCACGCGGGTCGACGACGTGGTGCTGGTGGACGAGGACGAGATCCGGGCAGCGACGCTATGGCTGCTGGAGCACCATCAGTATCTTGTGGAGCCCTCGGGAGCGGCGACGGTTGCGGCGTGCCTGAGCGGGCGGATCGCGGGGTTGCGGGGCGACACGGCGGTGGTGCTTACGGGCAGGAACGTCGGCATCGGGACGCTGCGTCGGATGCTGACGAGGGTGCGTTGATCCGCAAGGTCGCGGCGCGGGGTCGCGGCGCGGGGCCGCGGCGTGCCGCACCGGTTTGGGAATGAAGCGCGGGCGGGCGATGTTGTGCGGTCGAACACGCGACGGACCGATCCTGGCAAGGTGTGGCGGATAGGTTTGAGGTCGCCGTGTCGAGAGAGACCGCGCGTGAGGTAGCCAGTCCGAAGGAAACGAGTTGCACCGACTGTCGTCCCCCACCCTGTTTCGATATGCGTTGGCCGTGGTCCTGTCGTGCGTGACGACGCCGGCGCGGGCCGCAGACGAAGCCGCGATCGATCGCTGGAGCGTCCGGTCACGGAGGCTGGATGACCCGGCCCTGGCGGGCTTGCCGCTGCTTGGAACCTACGCGCATCCATCGCCGCGGTGGGCGTCGAGCTGGCACTCGGGCCATGATCCATCGTGCGCGCGTGGGGGCGGCGGCTTCGGCCGATATGCGTTGTCTGGGTGGCTGGCGAGCTGGATGCCGGAGACCGTGCTGCGCGGGGAGTGCGTGGGTACAAGCTTCGCAGTCGAAGGCGATCAGACCTGGACGGAGATGTTGGGAGCGAGAGGTTGGCTGGGCGGTCTACACCTCGACGGATGGGAGGGAACGGGTTGGGGGTGGATGGTAGCGGGCGATGCCGGCTCGTGGCCTCGGATCGAGGCGGGCGCAGGCGGGTGCAAGCGGAAGGCGGTGGCATTTCTTCGTTACGCGGCGGAGGCGGATCGCTTTCCGCTGTTGATGTGCGATGGGTCGGTGGATGCCGACGCGGTGGATCGTCTGTCGGTGATGGCTCGTCCGGTCGGGGTGGCGCGACCGGCGCTGCCGTTGCCGGAGGAGCCCGAGGCAGGGACGATGAACGGGGAGTGGGTGGACTCAGTGAAGCTGGTACATCCGCGGCTCGTATGGTTGATGCAGCAGATCGCGGACGCATTCCCGGGCCGGACGATCTACATCGTGAGCGGGTACCGCCGCGGGGCGCACGAAGCGGCGCATGGGGAGGCGCGTGCGCTGGACATCGACGTCATGGGGGTGGCGAAAGAGCGGGTGTACGAGGTTTGCCGGAAGCTGCAGGACACGGGGTGCGGGTACTATCCGAACCACGAGTTCGTGCATGTCGACGTGCGTGCACCCGGCAGCGGGGGGTCGTACTGGATCGACGTATCCGAGCCGGGCGAGCGTTCGGAGTACGTGCGGAGCTGGCCGGGCGTGGAAGAGGACCCTCGGCAGGGATGGGGGAGGATCAGGTAGCGGCTTCGGTCTTCCAGTCGTTTTCGAGCTCATCGAGCAGCTCGTTGGCGCGCGTTTCGGAGATACCCACGAGCTCGGCGAACTCGTTGAGGAGCTCGTTCTCCGCATCGTGCACCTGCTCGTCGGCGAAGGCGACGGCCGCGGCAAGGACGAAGGCGGATTCGGCGCCCGGGGTGTCGTCGGCCAGGCGCGCGGCGACGTCTTTGAGGCGGGCTTGTTGACCTTCGGCTGCGAGGGCGGCTTGGTACTTCTCGAGCATCACGTTGAGCGTAGTGGTGCGGACGTAGTTCTCGGTGAGGTCGCGGACGGCGCCGCGGATGACCGTGCGCTCGTCGTCGCCTATGGTGCCGTCGGCGGCCATCATGAGGAACATCATTTCGACGACAGGGTCGATGGACCGGACCGCGGCCTGCTCATCGGCGGGGAGCAGGCCTGCCTTGGCGAGGACGTCGTCGACGCTGGAGACGACGATGCTCGGGCGGGCGCCGGTTGCCTTGAGGCGATCGCGGAGACGGATCATCGTGGACGAACGAAGCTGGATCATGCGGGACCTCCGTGTGGACGCGGCGTGGATCCCCGCCAAGCGGGTCAGCCGGCGGGGGATGGTAGCGTGCGGGGTGGTGAGTGCAACAGCGGTCTTGGGTGCATTCGGTCCGGCCGGGTTCCGGCCGAGCCGAAGCGATGCGTGCTGGTTGTCATCCTCGTTGACGCCCGACGGCACCCGCCGGACTCGCCGTGTGCATCCGCCGTGGGAGTGCGCGTGCGGGTGATGGGTGGGGCCTGGCAAGTGGTGCGGGCGAAACGAACGCCCGGCGGACCGAATGCACGCAGCGGTCGATGCGCCGCTGGACATCGCGGTCGAAAAGCATAGGCTTCGCCCACTCGCCCGACGACGTGCGAGCGCCAGCGACATGATCGAAGAGAAGCGAAGCCGGATGGCAACGAGCAGGGCGGGGACACGACGGGACAGGGGGCGGGCCGCGCTTGCGACGGCCGGGCCCGGACGGATGGCAGCGGAGTACGAGGGGACGGTGCCGTACGGTCCGCGGCTCGGCGTGGCGCAATACCGATTGGCCAACGGGCTGCGTCTGCTTCTGATCGAGGACCATTCAGCGCCGGTGGCGGCCTATCACACGTGGTTCCGGGTGGGGTCGCGCCATGAGCGGCCGGGCAAGACAGGGCTCGCGCACCTGCTCGAGCATCTGATGTTCAACGAGTTCGAAGGGCTGCCGGCCGGCGAGTTCGATCGTCGCATGGAGCAGGCAGGTGCGGAAACCAACGCAGCCACATGGGTGGACTGGACGTACTACTACGAGCACGTTCCTGCCTCCCAGCTCGGCATGGTCATCGAACTGGAGGCCAGGCGCATGGGCAAGCTGGTGTTGCAGGACGCGCTGGTGCAAAGCGAGCTGGAGGTAGTGGCGAACGAGCGGCGCTACCGGGTGGAGGACGACGTCGACGGCACGGTCAACGAGCGGCTCTACGCGCTGGCGTTCACCAGGCACGGCTACGCGAACCCGACGATCGGCTGGATGCAGGACATCCAGGGCCTGACGGCGGACGACTGTGCGCGGTTCTACAGGACGTACTACGCGCCGAACAACGCGGTGATCGTGGTAGCGGGGCACTTCGATGAGCTTCGGGTCGTGGAGCGGGTCACCAAGGCCTACGGGTATCTGGATCCGGTGGAGCTGCCGGTGGAGGACAAGCGTCCGGAGCCTCCGCAGACCGCGGTGCGCTCGGAGACGCTGCGGAGGCCGACGGCGACGGACAAGGTAGCGATGGGGGTACACGGTCCGGCGATGGGCGACGTGGACCACGCACCGCTGACGCTGCTGTGCGACGTGCTGTTCGGGGGCCGGGCATCGCGGGTGCATCGGGAGCTGGTGCGGGACCGCGAGATTGCGATCGAGGTGCGGGGATGGGTGAGCACGTTCGAGGATCCGGGTCTGGTGGAGATCCAGCTCACCGCGCGGGAGGGGCACAGTGCGGAGGAGCTGATCGACGCGGTCGAAACGGAGCTGGCGAAGGTGGTAGAAGCGCCGGTGACGCAGGAGGAGGTCGAGCGCGCGAAGGCGAGGGCGGAGCTGGCGCTGGTGCGCGAGCTGGAGACGTGCGGGGGGAAGGCCGAACAGATCGGGTTCTACGACGTGGTGCTGGGAGATCCGGGCGGCGCGATGGAAAGGCTGCAGCGGTATCGGAGGGTTGAGCGCGGCGACATGCTGCGCGCGGCGCGTCGATACTTTGGGTTGCAGCCGAGGACAGTGGTCACGGTCAAGCCCGGCGACGGCACGGAGGCGGGGGAATGAAGGTGCACGTCGAGACGAGCCCGGCGCTTCCGCTGGTGACGATCCTGGCGGGATTCCGGGGTGGGACGGTGCTGGACCCGCCTGGAAAGGAAGGGTTGACGCGGATTGCGATGCGCATGATCCGGCGGGGCACGGGCAAGCGGACGGCCATGCAGATCGAATCCGACGTGGATCGGATCGGCGCCGATCTGGGCGAGCACGCGGGCGCTTCGTCGTCGAGCGTATCGATGGACGTGATTCGCCGCTCGCTGGACGCGGGGGTGGAGCTGCTTTGCGACGTGCTTGGCGCCCCATCTTTCGACGAAGCGGAGCTGGGCAAGCTGCTGCGGGAGGCGGAGAGCGAGATTGTGGAAGCGCGCAACAACGACCGTGGTCTTTGTGTGCGTGCGTTTCGGCGGACGCTGTTCGAAGGCCATCCGTTCGGTCGGCGTTCGTCGGGGACCATCGACTCGCTGCGGAGGATCACGAGGCAGGACGTGGTGGACCAGGTTGGCAAGTTGGTGACACGCGACAACCTGGTGCTGGCCTTTGCGGGCGACGTGGATGCGGACACGGCGGCGAGGGCGGCCGAACGGATCTCGGCGGCGTTGCCGGACCGTGCGGCGGCGCCGAGGGTGATTCCGGACCCGGCCCCGCCGGCAGGGCGGCGTCTGGTGTTCGTGGACAAGCCGAACCGCACGCAGACGCAGATCGTGATCGGCGGGCTGGGGACCTCGGCGCACGACGACGACCACGTGCCACTGCTGGTGGCGAGCACGGTGCTGGGCGGCACGTTCACGAGCCGCCTGATGAAGGAGGTGCGATCGAAGCGCGGCTGGTCGTACGGGGCGAGCTCGAGCCTTCCGGTGGACGTGTGCCGGGAGGCCTTCATGGTGTGGACGCACCCGGCCGCGGCGGATGCGTCGGCGTGCGTGGCGCTCGAGCTCGATCTGCTGGAGGCCTGGCGCGCGAACGGGGTCACCGCGCGGGAGCTGGCGTTTGCCAAGCGCTACCTGATCCGCTCCCACGCGTTCGAGGTCGACACGCCGTCCAAGCGCGTGCAGCGTCGGTTTGCCACGGATCTGTTCGACTTGCCGCAAGACTACTACGACCGGTTCCTGCGACGGGTGGAGGAGACGACGCTGGAAGCGGCGAACGAGGCGATTCGGCGCCGCATCGACACGGAGCGGATGGTTGTCGCGATCACGGGCACGTTTGGGGAGATCGGTGAAGCGGTGGCGGCGGCGATTCCGGGAGTGAAGGAGCCGGCAGTCATGGCGTTCGACCAGGAGTAGGAAGGATGGCGCGCATCGTGATATCGGCCCCGCTGCCGGGCGGGGCCACGGAGGCACTGGAGGCGGCTGGGCACGAGGTCGTGGTGGGGGCATCACGCTACGGCATGGGGCGGGCCGGGCTGCTGGAGTCGTTGCGAGCAGCCCCCGACACGCAGGCGCTCATTACGTTGTTGTCCGACCCGGTGGACCGGGAGGTGATCGGGGCGGCTCCGCGGCTGCGCGTGGTGGCGAACTACGCCGTAGGGGTGGACAACCTCGATCTGGAGGAGCTGCGTCGCAAGGCGATCGTGGTGACGAACACGCCCGGGGTGCTGACCGAAGCGACGGCGGACCTTTCGTTCGCGCTGATGCTGGATGCCTGTCGGAGGGTGAGCGAGGGAGACCGGCTGGTACGGCGTGGAGGCTGGCACGGGTGGTCTCCGACGCTGTTGCTGGGCAAGCGGATCCACGGCGCCACGCTGGGAATCATCGGATTCGGCCGGATCGGGCAGGCGGTGGCGCGCAGGGCGGCTGGCTTCGACATGCAGGTGCTGTATCACCAGCGGCACCGGGCCGACCGAGCGGTGGAGCAAGCGCTGCATGCTACGTGGGTATCCCTCGATGACCTGCTCGAACGAAGCGACATCGTGTCTTTGCATTGTCCGCTGACACCCGAGACGCGAGGGCTGCTGAGCGAGGGGCGTCTACGTCGCATGAAGAAGGGAGCGGTGCTGGTCAACGCGGGCCGGGGGCCGTGCGTGGATGAACACGCCCTCGCCGAGTTGCTGGCGGCCGGACACCTTTTCGCGGCGGGGCTGGACGTGTATGCGAACGAGCCGCGGGTGCACGGGTCGCTGCTCGGGCTGGAGTCGGTGGTCCTGGCGCCGCATCTGGGCAGCGCGGACGAGCCGACCCGCGCGAAGATGGCGCGGATGTGCGTCGAGTCGGTGCTGGCGGTGCTTGCAGGACGCGAGCCGGAATACCGCGTAGCGTGAGCGGGAGGTTGGAGTCCGACGGTGCGCCGTGGCTCGACGGGTCCGTTTCGGCTCGTTGGGAACTCCGCCCCGCGAATGCGCCCCTGATGCTTGCCGCTCCCTCCGGCCTCTGGTACGCGGCCAACATGGCATCCACGAGATCTCGTTCATCCAAGCCTTGATCCAAGAAACCCACCACCAAGAAACGCCGTACCGACCCCGGCGCCAGCCGCCGTGCGGGGACCGTCGCTGCCACACCCACCGACGCAAAGCAGCAGGTCTACCTGCTCGACGACCTGTACGCGCGCACGGGGCCGTCCACGCTTGATGAGGTATCGGCCTTTGTCCACGGGATGACCGACGTGGCACTCGCCCAGCTCGGAGCACGCGTCGCGACCTCCCGCATCGAGACCGATGTCGCTCGCTTGCTCGGTGTCGCGCTCGACGCCTGGCAACCTGCGCATGGGACGCGAAGCGCGGCGATCCGAGGGGTATCGACGGCGCTGCTTCGGGCGTGCGTTTGGTCGTGTGTCCAGGCGCGCGAAGCCTATGTCGAGATGCACGATGACCTGCGCCGGATCAAGACGGCGCGGCGGGGAACCTCCAAGGGCGCGACGTCCGTGCGGGGACGCGCGCGGGCGGCTCATGCTCACCTGCTGCAAGTGTTGGAATCGCTGGTGGCCGGTCACCCTGACCTGGCGGCGCAGGTCGAGGCTGCTGGCCGCGTGGGCGATCGAGCCGACGGCTACGCGGGATCGATCGATGCCTTGGTCGCGGTCGGGCGACGCATCCTGGCGAAGCCGACGGCGGCGATCGAGGCGCGTCTAGCGGATGGCGAGGCTGGCGTGTCGGAGGACTGGCTCGACGGATGCGCCGAGCTTGCGGCGGAGTTGCGCAAGCTTGGGGTGGAAAGCGAGGGTGCTTTGGCAAGGCCAGCGGTCAGCCAGACCGATGTCGACCTGTGGGACGGTCGGGCAATCACCTTGTTGCGCAGGATCATCGGGCTGTACGAGGCAGCCCATGCGGTCGACCCGACGGTGCCACGGCTGGTGCCGATCGCGTTGCGGTCGCTACTGATTGGGAGAAGCAAGGCGCTGGAAGAGTCGGCGCAGCCCGGTGCGGAGGCTGGCGGGGACTGAGCGTCCGCGCCATCGTCTGCCCTTCGAACGCGAGAGATGTGGGCCGGCCGGTGCGTTGGCGGGGGCGGCCGGCGCAGGCCTGTCCGCCTGAGCGCGGAGCTGTGCCGTCGGGTCGCCGGATGCGGGTCGACCAGTTGCCGACGTGGGTCGGTAGACCTGCCGACGTGGGTCGACCAGTTGCCGACGTGGGTCGGTAGACCTGCCGACGTGGGTCGACCAGTTGCCGACGTGGGTTGCCGAACCGGCGGATGCCTATCGAAAAAGGCCGGAGGTGCCTCTCGAAGCCGCCGACGCGGCCTTCCAACCGCCCGACGTGCGTCCGGAAGCGCCCGACGTGGGGCTTGGAGCCGCCGACGTGGGGCTTGGAGCCGCCGACGTGGGGCTTGGAGCCGCCGACGTGGGGCTTGGAGCCGCCGACGTGGGGCTTGGAGCTGCCGACGTGGGGCTTGGAGCTGCCGACGTGGGGTTTGGAGCCGCCGACGTGGGTTGGGGAACCGGCCGACGCGGGGCAAGAGGGCGCGGGACAGGGGCTGCGCGCAGGTGGCGGCCGCCACATTGGGGGCGGATTCCGCCGGTTACGGGGTTTTGCTCGGGGAATAGGGGGTGGCGGAGCGGCGGGCGTGGGTGGTTCGGGTGGCGGGGCGCCAGCAGCGTCCGTTCTCAAGAGACGGGAAACCAAGGGATGAGTCGATGGCACCGAAGGTGCTTGGGACGGGGGGCAGCGGTGTTCGCGAAGCGGCAGCGTAC
>Ga0272446_1001171_pt1 | contig 38956 bp, 33 predicted proteins | sample YNPCB0061_FD_194587 | JGI IMG/M metagenome (GOLD analysis project Ga0272446, IMG submission 194587) | Hot spring microbial mat communities from Yellowstone National Park, WY, United States - YNP-CB-006-1 | ecosystem: Environmental > Aquatic > Thermal springs > Hot (42-90C) > Sediment | place...
ATTTCTGCCCGGCGTAGAAGAACGCGCCTTCTGCAGCGAGGCGCGCCGCCTCGTCCAGGTCGGCGTCCTCCCAGACCACGAACGGATTCTTACCGCCTAATTCGAGTTGCACCCGCGCCAGACGTTCAGCCAGGGTAGCCTTCAGCCTCGTGCCGACTTCGACCGAGCCGGTGAATGAGACGGCCCGGAGTGCCGCGGTTTCTGCCAGCGCCTGGCCAAATGGCGTGCCCGGACCGATCACCAGGTTGACGACGCCCGGCGGCAGACCGGCCTGTTCCAGCGCTCGTACTAGCGCAATTGCGCCACCAGGGCCAGGTGATGCCGGTTTCAGGACAACGGTGTTGCCGAGAATCAGCGCTGGAGCCAGCTTCCAGGTCGGGATGGCGATCGGGAAGTTCCAGGGGGTGACGAGCGCGATCACGCCAAGCGGGATGCGAATGGCGCGTAATTCGGTGCGTGGCCGGGCGGAGGCGACAACGTAGCCTTCCGGTTGCCAGGCAAAGGCGGCGTAGTACTCAAGCAGATCGACGGCACGACGCACTTCGCCGCGGGCTTCACCGATCGGCTTACCAACCTCGCGCGCCAGGAGTTGCGCGGTCTCTTCCAGGCGTCCCTCAAGGTTGCGTGCTGCCCGTTGCAGGATGCGGGCGCGCTCAATCAGTGGTGTCGCCTTCCAGCGGGGGAAGGCGGCTTCAGCAGCGGCAAAGGCGCGCACCGCCTCATCTTTGCCGGAGAGCGGATAGACGGCGACCGTTTCAGCGGGTTGTGCCGGGTTTTCACGGGTAAAGACGCGGCTGGTGCCTTCCCACGCACCGGCGATAAAGTTCATGGATTCCACGGCTGTTTCTCCAGCGATGATCGGCTCACACGCGATAGTTGTCGTATTGTACTCGTTCTTGCCACGAGCGATGCAATTCGAGTGCGCCATGCCACGATGCGCCGCGTTGACGCAATGCCAGGTCTCGCCTATCATCCGGATGCAGCCGCAGAGTGCACCGGAGGTATGCTGTGATCGAAGATGGGCCAGTGTACAGAAATCCCACCCAGCCTGTTGCACGCCGCGTCGAGGACCTGCTGACGCGGATGACGCCCGCCGAGAAGATCGGCCAGCTCAACCAGGTGTTTGTAGTGCCGGAGAATCGTGAGCAGATAACGGAGCTCATCCGGCAGGGCGGCGTGGGATCGCGGATCATCGCGACATCGCACCTGGCAGGATCGACCGAACAGCAGGCAGCCGAGGTCGAGGACCTGAACGATCTCCAGCGTATCGCCGTTGAAGAGACGCGCCTCGGCATTCCGTTGATCCATGGTCGCGATATTATCCATGGTCATCGTACCGTGTTCCCGATCCCGCTGGCGCTGGCGGCAATGTTTGACGAGGCGCTGGTCGAGGAGGCATTTGCCGTTGCGGCGCGCGAGGCAGCCTCCGCCGGGGTTCACTGGAGTTTTGCGCCGATGCTCGATATTGCGCGTGACCCGCGCTGGGGGCGGGTGGTCGAGGGATTCGGCGAAGATCCCTATCTTGCCTCGCGGCTTGCCATCGCCGCGGTGCATGGCTTTCAGGGCGACGACCCGGCTGCGCCGGACCGGGTACTGGCATGCGCCAAGCATTATGTCGGCTATGGTGCCGCCGAGGGCGGGCGCGACTACAACACCGCCGAAATCTCCGATACGACATTGCGCAATGTGTATCTGGCTCCGTTCCGCGCGGCCGTTGATGCCGGCGTCGGTAGTGTGATGTCGGCTTTCCACGACCTGAACGGTGAGCCGGCCACAGGCAGTTTCTACCTGCTGACCGAGATTCTCAAACATGAGCTGGGATTTCAGGGGTTTGTCGTGAGCGACTGGGCTTCGGTGGCGGAGCTGGTGAATCATCGCGTGGCGGCGGATCGGTGTGACGCGGCGCGAATCGCATTGATGGCAGGCGTCGACATGGACATGGTGTGCGGCTGTTTCCAGGAGCATCTTGCCGGCTTGCTGGAGCGTGGCGCGATTGACGCGGCCCGCCTTGACGATGCGGTACGGCGTGTCCTGGGTGCCAAGTTCCGTCTCGGTCTGTTCGAACGCCCATACACCGACCCGCAGGCTGGAGCGCGGGTCCAGTTCGCGCCGGAACATCGGGCGCTGGCGCGCCGAATTGCCGCGCGCGCGGCAGTGCTGCTGGAGAATCGCGGCCTGCTGCCGCTCACGAAAGAGGCGCGGCGGATCGCCGTCATTGGCCCGCTTGCCCAGGAACGCCGCGCGCTGCTCGGTTCCTGGGTGCTCGACGGTATCATCGCCGAGACGCAAACCCTGGTCGAAGCGGTTGTGGAAGCCTGCCCGCAGGCCACGATCCTGAGCGCCTCGCGTGCGCTCAGTGACGAAATGCTGATGCGTGCGGCGGAGGCCGATGTCGTCATCCTGGCGGTTGGCGAGTCCGATGCGCGCAATGGCGAGTATAACAATGTCGCGGAGTTGCGCCTGCCTGCCGGGCAGGACGAACTCATTGCCGCGGTGGCCGGCCTGGAGAAGCCGCTGGTTGTTGTCGTCTTTTCGGGCCGCCCGGTTGTGCCGGGCGCGGCGGCGCGCCAGGCCAGCGCGTTACTCTGGGCATGGCACCCCGGTAGCATGGGTGCTGCCGGAATTGCCGATGTGCTGTTTGGCGATGCCGAGCCGGGCGGGCGTTTGCCGCTCACGTTTCCGCGCAGCACGGGCCATGTGCCGATCCATTACAATCATCGTAGCACCGGGCGACCGGCGATGTTGCGCTACCACGATATGCCGGCAACGCCACTCTATCGTTTTGGTTCTGGCCTGGGATATACGACGTTCACTTTTAGCGATATCGTTGTCAGCGCTGCGACGATCGCTGCTGATGGGCACCTGACGGTATCGGCGCTGGTGACAAATACCGGCCTGCGCGCCGGCGAGACGGTGGCGCAGTGCTATGTGCGCGATGATGTTGCATCAATCACGCGGCCGGTGCGCGAACTGAAAGGCTTCGCTCGCGTTGCGCTCGCGCCCGGCGAGTCGCGGCGGGTGGCGTTTGATCTTGGCCCGGCGGAACTGGGGTTCTATGGCCGCCATGGGCGCTGGCGCGTTGAGCCGGGAACGTTCACCGTGTGGGTGGGCGCGGACTCATCCGCCAACCTGGAGGCGCGTTTCACGGTGGCGTTGTAGGGGTCCCGCCGGTCTCCAGCACGTGTGCCATCCTGTCGCTGCATGTTGATATACGAGGTTGCTATGCCCGTTGATCCTCCCTTTCCGTCATTGAACGAGTTGATGTTACGCATTGGCGAGGCGGGGCGGCGCATGGCCGAGATCGGCGCCAGTGAGGGCGCCGCGGGAAACATTTCAGTGTATGTCGGCTGGCCGCTCGAACTTGAACCCTTCCCGCTGGTTGAGGAAATCGAACTGCCGGTGGTTGCGCCGGCCCTTTCCGGCGGCACGCTGCTGGTGACCGGGTCGGGGCGGCGGCTACGCGAGGTGCAGGATCATCCACTCGATAACCTGGGCGTGGTGCAGGTCGCTCCTGACGGCAAGCGCGCCAGGTTGCATACTGCCGGTAGCCGCCTGTTCATGCGCCTGACCAGTGAACTCAACTCGCACCTGGCCGTTCACAACGACCAGGTGGCGTTGAGCGGGACGAATTATAGTGCACTGGTGCATGCGCAGCCGCTGCACCTGACGTACCTGAGCCATATTGCGCGGTATCGCGATGTCGCCGAGTTGAACCGCCGGCTGTTGCGCTGGCAGCCCGAGATGATCGTCACGTTCCCCCAGGGCGTTGCGGTTGTGCCGTTCGTTGTGCCTGGATCCGCCGACCTGATGGCTGCGACGGTTGCTGCGCTGCGGTCGCATCGGCTGGTTATCTGGAGCAAACATGGAGCCATGGCGCGTTCGGACGTCTCGGTGAAACGTGCCGCCGACCTGATCGAATACCTCGAAACCGGCGCGCACTATGAGGTGCTGAACCTCGGTGCCGGCGGGCCTGCCGATGGTCTGTCGCCTGATGAGATCCGTGCGATTGCACAGGCGTTTGGCGTGGCGCAGACGGTTTTTTGATGCGACGTGGTGCATGTCGCTGATCTCACTCAATGTGACCAGCGGCGAGAAGCGAGAGAGGAGAGCGCATGGCGCCAGTATGGTGTGCATGGTACATGTTCTCTCGAGTTGGAGCACACCGGCAGTCGTGGCGATCGGTCCCCGGCTGCGGTTCTAGACCGGATCGCTGAAGCATGCCTGATACATTGCTCCAACTGACAGAGTCCGGTCTTTACTGCCCTGCCGGCGATTTCGCTATCGACCCCTGGCGCCCGGTTGCGCGCGCGATCGTGACCCATGCGCACAGCGACCACGCCCGGCCCGGCAGCAGAGCCTATCTGGCGACGCGCGACAGTGAACGCGTGCTTCGCACTCGCCTCGGCCCTGATGCACGGATCGAGACGGCGGCATACGGAGAAGTGGTTTCGATCAATGGCGTGGATGTCTCGTTCCATCCTGCCGGTCACATCCTGGGCTCGGCGCAGGTGCGTATAGCGTATCGGGGTGAAGTCTGGGTCGTCAGCGGCGATTACAAAACCGAGCCGGATGTGACGTGCGCGCCATTTGAGGCCGTGCGCTGCCATACCTTCGTTACTGAATCGACGTTCGGGCTGCCTGTCTACCGCTGGCCGGCGCAGGAGCGTGTACTGGCGCAGATCAATGACTGGTGGCGCGGTAATCAGGAGGCGGGTCGAGCGAGCATCCTGTATGCGTATGCGCTCGGTAAGGCGCAGCGATTACTTGCCGGTCTCGATCCTGCGATCGGGCCGATCTTCATCCATGGCGCACTTATCCGGCTGACCGAGGATTATCGCGCGAGCGGTGTGTCCCTCCCGCCGACGCGGTATACCGGCGAGGCGCCGCGCGGTTTCGACTGGTTGCACGCCATGATCCTCGCGCCACCCTCGGCACATGGTACGCCCTGGATGCGTAAGTTTGGCCCGGTGGCCACTGGCTTTGCGTCGGGCTGGATGCGGATCCGCGGCACGCGTCGTCGTCGCGCACTCGATCGCGGCTTCGTGCTGTCGGACCATGCCGACTGGCCCGGCTTGCTGGCGGCCATTGACGCCACCGGCGCGGAGCGGGTATGGGTGACGCATGGGTATGCCGCCGTGCTGGTGCGCTGGTTGCAGGAGCAAGGACGTGACGCTGCGGTCGTGCCGACGCATTTTGAAGGGGAAACGGGCGATGATGGCGCGGCTGGGACTGGTGAGGGGTTAGAGGCGTAAGACACGAGGCGCCAGGAATGCCCTTTTATGGATGAGGTTGAACGTGGGAATGTTAAACGTTCGCCATCGCGTTTGCCCGGTGTGCCTGGTGCCTATCCGAAGAACGACTGTTTGGATGTCATTGCGTGCGATAGCGAAGCAATCTACTGGAGTGAATGGGGGTCTCATACCAGGTAGCATTCGATCGTACCGAATGACCGCACCCTGAGGAGCCGTGCAGCGGCGTCGCGCAGGGTGCATGCCGTCACTCCTGATCGTTGTGTGTCTCCATGCAACCGGGTATGTCGCCTACGTGATCCATGAACCTCTTTGCCGAACTCTATACCGCTCTTGACGAGACCAACAGGACGAGTGCGAAGGTTGACGCGCTGGTGCGCTACTTCGAATGCGCCGACCCGGCCGACGCGGCATGGGCGCTCTATTTTCTTATCGGGCGGCGGCCGCGCCAGGCGGTCTCCATGCCCAGACTGCGCGCCTGGGCTGTGGAGGCTGCCGCAATTCCCGACTGGCTGTTCGGCGAGTCGTACGACGCTGTCGGCGACTTTGCCGAGACGGTGACATTGCTGGTGCCGGAGCCGGGCGAATGGCACCCGGCGGATGTCGCATCGGCCAGTGTCTTACCGTTTGATGGCCCGCAGCCGTTGCATCGCTGGGTCGAAGCGGTGCTGTTACCGCTACGTGAGCGTGACGAGGCGGAGCAACGCGCAATCATTCTTGCGGCGTGGGCGACCCTTGGTGGGGCAGAGCGATTTGTGTGGAACAAACTGATCACCGGCGCCTTCCGCGTGGGTGTCTCGCAGCAACTGGTTGTTCGCGCGCTGGCCCGCGTCAGCGGCGCCGATTCCGCAGCGATTACACACCGGCTCATGGGTGAGTGGCAGCCCTCGGCAGCCTTCTATCAGGCATTGTTGGCACACGACGGCGCTGACACCGACGTGAGCCGTCCCTACCCGTTCTGCCTGGCATACCCGCTCGATGATGCGCCCGAAACGCTTGGCCCGCTGTTGGAGTGGCAGGCCGAGTGGAAATGGGACGGCATTCGTGCCCAGTTGATCCGCCGGGCCGGGCAGGTTTTTCTCTGGTCACGCGGTGAGGATCTGATCTCCGACCGTTTCCCGGAGATTACGGCGATTGGCGCGCTCCTCCCTGATGGCGTCGTGATTGATGGCGAGGTATTGCCCTGGAAAGACGGCACCGTCCTGCCGTTCGCGCAACTCCAGCGCCGCATTGGCCGCCGGGACCTGACCAGGAACGTGCTGGACGAAGTGCCGGTGGTGTTGCTGGCATACGATCTGCTCGAACTCGACGGCGTTGATGTGCGTGACAGGCCGCTCACGTGGCGCCGGGCGCAACTTGAGTGGCTGGTAGCACTTGTAGCTGGCCGGTTTGAGGGAGAGACACGGGGACACGGAGAACAGGAGACACGGGGACACGGAGAACAGGAGACACGGGGACACGGAGAACAGGGGACGTGGAGACAGGAAGGCGGTGGCGTATCCAGTGCCGGGTTCGTATCTGAAAAGCCATCAAGCCTCGATAATGCCCCCCTACTCCGCTACTCCGCTTCTCCGCTACTCCATTTCTCCCCTACTCCGCTTCTCCTTTCTCCCATCGTCACCGCAACCAACTGGAACGATCTGGCGGCGCAATGGGCCATGTCGCGCGAGCGAAACGTAGAAGGGATGATGCTCAAACGTCGCGAGTCGGCCTACCGCGTCGGGCGGGTGCGCGGCGACTGGTGGAAATGGAAAGTTGCGCCGTACACTGTCGATGCCGTGCTGATCTATGCCCAGCGCGGCAGCGGCAAACGCGCCAGTCTGTATACCGACTATACCTTCGCGGTATGGGACGGCGACCGGCTTGTGCCGTTTGCGAAGGCATATTCCGGCCTGACCGACGAAGAGATCCGCCAGGTCGACGCGTTCGTGCGGCGCAACACGCTGGAGAAGTTCGGCCCGGTGCGCACGGTGACGCCTGAACTGGTGTTTGAACTTGCCTTTGAGGGCATTCAGCGTTCGGCACGCCATAAATCCGGCATTGCCGTGCGGTTTCCGCGTATTCTGCGCTGGCGGCACGATAAGCGCCCCGCCGACGCCGATACCATCGAGACGGTGCGCACCATGCTGCCTGGCGATTAGCCTGTTCGACGCAGCGCCTCGCGCAACCGTGTGATCCCTTGACGAATCCAGGACTTGACCGTTCCGTGCGGCGCCCCAAGGCGCGCCGCTACTTCAGCCGTGGTCAACCCGCCATAGTAGGCAAGGTCAATCGCCTGGCGCTGTTCCGCCGATAATTCCGACAATGCGGCGCGAACCACCTGGCGCAACAGTATATGGTCGATCTGATCGTCGGCGCTGCCGGCGGCCTCGGACGTCGCCTCGTCGAGCGCATGCTCGCGCACGCGCGCCTGGAAGAGACGTGAGCGCGTTGCGTCAATGGCGCGATGGCGCACGATACCGATCAGCCAGGCCGCCAGACTCCCCCCCGGTTGGTATCCGCCTACTGAGCGCCAGACCGCGTGAAAGGTATCCTGAAGCACTTCCTCGACAGTCGCATGGTCGCCGGTGATTCGAAGCGCTAGTGCATAGAGCAAACGATGGTAACGATCATAGATCGCGGCGAGCGCCTGTTCATCGCGCTGGCGCACCCGCGCGATAAGTTCTTCGTCGGTCGGCTCCGTACTATTGGATGAAGTGCCGGGGTTTGTTTCGATCTGATAGTTGATGCCGGTCTTGTGGCCGGATGGTGTTTCAATACGGTATCGTGTTTGTTTGAATATCCTGAAGATAACCGATTCAACATCAAATCCGGCAATCATTCCGTACATCAGATGCTCCTCAACGATCGAGTCCGAACCCTTCACACTTTGCACTGATACAGGGAGGCGTCGCTTCCTGAGCCTGTCGAAGGCAACGATGCGCTCTGCTCCCGTCAATACGCCAGGTGACTGATCGCCCCTCTCCTGGGATCGCGACATCTCGCCCCCATGATCCGGCCCGCCCGGCGGCTGGCGAGATGGATGCCGTTTTCCAGGGCGCATCCCGCCGCCGGTGGCGAACACAAGGCTTGCCCTTAACGAGGACGTTCCCCAGACATCCGTTTCCCGCAGTCGTGAACAGTTCCGCCGCCTGACCGATTCGCGTTTTATCCTTCGCCAGGATACGCCATTGCACCTGTTATTCTCAAGGTTATTCTCTGGCTAATCGGTATTCATTTTGTGCTCACGCCGCCGGTGGCATTGTGCTTCAACTACGTATTATGATCGGCGTGGTTGGTCCGGGACTTCCGGGAGCCGGTTCTCGGGTGACTGCGAAGATCGTCGTATCTGTGAGTATGGTTCCGGAAGGCAGCGCAAGGACGCCATATCCCTCCTGGTCGACACGGAATGTGCCGCCGCTGACGGGAGCGCCGGAGTCGATCAGCCAGAGTTGATACACCTGGTCGGCAGGCAGTGGAATCAATCGTGCGGCAAGAATGGCGTCGCCGCCGGTTTCACGGAGGATGCTGGCGCGTCCCGCCTCTCCGGATAGGACCGCAAAGACCTCCGGCTGTGTCACAACCCGCACAAGATACTGCTGGTTCGCCCGCGCCGTCGCCAGTTCACTCCGGAGGAACGCCAATTCAGCTTGCGCGCCACGGAGCGAAGACCATGCGAAAGCTGCCGCCAGCAGTGCCGCCACAGCCAGCGCGCCAAGTGCGCTGGACAGACGAAGCAGCCACACCGGACGGCTTTGCACCACACGAATCTGCCGGGAAGTACGACTGGTCGCATAATCGAGAACACGCCGGCGCAAGGCAGAATCGGTTTGCGGCTCCGGTAATGCATATGGCAGTGCATTGACAGTCGAACGTAATTCGGCGAGATGGTGTTGCAGTTCAGGCTGTTCGGCAAGCAATGCCTGGACGCGCGCAACATCCTCCGGCGGAAGTGCGTCGAGCGCATATGCAGTAAGAAGATCGAGCATGTCGTCGCTCAATGCCATCGGGCACCTTTCACGCTACTGGTGTATGTGTCTGGATAACCATGCCTTGTGACGAGGTCAACGTCAATCTTTCAGGCAGGCCCCACGTCTATCGCCGATCAGGCGTTTATCGCAATTACATATCGGTGCGGTCTGGAATCCCCTTTGCCAGGTCATAACAAGGCGCATTATCGTCGCGCGATAGTGTGTTTGCATAGTATACAGGCTTCGCATGCGCCGGCTGCCCGGTTCATAGTCTTTCCAAACGCTGTGTCGGAGTGCACGCTTGCGCACCATGAATGCTCCTTTCTTTGAATAATGTGAAAAAATGGTCTGGCGGATGCCATCTGCCGGTTTCGGGAATCGGGCACAACTGATTCGGTTCATCCTCATCCGTTTCCCCTTCTTCTTTCGCAATATCTGGTGGAGCCTTCATTGTCGTCGTTCGCCACTGCTCCACGGGTGCATGCTCGCTCATCATTATTCGGAAATCGCTCGGCGGATGTGCCTGCGGATGGGCCGGCTGCCGCATTGCCGAAAGGAGGGATGCCGACCAGCGATAGAACATCGGCCGTAACGGGAGATTCGGAGGTGATCGTCACCTCCGGCTAACAGGCAAGGAGACTTTTTCTATGCAGAAGTGGAAAGCTATGATTGCCGCCTTCACGATGGTAATGGTCCTGCTTATCGCTGCCGGGCCGGTGGCGGAGGCCTCGAGCCATCGTGAAGCGCCGTTTATCAGCACTGACCCGCTGGCCGACAATACCGACCTGTACGCTTTTCGTAGCCCTGATCGGCCTGATACCGTCACGATTGTCGCCAACTACATTCCACTGGAAGAGCCAACCGGCGGGCCGAACTTTGTGAGCTTTGGAGACGATGTACGCTACGAGATCCATGTCGACAACAACGGCGATGCGAAACCGGACATTACCTATCGCTTCACCTTCGAAACGAAGCGCCAGAACCCCAACACATTCCTCTATATCACCGGCCCGGTGACATCGCCAACGGATCCCAACTTCAATCTGCAACAGTGCTATACCGTCGAACGTGTGACATACGGTCGCCATGGTAAGACCGAAGTCCTTGGGTATGGCGTTGTTCCTCCGGTGAATGTCGGGCCGCGTTCGACGCCGAACTATGCCAGTATTGCCGAACAGGCGATTGCCGAGCTGAACGGCGGCATCAGAGTGTTTGCCGGCCAGCGCGACGACGCATTCTTCGTCGACCTGGGGTCGATTTTCGATCTTGGCGGATTACGTCCATTCAACAGCCTCCACCTGATTCCATTGCCGGATGAGGCCGGGATCGACGGCGTGAACGGCTATAACACACATACGATTAGCCTGCAGATCCCGATCGACCAGTTGACCGCGGACGGGATGGGCGCGGATCAGACGAAGAAACCGGTGATTGGCATCTATGCCAGCGCAAGCCGCCAGCGGATCCGGGTATTGAACCGCGACGGGTCGGTGCATGGCTCTGGCGCCTGGCAACAGGTGTCGCGACTGGGTAATCCGCTGGTGAATGAAGTCATCATTCCGCTCGGCAAGAAAGACTACTGGAATGCGCAACCGCCGCATAAGGACGAGCAATTCGAGCAGTTCTATCTCAATCCTGAGCTTGCCGGCATTGTGAATCTCCTCTATACCCAACCGACCAATCCGAACGGCGTGTTGCAGACGGTTGACACAACCGGGCGCGCCGATCTTGTCGCGATCCTGCTCACCGGAGTGAAGCTTCCGGATGGCTCATCATTTACCTTTACCGGCAACACGCGCGCCGATCTGCTGAGGCTGAATGTTGCGGTGCCGCCCACAGCGTCGGGACAGGCAAGCATCCTCGGCGTTCTTGAAGGTGACCTGGCCGGCTTCCCGAATGGTCGCCGCCTTGCCGATGATGTCACCGACATCGAACTAAAGGCAGTGGCACAAGGGTATGGGCCGTTCCTGAACAGCCTGCTTGGCCTGCCGAACAAGAGTCCGAACAACCTGGTCAGCGATGGCGTCCAGGCGAATGATATGCCGTTCCTGGCGTCATTCCCCTATCAGGCCCATCCACATGCCGGTTACGATAGCTCATTGCATCGCTAGACCAGGACAGACGAAGTGCGCGGCATAGTGGTGAAACAGCCATATGCCGCGTCCTTCCTGACTCACTTGGAGCATATCAAATGATCCCGTTGCGATATCGCCGCGTCCTTGCGGGTCTGGGAATTGTGCTGGCCGTCCTGGTTACCGTCTGGGCATTTCTGCGATCCGGCGTTCCGTCGGCGCCGGCGATTCAGCAATCCCAGCCCGGGATGATCGACCGGTTTGTCTGGAGTTACCAGGAAGTCGTGCGCCGCGAGCCGGAGAACCTTGACGCTCATGCGCTGCTTGGCTGGGCGTACATCCAGAAGGCACGCGAAACCGGCGACCCGGCGTACTACGCCAGGGCCGAGGCGGTTCTTGATGCAGCACTACGCCGCGATGAACGCCATGTCGAATCGCTCATCGGCGCTGGAACGCTGGCGCTGGCGCGTCACCAGTTCCGCGATGCGCTTGCGTTGGGGGAACGAGCACGAGCAATTGACCCATATGTGCCTAGAGTGTACGGTGTGATCGCCGACGCACAGATTGAGCTAGGCATGTACGATGCTGCCGTGACGACGATCCAGACGATGGTCGATATGCGTCCCGATCTTGGCTCCTACAGCCGCGCGTCATATGCGCGTGAACTGCATGGTGATCTTGACGGCGCTATTGAGGCAATGGACATGGCTGTGCGCGCCGGCGGGCCAACGACCGAGAATACGGAATGGGCGCGTGTTCAGCTCGGCCATCTGTACGCCGCAAAAGGCGACCTCATCAATGCGGAGCGAACCTACCGCTTGTCGCTTGAACGTCTCCCAGGGTATGCGCACGCGCTGGCGGGTCTTGCGCGCATATCGGCGGCACAGGGACGATTCGACGAGGCGATTGAGCTGTATGGACAGGCGGTCGCGCGTATGCCGCTGCCTGAGTTCGTGATTGGACTCGGCGAGACCTATGAGGCGGCGGGCCGGCCCGAAGATGCGGCGCGCCAATATGACCTGGTACGCGCCATGCAGCAACTTAACCAGGCCAATGGGATCGATGCCGATCTCGAACTGGCGCTGTTTGAGGCCGACCATGGAAGTAACCCGCAGGCGGCGCTGACGCTGGCGAAGAGCGCATATGAACGACGACCAGGCGTGAAGGGTGCAGAGACATTGGCCTGGGCGCTCTACCGCACTGGCGACTATACCGAAGCCAGGAACAAGATCGAGGAAGCGCTGCGCCTGGGAACACAGGATGCGCTGCTCTTCTACCGCGCTGGCGTCATCGCCCGGGCCCAGGGAGATAGCGTTGCCGCGCAGCGCTGGTTGAGCCAGGCATTGGAGCTTAATCCATATTTTTCTCCTGTGTATGTATCGCATGCGCGAACGGCGCTTGCCGATGTACGTGCCGCTGGAAATGAAGGAAGACTCCCATGAGACGCCTGTTTATGTTCATTCTGGCGGCGTTTGCCGTGATGTTCGCTCGACCGGTCGAATCCGCGGAAGCGCATCCGCTCGGCAATTTCACGATTAATCAATATAGCCGTATTGAGATCGAACGCGACATCATTCGGGTGCGTTATATCGTCGATATGGCCGAGATCCCCGCGTTCGCCGAGCGGCAGCTGATCGATACCGATGACGACGGCGCGCTGAGTGCTTCCGAACAGACGGCGTACCTCGAGCGCACCGTGCCGGCGCTGGTGGCAGGGCTACACCTTACCGTCGCGGGATCGCCGGCATCGCTGCGTATCGATCGGCAGGATCTTGCATTCCCTCCAGGCCAGGGCGGGCTCGCCACGCTTCGCCTTGAGCTCAATCTCGCTGCAGATCGACCTGTGATGGATTTGCCGCTTACAATCAGTTATATCGATACCAACTTCACCGAACGTATCGGCTGGCGTGAAGTGATTGCGCGTGCAGGCGACGGCGTTGCACTGCGTGACTCCAATGTGCCGCAACAGGATCGCAGCGGTGAGTTGCGTTCCTATCCCGACGATATGCTTGAGAGTCCGCCCGATGTACGTTTCGCAACCTTTACCGTCGCGCCTGGTGGTGATGCCGGCACGAACCCGCCAACAGGCGTCGCCGCGCTTCAGCCCTCCGCTACGGCTGCCGGCGATCCATTGACCGCGCTCCTTGACGAACAGGAACTGACGATGTCAGTCATTGCGGGCGCGCTTGTGCTGGCCTTTGTGCTAGGCGCCGGCCACGCGCTGACGCCCGGCCATGGAAAAACGGTCGCCGCGGCTTACCTCGTTGGAACACGAGGCACCGTCCGGCATGCAATCGCTCTTGGTCTGACGACAACGATCACCCATACCGCAGGTGTGTTCTTGCTTGGCATTGTGACGTTGACCTTGTCGCACTACATTCTGCCGGAACAATTTTACCCATGGCTGGAACTGATCAGCGGTTTGCTTATCGTCGCAATCGGCCTTGGATTGCTCCGCACGCGAATTATGCACCTGTTGCGTCCGGCTTCTTCATATCTGCATCACCATCATGACCATGATCACCATCACGAACACGATCACGACCATCACGACCATGATGACAGCCATCACCACCATCACCACGGGCCTGACGGGCATAGCCACGACCAGGATTTCGCGCTGGCCGACCGGGTTGCCGGTACAAAGGAAACCAGCAACGCGGCTCGCCCATTCGGATGGCGTGGACTGATTGCGCTCGGCATTTCCGGCGGGTTATTGCCATGCCCATCGGCGCTTGTGGTATTGCTGGGCGCCATTGCAGTAGGCCGTGTGGGATTTGGGATGCTGTTGATCGTCGCCTTTAGCGCGGGTTTAGCCGCAGTACTGACAGCAATCGGCCTGGTCCTTGTATCGGCGCGTACTCTCTTTGAACGCCTTCCTACTCATAGCCGGTTATTGCGAACGCTGCCGGTCGTCAGCGCCTTTGTTGTGACATGTGCCGGTATTGCAATCAGCGCGGCCGCATTGACGCAGACCGGCAGGTAAATCCGGATCCGTATGACTGCTGATGGTGGCGCTCGTCGCCGTGTTTCGCCGCCGCCCGACGATGCACGTGATGGCAAACCAGCATGATCGCCGGATGGTACAAGGATCGCATTCGCATCCGGATATCTGCCATCGATGGATCTGGTCTCCAGTCGTCCTGATGGCACAGATCTGAGACTGGTTGCGCCAGACTTCGATACAGGCGTCCAGGCGTCATGGTCTCCGGATGGCAAGACTCTGAATTATAATACAGGCGCGCCAATCCAGGGCGACGATATCATATCGTTAATCTCGATAGAGGCGCTCCGCAGAAGTCAGGTAACGGCGCCTTCGCTGCCGATCCTGATTGGTCTCGATGAGTATGAAAGAAATAGATGCGGATCTATTACTCGGACACCTTCGCACTTCCTTTGCCGGAAGGTCACCGTTTCCCGATTGCGAAATATGCGTTGCTGCGCGAACAGGTTGTCGCCGAACGATCGGGTGACCTTTTCATCGCCGAAGCGGCTGCCGACGCCGACATTCTGCGCGCCCATGACCGTGATTATCTGCGCCGGATGCAATCCGCCCTCATGGAAGAGCGCGAGATGCGTCGCATCGGGTTTCCCTGGTCGCCGCAGCTAGTCGAACGCTCACGCCGATCGGTCGGCGCGACCATCGGCGCATGCCGCGCTGCACTGGCTGGCGACGGTTTTGCTGTCAGTCTGGCGGGTGGCACCCACCACGCCTATGCTGATCACGGCGAAGGATACTGCGTCTTTAATGACAGCGCGATCGCCGCGCGCGTTATGCAGGCTGAGGGGCGTATTCGCCGCGCCTTGATTGTCGACTGCGATGTCCACCAGGGCAACGGCACCGCCGCGATCTTTGCCGAAGACGAGACTATCTTCACGTTTTCCATCCACAGCGCGAAGAATTACCCGTTTCATAAAGAACGCAGTCATCTTGATATTGCGCTTGATGATGGAACAGGCGATGAGGCCTACCTGGTGGCGCTGGAAGACGGGCTGTCTGAGGCAATCGAACGCAGCCGCGCCGACCTGGCGATCTACCTGGCGGGTGCCGATCCATACCAGGGTGACCGGCTGGGACGCCTCAAGCTGACGAAGGATGGGTTACTCGCGCGCGATCGCCTGGTATTCGAGACATGCCGCGCAGCCGGTATTCCGGTGGCGATCACCATGGCCGGTGGGTATGGGCGCAATATCGCCGACACGGTCGAGATCCATGCGAATACCGTGCGCCTGGCGGCGGTGATGAGTGTGTGACGGGGTGATGGGGCGAAGAGGAGAAGGGGTGAGCGGGTGACCGGGTAAGGGGAAGGTGATGGATATCGATGAATCCAGCGAATCTAACCCCTGACCCCAATACCTTGCAAATAAGGCGCGATACACCCCCAGCTCCCCCCCACTGGGGGAGAAGCCGGTCTCCCGCCCCCAGCGGGGGCGGGCTGGGGTGGGGGCGAAGAGCTTATTTGCAAGGTATTGCCCCTGACCCCTGACTCTTACTCCTCAGCACTTGGTGCCTATCCGAAGACCCATGGGCATGCGGTCATGGCGCGGAGCGCCAGCGATCGCCTGCAGCGCGCGCCGCGTGGCTGACGCACTCGAGCGGCCCGAGCGGAGATTGCGTCGCTTCGCTCGCAATGACATCCAGAACCACCTGTCAGTGTGCGGCGCGTCAGCGACCGCCTGCAGCGCGCGCCGCGTGGCTGACGCACTCGAGCGGCCCGAGCGGAGATTGCGTCGCTTCGCTCGCAATGACATCCAGTCCGTTATTCGGATAGGCTCTTAGTACTCCACGTACGCAAGTTCCTCCCACGTAAACGCTGCGGCCTCGCCCCATGCCACCTCGGCGCGCTTCCTACCAATGGTGACAACCACGCCGTTCATCCGTGGTTCGATGAGGACTTTGAAGGAGACATCGCGCCAGTTCAGCCGCACGCCATAGCGCCGCCCGGCGACGCGCCAGGCCGGTGGAAGATCTGGCCGCACCACCAGCCGGTCACGTTCGGGGGTCAACCCGACAAGCACGTGCAGGAGCAGGTGGGTGGTAAAGGCGCCCCAGCCATATCCTTCCCCGCCGCAACGACCGTCCGGTGGCCAGTATTCGCATGCCACGCCGGGCAGGGTACGGTCAGGATGCGCCTGATGCGCATCCCAGAATGTATAGGCGCGTTCGACAATCGCGGCGGCCAGTTCAGCGGCCCGGTCGTACAGGCCGGTGCGTGTTGCCGCCTCGATCGCCGTCCAGGCGAACATTGGCCAGGTCAGCGTATCGGAATCGATCCGTTCGATCGCATCACGCAGCGCATCCACACGACCTGGCCGGGCGACTCCGAGAGTGATTGGCGCCAGGAGCATGACATCGTTGACGTCCGTGGCCTGCCCGGCACGTGTGTCATGGTCGGCATAGCTGCCGGCAGCGGCATGGGAAGGGGATGGGGAGTCGCGCCACAACGCATCGGTGCGCGCGATATATTCTTCGGCCAGCGCAAGCCAGGTCTGCACATCTGCATTGTGTCCAAGTTCGAGTGCGAAGTCATGCATCACCAGGCAGGCATGCGCAAAGGCCGCCTGCAGATCGACCGGGCGCACATGACGCACCGGGTGACCGCCGCCCAGCGGCTGATCGCCAAAGCGCGGCGAGTCGTCCTGCCCTGACTCCCAGCTACAGGCATACACCAGCCAGCCCTCGGAGTCGCGGCGATGGTCGAGCCACCAGTGCAGATAGGCGCCAAGCGACGGGTAGATACTCGCCAGCCAGTCGCGGTTCGGATGGACTGCCGCCAGCCAGTCGAGCACCAGCCAGGGATACCCCCACTCAGGTGCGGTGCCGCAGACCGTGCCGTCAGCGGCAAGCATGTTATAGCTGCCATCTTCGCGTGAACAGGGGACGTTAGGCTCCGGCGCATCAACGAAGGTTCCCAGCAGCAGGTGTTGCGCCAGTGCCGGGTCGGCATAGGAGAGCAGCAGAGCGTCAATGGCTGCCTCAGCCAGCACAACACGCGGCGCATGGATCTGCATGGCGTCCCAGATGTGACGGTAAATGCCGGCGGGCGCGCGCACCATCATGCGCAAGGTCTCAAGGTCATAGACCAGGCCGCGCCGCCAGTGATCGGGCCAGTCGCCTTCCAGCACTGGTGCGCGCGCCCAGAAGGCATCATCCTCGGCCTGTTTGCGCGTACGGTCGGCAGCGGCGGTACGGCGCGCGGTGCGCTGCCGGTGTTGTGCCACACGCAGCGTCTTGCCGCGCGTCAAACAGACGTCGAACCGTTCGCATGGCCCGGTGAAGCCAAGTACGGCAAACAACGCCACGGTCTCGCCGCGCCGCCCGGTGACGGTCACGAACCCTTCACCCGGCAGGCCGGGCGCCTGCGACGACGCCCATGCGGCGGCGAGCGCCGGGTCGGTGGTGATGCCCAGATCGGTGATGGCCCGCGATACCCGGCAGACAAACGCATCACCATCCTCGAAACTTTGCAGGACCAGGTCGCCATCAACAACGCGGCCAACCAGCCCCGATTCGCCCCACTCGCCGCCAGCGGCAACGGTGCGGGTATATTCAACGACCACCGCGATGCGTGTTTCGCCGGTGACGGAGATTGCGGCGCACAGCGCGTGTTCGCCGACCAGGTGAAATGTTGCGTGGGCGGATGCGCCATTATGCGCCAGGTCCAGTTCGAACAGATTCTTTGAGTGGTACGGGCTGGTTGCGACATCAAACTCCGCCAGCTCAAGCGCGCTGCCAAGCGCGAGCCGAAAGCCGGCGCGGTACGTCTCACGCCGGCCACCGTACATACCGGCATATGCCGGATAGTGCCAGCGAAAGCCAGCACCATGCGAGCGCAGTACGCCGCGTGGCGAAAGGTTGCGCGTATGCGTGGGTGTATTGAGATAGCCGTGCGGCGTATAATCGTCGAGTGGAAATGGCATGATACAGAGTATAGCACAGGCGCTCGTGCTACAATATGACGAGGGTGGGACGCATTGTTGCGCGAGCCGTGTTACCAACCGCTGGCAGTGCCATGTGTGCCTTCGGCAGAGTGGAATGGTCGGGTTTCGCGGTTACGGCGCAGTGGCCGCAACCGGCGGCATGGATCATCAGTACCATGCTGCCGCGGGCTGAGAGCGCAGGGTGATGCTGTCACGTATGTGGTGGGCATCCCCCGAACCCCGATCGTGAACAGTTGCTCTGCGACGAAGACATGTGAGAAGGCCATGATAACGATCGAACTGGCGCAACAGCTAAAGCAGGCAGGGTTAGTCTGGCGCCCGGTTGAACGCGATTCCTTTGCCATTCCCGATCGCGGCTTCGATGGACAGGTCTTCGTCGTGAGTCAGTTCACGGCGCTGGTTGGCCAGCTCAGCGGCCAGCCCGTCATCACATTTCACGGTAGCAGCGAATGGGCCCTCGATCACCTGTTGATTGCGGATGCGGTGTGGATGCCGAGTGAAACACAGCTCCGCGAGTCTGTCGAGCGCCTGGCGGGCGAAGGCTCCGACCTCAGCCTGACGCGCCACAATGGCGGCTATCAATGCCGTGTGACGGTCGGCAGCAGGATGATCGAGGCATATGCTGCAAGTGCAGAGGATGCCTATGGTCGCGCGCTGCTACTGATCCTGAGGGCGCCGTCGTAATGCGCCGGTCAGCCTGCCTTGCCTGGCAAGTCACCAGAGACGGCGCCCCCGGCGGCCAAACAATGCCACCACCACCAGCGCTGCGATGATGAGCGGCCAGATGAGCTTGCGGCTCACGAAGAGCAGCGCCGCACCTGTAATGACAATTGCTGCCAGCACGCCACGTGCCGGAATGCTGCGCAGACTACGGATCAGCAGCCCGGCGGCACCGATCGCAACAAGGATGTAGGGGCCGTAGCGCGGCGTTGACAGGAAGGCCAGCGCACCAACGACCAGCAGCAATGGCACGATCAGGTCATCGTACCATGCGGAAGCAGGTACCGCCTGTGGTGGCGGTGCCGGTGCCGCCGGTCGCTCCGACAGGTGCACCGTCGGGCCCGTGGCGGCTGGCGCTGCTTCGGTCGCGGGTGTGACGACCGGTGCGCCACAGTCAATGCAGTATTGAGCGTCGTCAGGAACGCTGGCGCCGCAGTTCGGGCAAACGACAGTTGTCTCAGGCATGGCCGCACCTCTGCAGGATGCGCGGCAGGCGCCGGTGCATCCATCTCTCCTTTCTATGATACGCGCCTCGCTGGAGAAGGTTGCGCCGGCCAGATGAACAGGATTGACAGGAACTGATGGAGTTTACGGGCAAACTCTTCCGGCGACGAATCCTCGATATGGTTCGGGCGAGCGAACCGGGTGCGCCACGCTGTGCTCATGCTCCGCCGGCCGGCCAGTGTGGCGGGTGCGCCTTTCAAGACCGCAGCTACCAGGCGCAACTTGCGGCAAAGCGCACTGCCCTGGGCGAACTCTGGGCCGGCGACCTGCCCGGCGATCTCCTGGCCGCGCTCGATGTGGTCGCCTCGCCCTCCCCGTTCGCTTATCGCACGCGTATGGATTATGTTGCGAGTAAGGAGCGATTCGGGCTGCGCCGTGGTGGAAAGTTCAACTACATTGTTGATCTTGCAGAATGTCACCTTCTGCCGCCGCATGCCTTCGCAGCCGCGCGCGCGATCTATGAGCGCGCGATGGCGCTCGGCCTGCCCGATTACAACCTGCGGTCGCACGAGGGGTTCCTGCGCTATGTTATCGTGCGGCGTAGCCCTGATGACCAGTTGCTGCTGGCAGTCGTGACGGCTGCGCCTGATACAGCCGGCGTCTATGCCGCAGCGATCGAGCAACTTGCTGCTCCAGCGCTTGCCTTGCCGGGCGTCCTCGGGTTTCACTGGCTGGTCAATGCAACACGGACCGATCTATCATCCGGCATTCCCGAACGCTCCTGGGGACGGGCGACGTTGCCGATGCGTGTCGGGGAGTATACGCTTGAGATTGGCCCGGACACCTTCTTCCAGAATAATGTCTGGTTGCTGATGCCATTGCTGGAGGCAGTACGGTCCGCCGTTGCTGCGGGAGGCGGCGCGCGGCCCGGTAGCATCGCCGACCTGTACGGTGGGGTTGGCACAATGGCGCTGTTTGTTGCCGGCCAGGCAGAGCGGGTGGTATGCGTCGAGGCCGTTGCTGGTAGCGCGCGTCTGGCGCGGCAGAACATCGCGCGCGCCGGCGCCGGGCATGTCGAGATGGTTGAGGCTGACGTGGCCGACTTCGTCAGGGCACAGGCTCCTGGTTCATATGACATCGTTATCGCCGACCCGCCACGCACCGGCCTCGGCCCCGACGTGTGCCGCGCGTTGCTGCAGTTGCGCCCGCGCCGGATCATCTATGTGTCATGCAATCCACTCACCCAGCGTGACGATGCGCGCGCCCTCGCCTCTGGCTATCGCATTTCGTCGCTCCAGGGATACGACATGTTTCCCCAGACGCCACACCTCGAGTCGCTGGCAGTGTTCGATATGGAACATTGAACGGTCGCCGCCCGTGGTCTCCCTGCAACCCGGGCATTACGTGGTGCGTAGAGTCCATGCAACGTTGCAACGCCAGCAACCGGTGACCGTTCACAGCCGGGGGTTCGGGGGAGACCGCCGATATGGTGGGGAGGCTTCCGCAGGCGCCGGTTCATACTGCCCCGCTCATGGAACAATCACCATGTCCAGGTAAAGTGTGAACGGTTCCAGCAACCATATCAGTTGCCGGATGCGCGCACGTGTGCTACTCTAACCGGAGAGACGCCAATGACGCTTGCCGCGCGAACAGCAAGGCCGGATATGACCGAGGCGCAGCAGATTCTCTGCCCCAGGTGCTACAAACCGAACCTGCGCCGGGCTCGGTTCTGCCAGCATTGCGGCCACGATGTCGTGCTCAACAATGATGGGCCGCGCTACTATATTACGCGCATTATCAAAGAAGGTGGCCAGGGTGCGGTGTTCGAGGCGATTGACGATAACGGGCATGTGTATGCGGTCAAGCAGATGCTGGATCGCTTCAGCGACCCGCGCGAACGCGACGAGGCGATTGCCCGGTTTGAGGCCGAGGCAAAGATTCTGCAGCACCTGAGGCATCCACGTATCCCGCGGGTGTATGTTGACTTTAAAGACGAAGGATACCACTACCTGGCGATGGATTTTGTGCGCGGCGAGGACCTGGAGGATATCATTCGCCGCGAACGCGTGATTCCGGAGGAGCGCGCGCTCCAGTGGGGCGAGCAGATCTGTGATGTGCTGGAATACCTGCATCAGCAGCGCCCACCGATCATCTTCCGCGATATGAAGCCATCGAATGTGATGATTGAGCCCGATGGCGGGGTCAAACTGATCGACTTCGGTATCGCCAAGATGCTCCAACCATCGCAGCGCGGCACCCAGATTGGTACGCCGGGGTACGCGCCGCCTGAGCAGTACCAGGGGATTGCGACGCCGGAGTCGGATATCTTTTCGCTCGGTGCCACGTTGCACCATATGCTCACCGGGCGCGACCCGCGCGACGAGCCGCCGTTCTCCTTCCCGCCGGTGTACGCGCTGCGCCCCCAGGTGTCCAAGCGCACCTCAGATGCGATTCAGAAGGCGCTGCACATGAAGCCGGAGGATCGCTACAAAAGCGTAGCGGAGTTCCGTCGTGCGCTGCGCCCGCCGCAGGCGCCTGCCCAGGTGCGGGTGGCTCCGGCCACAGGGGCGATGCCGGCGGCGGCGCAGGTTGCTGCCCCCGCTGCGCCGCAACCGGCGGCCGGCACCCCGGCGCCCCCGGCACGACGAGTGACACCGACCGTGCTGACGCCGGCGAGTCAGCCGGCCACCGTACCGGCGGCGATCCCTGTCGGCGTGCCGGCGAAACAACCTGCAGCGCCGAAGAAACCGCGCCGCCGCCTGTCGTTCGGGTCAGTGCTGGTCACACTGTTGATCATTGCCCTGCTGGCGACCACGGTCGTTCTGGCGTTCCCTGATCTTGCCGCGCGCGTGATCCAGGGTATTCCCACGCTGGCGACGCCAACGCCGCAAACGTTGATCCAGCGCTCGTTCACGGTCGAAAACATTGAGGTGATTGTGCCGCCGGGCAGCGACGTGCGGCAGGCATTTGTCACGGCCTATACCCGCGCCGTCCAGGAACAGTTTGGCCCCGATGCACGCATCAACACCAGCGTGCCGCTTTCCTATATCGGCGGCGAACCGGAGAAGATCGGGGAAGATGCGAGTGGCGCGAAGTATCGCGCCTCGGTGACCGGTTATATTCTGGCGCCGCCACAATAGCGCGCTGCCGTCATCGCTTGCGCTCGATGACGTTGACCGCCACCGCTGCAACAATGGTTGCTATCAGGATGACGCTCAGCGCAATCGTGGCAATGCTCAGGCCGGTCTGCCAGGCATTGATGAACAGTGCGCAAAGCGCCACAATGATGATGCCGATGCAGCCGCGTGTGACGCGTCGTTCAGGTTGATCGGACATAGAACCTCGGTATGGCGAGAGGAAGACGGCGGACAGAAGGTGAGCCGGATCGACCCTGCCGGTCCGTTCTCCGTCGCTTTGTCAGAGATGCTGTGACCGGTCCGTTCATAATACCGTATCGTAGCGATATGCGTGCAGGGAGGGGAAGATGGGATTCCTCGATGAATTGAGCCGCAAGATCTCAGAAGGAGTGGACCGGGCGAAGTTCGAGGCTGAGAAGTTCCAGCGCACAACCGCCATTCAGGGGGAGATCAGCGATCTGCGGCGCCAGCTTGACGTCAAGCGCCTTGAATTTGGCGATCGGGCGCTGGAATTGTACCGGGCGGGTGCCATTCAGTCGCCAACCCTGGGCGGCATTCTGAGAGAGATCGAGGCGTTGCAGGTTAGCCTGACGCTGAAGGAAGAGGAACTACGCGCGGTTCAGGGGCAGGTTCACGTTGAGCCGCCGCCGCCGCCGCGCACGCAGAACGTCCCGCTGACGATCGAACCACCGGCGCCGCCACCCGTGACCCGGCCGCCACAGCCGGTCGCTGGCGGCAAAGTGTGCCCGGGATGCGGTTTTCAGATGCCGTCTACCGCAGTATTCTGCCCGAACTGCGGTCTGCGGGTTGGCAACTAGTACGCTCAAACGTGGCGGTTGCGCTGTCGCGCGTCGCATTCTGGCGGGCTCATGAACATTCAGTAGGAACACCGGTAGACGCTCGGCCGTGGCCGTGAAGGGCCTGGCTTCGTTCGGCAAAGGCCACCTGCACGGCCTGCCGGTGAGCCGGCGCAGGCCGGCTTCGCCCTGTATGGCCGAGGGCTGTAGTACCAATACCTTTCACATACGCCCGTCACCCCCCACCCCGGCCCTCCCCCGCCGGGGGAGGGAGTCCGACTCCTCCCCCCGGCGGGGGGAGGTTGATCGGTATCGGCTAATTGTGGCGCAATTGCGGTTCCGAGCGGGTATCGTTTTCGGGCAACCAGTGAATCGTTACGTCATCGCGCGCGTCCCACGCCTCGTCTGCGACCTCGTCCTCGTCTTCTTCGGGATAGATCATGACCGGGCCGTGGTTATGCGTCCACGCGATCAGGTCATCAATCGAGAACCAGCCTGAGCGATACAACTCCTGATCCATCGGATTGAGCCAGAAGCGGATCTCGCCGTCCATCCATTGCCAGCGCTCGAGCGAGCGCCACTCTCGATGTTGCTCGGCGAGGACGATTTTGGTCTCTTCAAAAAGGCGCAGCAACTCCGGAAGTGTGAGACCCTGGGTACGTCGTTTGCGGAGTAACCGGCGATTGATCGCGTCGCGCAGCCGTTCGAGTTCTGGCACGTCGAGCGCGTCAAGGTCAATAGGCAGTCCCATAGCGGATGCGTCCTTTCGAGGAGCGGTCGCGCGTCTGCACGATATCGGATGCACGCACCGTTGCGAGACCATGTCCGCTCGTGTTAGCCATCATGCCTGTGAGGGGCATCACGGCGGTTGCTGCATCAGCAGCGCCAGCGATGTGATCCCTGCCGATCTCGTGATCCATGATAGCAGGGGAAGACGTTGCTGCAATGAACAAAGGTGTGACATTCTATTCACAACATTGTGATTTTCCGACAACCTGTTCGATCGTTGTTATGACCATGGTACGCAGGGTTGCACTGGTTGGATGATCGTTCATGCACACGCACCGCGTGATGGGTTGCGCACACAGGATACCGCTGCGCTGTATACCGGCGCATGGTACCGCATGAGCCAGGCGGCGGTGTGTTCGGAAGCGTTTGAGCAGAGAGGAGTGGAGGCGACGACCGGATTCGAACCGGTGATGGGGGTTTTGCAGACCCCTGCCTTACCACTTGGCTACGTCGCCCTCTGATGCGATTCTAGCATAGCCATTGCATCATGTCAAAGACGGCGGTTCGCCAAGATCGTCATCCGATACGCCGGCCAGCAGCGCGCGTTCCACCGGCGGGAGGGTCGTCCAGGCGCGGGCAAACCAGCTGACCGCTGCGAGGAACGCCTGCGCGCGATCCGTGTCGGGGCAGGCACGGCGCAGCAGGCGCCAGAATGATGGCGAGTGATCAAGATGTATGGCGTGTGCAACCTCGTGGGCCGCGACCGCTTCGAGTACCCAGCGCGGCATGCGCAACAACACGGCGTTCAGGCGGACGGTACGCGTTGCCGCGCTATAGCTGCCCCAGCGCGCCTCGGCCAGGGTAAACTCGGCGCGCTCAATCGCCGGCGGCTGGGGAAAACGAGCCGCGACCCGGCGCACCAGCGTGATCGCATCTTCTTCGTCGTTCACGCGCCGCTTATGGACGCGATGCACCAGCCGGCGCGCCAGTTCGGTGATTGCCTGGTCGAGTGTTGCCTGAGCGACACGTTGCGGCGCACTCACCATAAGCGTCTCATCCCGCAGGCGCGCATTGATGTTCTTCACCGCTTTGCGCTCGATGATGACGGTTAATGTCACGCCGTCAATAGTGACGGTACGGGTTTCTTGCACAGTGCTTCCCTTCGTGTCTCGATGCCTGCGGTCGCTCCTGGAGGGGGCCGGCGCATGCCATTGCCTCACACGGCCCGGCCTGAATCAGGCGCCGTCTGCCGGTTGTTGTGTTCAGGTGACCCTGACCGCGCGTGGTTGCGCGGCGGTCATACCAACCCCCAGTGCCACAAAGAGCGCCGCGCCGGCGAAGCGGAAGGTGGCGCTGATCAGCAGTGCCGGCGTATACCCGAACATGTCGGCAAGGAAGGTCCCCAGAAGTGGCGCCACCAGTGTAGCGATATAGGTTGTCAACTGATAGAGCGCAATATAGGAGGCCGTACGTTCAGGCGGCACGGTTGCGAGCGACATGTCGAACAGCACCAGGTTGAGCCCTGCGCCGAAGACGCCCGCCAGGGCCGCGTAGAAGACCAGTGGCTCGACACGCGGTGTCAGTGCGGTGAGCAACGGGTAGAGCACGAGACCAAAGAGGCAGATGCGCAGTACCAGTACGTTCCCTTTTCGCCGCGTGATCGCCGTCCAGAAAAAGTATGCCGCCAGCAATACACCATTATTGGTCATATTGATCAGGCCGATCCAGAAATCCGAGGCATGCAACTGGCGCACCCAGTAAAGCGGAAAGAGTGGCAGCGCCAGCATCAGGCCCAGGTTGAAGACAAAGGCGCTGATGACAAAACGGGTAAACGGCGTTTGTTCACGCAGCACGGCCAGCATATCGCGGAAGTACGCCTGCAATGATTGCTTTGCCGTATCTTCTTCCGCCAGCGGCGGGTTATCAGGGATCGTCAACTTGCTCGAGAACAGAAAGCTCAGCATCCCGCCAACGAATGAGGCGCCAAAAACGATCTGGTAGTTGAGCGGAAAAACGACAAGATCCAGGAACGCGCCAATCAGCGCGACCGTGATCGCCGTTGTTGCGCCAAGCACCGACCAGCGCCGGCTCATCAGGTACTGGCGCTGGCGCGGCCCGGCCACCGCACCCATGACCAGCGTAAATGTGATATTGACGATCGTCTGCGGAATGGTGACCAGCGCCCAGATGGCAATGATGGCATACGCCGTCAGATCCTGATTGAAGAGGAAAGGTGTCAACCCCATCAGGACGAAGGAACCCTGCACGAGCGCGCGCGACCGCGAGTACCACGGCACCATATTGCGCTGCCGCTCGAGAAAGCGCCCGGCCGGGATCGCCAGTACCATCCCCGTCAGCGCCGGGAGCGATGTCAGCAGGCCAACGAGGAACGGTGACGCGCCAAGGCGCGTGAGAAACACGCCAAGAAAGGTCGAAACGCCGGTGACGATACCAACACCGATGCCATCGATCAGGACGCTGCGCACATTTTGCTGCTGCACGTCGAGGGGCTGCGACCATGCCTTGCGCCAGCGAGACAGGAGGTGCATGCGTTATACGACTCCGTGTAGCCTGATGGACTGAGGATGGCATTATAGCATTGTTCACGGCAACTGTTCGCGGTACTCGCGCAAATGGTACGTTTTTTGTATAATCCAGGTAGACGTTGCGGGAGAAAGGAAAACGCGCAGTGCTGACCAACCGTGTTGTGCGTGGCTATGTTGTGTTGCTGGCCGGGCTGATCGCATTCTTTGCGCGCCGCCTGCTTGCCGGCGACGCATTGTGGCCGCCGGGCCTGATGGATGCTGAAATCCTGAGTGATGCCGAGATGTGGATCATTATCTCGACCGCGATGCTGATCGGGCCGTCGGTTGCACTCGGTCGCATACGCGCCATGTTGATTGCGCTACCATTCTCGCTGCCGCCAATTATGCTCTATCTGACGTTCTACCCGCTCCTGGTCGTCTTCCTCATGCTGGCGATGATCCCCTGGCTGGTCCATGCCGCGCTGGGTTCGTGGATGCCTGACCGGCGCGAGACGGGGTAGTGATGTCCCACGTTCAATGGTAGAACTACTCATCCTTCATCCCCCGCCCGGCGCGTGCTACGAGCACGGCCATGGCGCATGCCGCCAGCGTGCTCTGCGGATTGCCGCTTGGTTCAGGCAGCGCCACCGGTACCTTCCCGCCGACCACGATCCCTGCCGACTGGGCATCCGCCAGCCGGTCGAGTTGCTGAACCAGCATTGTGCCGGCTTCCAGATCGGGCGCCACCAGTATGTCGGCCTGCCCGGCCACAGGCGATGTCAGCCGGGCCTTGCGCGCCGCCTCGATCGAAACGGCGTTCTCAAAGGCCAGCGGTCCATCCACCAGGCCACCGACGATCTGGCCGCGATCGACCATTTTGCACAGTGCCGCTGCATCCAGTGTCGAGCGCAACTTGGGGCTGATCGTCTCGACAGCCGCCAGAATGGCAACCTTCGGCTGCTCGACGCCGATGGCCAGCGCCAGGTCGATGGCGTTCTGGACAATCGCGCGCTTCTCTTCCAGGGCCGGGTCAGTATTCATTCCGGCGTCGGTGATGAAGAGCAAACGGGGATAATTCGGCACATCCATGGCATAGACATGGCTCATCCGCCGGTGGTCAACGAGGCCGGTGGCATGATCGACCAGTTCGTGCAGCAAGCCGTAGTAGCGCACCCCGGGATCGATCAGTGCCTCGACCTCACCGCTACGCGCCATTGCCACGGCGCGCGCCGCAGCGGTTCGCCCGTCGGGCGTCGTGACCAGCGGGAAGGCATCGAGGTTCAGTTCGAGCGTCTCGGCGACCAGGCGCAATGGTACTTCGGGGCCGACCAGGATCGGCTCAATCAGGCCGGCCTGTGCCGCCTCAAAGATGCCGTACAGCGCGTTCGGCTCTGACGGAAACACCACTGCCGCCTTCAGCGGCGCCATCGTCGCGGCGCGCGCCACCAGGCCGCGGTAGTGCGCGCCGGGTTCGCGCAGCAACACCTCCGGTAACCGCACCTTCTGGCGCTTGACCTTCTCGGCCGGCGCGAGTACTTCGGCGCTGCCGCTGATCACCACCTCGCCGTTCTGGTTGGTGCACTGGCAGTCGAATGTCACCCGGCGTTTCTCAGGATCCATCGCGGTGACCGTTACCGCGACCGTGATCGTGTCGCCGATCGCAACCGGGCGACGAAAGCGCAGTGTCTGGCCCAGGTAGATCGTTCCCGGGCCGGGGAGCATGGTGCCGAGCACGGTCGAGATCAACGCACCGCCCCACATGCCGTGTGCGATGATCTTGTGGAAGATGTCACTCCGGGCATATTCCTCGTCCAGATGGGCAGGATTCACATCACCCGACATAACGGCGAACAGTTCGATGTCAGATTTTGATAAGGTGCGAGTCAGTGTGGCCCGGTCGCCGATCTTGATCTCGTCAAAGGTGCGGTTTTCGATGTATTCGATCATAGGCGTATCTCCCTGCGTACATCCTTCAGCATAGGTGGCTGAGTTACAAGGGGTGAATTGAGAACTCGGAACCGGGAACCTGGGACAATTCCAGATGGGGTCATAGGCGAGAGGCGAGAGGCGAGAGGGTTGTGGCTGCCTCAAACGGGTTGCCTCTTGCCTATGGCGTGTGCTGAACGTGCACTAGAACTCAGAACTGAGAATAGAGAATTGAGAATCTGGAACCTGCAACCTGCATCTGAAACCCGGCAACATAACTGTTATCAGATCGTACAGGTTTTGTACTTGTCACATGGCGATTGTATGCTACACTGTCTGTGTCGTACCGGTTACACTATGCAGAACATTGATGACCCGTTTCCGTTCCTTCTTTGTTACGACAGGCCTGGTGTTGCTGCTGGCGACGACGCTACCGGTAGCGGCACAGCCGGCGCCTCTCCCACCCGAACCTGTGCCTGTGCCGGCCGCAGCCGATGAACAATCGGCGAACCTGGTGATGAGCGCGTTCTTGCCGCTCGTCAGCGTGGGGTACGATCCCAGTCCGTTTGGCTTTGATGTGCGCACGAACGCGCCGGGCAACATGATGCCGCTGGTGGCGGAGGCCAATCCGCGCTGGTCGCGCGCCGGCGATGTCCTGTGGGCATGGGTCGAGCCGGTGCGCGGCGCTGGCTATCAGTGGGGCGTGCTGGCCGACATCGAGAGTAATGTGCGTCGGTTGCGCGCCGCGGGCATTGAACCAACCCTGGTCGTACAATGGTCGCCGTCGTGGGCGCAGAGCATTCCAGGGAAGTTGTGCAGCCCACCACGACCGGATGCCGTGGCTGAGTTTGCCGCCTTCATGCAGGCGGTGGCACAGCGGTTCTCTGCCGGCGATCTGCGCGTTGATTACTGGGAGATCTGGAACGAACCCGATGTCAGGCCCGAAGAAGTCGCCGGGAACGAGGGATTTGGTTGCTGGGCGACACTGACGCCGCCGTACTATGGTGGCGATTACTATGGCCATGTGTTGCGCGCTGTCTACCCGGCCATCAAGGCTGGCAACCCGCGCGCGCAGGTGTGGGGTGGCGCATTGCTGCATCACTGGCCTGATGATACGCTGTCGCTCGGGTTTGTGCGCGGTATACTGGCAGCTGGTGCGGCCAGTTCATTTGATGCGCTCAGCTTCCATGCCTATGGTGAATGGGGCGCCGGTGATCGGCTGTTGTTCAAACAGGCGCAGTTGCGCCGGTTGCTCGACGAGCACGGGTTGCACTCCAGGCCGCTGGTGGCGACTGAGATCGCAGCGACCTGCAACAGCAATACCGATTGCCCGCCCAACTTCTTGCAGCGCCAGGCGAATTATGCGGCGCGGATCTATGCGCAGGCGATTGCGCTGAACCTGCTGGGCGCCTTCTGGTACACTCTGTCGTACCGCGGGCCGGGCTTCCTGCACAGCCACCTGATCGACGAAACCGACGGTGGGCCGGTGCCGCGACCGGCGTTCTACGCCTTTCGTAACTCGGCGCAGTTGCTCGCCGGTGCACGCTACATCGGCCTGCCGGTGGTTGAACCGCCGGCGAGCCAGGCAAGCGAGGTGCAGGTGCTGCCATTCGAGAAGGGACGCAACCGGCTGTATGTCTTCTGGGTGCCGCGCACCGACTTTCCGGTACTCTACAACTTGCCGGTGCCGCCGGGCGCGACGGCGATCTGTACCGATCAACTGAACATGGCGACGCCGGCACAATATTACTGTTCCGATATCAATCGCGACGGCTTCATTCCGCGCGCGGTGAATGAGTTGCCACAGTACGTCGAGGTGGTGATGCCGTGAAATGACGGGGAATGGGGAGTGGGGGAGTGGGGGAGTGGAGGAGTGGAGGAGTGGAGGAGTGGGGGAGTGGGGGAGTGGGGGAGTGGGGGAGACTGTGGATGCGTGATGGCTATACTCAAGATTGTAACGCCATCACATATCTCAACCTCTCCCCGTCTCCCCATCTCCCCATCTCCCCGTCTCCCCGTCTCCCCATCTCCCCGTCTCCCCATCTCCCCGTCTCCCCGTCCGCGTGTCCCCCTACGCGCCTAACGCTGGAAGCGCAGCACGTGTTCCAGCATCCGCATGCGGCCCTGCCAGGGAATAGGCATGCGCCAGAAGAGCGGGTGGATGATTGCACGGAGCAGCAGTGGCGGGTGGCGCTGCGCAATCAGCGCGACGTAGCCGAGATAGGCCAGGAGCCAGTGCCATGGTGAGCGCAATCGCCAGTTGACGCTCCACGCCGGCGAAAGGACGTGCGTGGCCCAGGCGACGGCATCCGGCTCGTAGAGATGGCGATGATCCAGGATGATTTGCGCGCGCAGTTCGAGGTCGTGGCGGCGAGCGTGTGACAGCATACTGCTTTCGGTGCGCCGGTAGCGTACCAATGGCTGCGCGATGTGCATACCCTTCCAGCCTGCTTCAGCCAGGCAGATCCAGAAATCCCAGTCTTCATATCCCTGAGCCGCGCCAAACATGCGAAACCCGCCCGCCTGCTCCCATGCCTTGCGGCGGAAGAGGGTCGCCGGCATCATCAGGCATTCGAAGCGCAACCGCTCCAGACTGTAGGGCTGGGTATGCAGGATGTTCCGTTCGGCGCCGACACGCTGCACGTCGGTGTAGACGAAGCCGACCTCAGGGTGAGCGTCGAGCGCCGCGACCGCCAGCGCCAGCATCTCCGGCTCGATCGCATCATCAGCGTCGAGCGGCAGAATGTAGGGCGCGCGCGTTGCCGCGATGCCCGTGTTGCGCGCTGCGGCCAGGCCGCGATTTTCCTGGCGCACCAGCCGGATGCGGCGCGCCGGGAAGGCTGCGATCAGGCGCTGCGCGACTCGTGCGGTATCGTCGGGGCTGCCGTCATCAACAATAACGATCTCCCAGTCGGTGAAGGTCTGCGCGATGACGCTGGCAACTGCTTCGGGCAGGAAGTGGGCCTGATTGTAGCAGGGAATGATGACGCCGGCGCGCGGTGTGCTGGAGAGTATCATAGACGCTGATTACATCAATACTTGTGGTTGCATCGCATCAGTGACACGAGTTATGCGGCGCTATTGATTGTATGGCCTTCCAAGCAGCCGTTTGATGCGCCACATCACCTCGCGCCGGGCAACATAGACGCGCCGGTCAGCCAGGTTCAGCAGGATGCGCGCCCTGGAGAGGCGCTGGAGCGCCGGCCAGGCCGACGACCAGCGGAGCATGCGCGCCAGGCGCACCGGCGCAAGCTCAAGCAGGCCCTCGCGGAAGCGAAAGTACTCGATCGCCAGCGACGCGGCCGCCAGGCCGGTACCGGGATCGACGGGGGGCCGTGGCGCCTCAGCGGCCAGCGTGTCGGCGCGGGAAATGAGCGCCAGCATCCGGTCGAGCATCTGCTGCCGGTCGAAGCGTTCCACCACCCGTGCGCGCGCTGCCGCCGCCATCACCGCGCGCCGCTCTGGATCGGCAAGCAGGTGCTGCAACGCATCGGCATACTGTGCCGCCTGGTCGTTACCCGGCGGTATCAGCACGCCGCACTCAGGGGTTACCAGTTCACGCTGACCGCCGACGTCGGCTGCAACCGGGACAACGCCCATCGCCATGGCTTCGTAGAGCGTGAGCGCAATCCCCTCGTGCGCCGACGGCAGTAGGAACAGGTCGCTTGCAGCCATCAGATCGCGCACCCGGCCCGATGGTTGCGCACCGAACAGGCGCACGTGGCCGCCCAGGCGGTGGCGACGAACAAAGCGCCGCATCCAGCGCATATCCGGGCCGTCCCCCACAACCAGGCAGGTGAAAGGCATGCCACGTCTGGCCAGCATCCGCAGCACCTCTACCGCCAGGCGCGGCTGCTTCTGCGGCGCCAGCCGGCCAGCAAAAAGAATGACCGGCTGATCCGGGTTGAGGCCCAGTTCTGCGCGCACCTGGATGCGGGTCACCGGATCAGGCCGCCAGCGTTGCGTATCAATGTTGATCGTGCATGGTTCCACTCGCGCCGGGTCGGCGCCGCGTTCAATCATCCAGCAGCGCAGGTGCTGCGAGGCTGTCAGATGCAGGTCAATCAGGGCGCTGTGCTCAAGCGCCGCGCGCGGCATGCCGCCGTGGTACTGTTCCTGCTCAAGATGCAGGAAATCCATAATGCTGGCGTGTGGGCAATGCGCGCGCAGAAACGGCAACAGCCGGTACGCGAGCAAGTCGTTATGCACCAGGATTGTCGAGATAGCGCGTGACTCGATCAGGTAGCGCAGGAAGCGTGGGTAATCGGCGGGTACGATACAGGCGGGCAGGTTGAAGAGCTCACCGGCGGCCCGCCGCATCTCTTCGATCCACGGGTTTGCCGAGAGGCGCAGCAGGCAGACCGTGACCCGGCAGCCACGGGCGCGCAACCCGGCGACCAGGTCAATGCCGAAGCGGTCCGCGCCGCCGATCTCCACCCAGGGCGCCAGCACGAGGATGCCACGTCCCTGCGGCGGTTGCAGGCGATTCGCAAATGGCGCATCGAGAGTCATCAGGGCATGGGCCTCGAGCAGTGGCGCAGGATCGCCCGGTGGCGGCGGCGGGCCATTACGGAACAGATCCGGGTAGCGGGCACGGAGTTCGCCGCGCAGGCGTCGCAGGGCGCTCCGATCGTCGTGGAAGCTCCAGTGGTACGATGTATACGCCTGGCGCGGTTTGCGGCGCAGCCACAGCAGCACTTCGCGGACATCGTGTCCCCAGAGGCCGGCGGCGGCAAGGCGCACCCAGAGTTCATAATCCTCAAGGCCGGCATACCGCTGCAACTGCTCATTAAAGCCGCCGACACGGTCAAACGCCGTGCGGCGCAGCATAACGTTAGGCGAAACAACATTATCGTGCGGGAACGTATGGCGCGCATCAAAGCCGCGGCGCCACACGACATGTTCCGTGCCGAATGTGGCGCACCACGGCGCAGCACACGCGCTGCCCGGGTGTGACGCCAGCGACCAGGCGAGTTGCTCCAGCGCCGTCGGCGCAATCAGATCATCACTGTCGAGGAAGAAGAGCAACGGCGCGCGGCTGGCGGCGACGCCGGCATTGCGCGCTGCCGCCAGGCCGCGGTTCGGCTGATCAACCACCCGAATCCGTGGGTCAGGCGAGGCGCGCAGTGGCGCGAGAACCTGGAGCGCCGCCCGGTCGTCGGAGCCATCATTGACGATGATCCATTCCCACTGCTGCAATGACTGGCGCAGCACCGAGCGGATGGTATCGAGGAAGATGGGTCCGGTGTTGTAGTAAGGCGTGATAATGCTGACTGCCGGCGGGGCAGCCGGATCAGCAGGCGCATACCCGTACACAGGCAGCGCCGGGTCGAGCGGATGGGGCGGGATCGCAGGGGGCATACTATTCCGTGGCGCGCAACCGGCGCAACTCTGCTTCCAGTGCGCGTAAGCGCTCCTCGGCGTCGGCGCGGGCGCGGGCCTCTGCCGCCGCGCGCTCCTCGGCGTCGGCGCGGGCGCGGGCCTCTGCCGCCGCGCGCTCCTCGGCGTCGGCGCGGGCGTGGGCCGCTACCGCCGCGCGCTCCTCGGCGGCACTGGCGCGTTCCTCAGCCTGGGCGCGGGCACGCTCCTCGGCGTCGGCGCGCTGCTGCGCCTCTGCCGCCGCGCGCACCACTGCGGTGTAGTCGCCAATCGCCCCACCCTGCTCATCATAACAGACCACGTGGTCATCCTGCACCCCGAGCCACAGCCCGGCCACATCCAGCCACAGCCGTCCGTGGTCATCGAGGGCCCGCGGCTGGTAGACATCGAGCGCCAGGCGGTACCCCAGCAGGCGCAGCCGTCGCTCCCCGCCGCGCCCGATGTCGTCCACAATCACGTACTGCGCCACACCGGCGCGCGCATAGTGCTCCACTTTGTCGAACAGGTCATTGCGGCGTGTCTCCGGCGACGTAATTTCGATGATCAGCATCGGGCGTGTGCCCTCGACGGCCACCTCGAAGGTGCTCCAGTTGCGCCGTTCGCGTAGCCCGGGAATGACCATCACATCCGGGCCGTGCGGCCGGATATCCGGCATATCCCAGGCGATACGCACATCGCTCAGGACGATGGCAACGCCGGGAGGTTCGAGGCGAGCGCGCAACACCTGGGCAAGGTACATGCGGTCCGTCTCGTGGCGGTCGCTGTGCACAATAAAGTCTCCGACTTCAGGGTGCAAGACATCTTGCAGGGTGAGGGGCACGCGCTCCCAGTGCTCGGAGTCGAGCGGCAGTGGCCGGCGCACATAACGCCAGCCATAGCGCCAGGGGTCGGCGTCGGGCGGCGTGGCGGCAGTATCAGGTTGGGCGGCGGAGGTTGTCATAGCTGTAGTATAGCAGATCCGGGTTGCGGCTTACCAGCCGCGCCGGCGGGCCGCCGCGAAGAGCCGCTCCTTGAGTGGTCGAAGCCATTCCATGCCATGGGCGACGCCCCAGCGATAGGGGCGCGCCAGGAGCGGGCGAACGAAGCGCAACCCGCGTTGACGCAGCAATTGCCTCAATGGCAGCTCGACGTTGCTGGCGCGCCATTGCTCCCGCTCGCTCCAGAGCGCATCGAGCGCGATCTCATGGCGCGTATACTCGATCACCTGAGTCGCCCATTCGCGCGCCAGCGCCAGAGGGATGGCGGCTCGCGGCGACTCACAGCGAAGCTGGCCGGCACGCTCGATCAAGGCAGCCATGCGCGGGCCGAAATCGCGCAGCGCAAAATGGCGCTCGACGCGCCCACGCGCCATGGTGCTCATCCGTTGCCGGAGCGCTGGATCACCGGCGAGGCGGGAGAGAATCTCGGCGTATTCCTCGACTTCGTGCGGGCCATGCGCCACAAGGAAGCCACAATCGGCGGCAATCAGCTCCCCCTGACCACCGACATCGGCGCTGACCGGGATGACCCCCATGGCCATGGCCTCGAACGTCGCCACCGAGATGCCTTCCGTCTGCGAAGGCAGCAGGAACACGTCTGCGGCGGCAAGGTATCCAAAGATATCATCATCGCCAACCCTGCCCAGGGTACGCATGACATCATCAAGGCCCAGCGCGCGTATCTGGCGCTCAACCTGGCCACGTTCCGGCCCGTCGCCCAGCACCAGGGCCAGGAAGCGTGCAGGTGTACGGCGACGCAACGCAGCAATGATGGGCGCCAGCAACTGTGGGCGCTTCTCCCCCGTCAGCCGCCCGGTGAAGATCACCAGCATATCGTCGGGATGCAGGCCAAGCGCTGCGCGTATCTCGGCGCGGCGTGTTGCATCGGGACGCCAGCGATCCGTGTCGACGTTGGTATAGCACACCTCGATCCGTGACGGATCGGCGCCCTTCTCGACCATACGCCGCCGGACATGGTCGCCGGAGACGATCGTCAGGTCGAGTTGTGACTGGTAACCAATGCTGGCGCGCGGGTAGCCGCCATTCTTCCATCGCTCATCGTACGAATGAAGGAAGTCAAGGCAGGTGATATCAGGAAAATGCGCGCGCATATAGGGAAGCAACTGGTAACCAAGATAACTATTCGATACAAAAACCGTAGTGATATGGCGCGAACGAATCAAATAGCCGAGAAAGCGCGGAAAGTCGGGCAGGCGCAGGAAATGATCGAGAATGAAGATATCAGGCGTCACACGCGCAAACTCCGCCAGCCAGGGATGTTGTTGCCCGGTCAGGGTTGCCGCAATACTGATCTCATACCCTGCCTGCGCCAGATAGGTGATCAGATCGCGATTGACCCGTTCGGCGCCACCGACCACCAGCCACGGCATCAGGATCAGAATGCGCGTCGCGTGGACCGGGCGCATGATCGAGTTGGTGATCGGCGCAACATCATCAATGGTCTCGAAGGGTTGGACATCTGCCAGACCGTATCCCGGAAAACGACCACGCAACTGGCCGTAGCGCGAGCGAAGTCGTTCGCGCAGCATCGTTGACGCCGGCGGATCGACCGGCTGGAATGGTGCTGTATGGTCGAGGTGCTCGTAGACGATGAGCGACTCCGGAACGGTGAATCCCCACCGGCTGTGCTCAGCCAGGCGCAGCCAGAGTTCCCACGCCTCGGTATCGGTCGCCGGTAGCGCCATTCCCGTTGCCAGCAACGCCTCACGGCGAAACACTGCTGTCGCCCCTGCCAGGTTCATCTCGAGGAAGCGTTCGCGCTGTTCGAAGCCATACGGCCAGGTCTGCCCGGCTGGATCAACCGCATAGGCGTTGCAGCATGCAATCTGCGGGTTGGTTCCCAATAACCAGGCGGCCTGTTCGAGAAAGGTAGGCGCAATGGTTGTGGCGGCGCCAAGCACACAGATAAATGCGCACGGCGTCCCGGCAACAAGATCTCTGGCTGCCTCACCGGTCGTTGTGCCGGCCCGTACCAGCGTGACTCGCGGGTCGGTGCAGAGTGCGCATAACCCGGCGCCGGGCGCATCGGGACAGACAATCGCCCAGCGCCAGCTCTGTAATGACTGGGCATGGAGTGCAGCCGCCTGCCGATCAAGGCTCGCGTCGGGTGAGGGCGCCAGCGTTACCACCAGGACCTCAGGCGCAGCGGAGGGATCGGCGGGAGCATACGTATAGCGTGGCAACGGAACGGTGGTGGTCATACGACTCGCAGAGCTGCAAGCAGATCGCGCAGACTGGCGTCAAGGTCGAAGCGCGGATGCCAGCCGGCGGTAGCCGCAAGCAAGGCAGGACTACCGGCCTGGGCCAGGATATCGCCAGGTGCCGGCGTGCCGGTTTCCTCAATTACTGCCGAAACGCCGGCCAGGCGCAGCAGGCGCTCGACAATATCGCCAATCGGCGTGGCGATTCCTGAGCAGACATTGTACACCGCGCCAGGCCGGCCATGCTCCAGGATCGCCCAGTATGCGGCAACGGCATCGCGAACATCGGTAAAGTCGCGACTGGTAGCGCGGTGATGCATACGGACCACCGGAGGTTGCGCACCGGCTGCAATCGCGACCACCTGTGCAGCGAGCGTACTTGTGAGCATGGCGCGTGGCTCACCCGGACCGAGCAAATTGAACGGCCGGGCGCGCATCACTCGCAGGCCGCACTCTGCCGTGTAGCGAATCGCCAGCAATTCCTGGATCGCCTTGCTCACACCGTACATTGTCGCCGGCTGAAGCGGATACTCCTCAGCGATCGGCAGGCGTGCAACCGGCACGTGACCATAGACGGACGAAGAACTGACGATCAGGAGAGCCGCACCCGGGCAATGGGCACGCGCAGCCTCGAGTAGATTGAGCGTGGCGATGGGCGTCCCGGCGAGCCATGCCTGCGGCGCCAGGCCGGGGCTATTTGCCGGCGTGCGTGCCGCAAGATGGATCACGGCGTGAGGCGCAGCCACCTGCACCGCATCTGCCGTGGCTGTGGCATCGTCCAGGTCCACGACCAGCAGTTCGACTCCGGGCAGCGCACCGGGCGCCCGGTCGATGCCGAACACGGTTGCACCGCGGGTTGCGGCATAAGCAGCCATATGGCGACCGACGAAGCCGCCGGCGCCGGTAATCAACAGACGCATCAGTGCGACTCGAACGGCAAGAAACGCTCGCGGTGCCGTTCAAAATCGGTCACCGCTTGCTGATAATCATCAACGCGCCCGATGTCGAGCCAGTAAATATCAGGGCGATAACAACGCACCGTCTCGCCGCGCGCCATCATCTCCTGCAGCAGGTCGGGCAGGTCAAGCCGCTGGTGGCGCGGAATATACGAGCGCACGCGCGGATCGAAAATATAGATGCCGGTGCTGACATGGTAGTGATGAGTTGGCTTTTCGATATAGCGCGACAGGCGATCGTGCGCATCGAACTCAATGACACCGAGATCAATCTTCACGCTGCGCGGATAGGTAAGCACCGTGGCCACGGCGTCACCGGAGCGATGGAACGCCATCAATGCGGCATAATCCACCGTCGTGAGCACATCGCCGTTCATCACGAGGAATGGCTCATCGAGTCCGTCAACCAGCGCGATCGGGCCGGCGGTGCCAAGCGGCTGATCTTCATGCGAGTAATGAATACGCACACCGAAGCGTTCACCGTCGCCGAAATAGGCCATGAGCAATTCGGCCAGGTACCCGACGGCGAGCGTAATCTCGGAAAAGCCATAGTGGCACAACTGACGGATGACAATATCGAGGATCGGCTTATCACCGATCGGCATGAGCGGCTTGGGCAGAATGGTCGTATACGGCGCAAGGCGCGTGCCGCGCCCGCCCGCCAGGATCACAGCCTTCATCGGTTACACCTGGTAGCGCGACGGGTCATAACGATCGAGATGCTGCGCGACCCAGTCGATCGTACGGCGCAGCCCTTCATCCAGGCCGACCTGTGGCTGCCAGCCGAGCAACTCGTGCGCCAGGCGATTGTCGCCATGCAAACGAAACACTTCGCTGGTCTCCGGACGCAACCGGGACTCATCAACCTCAATCGTAACCTGACGACCGACCAGCGCAATGATCTTTTCCGCCAATTCACCGATACTGATCT
>Ga0272446_1001172_pt1 | contig 38940 bp, 33 predicted proteins | sample YNPCB0061_FD_194587 | JGI IMG/M metagenome (GOLD analysis project Ga0272446, IMG submission 194587) | Hot spring microbial mat communities from Yellowstone National Park, WY, United States - YNP-CB-006-1 | ecosystem: Environmental > Aquatic > Thermal springs > Hot (42-90C) > Sediment | place...
TCGAGTTCGGCGGTACGCTCTTCCAGCGCTGCCCGCGACGCCGCCAGCGACGTCGCGTGGCGCTCGATCGCCGTCACGTCGCGCAGTAACAGGACACTGGCAGCCGTATGATCGCCAACGATCGTCGCTTCCGCCAGCATCACGGTGGCTGCAATCTCGCCCTCACGGCAGAAACGCCGCCTCCCGGCCAGGCGATCGTCAGGTGTGGTCCCCTCCCGAAACCCCTCCAGCGCCAGTGCCTCCTCCAGCGCCGGTGCATCGGCGGCGTTACGCACCACCAGTTGCCGTGCCGCCCGGTTGGCGAACCGCACCCGGCGCTGTGCATCGAGCACCAACAGGCCATCAGGTATCTGCTCGATGGCGGTGTGCAATGCGAGTTGTGATGGGCGGAACAACTGGTAGCGCAACGTTACCCAGCCGAACGCCAGGTAAAGTGGCAACAGGCTCACATAGTTTAGTGCTGGCAGAATGATGACCGCCGATAGTGAACCACCGATCATCGAAACAACCAGCCCGCCGCTCAACCAGAGCGCAGGCGCGCGGAGCTGACGATCGCGTACCGCGATGGTCAGCAGTATGCCCAGCGGTACAAACTGCCCGCCGATAAAGTAGAGGATGATCACTGGTAAAAAGGCCGGCCCGTGCGCCAATACAATGTAGCTTCCAACAGTGCGCTCGATACCGCTGTTGATCAGTCGTGCGCCGCTGGCCCACTCCAGTGCCAGGAGCAAGGTGATCAAAAGATATGGCGACCCGATCGCCCGGCGTACCCACTGTTGCCTGTACCGGTGCGGAATAAAGATTGCCATGATCAGCCAGATCAGTAACAGGCTCCCACCGGACATGATCACCGGTAGCAGCGTCGCACTCTGCCATACAATGCCGCGATCGGCAGTCGTGATGCGTACAGCCGCTACACACATGACCGCGCAGGCCGACAACACATACAGCACGAACAGCCGATTCACGCCGGAGCGCCAGTCCTGTGCCAGTACGTAGGCACCGCTGGCCGTCAGCACAATCAACGAGAACAGAACGAGGATCAGGTTCATCAGGCAGCCTCAGGTTCGCGACTTGAGAACCACTGCCGGGTGCAGCATGGAACCCGACGGGAGCACAGAATCGCCGGCGTCGCGCAACACGGCGATCGTCCGTATTCGATTATAATGAATAGAAAAGATACTTCTCAACTGAACCATGGTCACCGTGCATGATGGGACCGTATCGCAATCGCCGCCGGTACGGGACCGGCTGCTCCATGAACCTGGCCGATGGGTGATGGCCGATAGCACACACTCCAGCGTGGTGCGTATCGGGTGAGATGCGGCGCAACCGTGTGGAGATACGATGAAGGAGGAGGATCGTATGGAACGCGCGAATGCATTCGATTTCTGGGGGCCGAAGACGCTGGTGGGGCCTGAGCTGAAGGTTGGTGACAAGGCGCCGGCGTTCACGCTGACCAGAGGCAGGGAGTCAGTCGACAGTGCACAATTTGCGGGCAAACCGCTGGTGATCAGTGTCATTCCCTCGATTGACACCGGCGTCTGCTCGCGCCAGACCCATCGCTTCAACCAGGAAGCCGCCGCGCTCGGCGATACCGTGGCTATCCTGACCGTCAGCGCTGACCTGCCGTTCGCACAGGGTCGCTGGTGCGGCGCCGAGGGTGTGGATAAGGTCATTATGGCGTCCGACCATCGTGATATGAGCTTTGGTGCAGCTTATGGCACATATGTGAAAGAACTGCGGATTGAGAGCCGTGCGGTGTTCGTTGTTGATAACGAGGGCATCATCCGGTATGCCGAGTATGTGCCGGCTGGCGGGCAGGAGCCGAACTATGACGCGGCCCTGGCGGTATTGAAGGAACTGGTTTGAGTTCAGGGGCAGGGGATCAGGGGTCAGGGGGTCGATCATTGCTCCTGACCCTTGCATTGTAACTGCGATGGCACTTGAACTTGCCCTCCTTGTCGTAGCTCTGCTCTTGATTATCAGCATCTTTGCGGGCAAGGCATCCTTTCGCTTCGGATTACCGGCGCCCCTCCTCTTTCTAGCGATCGGCATGCTGGCCGGCTCTGATGGGCCGGGGGGTATCTTTTTTGACGACGCCCGCCTGGCGCAGTCTCTCGGCGTTATTGCACTGGTACTGATCCTCTTTTCCGGCGGCCTCGATACCGATTGGCAGGCGATCCGCCCGGTTCTAACGCCGGGCCTCATCCTGGCCAACCTTGGCGTGCTGATCAGTGCGGTGCTGGTCGGCGTTCTGGCGCATGTCGTGCTTGGCTTCACGCTGCTGGAAGGATTTTTACTGGGCGCGATCGTCTCGTCTACCGACGCAGCGGCTGTGTTTGCCGTTATGCGCACCCGCGACGTGAACCTGCGCGATAACCTGGAGGCACTGATTGAGTTTGAGTCGGGTAGCAATGATCCGATCGCGGTCTTTCTGACGATCGGGTTGACGATGGTGCTCGCCGATCCGTCGCGCGCATTGTTTGAACTGGTACCCTCGTTCGTGCTGCAGATGACGCTTGGCGCGGTCGCGGGGTATGCGCTGGGGCGCCTGATGGCATTGCTGATTAACCGCGCAAAGCTGCAACTCGAAGGCCTTTACCCGGCGCTGGCCGTCGGACTGGTGCTGCTGACCTATGGCGGTACGGCATTGATCGGCGGGAGCGGTTTTCTTGCCGTCTACCTGGCCGGGATTGTGCTCGGCAATCGCGATTTTGCGCATAAGCGCAGCCTGATGCGCTTCTATGACGGCATCGCCTGGCTGATGCAGATTGCAATGTTTCTTGTGCTTGGCTTACTGGTCTATCCATCGCGAATCGTTCCAGTGCTGGGTACGGGAATGTTGCTCTCGCTCTTTCTGATCTTCGTCGCGCGCCCGGTAGCCGTGTTTGTTGCGCTGGCATTGACCCGCTACGACTGGCGCGCGAAGCTGATGGTTTCGTGGGCCGGCCTGCGCGGCGCGGCGCCGATTGTGCTGGCGACCTTTCCGCTCCTGGCGGGCCTTGATCGCGCCGAAATGATCTTCAATCTGGTCTTTTTTATTGTGCTGACGTCGGTGCTGGCGCAGGGGACGACGATTGCAGCGGTGGCACGCTGGCTCGGCGTGCACCAGGCGCAGCGGCCGGCGGCGGTGTTTCGTTACCCGCAGGAGTTTGTGCCGCAGGTCAGCACGCAGAGCCGGTTGATTGAACTCACGGTCGCACCCGGCTCGCTGGCCTGTGGCCGCGCGATCCTGGAGCTTGGATTGCCGCGAGGCGCGCTGGTGGTGCTGATCACGCGTGGCGACGAGGGTCTGGTGCCGGGCGGTACCACCATGCTGGAACCTGGTGACCGGGTGCTGCTTCTGGTGGAACGCAGTGCCATTGCTGATGTGCAGAGCGCGCTGCTTGGCGAGCGTGGTACTCCCGCGTAAGGGTGGCTCGCGATCCGCCTCGGCAATCGCTCTGCTCAGTATGCACCAGCACACAACAGGAAAGAACAGTGGAACTCGCTTATCTCTGGCCGGTAACGGCTGCCATTGACGAACACGGGCGACTGACCATCGGCGGGTGCGATGTGGCTGGACTGGCGCAGCAGTACGGCACGCCCCTCTACCTGCTCGACGAGGCGACGTTCCGTGATGCCTGCCGCGCCTACGTCGCGGCGCTGCGCGCTGGCTATCCCGGTGAGTCGGCGGTGCACTACGCCAGCAAGGCCTGGCTCAACACGGCAATCGCGCATCTTGTCGCCAACGAAGGGCTGGGCCTGGACGTGGTCTCCGGCGGCGAGTTGTACGTCGCATTGCGCGCCGGGTTCCCGCCGGAACGCATTCACATGCACGGTAATGCCAAGCCACGCGCCGAACTGGAGCAGGCGCTGGCGGCCGGGATCGGCCAGATTGTGGTGGATAACCTGGACGAACTGGCGTTACTGGTGAGCCTGACGGCGCATCGTTCACAGCCGCAACCGGTCGCGCTGCGGCTTGCGCCCGCCATCGCCGCCGACACCCATGCCCACATCCAGACCGGCCAGGCGACGTCGAAGTTCGGTCTGCCACTCGCTGCGCTCGATACCGCCGCCGGTCTGCTGCGCGACACGCCTGGCCTGCGCCTGGTGGGGCTGCACGCCCATCTTGGATCGCAACTGTTCGACCTTGCACCGTATGCCGCCGCCGTCGGCGTGCTGCTCGATTGCGCCGCCCACCTGCGCGAGCGCTACGCGCTGACCATCGCGGAGATCAATCCCGGCGGCGGGCTCGGTGTGGCATATGTTGCCGGGCAGGAGCACCCGGACGTGACGGCATATGCCGCGCTCCTGGGCCGTACGTTGGCAGAGGGATGCGCCCGGCGCGGCCTGCCGCTACCGCGGCTGGTCATCGAACCCGGGCGCTCGATCGTTGCGCGCGCCGGTGTGGCGCTCTATACGGTTATCGCGACCAGGCCGCTACCGCCGTCCCACGATCCCGGTGCAGCAACCAGGTTCGTGCATGTTGACGGCGGCATGGGCGACAACATCCGGCCTGCGCTGTACGGCGCGCACTATACCGCCATCCTGGCGACGCGCGCCCACGCGCCCGCGGAAGAAACGGTACATATCTCGGGACGCTACTGCGAGTCGGGGGACGTGCTCCTGCACCATGCGCACATGCCGCGCGCCGTGGTTGGCGACATCGTTGCGGTTGCAGCGGCAGGAGCCTATACCCTGAGCATGGCCAGTACCTACAACCTGGTGCCGCGACCTGCCGTACTGCTGGTGAGTGACGGTACGGCGCGTCTCATTCAGCGCCGCGAGACGTATGAGGACCTGGCCACGCGCGACGTGCCAGTATTACTCGAGCAGTGGCACGTTCCTCCGCACAGACCCGTTCCAGCGAATAGCGAGTGACATTCCAGAGAATAACCTTGTCACCGCCCCGGTTAAAGCCGCCAGTCAGAAGATTTGCCCATCAGGTGTCCTTTACCAGTCGCCGCCACCGAAATCGCCGCCGAGGTCGTCGCCGCTAAAATCGCCGCCGAAGTCTGCAAAGTCAGACGTAGCCTCCTCGATGCCCAGGTCCTCGACGATGCCGCCGGCCAGTTCGTCCGGCGCGAAACTTTCCATGATTGCCGCTGCGGCCATGCTGCCGACCACACCCCCCAGCAGCGCGCCAAGGAACGAACCGGCCAGCATACCGCCCATGCCGGGGCCATCGGCCCGATTGAAGATCCGTTCCATGGAGCCGGGCTGGCGCAACTCGGCGCGCGTCGCCATGCGCGCCAGAGTCTGCGGGTCGTCCGACTGTGGCATGGCGGCACGCTCGTGCGACGGTAGTTCATTCGCCAGTTCTCGCTGCGCATACGCGCGCTGTTCGGGCGTCATCTGCGCGAATGCCTCGGCGTGCGCCTGCTCGATCGTCTCAGGCGGCGCCGTGTTCACCAGGTAACGGTAGCGTGCCAGCGCCTGTTCGTTGCTGAGCCGCGACGTTGCGCCGGTCGCGGGGTAGTTCGGTTGCGCCGGTTGCCTGTCATTCTTACGCCCGAATAGAAAATCAAAGATGCCCATGGCTCTACTCCTCTCTCTGGGTGTGATGCACGCCTGATGGATGGTCCTGCATGTCACTGTTCACCCTGCTCCTGGGATCGCGGGCGGCTCACCCGCAAGGCAGGGTTCGCCCGTCAGTGGGGCGAGGGTACCGGCGCTCGCAGCAGCCATTCCGCTTTCCCCGACCGTGACCGGCGCTGGCACGCATTACCCGGATGCCGTGCCCGGCGGACCGGTGCATGGCGCCGGGAGCCAGCGCACAGCGAACAATGCGCCGTCGCCTACATCCTGTATGTGATGGTACGATCTACGTAGCCATCCGGGTAGGGCGATCTCTCCTGACCGGGCGAGGTATTTTGCCCATGTCTCAAGAGTGATGTGTCATACAACAGCCAGCACCAGGTTAAGGTCGGCATCCACGGTGGCGCGCCAGCCGGCTGGAACGACGGTCGTGGCATCGAGTTGCGCGACGATCGCCGGCCCCTCGATCACGTCGCCGGCGCGCAGGTCATCGCGTTCATAGAGGGGGGCAGGTTGACGGTCAGGGGTATCGCCTGCCAGTGAGGCATCCACGGTGGCACGCGGCGCGAGGGGAGCGTTGCGTAACGGCAGGTCGCCGGGCATGGGGGTGACCGGGTCGCGCGGGCTGACGGCACGTACACGCAGGGTCACTGCTTCGACCGGTCGCCCGCGCATTGCGTGACCGTACCGCCGCTCGTGCAGGGTGTGGAAGCGTTCGGCGATCGTGGCGAGCAGATCGGCAGATGCGTCTACCATCCATGCTCCATCCCCCACGGTCCATCCGCCAACCGGTGTGGTGAGTTCATGCGACTGGCCAGCATAACGCAGGTCGAGGACGGCTTCGATGCGACAGCGCTGCGGGCCCTCGCCATCGGCAGCGAGCGCCGTCAGCGCCTCGTCGGCCAGCGCGCCGATCTGCGCCGTCAGCGTCGCCGCGTCCAGGGTATCGAGCGTCACCAGCAACGCCCGGCTACTATCGCGCGTGACATCGGCGGCCAGCATACCGAGCGCCGAGAGGACGCCGGGATAGCGTGGGACGAGGACAGCACGCATACCGAGCGCGCCGGCGAGGTACGCGGCATGCAGCGGGCCGGCGCCGCCAAATGCCACCAGCGCGCACTCGCGCGGATCGTCGCCGCGTTCGACGGAAATGGCGCGGATGGCGCGTTCCATCAGCGCGTTGGCGACGCGCAGCACCCCCAGCGCGGCACGGAGCACGCCGTCCTGCTCCGCTGTCTGCGTGCCGAAGAGGTCGCGCGCCAGGGTGGCGAATGCCGCGTGCGCGCGCCCAACATCCAGCGCCATGCGCCCGCCGAGAAAGTGATCTGCCTGCAGACGGCCAAGCAGCAGGTTGGCATCGGTCACGGTCGGGAGGGTGCCACGGCCATAGCATGCCGGGCCAGGATCGGCGCCGGCACTCTGCGGGCCGACACGCAGCGCGCCGCCGGCATCAACGCGGGCAATCGAGCCGCCTCCCGCGCCGACCGTATGAATGTCCAGGCTCGGCAGCCGTACCGGCAACCCGCCGACCCGCGATTCGGAGGTATGTGGCAGGGTGTGATCCACCAGCGCCACATCCGTTGATGTTCCGCCCATATCGAAGGTGATGATACGGTCGAAACCGGCGCGCGCCGCAACATACCGCGCGCCGACAATCCCGCCGGCCGGGCCGGAAAGGGTTGCGCGTGCGGCGAGATCGCGCGCCGTCGCCAGACCCATGCTGCCGCCATCGGATGCCATGATCCGGATGGAGCGCACGTTGCGCCCGGCCAGCGCGGGGCCGAGGCGGTCGAGGTACCGCCCGAGCGTGGGGCTGACATAGGCATTGACCACGGTGGTGCTGGTGCGCTCATATTCACGCGGCTCAGGCAACACGCGATGCGAGGCGCTGAAAAACAGGGCACGCCGTGGCGCGCCCTGTGCTCCACCGAACGCCTGTTGCAGGGCATCCAGGATCTTCTGCTCGTGCGCGGGATTGGCGTAACTATGGAGGAGGCAGATGGCAATCGCCTCAACCGGCTGCTGGCCGAGCCAGTCGACCAGGCGCGCCAGTTCAGCGGTATCGAGGGGCTGCACGACGCTGCCATCGTGCAGCATGCGCTCCACGAGCTCGAAGCGCCATGCGGCTGGAACCAGCGGCGCCGGGCGGGCGACGTTCAGATCGTAGAGTATCGGGCGATCGCCGCGACCAATCTCCAGCACATCACCGAACCCGGCGGTCGTCACCAGCGCCGTCGGTGCACCGCGCCGTTCGAGCAGGGCATTCGTTGCAACCGTCGTGCCGTGGACGATCGCCGCCGGCGCACCGATCAGATCGACGCCCTCCAGCAACGCGCGCGCCGGGTCGTCAGGCGTCGAGAGCGCCTTGTGGATGCGGATCCGGCCATCACGTAGCAGGACGAAATCGGTGAACGTGCCGCCGATGTCAATGCCGAGCATATCCATCACGGCGCCGGGAAACCGATCGCGCCGCTGGTTTCGACCAGACGGGAGCGCGCGTTGCTTGCCACATCCCAGTACCAGAGCGCCGCAGGGGCGTCGCGGATGATGCGCAACGGTCCGCGTGGCCCGTCCGGCAACCGGTCGAGTGTGACATACGCCAGACCGCTCGCTGTTGCCGCAAATGGCCCCAGGCCACCGGTCGTCACGCCGGCAGCCAGCACGCGATCGGCGCCATCGGCGGCGCGTGCATGCAGCGTATACTCAAAAACCGCGTCGCCGACGCACGGCGCAGACAGATAATAGAGCGTGCCGTCGGCGCCCCAGGCGACGGGGCGGTTCCAGTACCCTGAGGCGATCGGGCTGAGACGTTCGATCTCGGTGCCGGCGGCATTGAGCATGAGAAGATCGGCGCCGGTGCCATCGAGGCGCAGTGCTTCAACGGCAATCCGCGCGTCGCCGGATGTCGCCAGTAACTGGCCGAAGGCACGATACCGCGCGCTGCTCTGCCCGCCCGTGCCCGACACCAGGAGCGCGGCGCCGATATCGCGTTCCGTGCCGTTGGCTTCGCGCAGAAACAGCGTGCTACGGCCATCTTCGGCAGTTGCCGCATAGACCAGGCGCGCATCATCAAGCCACCAGGGCGAGAAACGGCTCCACTCATCACCGGACGGCGTCAGCGCGACCGCAGGGGCGCCGGGGAACACCTGAACCGAGAAGATTCGCAACTGTGGCGGCTGTGCGCCCGACTCGTCCACCGCATACGCAACGGTCGTTCCATCAGGCGACAGTACCGGGTCGGCGCACGACCGCCCCCGGTCCGGCGGGGTCAACTGGCGCAACCCGCTACCGTCAAGATCCATGATCCAGAGCGTCGCCGCCGCCGCAACATCATCGGCCGTCGCGCCAGGCGCAGCGGCGCAGAACGCGATACGCTGCGCGCCGGCACTGATCGTCAGCGCCGTCACATCACCAAACTGCCCCGCACGCGCGCCCTCCGTCAGATTGGTCGTTGTTCCGCCATCGAGTCGCCAGATATCGCCGCCGGAGAGGAAGACGAGCGGCGCAGGCGGAACGGCGGGTGAGCTGGCCGGCATGCGTAGCATGTCACTGGCCTGGCTGACCGGGCCGCTGTTTGCGACCTCAACGACCAGCCGGTACGGGTTCTCCTCCAGGCGCAACAGAAACGGTAGCGGCTGATCAACGCCAATCGCGAGGGTTGCGCCGGCCCGAGCATCAGGTACGACACGGAACGCCGCTGCGCGGATGATCCGGGTCCCGCTCAATGGCACGGTTGGCGTTGCGACCGACGCGCGAAACGCCTCATCACGCAGCCAGCCGTCGAGTTGCACCTCAATCAGGTACGATCCGGTAACCTCGGGTTCACCCACCGCCTGAGGGACCGCCGGCGCGAGGCGACAACGCGCCGACGCGTGTGGTTGCACCGAGTCGGCAGGAACGTCAAGCAAGAGTTCAATGCGCTCGAAAGCAGCTTCAACCGTTGTCGTAATCGCCGTAACGCGCATACTGAACAGGCCGCCCGCCGGATCACCCGCCGCCTGCGTGCAGAGGCCATACTGCGCCAGCGCCGGATTTGGCGTTGGTGTCGGCGGCAGCGAGGTTGGTGAGGGAGCGGTAGTTGCTGTTGGTGGCAACGGCGTCGCCGATGGGCCCGCCGTTGGTGTGGGCGATGGTGGCAGCGGCGTTGGTGTGGGCGATGGCGGCAGCGGCGTTGCCGGTGGCGTTGATGCCTCGACCGTTTGAATGCTGCGAATCCGTTCCTGTTCGGCGATCGAGGTTTGCTCACAGGCCGTAAGCACGAATGCCAGACCAGTAATCGCGGCGAGGACGAAGACGATGCGGGTTCGAGTCATGTCGTCTTCCCAGTACTCAGGGCGACGGGGGGATTCCCTGTTTCAGACGATATACCGATTCGAACCGGCCAGGTTCGATTGCTGGCGCACAGCATATCATGAAATACCCGGGATGCAACTTACATCAGTGGTTCACCCGGCAATGCGACCTTGATCCAGCCGCGGCGCATCGCGTACACGACGGCCTGCGTCCGATCATTCACCGCCAGTTTACGCAGGATGGACGAAACATGATTCTTGACCGTCTGGTTCGAGATGTCGAGGTGGGCCGCGATCTCTTTATTGGTGCGTCCGGCGGCCACCAGTTCAAGCACCTGCAACTCACGCGGAGAGAGTGGCGAATAGATGCTCTGTGTATCCTCGTCGACCGCCATCTGGCGGAACGCGCCAAGCACCTGGGCAGCAACCTCGGGAAGCGACAGCACCAGATCGTTGATCGGATAGTCGCCACGCTGCACCTGGTGCAATGTGCGCATCAACTTGTCGGGGGCGACATTGCGGGGGACATAGGCGGCGACTCCGGCACGAATGGCTTTGACCACCTGCAGGCCATCCATGGATGAACTGAGCAGCACAATACCAACATGCGGGTGGGTTCGTTTGATTGCGCGCGCGACTTCGAGACCGTTTACACCCGGTAGATCGACCTCCATCACAACCATGTCGGGGTCAAGGTTATCAACGATCTGGATCGCTTGCTGGCCATTGCTCGCTTCGCCAACAATGCGAAACTCCGCCGACGCGGCCAGATGGTGGCGCAGCCCTTCGCGAAACAGCGCGTGAGCGTGAACCAGCACGATTGAGGTTGAGGCCACCTCTTCCCCCTGATCCGGTGTGTACGGAACACCAGCCAGCCAGCGTTCACACGCCAGAACCGGGCGGCATGGTTGCGCCGTGATGGCCCCGGCTCGCGCCCGAAGCGCCAGCGAACAGCCCACACACTGATGCACAAATACTTGCCAGATCATTATACCGTAAGCGAACTCTTTACACAAGCCGTTGTCACGCCATATGGCGTATAATGAACATAAATGACGCGGGGGTATCATACTGTCGCAGGCCAGAAACGCGGAATCTATGCCACCGCGGCACTCGTAGCGTTGACGGTATTCGGGCCAACCCATAGGCCGTGATCATGATAATGAGGGCAGCATGCCAATTGATGAGTTTCGTTTTCGCCAGGTGATGGGGCATTTTGCCAGTGGCGTGACCGTTGTGACCACTGAACATGCAGGGCAACTGTTCGGTATGACCGTCAGTTCCTTCTGTTCGCTCTCGCTCCGCCCGCCGCTGGTTCTGATCTGTATTGACCGGAACGTCAGGGCACACGATGCAATTGCCGCCGCTGGACGATATGCGGTGAACGTGCTCGAAAAACGCCAGGAACACCTGTCGCGCCGTTTTGCGACGCCGGAGATTGATCGATTCACGGGAGTGGCATGGCGTACCGGCCAGCTTGACCTGCCACTTCTTGACGATACACTTGCAGCGTTTGAATGTCGTCTGGTTGATGCCTTACCGGGCGGCGATCACACGATCTTCGTTGGCGAGGTGCAGTATGCTGAGATCCGCGAAGGTTCGCCGCTGCTCTATTACCGCCGCGGTTACCACGAACTGAAGTGACCTGTGCCGCGCCAACTCGCGTGATCGTTGTCGATCCCTCTGCGCCTGACCCACACGCAATCGCCGCTGCGGCTCAGGTGATTCGTGCCGGCGGGCTGGTAGCGTTTCCTACTGAAACGGTCTATGGCCTGGGAGCGAATGCGCTCGATGCCGCGGCGGTGGCGCGTATTTTCAGTGCCAAGGGGCGCCCGGCGAATGACCCGATCATTGCCCACATCGCCAACCTGGAGCAACTCGATACCCTTGCCGATAATGCTCCAGCCATCGCGCATGTGCTTGCCCGGCATTTCTGGCCTGGCCCGCTGACGCTGGTATTGCTGCGCCGGCCAGTTGTTCCGGCCAACCTTTCTGCCGGTCGCGATACGGTTGCCGTGCGAATGCCGGCGCATCCCGTGGCGCTGGCGCTGATCGCCGCCGCCGGTGTTCCGATCGCGGCGCCGAGTGCCAACCGTTTCAGTCGCCCCAGCCCGACCACGGCGAACCATGTGCTCGATGACCTTCAGGGGCGCGTGGATCTGGTACTCGATGGCGGCCCGACGCTGATTGGCGTTGAATCGAGTGTGGTCGATCTGACGATTGACCCGCCAGCGTTGCTGCGACCGGGTGGCGTGCCGTTCGAAGCGCTCCAGTCGTTGCTGCCGGGCCTGGTATTTACGCCGCGCTACCTTGACATTGATGGGCGCGGGGCGGCGTCGCCGGGCATGCTGTTGCGTCACTACGCGCCTGATGCACCATTGACAATGGTCGCCGGTGAACGTGCCGCGGCGCTGGCCCGCCTGCGCGCGGAGGCGATTGCAATGGCCGGCGCCGGGCACCGGGTTGGCGTGCTGGCATTTGCTGAAGATATCGAGGATCTTGCTGATGTGCCGGCGTATATGGCCGTGCTCGGGCCTTCCGCCGATCCGGAGCAGGTGGCGGCACGACTCTTCGCTGCGCTGCGCGAACTGGAGCGGGCGAGGGTTGATGTCATTCTGGTGCGTGATCCCGGGCGGCAGGGGTTGCGTCTCGCCATCTGGGATCGACTGGTACGCGCTGCCGAGGGGCGGGTGTTGAATGTGGACCGTGGACCGTGAAACGTGAAATGTGGAACAATTCCGGCCGTGGTATACTTGCGCGCATTGAGCGCGACGGCGGGGTTGTATGAGTTTTCTGCGACGCCTGTTTGGCGGCGGCCAGCGTGACAACGACGGTGCCATTCACCTGTATGTCCGTTGCGGGCGGTGTGGCGCCATGGTTCACGTGCGTGTCGATCCGCGGAATGATCTGCTGCCCGAGTATGGCGATAGCGATGATCTGAGCGGCTATCGCCTGGTGAAGGAAATTATGGACTCGCGGTGCTTCCGCTTGATGCGCGCCGAGATTGCGTACGATGCGCGCCGGCGCGAACTGAGTCGCATGCTTGAGGGGGGCGCCTTCATTACGCGTGACGAGTACGAAAAAGGGCGTGAGGCACAACGTGAACGGCCATAGGCCCGTACACCAGCCGGTGCAGCTTTCTAAATACCTATTTAACGTTACGTTCCGTGTCATTGTGCAGAGCGCGAGTGACCGCGTGCAGCGAGCGACGCGTGGCTAAAACAATCTCCGCTCGCGCCGCTTGATGGCTTCACTTCGCTTGCAATGACATCCAGCCATCCGCCATGCGGATGAGTGCTAAGAGCCTATCCGAAAACCAGATGGTCACTGTCATGGCGAGCGCGAGCGAAGCAAGCTCCTCTCGCGCCGGTAGATTGCTTCGTCGCTGGCGCTCCTCGCAATGACAGCATGCCCATGGGTTTTCGGATAGGTACCAATGTGTGCAAGGAGTTCTGGTCTGCGAATCGCGGAATCGAGCCTCCCGGAAGATCTGGACCATGGTATGAACGAGCCAGAGGCAGCATGCCGGCACCACCCGAAGAGGGGTCCGGCGATGTGTGACCTTCCGGGAGGCCGTACTGGAGGGGTTTGTACACGATGACCGATCAGCATCCGCCGCGCGTCTGTCCGCAGTGTGCGCAGAGTGACATGACCCGGCCCGTGAGTGCGATTGTGCGCGATGAACCCGGATCGCCGCTGGCGACGAAACTGGCGCCGCCGCGTTCGCCCGGCGCGGCCACTACCCTGGGCTGCGCGACGCTCTTCTTTGCCGCCATGATCGGCATCAGCGCCGCAATGGTTGCCACCGTGCTGGCCGATGTCACCTCGACCGCGCCGCGCGGTAGCCTGCCCCTGGGCCTGCGTGACGTCTCGGTCTTTACCGGGATTGTCACCTTTCTCTTTGTCTTCGTCGGCGTGTACGCTGTTTTCGTCTGGCGTCAGGCGCGCGCGGATGCGCAACTGCGCAAGGCGATCGTCGCCTGGCACCGCGCCAGTGAGCGCTGGCAACAACTGTATCATTGTGCGCGCTGCGACGGCGTCTTTATTCCCGGCCAACCGTCAGTGACGCCGGTTGATCAGGTGCTCATGCTGCTGTACACCAGTGAGCCGTCGCAACGCCGGGTGACATCGGCGGACGCCACACCATCATGACTCGCGCGAAGGCCTGCCGGTGCGGTTGCGGTCGCCGATCTTGCTGAACGGGTTGCCTTTCGGCCGCTTCTCTTTGTTTCCATCGGGAGCCTGATACAACGTATGATTGAAGTAGATCTTCTGCTCGTGCATGGCGCAGTCGTCACGATGGACGCCGCGGCGCGCGTGTTTCTCGATGGCGCAGTGGCCATCCACGGGTGTGAAATCGTTGCCGTCGGCCCGGCAGACGAACTGACCACCCGTTTTGTCGCACGTGACACGGTTGATTGCCGTGGTTGCGCCATCATTCCCGGCCTGATCAACGCCCACGCCCATGTTCCTATGAGCCTGCTGCGCGGGCTGGTCGCCGATCAGCAACTCGATGTCTGGCTGTTTGGCTATATGTTCCCGGTGGAGAGCCGTTTTGTCGATCGCGAGTTCGTCTTTACCGGCACACAGCTCTCGTGTGCTGAGATGATCCGTGGCGGCACCACGACCTTCGTTGATATGTATTATTTCGAAGAGGAAGTGGCCCGCGCCGCTGACCTGGCCGGCATGCGCGCCATTTGCGGCCAGACGGTGATGCGCCTGCCGACTCCCGACGCCGCATCGTTTGACGAGGGCCTGGATCGCGCACGCGCGTTTATTGAGCAGTGGCACGGTCATGATCGCATCATCCCGACGATTGCGCCGCACGCGCCCTATACCTGCACCGATACGATCTATCGTGAGGCGATGGCACTCTGCCGCCGCTATGCCGTGCCGCTTGTCACCCATCTTTCCGAGACCGAACGCGAAGTTGACGAGAGCCGCGCTGAACGCGAGGTGACGCCTATCCGCTATGCCAAACGGGTGGGCGCCTTCGACGGTAAGTGTATCGCTGCGCATTGCGTTCACGCCACCGAAGACGACATCCGCCTCCTGCGCGAACAGCATGTCGGTGTGGTTCCCTGCCCGTCATCGAACCTGAAGCTTGCCAGCGGCATCGCGCCGATCCGTCGCTTCATCGAAGCCAATCTGCGTCTCGGTCTCGGCACTGATGGCCCGGCATCAAACGATGACCAGGATATGTTCACCGAGGTGCATCTCGCGGCCCTGCTGCCCAAAGGGGTCAGCGGCGATCCAACGGCAGTGCCGGCGCGCGATGCGCTCGCACTCGCTACGAGTTCCGGCGCCCGCGCCATCCATCTCGACCATGTGATTGGCTCGCTGGAGCCGGGCAAACGCGCCGACATTGCGGTCGTCGTACTGGGGCGGCTGCACTCGGCGCCACGCTACCATTATGCCCCGGATGCCATCTACTCGCACCTGGTCTACGGCGCGCGCTCCGCCGATGTACGCGACGTCCTGGTTGATGGCCGCTTTCTGCTGCGCGACCACGCGCTCCTGACCATTAACGAGGACGATGTGCTGTACCGCGCGCAGGCGATTGCCAACCGGATCGACTCGTTTCTTGCCGAGCGTGAAGACAACTTGCTCGACAAGATACTGGCGATCGGCGGCGTCCAGCAGTCGGAGATTTTTGAGGTGCAGGCCAAGGCGCTGATCGACGCCCGTCAGGCTGAACAGGTCGTGCACTCGCTCACTGAGCCTGGCATTACCGTGACGAAGGCCAGTGAACGCACGCAGTACGATACGTACTTTGTCTGGGACGATGAAGGGCGCGGGCGAATCCGCATTCGCGAGGATCATCGCACCGATCCGGGTGCGCGCGCGGAGCCGAAGTATACGATTACGCTGATTTCGCCTGCGTTGCGTGGCGAGTATCAGATGGCCATTCTGTTCGGGCGCGCGCGCTACACCGCGCCTGCCGATCGCACGCTTCGTTTTTACCGGGAGTATTTTCAGCCGGATCGGGTGATCGATATCGAGAAGCGTCGCCGTCGCTGGCGCATTCTGTACCGTGACGCCGATTTTGCGGTGAACCTCGACACGCTGGCAGGGCATGGGCATCCTGGCCCGTACCTTGAGATCAAGAGTCGCACCTGGAGCCGCAAGGATGCCGAGCATAAGGTCGAACTGATCGGCGAGTTGCTGGCGCGCTTCGGCGTCCCTGAAAGCGCGCTGGTCAGGCAGGAGTATGTCGAACTCGAACGTTAAGGAACGACGCCATCGTATGCCTTACAACAGCCTCTATCTGATCGGCCTGACCGGTAACATTGCGTGCGGCAAGAGCACGGTGCTGGCGATGCTGCGCGAACGCGACGCCGCAGTCATTGACGCCGACGAGGTCACACGCGCTGTGCAACAACCCGGCGAGCCAGTGTACCAGACGATCGTCGAGGCGTTCGGCGAGGAGATACTGGTTACGCCCGGCGGCCCGATCGATCGCCGGCGCCTGGGAGCAATTGTCTTTTCCAACCCGCAGGCGCTGCGCCGTCTCGAACAGATTGTGCATCCTGCCGTCCACACACGTATTCTGGCATGGCTCGACGAGGTCGCTGCGTCTCATCGGGTCGCCGTCATTGACGCAGTAAAACTCCTCGAAGCAGGCTGGAAACAGGTGTGCGACGCGGTCTGGGTTGTGACCTGCCCACCGGAGCAGCAACTGCGCCGCCTGGTGGAAATGCGCGGGATGGACGAAGCCGAGGCGTGGACGCGCATCACCGCGCAGCCGCCGCAGGAGAGCCGCGTTGCTCAGGCCGACGTGGTGATTGATAATGGCGGCGCCCTCGATGCGACGCGCGCCCAGGTTGACGCTGCGTGGGCGCGCATTCCTGCCTGACGGCGGGCGGCGCCAGGGCGCATCGCGATGCGCCCCGCCCCGTCTCCCTATGGTTTCGTGACCACGATCCCGTCCGCATCGGCATACACCCGATGGCCCGGTACGAACAGAATACCCGCGAAATGCACCGGTTCGTCGCGCGATCCCGTGCCGCGCTTCGCGCTGCGTCTCGGGCACGGCGCCAGCGCCTTGATGCCGATAGGGATCGTTGCCAGTTCCGCAGTATCACGCACGCATCCGTTCACGATGATGCCAGCCCAGCCGTTCTGCTGCCCCAGCATCGCCAGCATGTCGCCCACCAGCGCGCAACGCAGCGATCCGCCGCCATCAATGACCAGGACGCGCCCATCGCCCGGCTCGCTTAATGCTCCACGCACCAGCACATTGTCCTCGAAAACGCGTACCGTGGCGATCGGACCGGCGAACGCCTGCACACCGCCAAAATCACGCAGCAGCGGCGCGGCGACCTGGACTTCGCCATCAGAAGCGTCGCAGATGTCGGTAGTTTTCATGGTCTGGCTTACTCCCTTCTGTTTCCGGCATACTCCCGGTCATTTCGAGGCGTGGAAGTGACGGCCACGACTCCTGGCGCCGGAACGTCCGGCGGATGAGCAACACTGGCCGCGCACACCTATCGCCGGCTGCCAATCGTCTCTTCCGCTGAGAGTAACGCGCGATACAACTGCTCATGGCGCGCAGCGATGGCCGGCCAGGAGAACAGCGCCGCAAGCGCCCTGCCCGCCTCGCCCAGACGCGACCGCAGCATCATATCATTCGCCAGCCGCACGATGGCGCCAGCCAGCGCGGTGGCATCACCGGGCGGCGTGATCAGCGCGTGCTCTTCATTGCGTAACGCTGCGGCACCGCGGGTCGTCACCGTCGGTATGCCGTGGGTGAGCACCGCCAGCAGACTACCACGCCGGAACGAAGCGCCGTCAGCAAATGGCAATGCGGCCATATCAGCCGCCAGCAGATGCGCCGAAACGTCAGCTTCATGACAGTGGCCAGTGACGATGACTCGCCGGGCCAGATCATCAGCAGCGATCCGTCGCCGGATCTCGGCGGCATAGGCGCGGTCGGAGGGTGCCGTGGCCTCGCCTCCGATAATCAGTAACCGGAAGGTATCCGGTAGATGGGCCAGCGCCTGTACCAGCGTATCGAGCCCTTTGCTGCGCGAGATCAGGCCAAAATAGGCGATCAATGTCTCGTCCGGCGCGATACCCAGGCGACGGCGCCAGGCGCCACGCTCATATCCTGGCGGCGGTGCAACGCCAATATTGGCGCCGATAGGAATAACCTCAGGCGCCCGGCGAGCTTCTGCCACACCCCACCGGCGCAGTTGCGCCGCATCTTCCTCATTTGTTGCCACCGTGGCATCAGCGTCGATCATCAACCGCCGTGTTACGCGGTCGCGCAGCGGGCCGGCCTTAGGAAACAGGTACGGCGGCAAGAGATCGTGTGCCGTCACCACGATGCGTGGCTGATGAGCGCGCATGCGCAGGCGGCGCGGCAGGAAATTGATCGCCGGGTGCATGCCGTATGCGCCGGTCTGATACTGGATATGCAACACATCCGGTCGCAGGTCGGCGAGCGCGCGGCGCACCGCGCCCCAGCATCGAAAGTTCCAGCGGTCGAGTGCCAGCCGGAAGACGCGAGGTGTACCCCCTTCGGTAGCAGTGCCTGGCGTACCGGTGAGCACGATGACCTCGTGGTCACGTTGCACCAGCGCCATGCCCAGGTGGCGCGTGTAATCGCCGACGCCGCCCGGGCATGGTGGGTATTCGGCGCTGAGCAGAGCGATCTTCATGGATGGTCTCGCGAAGCGCGTCCCTGATACCATGCGCTGCCTTGAAATCGGACTGTCATACACGCCTCTGTATGATGTGCAGCGCCGGGTGTTACGATGCATGCATCACGAACGCCGCAGGTGTGCGACAACGATTGAGCATCAAAGGAGCATCTCATGCAAACGAGGCATCGGTCAGACACAACGCACACGAGTATCGCTCTGATCGTAATCTTGCTGCTGGGCTGGTGCATCCTTACCACCGGTATAACGCATGCAGCTGAAGCTGAGCCATCGCCGGTACCGACAGTAGCGCCGACCAGTTCGCCTGAGCGCGCCACACCTGATGCTCCTATCGGGCAGGCCCCGCTGGCGCTTGTCAAGCAGGCCTCGACCGGCTCAATCACCCCGGGCCAGATATTCAACTATACCCTGCAGGTAATCACGCAGCGTGACCAGGCCAGCATTGAAGTACGCGACCTTATTGATGAGCGTATCGAGATTGTCGGTGTTGAGAGCCCATCGGGATCGTGCCACAGCGCCGGGGCGGTCATCTGCACCGTCCAGGCGAGGGCAGGCGATCCGGCGACGATCACCATTATCGCGCGATCACGCGCCGGCGTCGCGCCTGGTGACAGCCTGATCAGCCAGGCATCGGCGCAGGACGACAGCAACTTCACTGCGGCATCGGAACGGGTAGCAGTGCTGGTTGCGGCGCCTGCGCCGCCGGCTGCAACGCATGGCGCCGAAGCTCGTCCACACGCCGGGTCGAGTGCGCCGGCCGAAAAACACACCAGGCGGGCGAAGCAAGCCGTTCGAGCCGGTGGAGAGGTACCGGTGCCAGCACCTGCCAGGGTGGCACCGGCGTTATCGCGCGCCGAACGCGCACTGAGCGGCGCGCTGGACAGCACAGCGTCGTTGCCGATGCCGGTCACAGGGAGTACCGAGGGTGCATCCTGGTTGGATGGCATCACGACCATTATTGAGAAGTGATACTTGTGAGCCGGCAACGGTCGCTCACGCGCGCCGGCCCAGCAGACTCGTCGTGATGGTGCGCAACGCGGCCAGGGCGGTACCATCACCACTGACGCGATCGAGCGCCGCTAGCGCTTCGCCGTGAAAGGCTGCTGCAGCGCCTTCGGTATACACGCGCGCGCCGGTGGCGTCGAGGATGGCCAGGATGGCACGCACGTCCGAATCGTCGAGGGATGGGCGGGCATAGAGCGCCGCCAGGCGCTCTCGATCCGGGGCGGTCGTCAGTGCATAGATGACGGGCAAGCTCAGTTTGTGACGGTACAGGTCGGCGGCGAACGGCTTCCCGGTCTGTGCCGGGTCGCCCCAGATCCCAAGCACATCATCTTCGATCTGGAAAGCCAGGCCAAGCGCGCGCCCGAAGTCATAGAACGCGCGGGCCGTTTCCTCGTCTGCACCACCGACGAGCGCGCCCAGTTCGGCTGCCGCCGCAAGCAGCACAGCCGTCTTACGCTCGATCATCGCCAGGTATGCTGCCTCGTCAATCTGCAAATCGCCCTCATAACTCAGGTCAAGGAACTGCCCCTCGCAGATCTTCAGGATGGTCTCATCGAACCGTCGCAGCACATCAAGGACCGTCGTGGCCGGCGTACCGGTCTGCGCCAGCCGGTGCAGCGCCAGGTGCGCCACGACGAACATCCCGTCGCCGGTATTGATCCCTTGCGCCAGCCCCCACAGTTTCCAGACCGTCGGTCGCCCGCGCCGGGTCTCACCCTGATCTTCAATATCGTCGTGGATGAGCGAGAAATCATGGATGAACTGGATTGCTGCCGCGAGCGGCAGCGCAACGCGCGGATCGCCGCCTGCGGCACGGCAGCAGAGCAGGCAGAGGCGCGGGCGCAGCAATTTGCCCGGATCAAACATTGCCGGTCGCAATTCCTCATCGCGCCAGCCAAGGTGATACTCCTGCATGGCATAAAAGCGCGCAACACGTTCCTCCGCCTGCGGGAAGGATGCGCGCATTGCCACTTCAATCGCCGCCCGCTCATCTGCAAGGTTCATAGATGTCATCCTGCCGTAATCTTATGTAACCGGCCAGTAATCCGCATGGCTTGAGGTTTGCGTGCGACGTTAGTACACTACACGTGAGTAGAGCGCAGCGTCATATCGACACCCGTCGGCGCTCGCCAGCATACGGCAATCAATCCCAGCGCAACACACGCCACTGAAAGGAGTCGCGCCGATGCCGCTCAACATGCGCTTCCGCTTTAGCCCGACCAAAGATGGACTGGTCAAGGTACTGGGTCCACTTGAAACCGACATCATGCAGATTATCTGGCAAGACGAACGCAGCACCGTCAAGAAGATCCATCGTAAGCTGTCGCAGCAGCGCGATATCGCCTACACTACCGTAATGACGACGATGAGCCGGCTTGCCGAGAAAGGCGTATTGCACCGTCATCGCGAAGGGCTGGCCTATGTGTATACACCGGCGATCAGCGAGGACGACTTCGTGACCATGGTGGTGCAGCAGGTACTTGACGGTTTGCTGGATGACTATAGCACCACAGCGGTTGACTACATGATTGATTACCTGGCGCGCCGCAACCCCAGCGAGTTGCGCCGCATCCAGAAGAACATTCAGTCGCGCGTCGCCGCTTGAACTGATGCTGACGCCGACCGGTAGGATCAAGGGCCAGGAACCGCAGACAACACCCGGGGTTGTGGTTCCTGGCCCTTAGTTGTATCACCCCACAGATCGTACTCCAGCGCCTGTGTGATTGCCACATCAATGAAGGTGCCGGCCTCCGCCTCTCCCCAGACGAACACCTGCCCATCAACTTCGGGCGCGTCACGAAACGAACGCCCGACCGCCAGTGGCCGGCCGTCATCGGCCTGCCCCTGACCTTCTACCAGGACCCGTATGCGACGGCCAACCCAGCGACGGTTGCGCTCGAGCGAGATTTGCTGTTGCAGTTGCATCACGGTATGCCAGCGGCGCTCAATAATCCGCGGCGCCACCTGGTGTGGCAGGGCAGTGGCCGGTGTTCCCGGTTCCTGCGAATAACGGAACACTCCGACGCGGTCGAGTTGCATCTCTTCCAGAAATGCCGTCAGTGCGCGAAATTCGGCATTCGTCTCGCCGGGGAAGCCGACGATGAATGTGGAACGCAGAGCGATATCGGGCATTGCGGCGCGCAACTCGCGGATGATACCTTTCGTGCGGTCGGTATCGGGCGGGCGGCGCATACGGCGCAGCGTATCCGGGTGGGCATGTTGCAGCGGCATGTCAAGGTAACGGCAGATCTGCGGTCGCTGCGCCATTGTCGCGATCAGGCGCTCACTGATGCCATGCGGGTAGGCATACATCAGGCGGATCCAGGTATCGGCGGGCAACACGTCGCACAATTCGTTGAGCAATGTCGCCAGGCCGTCCTGCAGGCGCAGATCGCGGCCATAATCGGTCAGGTGCTGCGCCACCAGCACGATTTCCCTGACCCCTGCAGCAGCAAGTTCCTGCGCCTCGCCAAGGATGGCGCCCACTGACTTGGATCGCATATCACCCTTGAATGACGGAATGGTGCAGAAGGCGCAGCGCAGGTTGCATCCATCAGAAATCTTCACATAGGCCGATGGACCCGTTGCGCGCCGGCGGATTGGCGCCGTGCGCCAGTCGGCATACGCGCCGGGCACGCCGAGATCAGGCGATGAGGGATGGGAGGCAGGTGATGGCCACGCGGTGGCACTCGTGAGCGGAATGATATCCGGCTGGATGACCGGACGTGGAGCGTGACCGTCCTCCACCCGTCGTGTTCCATTGTGTGCTGCTTCGACGACCTCGCCGATACGCATCCATTCACGCGTGCCGAGAATGGCATCAACGCCAGGCAACGCGGCAACCAGCGCACCGTGGCTTTCAGCCATGCACCCGGCGGCGACCAGGCGCTGGCCAGGCGTTTTGCGCGCAGCAACATCGCGCAGAACACGAAGCGTTTCGTCACGGGCTGCGGCGATGAACGAACAGGTATTAACGACCACCACATCGGCATCGGCGGCGCTGGCGGCCAGAACATGACCTTGAGCGGCGAGGATGCCGCTCATACCTTCGCTATCGACCTGATTTTTCGGGCAGCCGAGCGTAATAATATGAAACTTCATCACTTAACGGTAGTTGGTGAATTGCAGCGGAATCGGAAACTCGTCCTGATGTTCCTTCACCAGGCGGATGACCGCCTGCAATTCATCGCGGCTCTTGCTGCCCACGCGCAAGACATCACCCTGGATGCGCGGTTGCACTTTCGGAAACTGGTCGCGAATAAGTTTCGCCAGTTTTTTTGCCGTTTCTTCAGGAATGCCCTGTTGCAGCGTAGCGACCTGGCGCACCCGGCCACCACTGATCTCCTGCACCGCGCCAAACTTGAATATCTTGATCGAGAGATTGCGGCGCAACGCCTTTGTCTGCACCAGGTCGCGCACCGTGGCCAGATACATTTCCGAGTCGGTGGTAATCGTCAGTTCTTTCTCGCTCAGGGCAATCTCGGTTCTGGTATCCTTGAGATCGAAACGCGTCGCCACTTCGCGGCGCGCCTGGTCAACAGCGTTCACCAGTTCCTGGCGATCGAATTCGGACACAATATCAAATGTACTCTCAGCAGGCATGTCACTTCCCGGGTTGATTCGTGAAGCGCCCGGGCGACAACCGGCCCGAGGCGAGGTGCGAAACGACAGGGGGCGCCAGAATGGCACAACGCGCGACTATTCCTAGGGCGGCCAGTCGAATGTGACAACCTCACCGGGTGTTGCGCCGAGGCGGCGTTCCTGGTCATTGATGATCACCGTGACAACCGCCGCGTTGCCGGCGCGCACCGAAACACTGCGGCGGGCAGTATAGCGTACGGAGCGCCCCGGTGCCAGTACACGGCGAAACACCGACTCGCCATCGGTCTTGATCTCGAGCCAGGACCCGGGATTATCGCCCGGATCGATGCGTACTTCCAGCACAATCGGCGCCTCCGGCTCGCGCGTCTTTGTCGGCGCGGGGGTCATCACCACACCGGCGATCGGTACGCGAGTCACGGTCGGTGAGACGAGTGGCGGCCTGGTTGCATCGGGCGGCACGGTCGGCAACGGGCTGGGTGCCGGCGGCGGCGTGATCGTGGGCGCCGCAGCGAGTTGCGCGCTTTCGCCAATCCGGTTGGTGGCGCTCAATACCAGGTAGGTGACACCCACCAGCGCCAGGACGACGAAGAACACGCCGATAAGGCTTGGCGCGACACATCCGCGCACGCGAGGGTTCGACGTCGCCGGAACGATCCGGATCGGGTCGGTCCGGCCGCGTTCGTAACGGTAACATTCGATGAGTTCGTCAGCGGAGAGGCCGAGAAATGCCGCGTAGTTGCGAATAAAGCCACGTATATAGACATCACCGGGGAGGTTCTGGTAGTCTCCGTCTTCGAGTGCAACAATGTAACGCTGCAAGATGCGAGTTTCGGCAGCGGCCTGCGACAGGCTGATCCCCTGGCTTTCGCGAGCTGCGCGCAGCTGCTCGCCCAGCTGGTTCATGACAGGTATTCTCCTCACAATGTGACGCGCATGTACTCAGGTCGTCAGATGTACCGCGCGCAACACGCGAACCACCGCGTTGCCTGGCGGCTTTCCTCCTGGGCAACGCCGGACGCATAGACCGGATCAATTGCAGATGCATCTCCGGAACGCATTATAAAGGAAAGCGCGCAGCACGGCAACCGCGCGCTTTTGTGAATGATAGCCTTACTTTGGCGTCGTGATAACGACGTTATCATACACCGCGCCTGCCTCGGTACTGAAGTTCTCGAGGTAGAGCGCCGGCTGGCCATTCGTCACCCGTCTATCGGTGAATGTCTGCAACTCGACGCCGTTCACGCTGAAGGTAATACGATTACCCTCCGCTCTCAACGCCACGCGGTTGACCTGCCCGGGCTTGATGGCGCTGGCGCTGGTCTTTTCCTGCAGTGTCGTCCAGCGATCATTAACCGAGACAAAACAGCCATAGCTATTATTGCCGTCGATCCAGCAGGTGTAGTAGTCGCGCGTGTCGCTTGGCGTGCCGACCCGGTACCGCACGGCGACACCGGCACGCGAGTCGCCGACGATCAGCACATCGGCGCTCACCTCCAGGTCGGTGGTAGAGTCGAAATCAGGCGCGGTGAGGTAGTAGATGTCGGTATCGCGCAGTGTGATATCGTAGGTGCCATTGACGATTGCCGCGCGGATGCTGGCGGTGTCTTCGACGGTCCAGTTGCCGTCATCGCGGCTGAAATCGTAGACGGTGCGATTCACCGTGCTGTCGGCCGAAAGCGGAACGGATGGGTCAACCTCGTAGGAGTTCAGAATGTCGTTCAGCGAGTCTTTCAGGTCATCAAACTGCTCGTTGGGAATGCCGAAGGTCAGCAGTGATACTTTGTCGCCATTCTGGTAGATGAAGCTATTGGCAAGCAGTCTGGCCTGTACGCCGCCGCTGGCCTGGGCAGTGTAGCTCCAGATAATCTGCACCCCACCGCTCCGCAGTTGCTCGGGCGGGTCCATTGAAAAATCTTGCTCACCACTGAATGATTCAACGAAACTGGTGAGCCGCTCCTGCAACTCGTTCTGCGTCAACTGCTCGGCTGATTCGGACACGCTGACGATAATGAGGGCATTCTCGGCCTCGTCGGTCCAGAGATAGAGTGCAGCGGCGTCGGTGCTGCTATCGTCAACGTTCCAGCCAGTCGGAACATCAATGCTGAACAGGCCGTTCGGGTGCTGGAACGTAACGAGCCGGTCAATGACGACTGGCTGAAGTTGCCCGCTGCTGCTCCCTGTGGCAATGGTCGGCGCAGGCGTCGCCGTTGGCACGGCCGTCGGGCGGGGCGTCGAAGTCGGGCGGGGCGTCGAGGTCGGGCGGGGCGTCGAGGTCGGGCGGGACTCTGGTGTCGCTGTGGGTTGCTGTGCTGTACCGCCGCCGCATCCTGCCAGGGCGAAGGCAACGAGCAACGCGAGCATGAGCGGGTGTGTGTTGCGCATCGAGAGGCCTTTCTGGATAGAGCGTATCGCCAGCAATATCCCGAAAACGAGTATGCCGGAAGAATTGTAACACGAGGCCGCAAACGCCGGAACAGCCAGTTCCGTTCCTAGCGCAACACGCTGATTTCCGAGTAGCGGAAGCAATCAACCAGATGATCATTCACCATGCCGGTTGCCTGCATGTGGGCATACATGATGGTTGGCCCGACGAAGCGAAAGCCGCGACGCACCAGATCCTTGCTCAGTGCGCGTGACTCAGGTGTTTCAGCAGGGATATCGCTCATGACGCGCCAGGCGTTCTGGCGCGGGCATCCATCAACGAAGCGCCAGATATAGGTGTCGAAACTGCCAGACGCCTCCTGAACGCGGAGGAATGCGCGCGCATTGTTCACCGCCGCCTCAATCTTCAGCCGGTTGCGCACGATGCCGGGGTTCTGCAGCAGTGCAGCAATGTTTGCTTCATTGTATGCCGCAACCGCCGCCGCGTCGAAACCCGCGAAGGCGGCACGGTAGGCCTCGCGTTTGCGCAGGATCGTCGCCCAGCTCAGGCCGGCCTGTGCCCCTTCCAGGATGAGGAACTCAAACAGCGTACGGTCATCATGGACCGGAACACCCCACTCGCGGTCATGATACGCAATATAACGTGGATCGCTGCCGGCCCAGGGGCAGCGTAACAATACAGGATTCATACTCTGATCGTGCTTCGTAGTCTCATCAATCTATCAGGCATTCGCAACCGGATTGTGATGAACCTGTCATCGTGCTGTCATATAAGCCGCTAGGTAGTATAGCGCGGATTCACTAGGCTTGAAGCAGGCCAACCCGCGCAAGAGTAAGCCACGGCCGGCTCCCGTGTGCTCAATGAAGGAATGGAGTGTCCGCCATGAAATCGCGGCCTTTCATCCAACGCACCGTCGTATTGCTTGTCACTGTCATCGGCCTGATCACGGTCCTCTTCGTCAGCCGGACCAGCGCCGCCGCAGTGTACATCGTACGCGGCCCGACGACGGCCGTCTGTTCGACGACCGGCCAGCTCGTTACGGCAACATTCCAGAACAACATATTCGGTTCGGAGTTGCACGGGTTCCTGGATCAGGAAGGAGTCACGGTCAGCATTCAGTTCCCCGACGGTCGGATCTTCAGCCTGGACGATACGTTGCTGCTTGATGGCGTGGTTGATCTTCCGCCGCATTTCGCCTTGCCACCATACCGCGCCGATGTCGCTGGCGATATCTATTTTGAGTTCCCGGTCACCAACAAGTGGCCCTATGGCTGTTACAAATTGACGGCGGTCGGGCGGGGCAGCCGGCAGACGGCGATCGGCTACATGGTCGTGACGCCGCGCACCGGCGCTGCGCCATCGGCCAGCCCGGCGCGGTTGGCGGTATGGGACAATGGCACCTTCAATGCCTTTGCCTTCCACGATGCGCTGGTGAACATCCACGGCACGAACTTCTTCCCCAACGAGGTGATTTCGGTCTGGATCACGCAACCTGACGGCACGGTGATCGACTACCCGCAGCAAGTCGCCAGCGATATCGGTAATTTCCAGTCGTCGTTTGTGTTCACCAACGCGCACCAGACCGGACGATACACCTTCACGGCGCTGGGCACGTTCAGTGGTTTCCAGGTGTTTGCACCCTTTGAGTTGCGCGCGCGCTCGTCCACGCCAAGTGGCTGGGCACAACTCCGCGTCGCCTATCCGGCGCAGGCGTCAACGCGCCAGAATGGCGGCGTGGCGGTAACCGGGGCGCTTTTCACGCCGGATGAATACGTTGCGCTCTGGATCACGTTGCCGAACAATGCAGTCCGTAGCCTGCCGACGCAGCTTGCTGACGGTAATGGCGACTTCTTCGCGGTGATCGACCTTGACGAGCGGTTGCCGGTGGGGCGCTACAGCATTACGGCGAAAGGGATCGCCAGCGGGCGGCTGCAAATCGCAAGCTTCGATGTGACGCCGGGGAGCTTCCAGGCGGCCAGCTTCGCCAACCCGGCCGATCCGGTGCCGGCGGTCATTGAGTCGAATGTCGGCAACCAGCCAGGATTCGTTGCGCTCACCACGGGAACCGTTGCCCGGTTGACGGTGACCCTGCTTGAGCGGAGCGGCGCCACCGACGTGGTACGCGTGACCGGCTCAGGGTACGAAGGTAATGAGCCGGTGGGTGTCTGGATGACGTTCCCTGACGATGCCGTGCTTGGCCTGGCCAGCCTGACCGCCGGCAGCGATGGCGCCTTCAGCGTGGACGTGGACCTGGGCCTGACGCTCGGCAGCGGGCATTACCGGGTGACGGCCGAGGGTGTGAATAGCGGGCGCCTAGTCATCGCCACCTTTGATGTCGCGGGTGGGAGTGGAACCGCCGTGAACGGTACGGCTGACGGGATCTACCTGGTTCCGCCGATCCAGACCCTCGGCGGCCCGACGAACCTGGGTGGCGCGGTCAGCAATCCTGGCCCTGAACAGACGCCGCCCGATCAGCAGCGCTGCAACGCACCGGAAGCACTCTGGACACCGGATTGCTGATAGGAGGACGGTTGTCGCCGCGATGGTGGCCGGCGGCGGAACCGTGTGAGCCATCTTGCCATTCGTCACTGAGGGGAGGCGCAGGATACCCGCCGGGGTGCCTGCGCCTTTGCTGTTGCATGAGCCGTTCCGGATCCTGTGGTATACTGTAAACAGTACTGACCAGTCAGTCGATTGGTGGAAGGCACAGTGATGATCTCTTCGGAACATCCGGCACCGACGCGGCGTGAGCCGTCATCAACGCGCGAGCGCATTCTGGAAGCTGCGCTGGATATTTTCGCGTCGAAGGGATACCACGATGCGCGGCTCGACGATATTGTCGAAACAGCGCGGATTTCGAAGGGTTCCATCTATTTCTATTTTCCGAACAAAGAACGGCTGTTCCTGGCGCTGGTCGATCAGTTTGCTGACCTGCTCGAGCGGCGCGCGAGCGAGTCGATCGCCAGGCAACCGCGGGTCGGGATCGCGCGCGTGCGGGCTGCGGTTGTTGCGGTGCTCGAGACGTTTGGTAAGTATCGTCGCCCGGCAAAGATCCTGCTGGTTCAAGCCGCAGGGTTAGGCGCGGCCTTTGAGAAAAAACGGCTCGAGGTGACCGACAGATTTGCCGTGCTGATCAAGCTCCACCTTGACGAAGCGATCGCCGTCGGCGACATCCGGCCAGTTGATACAACGGTTGTGGCGCACGCCTGGATGGGCGCGATCTACAACCTGGTTATTCGCTGGGTGATTACGGGAGATCCGCCTGCCGATCGTATTCCGCCAACCCTGGTGCCGCTGCTGTTGCGTAGTGTTGGTTATCCGGTCGAAGATGAGGGTGACCGGTGACAGGGTGAGAACAGGAGAAGGCCAAACGGGAGAGCGGGAGAACGAGGGAAGAGACGAAGGCGAGCATGCACAGGAGAAGAACGCACCCTCACATGATTTGTCAAGAGATGCGGGTGTTTTATTCAGTGTGCCATATCCTATGCAAGACACCTTCCAGCGCAAATACGGCCAGTTGATCAGTCTGAGCCTGCCATGCCCCGGCGTATCGCCGGCGGATCTGTTGCGGCATGCGCATGGTCAGTCACGTTGTTTCTGGGAGAGCGCGCGTGACGGGGTCGCGTTCGCCGGGATGGGTATTGCCGTCGAGTTGATGGCCTGGGGTGCGAATCGATTCGCAGCTATTGAGGATCAGGCGCGCGATCTGTTCAGCAATGCGATCATGCTCGACGAGCGCGAGCCGCTGGCCGCGCCGCGCCTCTTCGGCGGGTTCGCTTTTCATGATGATTTCGTGCCCGACCTGGCATGGGCCGATTTCCCGCCGGCGCATTTTGTGTTGCCGCACTATCAACTGGTGCGTGTGCGCGATATGTTCTGGTTGACACTGAACGTCCACGCTCCGCCCGGCGAGAATCCGCATGCGCTGGAAGCCGATCTGCGCGAGGCGCTCCAGGCGCAGATCGACCGTCTCCAGGCGCCGCCGGCATCGCCGCCGCGCCGGTCGCAGGCACGTGTGCACTACCCGATGCCGTTCGCCGATTGGGAGGCTGCCGTCCGGCAAATCACCAGCCGGATCAGGGCCGGCGATCTCAAGAAGGTGGTGCTGGCGCGGCTTGCGGAGGCAACCTTCGCCCCGGCCATTGATGTCGACCAGGCGCTTGTGCGCCTGGAACGAGCGTATCCCGATACGTACCGCTTCCTGTTTGAGCCGCGCCCGGGCCATGCATTCTTCGGTGCGACCCCTGAATTGCTGGCACAGGTTGATGGCGACCAGGTTGCAACCATGGCGCTGGCGGGCAGCATCCGGCGCGGCGCGACCCCTGAGGAAGATGAGCGCATGGCGGCGGCGTTGCTCGACAGCGCCAAGGATCGCAATGAGCACCAGATTGTGGTTGACCAGATGCGCGCCCGGCTGACACCATTGACCAGCCGGCTCGATGTCGGCGCAACCGGCGTGATTGCGCTGAGTAACATTCAGCATCTGCACACGCCGATCAGCGGCGTGCTCCGCGAACCTCGCGGTATTCTGCCGGTGATCGCGACGCTGCATCCCACCCCGGCATTAGGCGGCGAACCGCGCGATGTCGCAATGCGCCTGATTAGCATCCTGGAACCAGCGCCGCGTGGCTGGTACGCCGCGCCGGTCGGGTGGATCGATCAACGGCTCGACGGCCAGTTTGGCGTGGCGATACGTTCGGCGGTGGCGCAGGATACGCGTGCCTGGTTATATGCCGGTGCGGGAATCGTTGCTGAGAGTGACCCGCAAAAGGAGTGGGATGAAACGCGCCTGAAGTTCAGGCCGATGCTGCATGCGTTGAACGTTGAACGTTGAACGTTGTGTTTAGCTAACCTGTAACCTTGGGACATGTCTATGCCCAACCGCAACACATTGTACACCACTATCCTGGTCGACGAACTGGCACGCGCCGGGCTGCGCCATGTCTGCCTGGCGCCGGGATCGCGCAATACGCCGCTGGTGCTGGCGTTCGCCCGCCATCCGGCGATTCAGGTATCGTCGCATCTGGACGAGCGCAGCGCGGCATTTTTCGCGCTTGGCGTGGCGCTGGCGACCGATACGCCGGCGGCGGTGGTATGCACCTCGGGTTCAGCGGCGGCCAATTTCTTCCCGGCGATTGTGGAAGCGCATCAATCGGGCGTGCCGTTGCTGGCGCTGACCGCTGACCGGCCGCATGAATTGCGCGACAGCGGCGCGAATCAGACGATTGACCAGGTGAAGATGTTTGGTGGGTTCGTGCGCTGGAGCGTAGACGCGGCCCTGCCTGAAGCCACACCGCCTGCCGTGGTGTTGCGCAATCTGCGCACGCTGGCGGCGCGCGCCATGGCGATCGCCAGCGGCGCGCCACGTGGTGTGGTGCATATCAACCTGCCATTCCGCTCGCCGCTCGAACCCACCCCGGTAACCGGCGATCTGACCGCTGCACCGGCAGATGCTCGCGAGCGCGCCGATACCCTGCCGTTCACCGCGATGTCGCGAGCCGCGGCAGTCGCTCCGTCGCAACCGGTGGTCGCTGAGCTTGCAGCACTGCTCCGACGCCATGAGCGCGGCGTGATCGTCTGCGGCCCACGCTGCCCGGACGGCGCATTCGGCGATCTGATTTCCGAACTGGGGCGCCGCACCGGCTACCCGGTTCTAGCTGACGGCATCTCCGGCGTGCGTTTCGGTTACCCCGATGTGCTCGGCGCCTATGAAACATTTCTGTTCGGCGCGCACACGATGCCAGCGCCGGAACTTGTCGTGCGTTTCGGCGCGGTGCCGACCTCCAGATGGCTCAACCAGTATCTCGATGCCGCCGCCCCGCCGGTGGTGATACACGTGCGTGCCAGCGGCGTCTGGGCCGACGATAGCCACCGGGTGAGCCATTTCGTGGCCGCCGACGAATGTGAAACAATCCGCGCGCTGCTGGATCATCTGCCACCGCGTGACACCGGGTGGGCGCAACCATTCCGTGACGCCGAGGCGCGCGCCTGGAGCGCGCTGGACGATGCCCTGGCCACCGGCACCTATTTCGACGCCGCAGCCGTCTATGATGTCGTCGATCTGCTGCCGCCCGGATCGTCGCTGTTTACCGGCAATAGCCTGCCGATACGGCATCTCGACCAGTTTGGCCGGCCTGGAGCGAAACGCATCCATGCCCACGCCAGTCGCGGTGCGTCGGGTATTGACGGGAATATCTCGACGGCGCTCGGCATCGGGGCAGGCCGGCCTGATGCGCCGCTGGCGGCGATCGTCGGCGATATTACGTTCTACCATGATATGAACGGCCTGCTGGCGGTACGGCGCTGTGGCGTACCGGTGACGATCGTATTACTGAATAACGACGGTGGTGGCATTTTCCATCGTCTGCCGATCAATCAATTCGAACCGGAGTTCACCCGGTATTTCCTGACGCCACACGGGCTGGATTTCGCGCATGCGGCCAGGCTGTATGGTCTGGAGTATGTTCGGGTGACCGAACGTGACGCCTTCCGGCGCGCGTTTCGTGCGAGTATCACCGCGCGCACCGCCACCATCATCGAGCTCCGCACCGACGCACGCCTCGATCTCGAACGGCGCGGTGCGGTCATGAAATCTGCGCGGAGGTAGGTCAGGATCATCACAGTTACTATTGAACGGTGCGGCACGACACAGGCAATCCGTTATTCCAGCCGAAGCGAGGAATCCGCAGCGCGATGCGGTGAGTCAGCGAATCGCTGCCCCGCACTGCAGACCGCTCACTTCGTTCGGTGTAACAAAGGATAGGGATCGCAGCAAACCGCCGCGCAATCCGGATTCCTGTGACATGGTTCGCATATTCGCCTGCTGTCATTGCGAGCCGTTCGGCAGGCTCCTCAGAAACATATTGAGGCGAGGGCATCCTGCCCTCGCGTAGCGTACGCGAGCGAGACGCCCGCGCTCCGCAGCAACCAATCGTTTCTGCCGGCGCCATTGGCCCGCCAGCCATCAGGCACTCAGGGCGAACCTCTCGGCATTGCGCGCCTCAGGATGAAAGCGCTATAAGAAACTCCGAAAAGCATTGTTCGATCCACACTTGCGGATAACAATATTCAAACATAGGAGCACAACCAATGGCACAGTTCGCGCCCAACCTCTCGACCCTGGTCGCGTGGACCGAAGTCAGGCAGTACGAAGATATCACCTATCATATCGGCGGCGGCATCGCGCGGATCGCCTTCAACCGGCCGGAAATCCGCAATGCCTTCCGCCCCAGGACTATTGATGAGATGACCGAAGCCTTCCTGCATGCCTGGCATGACAGCTCCGTCGGCGTGGTCATCCTGACCGGCAATGGGCCGAGCCCGAAGGACGGCAAGTATGCCTTCTGTTCTGGCGGCGACCAGACGGTGCGCGGCCAGGCAGGGTATGTCGACGACCAGGGGGTCGCACGCCTGAATGTGCTACAGCTCCAGCGCTATATTCGCACCATGCCAAAGCCGGTGATTGCGGCGGTCGCGGGGTATGCCATCGGCGGCGGGCATGTGCTGCACGTGATCTGCGACCTGACGATCGCGGCGGATAATGCCGTCTTCGGGCAGACCGGGCCGATCGTTGGCAGTTTTGACGCCGGATTCGGCTCCAGTTATCTGGCAGCGATTGTCGGTCAGAAGAAAGCGCGCGAAATCTGGTTCCTCTGCCGCCAGTACAACGCGCAACAGGCGCTGGAGATGGGCCTGGTCAATACCATCGTTCCTGTCGAAGAACTAGAGGACGAAGCGGTGCGCTGGTCACAGGAAATCCTGGCCAAGAGCCCGATGGCGATCCGCTTCCTCAAAGCCGGGCTCAATGCCGAACTCGATGGTCAGACCGGCATTCAGGTGCTGGCGGGTGATGCGACGATGCTGTTCTATATGACCGAGGAGGGCAGCGAAGGCAAGAATGCTTACCTGGAGAAGCGCAAGCCCGACTTCTCGAAGTTTCCACGCCGCCCGTGATGCACGACTGGCTTGCAGCGCAAACGATGGCGCGCCCCGACGGTGTGGCGCTCGTCATTGACGACACTACCTTCACCTTTCGCGCGCTGAATGAACGGGTCGCGGGCTTTGCGGCGCGCCTGGCGGCGGCCGGCGCGCAACGCGGCGGCGTGCTCGGCATTCTGCTGCCGAATCGACTCGAAGCCGCGCTGGCAGTGTATGCCGCCGCGCGTCTGGGAGTCACACTGGCGCTGCTGAACACCCGCCTGACTCCGGCGGAACTGGACGGGCAGATCGCGCGCGCGGCCTGTTCGCTGCTGGTCTGCGACTCTGAAACGCTGAGCGTGGCGCTTGAACTGAATGGCGCGCCGCCCATGGTCTGCGTTGACCCGGTCGATCGCCCGCCGGTGATACGCCTCGACCAGTTGCCGGCCGACACGGTGGAGAACTATCGCGCCGGAACGATCACCCTCGATGACCCGTTCGCGATCATGTTCACGTCGGGAACCTCGGGGACTCCGCGCGGTGCGCTGTTGACCTATGGCGCAATCTTCGCCGGCGCGATGGGTTCGGCCTATCGCATCGGCGTATTGCCGCACGACCGCTGGTTGTGCGTCCTGCCGCTCTACCATGTCGGTGGAGTCAGCATTCTGCTGCGCTCATGCCTGTATGGCACAGCGGTCGATCTCTGGCGGCGTTTCGAGCCGGACGCGATCCTGCAGCGCTTATACGCCGCGCCGGTAACGCTGATTTCGCTGGTGCCGACCATGCTCTATCGCTTACTGGAACGCCATGATCCGGCTACGCCGCCGTGTGCGCTCCGGCTGGCATTGCTTGGCGGCGCGGCGACCCCGCCCGACCTGGCAGAGCGCGCGGCGCACCTGGGATGGCCGGTAGCGACAACCTATGGCCTGACCGAGGCTGCCTCGCAGGTCGCAACCGCGCTGCCGGAGGATGTGCGGCGCAAACCTGGCAGTGTTGGCAAGCCTCTGATCTTCAGCCAGGTGCGGGTCGTTGACGAAAGCGGGCGCGACCAGGCGCCGGGGATGTATGGCGAAATAATCGTCGGCGGGCCGACGCTGATGCAAGGATACCTGGGTGACATGCCGCTGGAACGCGCGCCAGACGGCGATGCCTGGTTTGCGACCGGCGATATCGGCTATCTCGACGCCGACGGCGATCTCTGGGTGGTTCAGCGGCGCAGCGATCTGATCATCAGCGGCGGCGAGAATATCTATCCATCGGAAATTGAACAGGTGGTACGCGCGCATCCCGCCGTTGCTGATGCGGCAGTGATCGGCGTACCGTCGCCGGAATGGGGCCAGCAGGTCGGTGCGGTGCTGGTGCTCCGCGATGCGACGGTACACATTGACGATATTCTGGCATTCTGCCGGACGCGCCTGGCGGGGTACAAATTGCCGCGTATCGTGCGTGTCGTAGATGAATTGCCACGAACCGCGTCGGGGAAGTTACAGCGCGCGGGATTGCGGGAGTTGTTGGGAGAGGGGGAGACAGGGAGACAGGGGGAGAGAGGGGGAGGGGGAGACAGGGAGAGGGGGAGATATGGCGACAAAAATAACAACGCACCGCGAACTGGAAGTCTACAAGAAGGCATTTGAGGCCGCGGTACAGATTATTGAGCTCCCAGAGCGATTTCCGGCAATTGAGAAATACTCGCTTGGAGTATTGGCTTGATTCCGGAGCCGCGCCGCAACACGACGGGATAACGTAATGACGCGCACACTGCCTATTGTCTCCGTATCTCCGTATCTCCGTATCTCCGTGTCTCCGTGTCTCCGTATCTCGCCGCCTCGCGGTCGCGCGCTCTCCGGAGTTATCTTTCATTATGTCAATATTACTAGCCTACCATAGCGAAGACACCGGCGCAGGATCGCCTCTGCTGCTTTTGCACGGCTTCACCGGCAGCAGCGATAACTGGGCCGAACTGACGCCGCGCCTGAGCCATCGTTTTCGTGTCATACGGGTGGATCTACCGGGGCATGGCAGGACCGCCGCGCCGGCAGATCATGCGCGCGGAACAGTACCGGCGGTCGCGGCCGATCTCGCGGCGCTACTGGCAGAACGCAACGCGACGCCGGCGCATGTGCTGGGCTATTCGATGGGCGCGCGGCTTGCGCTCGGTCTGGCGTTGCTGCACCCTCACGTCGTTGGTTCGCTCATCCTGGAGAGCGGCTCGCCGGGGTTGGCGAATGAAGCCGAGCGCGCCGCGCGCCACGCCGCCGACGAAGCGCTGGCGGAGCGAATCGAGCGCAACGGTATCATCGCGTTCGTTGATGAATGGGAGTGCCTGCCGCTCTGGGAAAGCCAGCGGAACCTGCCGGACGCCACCCGCCGGCGCTTACGCGAACGCCGCCTGCGCTGCGATCCGGCGGGCCTGGCGGCGAGTCTACGGCAGATGGGAACCGGCGCGCAACCCTCCTTCTGGGAAGATCTAGGGCGCTTGCAGGTTCCAACGTTGCTGATCACCGGCGCGCTCGACGCCAGATTCGGTGCAATTGCCGCAGCGATGCGGGCGCAGAACCCGGCGCTTCAGCATCAGATCGTCGCTGGAGCGGGGCATGCGCCGCACCTGGAGCAACCCGCAGCATGGCTGGAACTTGTGGAACGCTGGCTGAAAGTTGAGGGTTGAAGGTTCCAGGTGACACGACGTACGCAGTGAATCTCATGCGCCGCGCCCATCGCACGCATTGTGGCGATCATGCGATCGACGCCGGCGGCTATAACGCCATACGCGGCTTCGACAGCTTCACGTTCGCGGTAATAGCGCGCCCAATCACGCTCACTGGTCATTCGGGTGCACCGTATCAATCATCATGGATCAGCGAACGCGCGGCGGCCAGCACCAGCGAACCGGTGGCCGGCCCGAGCGACATGCTTTCTTCATACTGCCTGCCGGGGTTGGCGTAATCCGCCGGGGTGATGAATTCGTCGTCGGGCAAAATATAGCCGATCTCATCATCCGCCAGGCCAATAAGGATCTTGCAGGGGCCGGGCAGCGCCGCTTTCAGTTCGAACCCCAGGCGCGGCAGCAGTTCGCCGGGTACGGTGATGATCTGCGCCGGGCCAAGATCGAGATAGGTCACCGATGTCGAAAGCTGACCGTTAACCGGCCCGCGAACGCGCAAGACCCCCATCTGTTGCGCCAGCGCCAGCAGCGGGTTGGCGAGCGGCAGATCAAATTCGGCGCGGCGCGTCTCCAGGCGAACCACATCGACAGCGGGCGCGGCCTCCAGCGCGTCCAGAGCGGCCGTGGCATAGGCGCGTCCCATCCGCCCGGCAAATGCCGGCGTATGGTCATCGGTATCAGGTGAGAGCATGCCACCCAGAGCGCCGGAGACATGTAACGCCACGCCACCGGCGCGTTCTTCCACCGCGCGGCAGGCATAGCCGGCGTAATCAGCCGACAGCAACGTGCTCTCGCTCCAGAGTACTTCGGGATGGCAGGCAAGGTTCAGTAGCGTTGCCACCACCTCGCCATCCGGCTTGACGAACTGTACCGCAGCCACCTCGTCGTCAACCAGGCCAGGATCGCGAAAGTTCGTGACATACCCCGGCAGACGTGTCATTGCACAGCGCATGCGAACCGGGCAGCAGAATGTCAATGCCTCGATGGCGGCTTCGACAATCGCCTGTTTGACCGACGCCAGATAGAGACGATCAACGCCGCTGACGGTGCGATCTTCGCCCCACAGGCCAAGCGTATCCGGGCCGCTGTGGGTGTGCGTACAGGCGACGACCAGGCCGGACGAGTCGACGCCGCGCGCGTCAAGGGTTGCACGCACATCAAGCACATCGTTGCGGTCGAGGCCGATCAGGTCGCACACGGCCAGGATCGCAACGTGTTCGTTGAGGCGTAATGCGAGCGCGCGAACAAACAGGTCAGAATCAATGCCTGTTGCCCGTCGATCGTTCTGGAAGCCGGCAAGAAACACCGGGCGTTCGCCGGGCGATGGTGTGATGAGCCGGGTCGCAGCGCCGGCAAGCAACGCATATTCACTCATAGCCTATGCTCGAAAGTTGGCAACATGCCTCGATTTGTCCGTTTGATATCGTTCCACACTTCTTCGACGTGTACAGCGTCAGGACCAAGCGGATTATTGAGCAGCGCCAGCATCGCAGCTTCTTCATCGCCCTCCACTGCTGCCTTGACGGTCAGCAGTTCATATGATTTGACCTGGGTTGTCAGGCCATGGATCGCGGGCGCCAGCGGGGCGACCGGGATGGGGGTCGCGCCGTCCCCCCCGACCACGCACGGCGTCTCGACAACCACATCGTCGGGCAGGTTGGGAATGGCGCCATTGTTGCGCGTATTGACAACGTGAACCGCGCCATTGTTCGTATGCAGCGACTCAATAAGCGCAGCGGCGGCGGTGGAGTAGTACGCGCCGCCGCGTTCCATCAATTCTGGCGGCTTTTCACACAGATGCGTATCAGCATAGCGTTCCATCAGACGCCGTTCGACATCCATCACCACCTCGGCGCGCGTCGGGACACCGCTGTTCTGGCGAGCAATAATCTGCGATTCGAGGTAGAAATACTCAAGATAGGAACTGGGAATGGCGTGCAACATCTGCACGAGCCAGGGAGGGAAGTGTATCGGGTCCTCATCGTGGCGCAGATGTTCCATGTATGCCTGCAGCACGGCATCGGTCGCATCGTCGCCACCGATGGCAATGCGCCGGATCCAGTTCAGGTGATTGAGGCCGACCTGTTCGATCTGCACCTGCTCCGGCGGGACATTGAACATGCGGGCAATTCCACGCTGGGCGTTGATAGCATTATTGCACAGGCCAATGACCGGCACACCGCCATGGCGCACCATCGCCTCAGTGACGATTCCGGCCGGATTGGTGAAATTAACCAGCATCGCCCGGGGCGCGAGTTCGCGCATATCGCGGGCAATATCGAGCATAACTGGAACGGTCCGCAGGGCCTTGGCGAAACCGCCGATACCGGTCGTCTCCTGGCCGACGAGCTGGTGCCGCCGGCCGAGGAGTTCGTCGCCGTGGCGTGCCTGCTGCCCGCCGACGCGCAGCTGGGTGATGACATAGTCGGCGCCATCGAGTGCGCGGCGGCGGTCACCGGTCAGTTCAATCTGAAATGTCGCGCCCGCGTGGCCAACCATGCGCCGGGCGAATGCGCCGATTACCTGCAAACGTTCCTCATTCGGATCGACAAGCCAGACCTCGCGCAGGCCGACATGGGTGCCACGGGCGATGAAGCCATCAATAAGTTCGGGTGTGTAGGTACTCCCCCCGCCGATGACGACGATTTTCATGGCTGACCTCACTGATGGTGCGGCGCAACGATGCGTCCAATCAGGGCATATTGTACCACCGGGTGTGGCCAGAGGCGGCGCGGCACGGCCGTGGCGATGGATGATGGTGGCGGGGGTGTGCGGCGCGGCCGTGGCGATGGATGATGGTGGCGGGGGGTGCGGCGCGGCCGTGGCGATGGATGATGGTGGCGGGGGGTGCGGTGCGGCCGTGGCGATGGATGATGGTGGCGGGGGGTG
>Ga0272446_1001173_pt1 | contig 38897 bp, 28 predicted proteins | sample YNPCB0061_FD_194587 | JGI IMG/M metagenome (GOLD analysis project Ga0272446, IMG submission 194587) | Hot spring microbial mat communities from Yellowstone National Park, WY, United States - YNP-CB-006-1 | ecosystem: Environmental > Aquatic > Thermal springs > Hot (42-90C) > Sediment | place...
TCCGCAGCCGCTGCCCTGCCAGGCGATGTGCGCACCCAGGGCGTCGACCGCGTGATCACCTCGCGCATCCTCGGCTGCCATGCGGCGGCAACGCGAGTCTCGACGCCCCATAGCTCGGCCTCGCCCGACGGCTCCAGCCCCGTCTGCGCGGCGCCGTCATACCGTCCCACGCGGACCACGCTCGTCAGGTCTCCCGCGATGGACTGAACCGCGCGTCCCACGATCCGGACCGTCTCGCCCTCCTGGTCCCGCCGAAACTCCCCTGCCGCCCAAAGATCCTGCGTGACACGGGTGTGCGCCGACGCCGGGTCGTCGGTGTTCACATGCAGGCGGACCCCAGCTTCTTTCGATGCCCAGTCCGTGAGCACCTGCCGTACCTGGGCTGCCGTGGCCCCCGGACGACCGGCCGCGTCCGTGCCGCGCACCGTGACGCACAACGCTGGCGCACCGCTGACCATGCATGCGCACCGGTGCGGCGAAGTGCCGATGCGAACCGAGGCGACGTCGGCCAGCTTGACCGGCTTGCCGTTGCTGGTCCCCAGCGGCAGGTTGCGCAGCCCCAGCGAATCTTCGCCCTCCGCCGGCATCGCGAGCGCTCGTTCCACCGCATCCCGCACACCGTCCACAGTCAATCCGAACGCGGACAGACGCACCGGATCGAGTCCGACCTGCACCTCGGCCTCGCCGACGCCGCATGTCTCCACGCTTTGAACGCCCGCGACCCGCTCGATCGCTGGCCGCAGCTCGCTGTCGTTGCGGCGGCGCAGCTCCAGGAGCGCGACCTGCTCGTGCGTGATCGCATATCGAAGCAGCTCGCTGGCCGGCGTAAACCGCGACACGGTGACGGTCACGTCCTTCGGGAGCTGCTCGGGTGCCAAACTCGAGCGAATGCGATCCACCGCGGCCAGACCGTCCGCCGAACGCCCGAGCTCGCACATGGCGAAGACCGCACCCTGCATGCTGAACGTGCGGAGCGCGCAAAGGTCGCCCACCCGCGCGAGCTGGGTCTCGATCGGCCCCGTCACCTCGGCTTCCACCGCTTCGGCCGACCGCCCCGGCGCGGATACGGCGATCACCACGGCTTGCACGGAGGTCGCCGCATCAACCCGGCGGAGCACGCGCCAGCCCAGGATCGCACCACCCACGACAACAACGAGCAACAAGGCTGCGATAAGGTATGAAAGCCGGGATCGTGGAATGGGCATGAGGCGGCGCGAGTGTAGCAGACCGCGCGCCAGCCGGGCGTGCTTCGCGCGACGGTGCGCCCCGTGCTACGTTTTGCTCCCCTCCTTGCCCCGGACGCGGACATGCCCATCGGCTACGTTTTCGATGACGTTTTTCTGCTGCACGCGGCGCCCGCCGGCGCTCAACACCCCGAATGCCCCGAACGTCTCGCGGCCATCCGCGAAGAGCTCGAACGTACGGGTCTGCTCGACCGGCTCGTTCGAGTGCCCGCGCGGCAGGCCACACGAACCGAGATCGAAGCCGCGCATGACCAAGCGTGGATCGACAGGCTCGAGAGCGCCCTCGTGGGCAGCGGCTACCTCGATCCAGACACGTTCTTCGGCGAGGGCACGCGCCGCGCCGCATGGACCGCCGCGGGCAGCGCCGTCGAGCTGGCCACCCGCATCGGCCGCGGACAGCTCGACGCCGGCCTCGCCCTGGTGCGTCCCCCCGGACACCACGCCACGCGCGACCGGGCCATGGGCTTCTGCCTCCTCAACAACGTGGCCATCGCCGCCCGGGCTCTGCGCTCCGCCGGCCTCGCACGGCGCATTGCAATCTTCGACTGGGACGTGCACCACGGCAACGGCACGGAGGACATCTTCCGCGATGACCCGGATGTGCTGTACGTGTCGATTCACCAGTGGCCGGCCTACCCGGGAACCGGACCCGTGACGGCGACCGGCGGCCCGAACGCGCCGGGAACCATCGTCAACGTGCCGCTGCCCGCCGGATGCGGCGACGACGACTACCTCGCCGTGTTCGACCGGATCGTCGCTCCCTCGCTACGCTGGTTTGCTCCGGACTTCATGCTGGTGTCGGCGGGTTACGACCCGTGGTTGCACGACCCGCTCGGCGGCATGCAGGTGAGCCGCGCGGGGTTCGCGTCGCTCGCCTTCAAGACGTTCGACCTCGCAGGCCGACGGCGCTTCGCCGCTATCCTGGAGGGCGGCTACGACCGTGCGGCCCTCGGTCCGCTCATGGCCGACCTCGTACGCGTGCTGCTGGGCGACCACGTTGAGCTCGCACGAGACGGCGGGCAAGCAAGCCCTTCGTGTGCATACGTGATCGACGAAGTGCTCGCGACCCATGCGCACCGCTGGACGGCGCAAGGGTGACGAGGCGCGGTGCCAATGCATCCACCAGCCCCTCGCCCGCACGCCGCTCTCGCGCTGCTCGCGTACGCGGCAGTCGGCGCCCTCGTGGGCGTGGCCTCGATCGCCGCTGGTGTGCGGCTGGATATCGTCGACCTGCCAGGCCACGCGCCACCAACGCCGATGCCCTCCGCCGCTGCATCGCGCGCGGCTTGCCCGCTGCATGCCTCACCCGCAGCCTGCGACCAGTGCATGACGGCGCATTGCGAGAACGAATGCCTTGCCTGCAGCGATTCGGCGGACTGCCTCGACCTGTTCCTCTGCGCGATGGCCTGTGCGGACCCTGCGTGCGAGCGCGCCTGCGGGAATCGATACCCCGACGGCAAACCGCTGCTCCAACGATTCGTGGGTGAGACAGGCTGCTTGCCGATGTTCTGCCGGGACGCTTGCAGCGCCGCGCCCTCGGAGCGCAAGGATCCTTGACGGGTCACCGAACGAAGAGCCACAGCCCGATCCCCACCGCGGCGAAGGCGAGCAGGACCAGGAAGCCCGCCACGGCCAGGAGCACGTACAAGGTCTTGCCGGCAGCCGGTTGGGCGGCGAGCGGCGGCGGCACTTGCACGGCCGGCATCGGTGGATCCGCAACCGTCGACGCGGCAGGTTCGACAGCAGCAGGCTGCCCGGTTGCTGGCACCTCGCCGGGGCCTCCGGCAGGCGGCGGAGACGTCGTGCGCGGCGGCGGCGGGACCGACCGCGTGGATGCTGGCGGCTGCGCGGCCCCGGTCTCCGCAGGCGGCGGCGCCGGATAGACCGCAATGGTCATCGCGGGCAGCTTGGGCACGCGCACGGCAGGAGGGGCGGCGTGCGCCGGCGGTGGCGGCGCCGGTGGGACGGTACGGATGGGCGCCGGACGATTCTGGGGTGCTTGCGCCTGGGCTTGCTGCAGACGCCTCGCAGCGGTCACCAGCTCCGCGACCTTGGTAATCTGCTGCCATTGCGTATCACCTTCGGCCGCGACGAAAGCGTCCCTGCCAATCTTGCCGTCCATCAAGCCTTGCGCGACGGCTTCCGTGGGCAGGGGGCCCACGGGCTCCCCGCTCTGCTGATAGATGTACCAATCAGTCACGAAAGACCTCCGCGCAACCGGCCGCCCGCCCCCGCTACCTCGCTCGCTCGCCCGTGTCAACGCGCTCCCGACCCTTGCCCTCGCAACCACCGCTGGCTTATCGTTGCTCGAACGTCGTGGCTCGAACGTGCGCCGTACGGCGCGGAAAGGGACCTGGTGTCGCATGATCGTCGCTCGAATCCGCCGCTGCGCCGCATCGGCCCCCCTGCTCGCCGCCGTCGCCCTCGCCGGCTGCTGCAAGGCCAACAGCAAAGACCCACCCTCCGTCGGCGCCTCCGCCGACAACCCGGTCGGGGTCAAGTCCCCCGGAGCCCGGGCGCCCGGCGGCGCCGCAGAAGGCGACGAGGAAGGATACCAATCCAACGGCTTCCCCAGGCGCATGCCCAGGGAACGCACCCCCGTCCCCACCGTCAAGGAGTGGAGCGCCGCTCCCCTGGTCACCACCAAGAAGCTCCCCGACGGATGCAGCATGAAGTTCGTTCGAGAATGGTTGAAGATAAACTGCTCGAAGGACACCAATACACTCGTCCCGATCGAGGTCACCAACGTGACCGGCATGGGCGGCAACGGGGCCGACTATTTCCTATTCGCCAAGTCCGGGTCGGTCGTCGATATCGTCGTACGAACGGTCGACGGCAAGAAGGGCACTGCCAACTTCGTGACCGACCGGGGAACCTTCCTCGTGGGGTACGACTGGCCTTATCGCGCCCCCTTCCCTAGCACCGTCTTCCAATGACACGCCGGCTCCCTGCCGCGATCGCGCTCGCCATACTGACAGCCGCCGCCGCGTCGCTGACGGGCTGCGGGTCGTCCGACAACGCCGCCCAGGCCGCCGACGCCGCTCCGCCGGTCGCACCGAATCCCTCCACGTTCGATTGTACCTCGTTGCCCAGGCTGCCCGAGCGCGTGGCCGCCACCCCGACCGCCTGCGAAACCGACCCGTCGTGCAGGACACGCCTGGTCGCGGCACACCGCGGCGGAGGCGGTCCGATGGGCCGCCTCGCACCCGAAAACTCCCTCGCCGGCTATCGCGCAGCCATCGTCCTCGGCGCCGACTTCGCCGAAACCGACCCGCGCCCCACCGCCGACGGCGTCCTCGTCAATGTGCATGACACCACCGTCGACCGCACCACCAACGGCACGGGCGAGGTCTCCCAGATGACGCTCGCCGAAGTCCAGGCCCTTGGCCTCGACACCGGCAAGTACCAGGGCGACTTTCGTTGCGAGCGCATCCCCACGCTGCGCGAAGTCCTCGAAACCTGCCGCGGACGCATCCATGTGCTCGTCGATGCGAACAAGACCGATCGCGTGGACCTGCTGGTCGGTGACATCGTGGCGACGGACACCGTCGAGTGGGCCATCTTCGACACCAGCAGCCTCGACAAGATCCAGCAGGCCCTCGCGATCGAGCCTTCGTTGCACGTGATGTTCCGGGTGGACTCGGTCGAACAGGTCGATGCTGGGCTCGCGGCGCTGGCTCACCATCCGCCGGTCATCATCGAGGTGAACGGCGGCAACCTGAAGACGATCGCGCAAGCCATCCATGATCGCGGACACCGCGTCCTGACCGACGTGTTCAGCCAGGATCTGGCCGTGTCGATGAGCGACGACATCTCGCTGTACGAACAGCCCTACTCCGCAGGAGCCGACATCGCCCAGACGGACCGCCCGGAGCTGGTGCTGCGCTGGCTGGGCAGGCATTGAGCCGCGCCTCCGCCGATCGGGATCCCTTCTTCGGCCTGCTCGAAGGGGTATTTCTCTCTTTTTCGAACGCCATCGTCGAGGGCCACCGCTCCGGCGACTCGCCCACGCCATCCATGACCATGGTCGAGCGAGCCGCGGTCCTGCACGTGCTCCAGCTCCTGGTGTGCCTGTTGGCCGCTGGAACGGGACGGATCGGCCGCGAAGCGTTCCGGTCGCCCCAAGCACTGCCGGAGATCCGTGCGCGAACGGGTCTGCCCATCCCCACCGACCCCGACGGACCGTCGCGCAGTCGCCTGCCAGCCTCGGTCTGGCGGTGGGCGATCCGCATGCTCGACGACCGTGCGCTGCGCCGAGGCCCCGCGTTGGTCGGCGACGCCTACCAGACCCTGCTCGAGTGGCATCTCACGCCCGACCCGCGCGGCGGCTTGCGCGTGACTCGTGAGCGTAGCGCAAGGAAAGCGGGGGGCGTGTGGTTCACGCCGCCGACCCTCGTCCGCCGTATCGTGCAGGCGACGTTGGATCCATGGTTGCGCGAGGGGATCCATCCGCTCGAGATCCGGATCGTCGACCCCGCGATGGGGGCCGGACACTTCCTCCTCGCCGCGACTGACTTGCTCGCCGAAGCACTGCTGGCTCGCAGGCGTGGCACATCATCGCCCGCCATCGAGCCCGATCTGCCAGCCGCGCGATGCGAGGTGGCGGCAGCGTGCATCCATGGCGTCGACATCGATCCCATGGTGGCGCAGATCGCGCGGGCTGCCCTGTGGCTTCACGCCGCACCGGACCCCGCGCTGCCCGACCTGCTCGACCGGCGCCTGGTCGTCGGTGACGCCTTGATCGGCTCGTCGTGGACCGAGCCGGCCTCATGGCACGCGAGCATGCAAGGGCCGCAGACGTGGCTCGGGCCGCTCGTGGCGTCGCGCCGATGGACGCCGCTGCACTGGCCCGCCGCGTTTCCGCACGTCGCGGACGGCTTTCACGCGGTCGTGGGCAATCCGCCGTGGGACCGGCTTCGCCCCGAGAAGCGTTCTTTCTACGCTCGCCACGCCCTGCGCTGTGGAGAAGATCTCTCCTGCACCCAGGGGCCGTCGCTCGACCGGGCGATTGCGCGCGTCGAAGCGTCCGTTCCAGGGCTTCACGCCGCCTGGGAGGCGCACGAGCGGCACACGTCCGCGCTGGCCGCCTACCTGCGCCATAGCGGCGCATATCCCGCGCAACGTGCGGCGGTCGACGGCAGGCGTGCGGGCGGCGACCCGGACCTGTTCCGGTTCTTCGTCGAGCGAGCCTGGCAAGTCGCACGCGCTGGCGGCCGGATCGGGCTCGTCGTTCCGGGCGCGCTCTGGCAAGCGGAAGGCTGCACCGGCTTGCGCCGCCTGCTGCTCTACAACTCCACCATCGAGGAGCTGTGCGTATTCGAGAACCGTGCGAGGTGGGCGTTCGACATCGACAGCCGATTCAAGTTTAGCGTGTTCGTGGCAACCAAACGCCCTGCCCCGCCCGGGCACGAGATCGCCGCGGGCTTCATGCTTCCAGACAGCTCCACCTGGGACCGCCGCCAGAGCTTCGTCCGGTTGAGCGTGCACACCATCTCGAAAATCAGCCCAGGCACCCTCGCCCTGCCCGACTTTCGTTCACCTCGCGACACCGCCCTGACCATCAGGCTGCACCACTCCTTTCCCCCCATCGCGGACCCGTCCGCGGGATGGCGGTTCACCTTCCGACGGGAACTGGACATCACCACCGACGCCAGGTGGTTTCGCCAGGCCGACTGGATGCGCCGCAGGGGGTTCGTCAGGGTGCCGGCCAGCGTCGGACAACACCGGGGCATCACCGCCGAGGACCACTGGCGCTCCGCCGACGAAGCCTGCTACCGCGCAAGTTCGTACCTCGAACGCCGGCGACAGGTCGGCGGGCGCGAGGTGGTCGAGTTCGTTCACCCGGACGACCAGGCCGCGTTCGGCGCCGAAGCCCCCCTGATCGCTCCCTCGGCGGACTACGTCCCCCTGTACGAAGCCCGTATGATTCACCACTTCGACCACGCCCAGAAAGGATGGGTGTCCGGCGAAGGGCCCCGCGCAAGATGGCAATCCCTGCCCCCTGCCGGCAAGCGTCTGCAGCCCCGCGTGTTCGTCGCGCCCGTCCAGACCTGCACGCCTGCCCCTCGACGGATCGCCTTCGGCGCCGTCGCCTCCTCGACCAACGAGCGCACGTGTCTTGCGGCGTTGCTGCCCGACGGCTGCCTGGCGGGCAACAGCACGCCAACCCTCGCGTGTCCCGATTGGGAGCACGCTGCCGTGCTGCTATGCATCCTGTGCTCCTTCGTATTCGACTACCTCGTACGGTGCCGGATCACGTCGAATCTCAACTGGACGCATCTGTCGCGGATACCGGCCCCACCGTTCGACGCTTTCTCCTTGCAGCAGCGTGCGGTGCTCGTTCAGGGCGCCATGCGGCTGTCCTGCACCACGCCCGGATTGGCCGCTGCCTGGAACGACGTATTCCCCTACGACCCCTGGTCGCCCGCATCCGCCGAACGGGATCCCTGGCGCCGCGCCCGGATTCGCGCCGAAATCGACTCGATCGTGGCCTCCGCCTACGGCCTGTCCGCCGCCGATTACGGCTGGATCCTCGCCACCTTCCCCTTGCTCGACCGTGCCCAACCCCCGCTCGACCAGGACCAGTTCGTCTCCCGCCAGCCGCCTCGTGCCGCCCCTCGCAGCTTCATCACGCGAGACTTCGCGCTGCTGGTTCACTTGCAGCGCTGCGGCCTGCCGATCCCCACCGACCTCGCCGCCTGGTACGAGCACGACGTCGGACTGTCCCCCACCAGCCCGGTCTGCTGCTTCCGCGTCGGTTCGGCGCGGGACCTGCGCGAGCGCGTCGAGCGCGCGCGAAGCCTTGGCGCGATTCCTTACTCGCCGCCTGCAAACCGTTAGCCTCCCAGGTTCGTCTCTTCCCGCCTCCGCGGCCCCGCCTGGAGGCCAAGAACCATGCCAACTCGACGCGCGACCTCGAAAAATCGAACCGAGGGTTCCCCAAATCGAACTCCGACCCCGAAGAATCGAGCCCCCAAGGTCGAGAAATCGAACCTTACGTTCGAAAAGTCGCCCTCTGGGTTCGAAATCTCGACCCCTGACTGCCCCGATCCCGGGGTCCCTATGCCCGATCGTCGAACTGCCAGGCCGAGATCTCGAACCCGTGGGCCGCCTTGTCCGGGTACCCTCCACGCGGTCGCCGGCTGCGCTGCACGACGGGTCGAGGCTGGACGACACGTCCCGCGCGCCCCCCTCCCAACTCCCGCTCTGCCCGACAGCCGCCGCACAGGTGCTTCGCGATAACCCAGCCGTCCACCGCTCAGGGCCTGGTCAATACGAGGCCCGGCCGAAGGCACACGTCTGCCTGCCGGGCTCCGCCTCACCTCCTGCCTGCCGGGGGCCTGCTTCAGAAGATCCGGCGAACGGCGAACGGCGAACGGGCCGAAGGCACACGTCTGCCTGCCGGGTTCAGCCTCACCTCCTGCCTGCCGGGGGCCTGCTTCACCTCCTGCCTGCCGGGGGCCGTCGCCTCAACGGCTCCGACCGCCAGCCTCTCGCGCCGCGCCCGCCAGACCGGCCGCTATGCGCAACCAAGCCCGCCAAACGCGCGCACTCCTGCCAAGTGGCACCTCTTGTAGGTCAGAAAAAAACCCGCCACTTACCCACGGCGACCCGGCCGAAGCCGGACCGCCCGGACAATCCCAACCGTCCCATGTCCATCCTGTCAAACAGCGAGCCGGCGCTATGCGCACTCGCACCGGTGCCCAGCCATCAAGCAGCTCCCGTGCCACGCCGGTCGCAAGGATTTCCGCATCGTTGCCGACGGGCTCGGGTGGCGGCCGCCACCCCGAAACCCGCCCGACAAGCCCCCCGCCTTGCGGTATTCCCCGGGCGAAACCACCGAAGTGGCGATCCGCCACCCCTCCACGCATTCCGCCACTACCCCCTCCTGCCCACCGGTTCAACAGCCTCTCACGGATACAGCACCAGCTCCACGCTCACCTTCTCGAAAGGTCGCGTGTGATTGCCGCCGTTGTAGTCGCAGTTGCCCGGGCTGCTCGAGAATACGCAGCCGGGACACTGGTTGCTCGCGTCTCCCGCACCGGGACGACAGGTGTTTTCGTACGCCGACTGGTTCGTCGACGTGATGTCGTACGAGAACGTATTGTCCTGCCCGGCCCCAATAGCGTCGGAGATGTCGAGCACCTGCGGAACCACCACGGCTCCGGGACACCAGCCGTTGCGCGCGTACTTCCACGTCCCGTGCTGCTTCGGTCCGATGGGGTTCGCCCCGCAGTCCGATCGCCAGGGGTTGAATGTGAACGGCTGCCCGTTGACCTCGAGCCGCTGCACGAGCTGGCAGAACTCCGCGCAGTTGCTCCGGTTGCCCTGCCCATGGCCAGTCGCCAGCACGCGCAGCTCCGCTCGCGTCACGCCCGGCGCTACCGCCACGGTCTTGGTGGGCACCTGCGCTGACACGGGGTTGTCCGGGTTGCCCACCTCCAGGTCCGACTGCCAGAGCGGAATCACCTCCGACGGCCCCTGCGCCGGTCCCCCGGTCGACGGGTGAAACACGAACCTCAGACTGACCCGCCACCCATGCCCCTGCCCCGTCGATGCCGGCCCGACCCATGTGTCAAGGAACGACCGGAGGGTCTTCGTGCCCTTCAAGCGTGGAGCGAATGCGCTGACGTCCGCGCGGAAGCACAAGGTCGTATCGTACGGCGTGACGTAGCGCAGCAGCTCGAACGTCTCCTCGTTGGATGTGCCGGCGCCTTCCACGAGGCTCACGCTGGCGAGGCGGTCCCAGTTGTCGCAGTCGCCATCCTGCGGGCACGCCAGGTCGAGCACGGCGTCGATGCGGTCCCAATCGCCCGTGTCGGGCAGGGCCACCTGCGCCTCGATGGTACGCCTGTCCTCCGGGCCAAAGTACTGATCGGCCAGGTCGAACGCCGTCACGACGACGGCGTCGGGCGCCTCGGGCTCCGACGTGCATCCAAACCATGGGGGACCGTCGAACGCGGGTTCCTGCTCCTGCGCAGCGTCCTGGATCGGTTCCTGCGCCGCGTCGGCAACGTCCGGCGCATCCGCTTCCGGCGAGCTGTCCGCCTCGGCATCCGCGCCCGTGTCGGTCGCGCTGTCGACCTCGGCGTCGGCGGACGCTTCCGGAAGGGGCTGGGACGCGGGCGCTGTTTCGTCGGACCCGCAGGCGGACCACACGATAGCTGGAAGAAGCAACGCCAGCAGGAGATGACGCGGTGCATGCATGGTTGCGGGTCCTTTCTTTGCTGCCTCGGGCACGCAGGTCGCGCATACCACGCGCGGGACCCGCAAGCACGTGCCACGCCGCCCGCATGTCGGTTATCTCGCATTCGCCCTTGCGCGGGCACGCCATCTGGGAACCGAGGCGTCTGGCTGGTCCGCGTGGCCGACGCCCCTCTTGCGTTCAACCGCGAACGCCGGCGAGACGCGACAGGCAGCGGATGATGAGCGGATGGCATCCACGCCGGCCACGTGCGAGGGTGCCGGCTGGCGGGAACTCGGGCGCGCGTCGAGGGAACGCGGCTATGGCGCGGACAGGTTCTTGCCTACGCGACGGACGAGCGCGTCGATCGCCGGACGGTAGGCGTAGTCCGCAGCCGCCGGCGAGGTGAGGTTCGGGGCGCAGATCGACGCAACCACGGCCTGCCCGCCGATGCCCTTGAGCACGCCGAGGTGCCGGATCCCTGGATAGGCCTTCGCGCGGTACTGCACGCTGCCCAATTGCCCGGTGGTCGGATTCTGGCACAGCGGGTTGTCGACGTCCCCGTTCCAGGGGCAGTCACACGACCAGTCGACGCTGCAGTCGCGCGGAGCCGGCAGATCGAATACGCAAGCGTACTGCAGGTCGGCGCGGCTGGGGATGTCCCACTCGTGGCCGTTGATCGGGTTCGCGTTGTACGGAGCGCCCGGAGGAGAGGTCGAATCGCCCGTGATCGGGTTCGTCCCGCTGCGAGGATCGACGGAGGGCTTCATGAACGGGTCGGTCGGATCGACGTAGTTCTGCGGGTCGCCCGCGATGACGTCCCATTGGATCTCGCTTGCCGTTTTGTAGCCCTTGGTCAAGTCCGACGGATCCCGGGCGATGTCCTGCCAGGGCACGCCAACGATGCCGGCGAGCACCACCTGGGACCGGTCTCGCGTGGCGAGCAGGGGGTTGGGCGAGCCGTCGTCGAGCGTCTTGCTCGTAAGCGCGGCCACGTAGCGGCTTAGCGGCTGCAGGAAGTCGATTCCGAAGCGCTGCTTTTCCCGATAGCAGCGCAGGTTGACGGGGTCGTCCTTGTCGGCATTGTCCCATCCCGCCACACACTCCGGCGGCGCGCTAGCCTGGTCGAACGCCCAGCACGACTTGCAATCCGGGCTCGCCGGGTTTGTCTCGCACGCGGCGGTGCCGCGCGCCAGGTGGAACGGGTTGAGGCCATCGTACATCTGCAGCGCCAGGAAGTTCTGCCCTCCGTCCATGACCGAGCAGTCGTCTTCGTCCGTCAACATCACGATCGCGACGACCGAGTCTTTGCGAAGGAAGTCCTCCCGCTGCTGGAGGACAACAGCATCGATGCCGTCAGGTCCGCGACACTGGTTCGCTGTGTCGCCGTCGTAGCATGGGACCGGCACCATGCTGCGGTAAGGCGCCGGATCGACGAGGAACCGGAACCACGATTCGAGCTGGGATTCGAATCCGCAACCGTCCTCCCCGGCACCCTGCACCATCTCGCCGAACGACTGGATGATGACCTGAGCGTCCGCGGTGCCGGGCGGGCTGCTCGCACCCTTCGGATCCCAGTTCAGATACCCCTTGTCGCCGTACGTAGCCACGGTGCCACCGCTGTCCGTGCGCGCGATCAGGTGCGCCATGTCTTCCTGGTGCGGATTGTACGTACCAACGCCGGTCGGCGAACACGCATCCGCACCATGGCCGCCCAGCGATGACGTGATCACCCCCAGGTGCATGTCGGTAACCGGCGGAAACGCTCGCTCCGAACCGGCCGGGCAGTCCTGCCCCGGCTCGACCTGTGCGACGAATTGCCCCGTGGCCGGGTCGAAGCAGTCCGGGTTGGTCAGCCGACCCACCAGGTCCGGGACTGTTTGCGCGACCACGGCCTGCTTGTCTGCCATCGACACCGAGTTGTCGACCATGATGAGCAGGTCGACCTTGTCGGCATGCGCGATGGGTTCCTCCGTACCACCTGTCCCGCCCGTGCCGCCGGTCTGCGCGCTGCCACCTGCGCCTGCGCCTCCGTCACCCGCGCCGCCGGTGCCGCCCGCCCCGGCGCTCGCACCAGCCCCGTTTCCCCCACTGTCCGATGACCCGCCGCACGCCACCATGCCAAGAGCCAGGCCACCTGCCACGCAAACTGCAATCCACGTTCGGTTCGCCAAGGTGTGCATCAATCGTCTCCTCCGCTAAAGCGTCGCGTGCACGATCGTTGTACGCAGTGAAACAGATAACCTTCCTGGTCCACTGCCGTGCGCCGCAATCCTGATCCTGTCGCACCGGCGCGTTGACGTTTCCCGGCGCAGAGACTAGATGCAAGGCTTCTCTTGCAAGGCAGGAGCGCGCATGGGCAGCCCTTCCAAGGCCCGCAATATCCCATTTCGATCGCGGATTCGATACCACATCGACAACTTCATGGCCCGAGGCGGCCTGTCCGTCTTCTTGGCCGTCCTCACCTTGTTCGCCATCGGCTTCCTCGCCATGGCCGTGCTGCGGCTCGTGGGCGGGTTCGTGTGGCCCGACGAATCGGCTCCGCATTTCACCGACGGCCTGTGGCGAACGTTCATCGAAATCGCAGACGCCGGCAACATCGGCGACGACTCCGATGCGCCCTACCTGGCCAAGGGGATCGGCATTCTGACGATCTTCGTGGGCATGGTGCTTTTCTCCTCCATGGTCGCGTTCATCACGGCGCAATTCGAAGCCAAGCTCGAGGACTTGCGACGCGGCAGGAGCGAGGTGATCGAGTCCGGACATTCGCTTATCCTGGGCTTCGGCGATCGCCTGCTCGACATCGTCCGTGAGCTCATCGTGGCCAACGAGTCCGAAAAAGACGCGGCCGTGGTCGTGCTTGCCGACCGGGACAAGCAGGAGATGGACGACCTGTTGAACGAGCGCGTCCCGGTTCGCAAGACCACGCGCATCATCACGCGATCCGGTGCGCCCGCGAACGTGGCATCGCTCGAGAAAGTCGGAACGGCGCGCGCCAGGTCCGTCATCATCCTGTCCGAAGCCCGGTCCGGCGACCCCGACAGCGTCAAGGCCGGCGCCGACGCCCGCGTGCTCAAGGCCATCATGGCCGTGATCGCCGCCGTCGGCGAGCAGGCCGTCCCCTCCATCGTTGCCGAGCTGCACCTCGAGAAGAACCGTGTGCTGGCCGAGTCCATCGTGCCCGGCAAGGTCACCACCCTCGCCGAAGACGGCCTCCTCGCCAAGCTGCTCGTGCAGACGTCTCGCGTCTCCGGTCTCGCCCTCGTGTACTCCGACCTCGTCGGCTTCGAGGGCAATGAAGTCTACTTCTTCCGTCCCCCGTCGGGCTGGCCCCCCATCACCTTCGGACAGCTCCAATACCACTTCCCCGAGTCGGTGCCCCTCGGCGTGCGCCAGGCATCCGGACAGCTCGCCCTCAACCCCCCTGCAAGCTACGTGCTGCGCCCCGACGACGACGCCATCGTGCTAGCGGAAGACGATTCAACCATTGGTTTTTCGCCGACCCCGATCTTCACCGCCCGCCAGGTTCCCACGTCGCAGCGGCGCCTCGACACGCGGCCAGAACGCCATCTGCTCGTCGGCTGGACCAACAAGAGCCCAATCATTGTCGACGAATATGCGCAGTACCTGAAGCCGGGCTCCGCCATTCACATCGTGGTGGAGGATCTCACGCCGCAGGTCCAGTCCGAGGTCGACGCGATCAGGCAGAAGTATCGCGGCATTGACATCGCCGTGGCCCAGCTCGACATCACCACGCCCGAAACGCTCGCCCAGATCGTCCCGCACACGTATGAAAACGTCATCATCCTCACCCGGGACCAGGCGACGCCGGAGGAGGCCGACGCGCACACCATCGCGCTGCTTCTGCGTTTCCGCCAGTACTTCAAGGCCCGGGAACGTCAGACCGGAGAGCCGACGCGCACCCAGATCATCACCGAGGTCATGGACGCCGAGAACGCCGAGCTCGTGCTTGAAGTCGGCGTCCGCGACTACCTCATCTCCAACCAGTTCGTTTCCAAGATCTTCGCGCAGGTCGCGCAGGAGCCCGACGTCAAGCGGGTCTACGACGACCTGTTCCGGGAAGAGGGCAGCGAGATCTACCTCAAGCCCGTCGAGCTGTACTTCGCCCAGCTCCCGATTACGCTGCAATTCGGCGACTGCGTCACCGCGGCCCAGATCCGCGGCGAGGTGTGCTTCGGCTACAAGCTCCAGTCCGAAGAGGGCAAGGCTGACAAGGCCCACGGTATCCACATCATCCCGAACAAGGCCGAGCAGGTCACCCTCGGCCCGGGCGACTGCCTCATGACGCTCGCCGAAAACGAAACCTGACAGGTTCCAACGGAAACGCCCGCGCTATCGTTCCCCCCGCGTCCACGGCAGGCCCAGCGCGGCAGGCGCCCCGAGGCGTTTGCGCATCGCGCGCTGGGACCCCGCGACCATGGCCGCCATCACGAACAGATACGGCAACATGCTGAGGAAATAGCCGAGGTTCGGATTCCGAAAGAGCGGCAACCCCTCCACCGCTTGCAGGTCCAGCGGCAACCGCCGAATCGCCCCAAATAGCCAGGCCCCCGCCGCCGCCCGAAACGGATCCCAACCCGCGAAGATCACCAGCCCCACGGCGACCCACCCCTGCCCCGCCGTCATCCCGTCCACCCATCCCGGCGTGACCGCAAGGCTCAGGCTCGCCCCAGCCAGCCCCGCCATCGCCCCCGCGAACACCATCGAGATCGTCCTCACGCGGTACACCGGCACCCCCATCGAGTCGGCTGCCGACGGGTGCTCGCCCACCGCACGGATCGCAAGCCCCCAGCGGGTGCGGTACAGCAGGAGCCAACAAAGCGGCACCAGCGCAAAGCCAATCCACACGATCAGGTTCTGCCGGAACAGCACCTCGCCGAGGACGGGGATGCTGGACAGGCCAGGAACCTCCCACGAAGGGATCGTGGCCGTGGCTTCCCGCTGCTCCACGAGCGGAGCGCCCATCACGGCGCTGAGCCCCGTTCCCACGAACCCCAGCGCAAGCCCGCTGACGACCTGGTCGGCGCGCAAGTACACGACCACAACCGCATAGGCCAGCCCGAGCGCGGCCGCCGCCGCTATGCCCGCCAGCACGCCGGCCAGCGCGCTGCCCGTCGATCTCGCCGTGGCGAACGCCGTCATGGCGCCCACCAGCATCATCCCTTCGATACCGAGGTTCATGACCCCGGATCGCTCCGCGACCACCCCGCCCAGCGTGGCAAACAGGATCGGCGTGCCCCGCGCAAGCCCCGCCGCCATCAGGTTGACGAAAAACGTGGTCGTCATGCCGCGTTTTCCCCGGCTCTCCGCACCACCAGACGGTAGCGCAGCAGCACCTCCGAGCCCACGATCACGAACAACACGAGCCCTTGGAGCATCTGCGGCACACCTCCGGGTTGGATCTCCTTGCCACCCACCAGCAGCGCACCGAACAGAAATGACACCACCACGACGCGCCAAGGCTCGAGCTTGCCGAGCCAGGCCACGACGATCCCGGTGAATCCGTAGCCGGGCGAGAACCGGTCCTGCAGACGGTGGACGACCCCGGACACCTCGCACATGCCGGCAAGCCCGCAGAGCGCGCCGCTCAGCGCCATCGCGACCACCGCATGCCGGGTGACGCTCATCCCGGCCAGGCGTCCCACGGACGGATTCGCACCGAGCACGCGCAACTCGAACCCCCAACGGGTCCGTGTGAGCAGCCACCCCAGCAGCGGTGCGGCGCCGACCGCGACCAGCACGCCCGCATGCACCGTAAGCCCGGAGAGCGAAGGCCACCGATCGGCCATGTCGGCGAGCCGTGGCAGGTTGGCGCTCGCGGGGAACGACGGTGTGAGGGGGAAACCTCGGTCGCTCCAGGGGCCGAATACGAAGTAGGCTACCCAGAGCGCGGCCACATAGTTGAGCATCAACGTGGTGATGATCTCGCTGACGCGCAGATAGGCGCGCAGAGCACCTGCGCCGGCGCTCCAGAGCGCACCGGCGCCTGCCCCCGCCACCATCATGCAAGGCAGCATCAGCCACCACGGTGCGGACGTGGGGAGCAGCTTCAGCGCAACAGCGGAGGCGGCCCACGCCCCCAGTAGAAGCTGGCCTTCGCCCCCGATATTCCACAGCCTCATGCGAAATGCCACCGAGGCTCCCAGCGCGCACAGCAGGATTGGAGTGGCCTTTACCGTCGTGTCCGAAAGCGCATAGCTCCCCAGCAATCCCGCACGGGCCATGTGCCCGTAGGCAGCCCACGGATCCACGCCGGCCGCGTCGAGTAGCCCTGCACCGCACAGCAACGCGCCGATCACCGACAGCACCGTGTGCGACCACCGGACCGCGGCCGATACTTCCAACCGCGGCTCGAACCCGACCCGAGCTATCCCCCTCACGAAGCGACCTCCACCCCGGCCATGTGCTTGCCCACGATCTCCCGATCGAAGCGTTCGCGCTCCAGATCCGCCACCACCCGCCCGCGATAGAAAACCAGGAGCCGATCGCTCAGCTCCAGCAGCTCGCTCAGATCCTCCGAAATCAACAGCGTCGCCACGCCCGCCTCCCGCTGCTCCAGAATCAGCTTCCGCACGCTCTGCGTTGCCCCTGCGTCGAGACCGCGCGTCGGCTGCGCAGCAAGCAGGAAGCGCACGGGGCGCGACAGCTCCCGGGCAAGAATCAGACGCTGCAGGTTCCCACCGGATAGCTGCCCCGCCGGCTGATCCAACGAGGACACCCTCACATCGAACGCACCGACGAGCCGCTCGGCATGACGACGCAGCGCCCGCCAATCGAGGCCCCAGGCGCGCGCAAACGACGGCTCGCGATAGACCTTGAGCGCCAGGTTCTCCGCGACGCTCAGCGCGGAGACCGCGCCTTCGGAACGACGGTCTTCGGGAATGAACGCAACACCGGCGTCGAGGAACGAAGCGGGCGGCCGTCCCGCCAGCTCCACGCCGCCCAGGTTGATGCGCCCGGCCAGCACACGCCGCATCCCCGTCAGCACCTCCGCCAGCTCACGCTGCCCGTTGCCCGCAACCCCGGCGACTCCCACAATCTCTCCCGCGCGAACATCGAACGATACGCCACGGAGCGCCTCCTGGCCTCTATCGCCCAATGCCCTGATTCCACGCACCACGAGCACCGGCTCGCCGGGCGTTCGTCCTGCGCTGTTTGGGACGGGTGCCGTGACCTCGTGCCCGACCATCCATTCCGCGAGCCGCTCACGCGACATGCCCTGCATGGGCATCGACGACGCAACGACCCGCCCGCTCCGCATCACCGTAAATCGATGGGCTACCTGCGCCACTTCGTCGAGCTTGTGGCTGATCAGCACGACCGAACAGCCCGCGGATGCGATTCTCTCCAAGGACCGGAACAGCTCGCGGCTCTCCTCCGGACCGAGCGCCGCGGTGGGCTCGTCCAGCAGCAGCACCCTCGCGCCGCGCAGCAACGCCCGGAGAATCTCCACGCGCTGCCGCTCTCCCAGCGATAGCTGCCACACCGGCACCTCCGGCTGTACGGGCAACCCAAGCTCCTGCGACCGCTGCCGCAGCTCCTGCCCTATCCTGCCCCAGCGTGTTACCCACCCCGTGTCGAGCAGTCCTATCGCGATGTTCTCCGCGACCGTCAGCGCATCCGCCAGCATCAGCTCCTGGTGCACCATCCCGATGCCGAGCGCCTCGGCGTCCCTGGGCGACCCAATTCGAACCTGACGGCCATCGACCACGATGCTGCCCTCGTCCGGACGCACCACACCCGCCAGCACGTTCATGAGCGTGGTCTTGCCCGCGCCGTTCTCGCCGATGAGCGCGTGAATCTCTCCCCACCGCAGCGTGAAGTCGACCCTGTCGTTGGCGACCACGCCCGGAAACCGCTTCAAGATGCCGCGCATCGCAACCGCGACGACGCTGTCCGACGGTTGGGGTGTCGCCATCACTTGGCCGGAATCTGTCCGACGATTCCCTCGGCGAGCCAGTTCATGCACACCGTGCAACCCGCAAGGCCCTCCAGGTCCGCCTGGGTGAGCCGCTGGCCTTCCGCCAGCACCGTCTTGCCCTGGTTGTCCTTGATCGGCCCGGCGAACACGTCGAACCTCGTGAACTTGCCGGCCTTCATGTCCGCCAGCTTGGATCGCACCGCCGCCACGGCGCTCTCCGGCACGCCCGGCGCCGGGGTCGCACCGTCCTCGAACCCCTTCAATCCCAACAGCCCGCTGTCTGCCTCTCCGTACCACGACGACGGCTTCCACGTGCCCGCCCGCATCTGCCTGACCGTATCCACGTAGAATACCCCCCAGTTCCAGTATGGCGCCGTCAGACAGTGCGCCCTGTCGACATCGCACGCGTTGCTCGAATCGTAGCCGACTGCCCACTTGTTCTTCTGCCCCGCAACCACGATGGGGCCAGTGGTGTCCGCTCCCGTCACAACCACGTCGACGCCCGCCGCGAACATGGATTCAGCCGCTTCCTGCTCCTTGCCCGGGTCGAACCACGAGTTCATCCACCGGATCTCCATCGTGCATTCCGGACACGTTTGCTTGGCGCCGAGCATCAGTGCGTTGCCGAGACGCACCACCTCCGGGATCGGAAACGGCGCAACGTATCCCAGACGCGGCACGTTGTCCGCCTTCGCCCGCGCTCCCGCGATCATCCCGGCCAGATACTTCATCTGCTCCATCGCGCCGAACGCATTGCCGAAGTTCGTGTCGTTCTTCTTGAACCCCGAGATGTGCACGAACTTCGTCCGCGGAAACTCTTTCGCAACCGCTTCCGTCGGGTCCATGAACCCGAACGACGTCGTGACGATCAGGTCGAACCCCTTGCGCGCCAGCGCCCGGATCACCTGCTCCGCGTCCGCGCCCTCCGCCACGCTCTCCACGTACGCCGTGTGCACTTCCGGCACCTGCTGCTCGAGCTGGATGCGGCCCTGATTGTGCGCGAACGTCCAGCCGCCGTCGCCGATGGGTCCCACATACACGAACGCGACGTTGAACTTGCCTGCCTGGACCGCAGGAATCGCATGCGTGCCGGATGTCTCCTGGGTCTGCGTGGACGACGTCTTCCTGCCGCACGCGGGAGTCGACGCGGCCACCAGCATGCATGCCAACAGGCCGAGCTTCGTGGATCGATTCGGTGTCATCGTTGCCTTCCCTTCACAACGGCGGCCGAGCCTACACCATCGTGCGACGCCGGGGCACCCCACAGCTCCACCGATTGGCCGCTCTCGGCCGTGCTCGAATCCCACTGCCCCGCGAAGGGGTCCGTGCTAGACGTCCTCGCCGGCACCATGTCGAACATCGGACTGCTTCCGCGCTTTGTATCAGCTCTGGGTGCTTGCCTCGTGCTCGCCTTTCCGGACCGGGCATTCGCTGGAGACTGCAACGACGACACGCACCTGGGCACCTGCATCGAGGCCGACACGCTCTGGCCTCACGCAGGCGCCGCACGGTTCCACTCCGTCGGAGCCACGGAAACCACCGCCCGCAAGCAGTTCTCCTTCGGCCTGGTGACCACCTATCTGCGCAAGCCCATCGTGCTCCGAACCGCCTCGGCGAACCCATCCGGAACAGACATCCCAGCCGTCGACCACCTCCTCGACAGCACGTTCCTCTGGGCCTTCGGCATCACCGACCAGCTCGAGGCGTCGGCTGCCATGCCCATGACCTTGTACCGCACAGGCTCGGGAATCTCCGCGTTCGCGTCGACCCAGGCCCGCGAGCTTCCCAAGACCTCGCTGCGCGACCTGCGCTTCGGCCTCGCCTACGCGATCATCCCACGCCCCCGCGTCTTCCCCGGCTCGCACTACGCCCTCACGGCCCGCTTCGACGCCGCCATGCCCACGGGCGAGCAGGAATGGTTCGCGGGCGACCGCGCTGCCGTCTGGATGCCCTCCGTCGCGGCGGACTACCGCCGGGGCCCGTGGTTCGCCGGCCTCGAGCTCGGCGCCCGCCTTCGGCAAACCACCGACCTCGCCGGTGCACGCATCGGCTCCCAGGGCTTCGCCTCCCTCGGCGTCGGCGTGGACATCATCCCTCGAGAGCTGCTCAGCGCCACGCTCGAAGCCTTCGCCCTGCCTTCGTTCGTCAGCCAGACCCGGCTCCACCGTGACCCGCTCACCCAGGAGCTCGCCACCGAGTCTTCGGATCGCAAGCAAATCCCAGCCGAATGGCTCGCCGGCGTCCGAACCGCACCCACCGCCGACGGCGACGTCTCCTTCTCCCTCAGCGGCGGCACCGTCATCCCCCTCACCAGCACCTCGGCGGTCACGGCGCCCGCCTATCGCTTCGTCCTCGGCGCCCGCTACGCGCCCATCGAGCGCGACAGCGACGGCGACGGCGTGCTGGACCGCGACGACCTGTGCCCCCAGGAGAAGGAAGATGTCGACGGCTTCGAGGACCAAGACGGCTGCGACGACCGGGACAACGATCGAGACGGCATCCCTGACTCGGTGGACCGTTGCCGCGACAAGCCCGAGGACAAGGACGGCTTCCAAGACGATGACGGTTGTCCGGATCTGGACGACGACAACGACGGGATACCGGACGCGCAGGACCAGTGCCGGTTCAAACCAGAGGACAGGGACGGCTTCCAGGACGATGACGGTTGTCCCGATTTGGATAACGACAACGACGGGATCCCCGACTCGCAGGATCTGTGCCCGGACAGCCCGGAGGACAAGGATGGCTTCAACGACGCCGACGGCTGTCCCGACCCGGACAACGATGCCGATGGCATCCCCGACGACAAGGACCGGTGCCCGAACAGCCGCGAAGACAAGGACGGCTTCCACGACGACGACGGATGTCCGGATCCGGATAACGACGAGGACGGCATCCCCGACGACAAGGACCGATGCCCGAACGAGGCCGAGACGATCGACGGCAAGGACGACGCCGACGGGTGCCCGGAGCCTGGCGCACGCGACATGACAGTGGTCACCGGGGCGAACGTCGCGGTCACCTCGCCTGCGCGATTCCTGCCCGGACAGGCCGCCATGAACCCGCAGCTCCGCGCGCAGCTACGCATGATCGCCCAGCGCGTGATGGGCATCCAGCCCCTGCAATCCGTCATCGTGGAGACCTACGCCGATACGCAAGGAGCCAACGATCGCAACGAAAAGCTCGCGGCAGACCGCGCGGACGCAATCCGCCAGGAGCTCATCGCCGCAGGTGTCCCCACCGAACTGCTCACCGCGGCCGTCGGTGACCTGACCCAGAAGCGTCCCACGAAAGCGCCCCAGTATCAGGTCACCGTGCAGCGCGGAACGTGGAAGTAGGGAGCCCCGGGGGTCTCTGAAGGGACGCCCCCCGCAGCACCACAAGCCTTGCCTGCGCGGGCCTCCAACCGTCGGCTGCCCCCCCCCGCGGGTCAATCGCTACGCCGAAACTCGTGGCTTCCTGCCGACCCAAGGGCTCGCTGCTTCAAGCTGCGCGGCGAGGCGCAAGAGCACATCCTCCCGCCCCATCGGCGCGGCGAACTGCACGCCAATCGGCAGTCCCCCCTTGCTCTGGTGCAAAGGCAGCGAGATCGCTGGTTGCCCCGTCTGGTTGAAGAGCTGCGTATTCGGCGTTCGCTCGAAGTTGTTCTCCGCAAGACGCGCCAGCACCGTCTTGATCCCCGCGCGCAACGGAAGCGTCCGCAGCACGCCCAGCGCCGCCTTCTCCGACGGCTTGATCGCGAGCTGCCCAATGCGCACGGGCGGATGCGCTAGCGTGGGCGTCATGAACAGGTCGTACTTCTCGTGGAACCGAGCCATCATCCGGCCGGCTTCCTGCGCGGCCTCCCGCGCCTCGTGCAAGTCCAGCGCCGTGAGCGTGATCCCGACCTGACGCAGGAACCACGTGCCCGGCTCGAACAGGTCGGCCGTTGCCCGACGGCTCACCCACCGGGCCATCTGCTCGATCTCCGCCGCGACACCCACGCCAACCTGCGTGAGATATGCGCGCACGAGTCGGTCGCGCTCGATCGCCGGCATGGCTTCTTCCACCTCATGCCCCAGGTCCATCAGCAGCTTCGCCGTGCGCTCCACCGCCTCCGCGCACTCCGGATCGGTCGTATGACCGAAGAGCGAACGTGTGGTCATCGCGATGCGCAGCTTCCCCGGTTCGCTGCCAGGCTCTTGCACATAGGGGCGCAGCGGTGGGGGTGCGAAGTAGGGATCGCCGGCCAATGGTCCTGCGATGGCGTCGAGGAATGCCGCCGTGTCCCGCACGCTGCGTGTCAATACGCCAAATTGCACGTAGCCGCCCCACAGCTCGCCCACTTGCGGCCCTGTCGGAACCCGCCCTCGCGTGGGCTTCAATCCGACCAGCCCACAGGCGCTCGCCGGGATCCGGAGCGACCCACCACCGTCGCCGCCATGCCCCGCCGGCACGGCCCGCGCCGCCACCAGCGCACCACTCCCTCCCGACGATCCCCCCGTCGAGTGCGCCGTGTCCCATGGATTACGCGTCGGCCCGCGCCACAACGGCTCCGTGGTGCCCAGGATCGCCAGCTCGGGGCAGTTGGTCTTCGCTACGAACACCACCCCCGCGCGCCGTAGCCGCACCATGACCTCCGCGTCTTCCTCCGGTACGTACCCTTCCAGCAGGCGGCATGACGCCGTGAACGGCGCACCCCGCAGAAAGCCGTCGAAGTCCTTCACGACCATCGGCACCCCGCGCAGCGGCCCATCGGGCAACGCCCCCGACGCTGCCTGGCGCGCGTCTTCATACATCCGGTGCACGACCGCGTTCAGCGACGGATTGACCTTCTCGATCGACGCAATCGCGGTCTCCACGAGCTCGATCGGGCTTACCTCGCCGTGCCTCACACGTCGCGCTAGCTCGACGGCGTCTACGTCAGCGTAGTCCTGGATCATGGTGGCGAGTGTCGGCGTATCTCGTGCGGATGTCCAGGCCGTCCAGCTCCGCGCCCCGCTTGCGTCATGTCCCCTTCGCCAGGGTCGCCGCCTCCTCGAGCCATTCGGTCTGGTACTCTTCCGTCTTGGGAACCACGCACAGAAAACTCGTTGGCACGACGGACCGGTTCTCGTACCAGTGCGCCACACCTGCCGGAATGAAGATCGCGTCGCCTGCCTTGACCACTCGCTCGACCCCGTCGAGCGACAGCACCATCTCCCCCTCGAGCACCACCTGCTCGTGTTCGACCGCTGCGTGCCTGTGCTCGGGGATGCGTCCGCCCGGCTGGATGGTGAACCTGCGGGTGAAGAACCGCGGCGCCCCTTCGTTCGGACCGATGAGCACCTGGATGGTCGCGCCTCTCGCCCGGTCGACCGGAATTGCCTCTGCTTCTGCCGCTGCTCGTACCATCCCGCGCGCTGCTGCTTCCATGTGCGACCTCCAGCCGTCTGCTCGCGCGACCAGCCGATCGCGCCTTTCCAACCTGCTGGGGCTCCTGCCCAGGTGTCAAGCCCGGCCCGCGACACCATCAAGAATCGTCGAGTCTACGCAGCGCGCTCCATGGGAATGGCTCCCAGAACGGCGTCTTGATCCACCCCTGTTCCGGCCGGATCTCGAACCAGGTTTGCCAGCGACTAGGCCTCAGTACATAGATGCCCTGGGCCGGCATGTAGCCCTGGCCCATGAGTGCTACCCGACTGCCGTCAGGCCTGAACGCGACGTCCAGGAACAACACCGCATGCCCCGGGTTGCCGGGGAGAATGACAAAGTCGCCGGGGCGTAGCTCGCTCAGATCCACCTGCTTTGCCTGCCGCTCGAGCGAAACCGTGTTCGCCCAGGCGAATACGGCGTCGAGGAACTGCCGAAATCCTGCGTGATCCGTGGTCGCCCTGCCCGACGGCACCCACTCGATGCCCGAGCCTTTGGGCACGATCCTGTCGCCACGCGACCAGCGCTCGTAGGGAAGGAGCGTGCCTGCAGCCGCGCGATAGACCATGTCGCGACGGCCCCGGGACCACATCCACTCCGCGTGCAGTCGAACGACCGAGTCGGCGCATTGCTGCAGGTCCGCACGCCCGCTATCGATGGCAATCACCGCGGCCAGGTTGTCGTGGTCCGCGTCGAGCAGCACAGCGCCATCGTACTTGCGGACCGGTGTTCCCGACGCGGCAAGCGGCAAGCGACGCAGCCACGCGCCAAACGAGCCGTCGGCAAGAGGCACCCGCGTGTAGCCCTCGGGCGGGGCGAACCGCGCCTCCAGAGGTTCGACCGGCGCAGGGCTCCGAATCGACGAGTCGGACAGCCATGGGTAGAGCGCGATGTCGAGGGGAACCGGCGCGGAAGCTGATGCGACTGCCCCGCCCGGTGAGGTCACCACGCGGACCAGGACCGGCACGCCGGTCGGTGTGCTCGCGACCCCGGCGGCCGACACCACCGGCACTGGTCCGTGGAGCACCGGTTCCGCGGCCTTGCTGCACCCCGGAATCAGCACCGCGAGGCCCCATGCCCATGCGCTTCTCATCGACCCGATAACTTCGCACGAGGTGTTGGGAACGTCCACGTCCTTCTCCGGGCAGCCCGCGGGGAAATCCGTCCACAGGCTGCCTCCTGGCAGCACCCCAGAACTTTCTTGGCCCCTGCTCGTACAAGCTTCGTACGGAGGCACACCCATGTTCGCCCGCTGGATCGACCCTCACGTCAGAACGAGCATCGCCCTGGCCGTCCTCATCCTCAGCATCACCGGTCTGGTCCTGGCCGACCGCGGATCGCGCGGATCCATCTGGCCTTCCACGGCTTCGCCGATCATGACCATCGCGACATCGCCGGGGCCGACGGACGGGCCGTCCCTCGCAACGTCCACGTTCGCGCAGTTTCGAGACCGCGGGGCCCATGGCCGTTTCGCCCTGAGCCACGGACGTCTGTTGGCGAACGGAACGCGCCCGATGTTCGCCGAGCTCCGAATCGCAGCGGATGATTCCCGTGTCGAACGCGAAACCGCCGCGCCCGTGGCCTTCGTGCTCGTCATCGACACCTCCGGTTCGATGGCCGGCCAGAAAATCGTCGACGCACGCAGGTCCGCCCTGAGCATGCTCGACCAGATGCGGGAGCAGGACCAGGTCGCCGTGATACGCTTCGCGACCGACGCCACCGTGGTGGTGCCCATGATGCCGGTGGGCAGCGCGCGCTATCAGGCTCGAAACCAGATCGAGCGCATGTCCGCCGCCGGCAACACGGACATCGCCAACGCCCTGCGCACCGCGTCGTCGCTGCTCGACGCGACCTATCGCGAGGGGCCACGACGGATCGTGCTCGTAACCGACGGCCGGGACACGTCCGGCGCCCCGCGGTACGCGGCATCGTCCGTGGCGGCGCAGCAGTCCGCGAGCGGCGTCACGGTGTCCGCGCTGGGCATCGGCCACGACTACGACGACGCCTACCTCGCCGACCTCGCCAGCGCCGGACGCGGCAACTACGAGTATCTGCGCGACAGCTCCGCCCTTGACCAATTCCTCGCCAAGGAAATCCGCGAGACCGCTCGCACCACCGTCATGGCGGCCGTGGCCGAGATCGACACACCACGAGGCGTGCGCGTTCGCGACGTGTGGGGCGCCGCATGGGATCGTTCGGCGCGCAGCACGCGGCTGCGCGTCGGGTCACTGTTCGCAGGCGACGAACGCCGGGTCATCGTCACCTTCGACGTGGACGCGGGCGACCCGGGTACCGTTACAGAGATCCGGTCCCGGCTGGCCTGGACGGTGGTCGGCGGCGATCACGTCGAGGTGTCCCTCCCCGCGATCCGGGTGGAGACCGTGAGCAGCGCCGCGCAGGTGGACAATGCGCGGGATCTTTCGGTGCTGGCGTCGGTGGCCAGCGTGGCCGCCTCGCGCAACGAGGTGGAAGCCGCCCGCGCCTTCGAGCGTGGCGACCGCGACGCCGCGCTGCGCCTCAACGCCGCGAACATGGCCGCCCTCGACGCCGCCGCCGCCGGTGCACCGCCTGGCGAAGCCCAGCGCCTCCGCGCCCAGATGCGCGAATACGAGCGGCACCAGAGCGTCTACTCCTCCCAGCCCCCGTCGGCCGCACCCGCTCGCGCAATCGGAGCCCAGGAGCATCGCAACGCGGATCGGTCGGTGGCCTATTGATGCGAATCATCCGGCCCATCACGGAGTACCCGATGAAAAGCGTAGCGTTGGCATCGTTGCTCGCGGCCCTGCTGCTCTCGCTCCTGTCCCTGCAACAGTGGAATGCCAGCACCTGGCTGGTCGCGCCGCTGATGGTTGTCGTCGGTGTCCTGGGCGCGTCCGCCTTGCAAGGCGGTTGGAGTTGGTTGAGCGTGATCCTCGGCGCGATCTCGCCGCTGGTCCACCGCTGGATCGAGCCCCACTCGCCTTGGCTCGCCCTCGCGGCGCTGTGCCTGCTGTGGACCGCGCCTCGGGTGTGGCTCGCGCGAACCGGACGCGCCACCGTCACCCTCGGATTGGCTGCCATCGTATTCTCGCTGCTCGCTGGATGGATCACCATGGGCTACGCGGACGACGGCGTGGTCCAGACGCTGGCCGCGTGCGTGTTCGCAGGTGCGGCGCTGTCGATCCTCCCCTTGCTGTCCCGCACCGACACGCCCGTCAGCCATGCGCTCGAGGTCACCGCGCGCGCAATCGAGGAAGGCCCAGCCCGTGAATCCCTCCTGCGCGCCGCGGAAGTGCATCGCTCGGACTGCCGCGACCGCCTCGCGGACTGCCTCCCCGGCACGTCATGGCGCAGGCTCGCTGCCCTGGCCGACAAGCGCGCCGGCTTGCGAAAGAGCGCGGACGCCGACCGTGATCGCCTCGACCGGGAGATTGTCTCGCTCGCCGGCGAGCTCACACGGTCGAGGCAGGCGGCACCGCCCGCAACGGACAGCACCAATGCGGTGCAGTCTTCATCCAGCACCGAACCCGGCACGCCTGCGCCACAGCCCTCCGCCGACACCGCGGTTCCGGCTTGTCCCGCTGCGCCTTCCGCCGAGCGCAACGATGCCCTGGCCGTGGAGCCAGGGATCGTCAATGCCACCGTTCCTTGATCTGGCAGGTAGCCGATCGGCGGGGCGTCAGCTCCACGAGCTCCGCAGCTCGCCGATCTCGCGTTCGACGGCATGCAGCACATCGCAACGCTCGACCGATGCGGTCATGTTGTTGTGGTCGGTGAACAACGGCCGGTCGACATCGAGGTGGGCGACGACGTTGCGCACGGCGGCCTTGGCGGCGCGGGTGCCCGCGCCCGGCGTGAACTCGCGGAAGTCGAGCGCCTGCGCCGCGGCGATCAGCTCGATGGCCACTACGCTGTTCGCGTTCTTCAGGATCTGGCGGGTCTTGAGGGCGCTGTTCATGCCCATGCTCACGAAGTCTTCCTGGTCCGCCGCGGCCGGGATCGACTGGATGAACGCCGGCGCGGACAGAATCTTCTGCTCGACCACGAGGGTGTCCGCCGTGTACTGCGAGAGCATGTGGCCGGAGAACATGCCTGCGCCGCGGGTCAGAAACGCGGGCAGCCCCACGCTCAGGGCCGGGTGCAGCAGCCGGTTGAGCCGACGTTCCGACAGCACCGACACCATCGTCACCGCCGCTCCCACCATGTCGAGCGGCATGCTCACCGGCGTGCCCTGGAAGTTCGCGCCCGTCAGCACGACATCGTCTTCCGGAACGAAGATCGGGTTGTCCGCCACGCCGTTGAGCTCGATCTCCACCTGTCTGCGTGCGTACACCATCAGGTCGCGCAGGGAGCCGATGATCTGCGGTGTCGACCGCATCGAGTACGCATCCTGGACCTTGACCTTGAACTTGCCCGTCACCAGGTCCGACCCCGTGACGATCTCGCGGAGGTTCTCCGCGCACGTGACCGCGCCGTGGAACCCGCGGAGCCGGTGAAGGCGTCCGTCGTACGGCTTCATGTTCGCGATGAGCGCCTCGAGGCTCATCGCCGCCGCGATCTCCGCCTGCTTGATCCACCGCTCGATGTCGAACAGAAGCAGGCTCGCGATGCCGGTGATGAGGTTCGAGCCATTGATCGACGCGAGCCCGTCGCGCGCCTTCAGCCCGGGAATGGGTATGCCGCAGCGTTCCATGGCCCTGGCCGTCGGCATGCGCTCGCCCCGGTAGAAGCACTCGCCTTCACCCATCAGGCTGAGTGCGATCTGGCTCATGGGCGCAAGATCGCCGCACGCTCCCACGCTCCCCTTCTCGCACACGACCGGGGTGATGCCCGCGTTGAGCATGCTCACGTAGGTTTGCGTGATCTCGGGGCGGCAACCCGAGTACCCCTTGGCGTGCACGTTGATACGCGACAGCATCGCAGCGCGAACATGCTCGATGGGCGCCGGCTCGCCGATGCCCGCCGCGTGGTTGTAAATGAGATACTTCTGGAAGTCCCTCACCTGGTCGTCGGTCAACACCACCTCGGACAGCTCGCCGATGCCCGTATTGACGCCATACATGATCTCGTGGGCGTCGACCTTGCGCTCGAGCATCCCGCGGCAATGGCGGATGCGATCGACCGCCGCCTCGCTCAACGCGACTTGCTCACCTTCACGCGCCACCCTCACGACCTGCTCGATCGTCAGCCCGCTACCGTCGACTCGCACTGTCATCGGTCACCTCGTAGGCCGCGACTGCAACGGCGGCTTCGTCGACGCCGGCATCCTGCGGCGGCTCGGTGGGTTAGCTTGCGTGGTCCGGCGAGTCAACGCATCGCGACACCGAGGACCGTGCACGTTCCGGCATGTTGGTCCCGATTCAACCAGGCCGCGGCCGGCGCGTGGATTCCACCTGCGGGGGGGCCGTCATCCGGAGCCCTGGCAAGCCGGGACCGCCCACGCGCGCCCGTCCGAGTCGACCAAACGGGCGATTCGCACAGATCCCGACCCGTCCCCCATCGAGCAAGCAACAGTCACGTCCCAACGACCGACAGGGTTGGCATGAAACGGCATGAAGGGTACCGAAGCCAGCGGATCCTCCGGGCGCATGTCCTCGACGACCCGGCTGGGCTGGTGTACGTGGCGCGCAAGTCTCGCGTCACGACCGTGGAGCTGACCTTCGATCCAGGCCAGGAACCCTGGTTCCAACGGCGCCGTGCGGTCTTGCAGGTCGTACGTCCCCGGGCAACCGTGGTGCCCGTGGTGGCCGACGTCCAGCCCGGGTCGCCGATCGTGCCGTCTTGCACGCTCGGACTCGGCCCGGTGATCTCCGCACGCTGGGGGGGAAGTCCTGCACACCTGGACGCCGCGATTCTACAGCGCCGCGCTGACGCCTCGGAGCTGCTGCATGCGTACGGGATCTCCCGGCAGGAGGCCGGCGCCGTGGTGAGGCGCATGCAGGGGCGTCACCCGCGAAGCTTCCTGAAGGCCAACCAATGGCTCGAAGAGGCCGCGCTCTGCGGCGTCGCTGAGGCGTTGCGGCAGGCCCCCGACGTGCGCCTGTTTCTCGGTGCACGGGCGCTCGTTCAGGGACGCATCAACGAAATCGACGTGCTGGTCCGGCGCGGGTCCCGGGCGGTCGTGATCGAGTGCAAGGCATTTCGGAGCGCCAGCGGCGCTCTGCTCGCGTTTTGCCGAAAGCTCGGCCGGTTTCGCGTGCCCCCCACACCCGAGCACCTCGCCCAACACGAAATGCGAGTGGTTCGTGTCGTTGCGTTCATCCCCGCTCTGCGAGGCAATGGCGCTCGACAGGTGTCTCCGCTGGTGCGAGACGGGTTCGAGCCGTATGCGACGCTGGCCTCGGACGCCGTGGAGCTGGCGCGGGCCGTGCGTGATGCGCTGTGGAATCCATGAGGGCTTGCGCGGGCGCGGCAGTGCAAAGCGATGGTCGAGTCCCGTCGTGCAAGCATGCGGGATGGCAAACGCCGCATGTCCGGGCTGGGTTGGGCGTGACCGGCGAAGGGCTGGCGTGGCGCTTCGTCAGACCATCGAATTGCCGCCCCTGGTTTCGTGGTACCTTTGCTTCATGATGAAGCACCCCCTTCTTTGGACGACCCCGATCGTGCTTGCCCTCGTCTCGACCGGTTGCGCGACTGGTGGCGGTGGTGACGACGGCTACTCCGGACACGCAGGCAACACCGCTATCGACGGCAGCGCGGGCGGGTCCGGCGGTGACGGTGGCTCAGGCAACGGCGGCTCGGGCGGCGCAGGCGTCGGCGGCTCCGGCACTGGAGGCGACCCGGGAAGCGTCTGCTTCCTCCACGACTGCACCTCCGACGCCGAGTGCGCCGGCTGCCCCAACAACAAGCTCAAGTGCGAAACCAACACCAAGCGATGTGTCGTCTGCTTGCCATCCGACCCTCCCGGCGTGTGCGGCGCCGGCAAGATATGCTCGCAATACGGCACCTGCATCCCCGATAGCATGGTCTGCCCCGTCGACGCCAACGGCGTTCCGACCGTCAACTGCTCCATCGACGACGACTGCTTCGCGTGCGACCCGGACCATCAGGTCTGCGATACGGCAACGCACCGGTGCGTGACCTGCAGCGACACGAACAAGTATGCGTGTGAGCCCACGGAGCTGTGCAAGAGCGGCGTGTGCGTGGACAAGTGCCCGAGCCCGTGCACCACCGACGCCGATTGCGCGCAATGCGGGACGCTCGCCAACCCCGGCAACGCCTGCAACCAGAACACGCACCACTGCGGTGAATGCTCGGACACGGTGCCGTGCAAGAACAACAAGGTGTGCGGCCCGCAGGGCATGTGCATCGAGATCTGCGGCGCGCCCAACCAGCCCAAGGGCACGTGCTCGTCCGACGCCGAATGCAGCGGCTGCCAGGGCGACGTCGTCGCGTGCCACCTCCCCGTCAACGGCGGGATCGGCAAGTGCGGCTTGCCCGCCGAGGGTTGCTCGGACATCCCCGGCAACTTCGCCGTGCTCCCCGAGCCCTGGTCTTCGGTCACCAACCTCTGCTCCAACGACAGCGACTGCAACGGTGTCGGGATCAACCTCAACGTCGGCAAGCTCCTGCGCGACATCACCGGCCTCGACCAAATCAACGACGCCACCCTGCAGTACGGCATGAACGTGTGCGCGGCCGTGACCGTGGGGATCCTCGGCAAGTCGGTGAGTTGTGGCGTCTGCGTGCCGTGCCGGGAAGATGCGGATTGCGAGCCCATCAAGGTCGACCCGCTGCTCGAGCAGGCGTTCGGTCCGGCGGGCAGCATCGCAGCCAAGGCGCTGATCAAGGCAGTATGGGGCGACGCCCCGCACGAGCTGCAAATGTATTGCGAGCCCGTGCTCGGCGAGTTCGGGGTGTGCGCGCCGTGTGTCGACTTCCTCCATGAGTGCGCGGTGTCGAGCACCGAAGGCGCCCAGTGCAACTCGGATTGGGACTGCGCTGCGGGCGAGCGCTGCGAGAAAGGCCAGTGCACCGCGTACCTGACCAACTGCTTCGGCGGCGCGGACTGCGACAGCGGCCAGGTCTGCGCCTGGAACGGCGATAGATACTGTTGCCGTCCTCCCTTCACGGGCACCAAGACCTGCTACTCCGATGCGGAATGCGTACCCCAGGTCTGCGCGTACAACGGCCAGGGCTTTTTCTGCACCGACCCGGTCGCCTGCAACTGACCCGCCGCAAACCCAGGTCCGGCACCTCGCAGCCTGGACCTCGCGTCCTACGCAGGCCGACGCTTGACTACATTCAGGTCCGGTGTCATGGTCAAGTTGCACTGTCGCCTCCAGGAGGCACGCCATGACCCGTGTTCCAACCCCACCCGCATCATGCCGCGAGCCGGTCGACCCGGCCGACATCACCGAGCTTGACTTCGACGACGAGCCGACAGCCGTGAATCTGCGGCAGCGTCGTGACTCGCTGTTTCCCCCCTCGGATCCGGACCGGGGCGAGGTCTTCTCCCTCATCGAGCGCGCCAAGCGCCCGGGCCTCGTGCTGGTCGACGACGCGCCCATCGACTTCGCCGAGTTGATGAACGCACCGTCCGACCTGCCTCCGCCGGAGTCACCTGCCTTGGATGCGCAGCCCGGTGCGCAGCCGATGCCGTCGATCTCGCCGATGACGCTGCCCACGGAGCCGCCGCCGGCGCCGCCGAAGTCGGTTGTCGTCGAAAAACGTTCCCGTGTCCCGTACCTGGTCACCCTCGGAGCCCTTGCGGCTGCCGCGGTGGCTGTCGCGCTCTGGATGCCGGGTCGGACCACGACGCCACAGCCAGCGGCCGCCATGACGAACGTGCCGGTCGCCGCCGCTGGCCCTACGGGTCCGGCAACGGACCGGGCCATCGAGCGGCATTCGATCGATCTGCCCGAAGTCCGCATCATCGGCTCGCAGACGGCGCAGGACACGCCGCCCTCGGCGGTGCATCGAGCTGACTATGCCGCTCCGGGTGAAGCTGCCCGGCCGGCAGACATCCCGCCTGCTGACGAGCCGGCACCCGCGACAACCGAAGCAGTCGGGACGCCGGAAGCTCCCACGGCGGAAGTGCTGCCCCCGGTGGAGCCGCCGCCTGCGCCGCCGCCACCGTTCAACCGCGACGCGGCCTCCTCGGCGCTGTCGGTCGCGGCTTCGCAAGCCGCGTCCTGCCGCACACTCGGCACGCCTTCCACGACGGCGCGGGTGTCGGTCACCTTCGCGCCGTCGGGGCGGGTCGCTGCCGTTGCGGTCGACGGCGCATACGCGGGCACGCCGACCGGGAGCTGCATCGCGCGCAGCTTCCGCGCGGTGCAAGTCGACGCTTTCGACGGTCCTGCCGTGACCGTGCATCGCACCTTCCAGTTCTGATTACCACCTTCGGCTTGACATGCGTGGGCTTCTCGACGAGCAAAGCCTGCGATGACCTCGGCTAGAGCCCCACAACGAGACGACGGACAGGCTGCACGCTGGGGTGCGCGGTGCCTAATCTGCGTCGGCGTGCTCGGGTTCGCTTGCAACCACAAGCCCGCTTCCATCGATGTGGAAGCGGAGGCGTCGGCGCCCGCTGCGTCGTCTGCCCCGACTCCAGCGTACTCCGCGGAAGCAGACGCGAGCGTGGACGACGACGACGAGAGCCAGCTCGACGCCTCGACGGGCGACGCGATGCCCGACGCGTATGCGAAGTTCGCGTCGCTACCGGCGCGCACGGTGCTGTTCGGCGGACCGCACAAGATTGCGTCCAAAGCCATGCAGGCGTGGGTTCACCTGTATCCGGACGACGAGACGCCGTTCCTCGGGTACATCCGTGCGGGAGCGATCATCGATCGTTCAGCCGAGCCGGTGGCGAAGACCAAGCGCTGTCCGCGTGGATGGTACGAGGTGCTGCCTCGCGGCTACCTGTGCGATGGACGCCGAGCCACCATCGATCTCGACGACCCGGTAGTCGTCGCGTCCTGGAAGCGCCCACGGCGGGGCGAGCCGCTGCCCTACAGCTACGTGCGTCCGAGCGGAGACAAGACCTGGCTATACTTCAAGCTGCCGTCCAAGAAGGACCAGCAACGCACCGAGGGCGCCTCGTGGGCGTCGCATGTCGGGTCGCACCCGACCAGCCGGCTGGTGAACGTGGCGCAGCTTGGCGATCCCGAGCCCATTCCGGGGTTCCTTCAGGACGGCAAGGAGCTTCCCACGCCGTACGGCGCGACGCGCCGCCTCCGATACAACGTGCATGAAGGACGCGCGAATCCGCAGGGGGCATTCGCGCTTCTGTCGGTGCACGACTGGGAAGGACGTCTCTTTGGCCTGACCACCGAGCTCGACCTGATCGCCATCGACCGCACGGACATCGTCAAGCCGCCACCGTCCCACGGCGGACCGGTGGAGGATCTGCCCGCCGGCATCGTCCGATCCATCGGGACACCGCGCTACACGATCGGCGACGACGGCCGACCGCGCAAGGATGGCGAGTGGGATCGTTTCGCGGTCGTCGACCTCACTGGCAAGACGCACGACGACCTGTGGGAGGTTCGCAACGGGTACTGGATCGCCGGCGGCGCGATCGATCGGGTCGATCCGCGCACCTCGTTTCCTTCGTTCGCCGAAGAGTCGCGCAAGTGGATCGACGTGTCGATCAAGGATCAGACGCTCGTCGCGTATATCGGCAAGCGCGCTGTCTACGTTGCGCGCGTGTCCACCGGACTGGGCGAGATGAGCGATCCGAACAAGACGTTCGCCACGGTGCGCGGCGCGTTCACCATCAAGTCCAAGCACGTTACGGCCACGATGACGGGCAGCGCGCAGGCCGACGACTACGAGCTGGCCGATGTTCCGTACGTGCAGTACTTCCACCAGGGTTATGCGCTTCACGGCGCGTTCTGGCACAATAACTTCGGCCGCGTGATGAGCCACGGTTGCGTCAACCTCGCCCCGGCGGACGCTGCCTGGCTGTTCGAGTTCACCGACCCGGTGGTGCCGCCGGAATGGCACGGCGCCAACGCCACGGCCGACGAGCCCGGCACGACCGTCTACGTGCGATACTGACCGGCTACTGCGCGGAGATCTCGGCGGCGGCGACACGCCCGTCGACCACCTTCGCATCGCCCGCCCATGCGATGGGCACGCGGGATCCGTCGTGCTTGGGCATCCAGAGGCCGGTCCATACGACCCAGCGTCCGCGTGCGGGGATCGTCACGGCCATCACGTCGCGAAGCAGCGTATCGCGGGGGGCGTCGGCGAAGTCGAGGGTGGAAGAGAGCGTGTCGTGATCGCGGTTGATGAACGCGCCATGCTCGGGTTGCACGTGTGTGAAGACGACCACGCCCCGCGGCACCTCTCCGGTGACCTTCCAATAGAGCGTGATGGTGGCGGCCATGCCGGCCCTGAGCTCGCTGGGCGTGACGGTGGCGCCGACCAGCGTGACATTGTTCGCGTAGCGCACGTTCAGGCGGGTTGCCTCGGGCGGCAGGTCGTCCGCGAGGATGGGGTCGCCCGACGGTGCACGCAGAATCCTGGGAGGAGCGGGCGGCTGGGGCCAAGCCACGCGCACCAGGCCGGCCAAGGCAAGCGGAACCATGCAGGCGGCTGCGATGGAAGCTTGTCCCTTCCACGAAGAAGCGTGCGCACGGCCTCGTCGCCACAGCCAGATGGCGACGACGACCGCGGCGAGCGTGCCGAGCGCCCCACCCACGGCCGATCGCGGTATGAAGCGCAGCGTCAGGTCGTGCTGTCCCGGCGGCAGGTCCACGGCGAGCAAGCCGTCGTCGGACACCACGCTTCCGGCGCTTGCGCGCCAGCCCGCGTGCCAGTTCTGATTCACGCGCAGCCTGGCTGGCCTTTTCAGCGAAACGCGCAGGTCGATTCGGTTGGGCGACCACCGGACTCGCTCGACCGCCCCGGCCGACGGGTCAACCAGGTACTCCTCTTGCTCGAGGTCCGACCGAAGCAGCGGCGACTGGGGGATGGGATAGGCGTCCCAACACGACAGGCTGCCTCGACTCATGGGGGCATAGAAGCCGAGGGCCCATCGGTTGCCACGGGCTTGCTGGAACGGGCGGGAGACCGATTCAGGTGCGGGCAGCAGGTCACGCGGTTCGGAGAGGCGATAGTGATGCTGAACCTGGAACGCGGCGTTGAAACAAAGCGCCGCGCCCAGCGCCCAGCCGAGCAGGTGCCAGAGGGGGCGGCGCTTCGCGAGGGACTCGACCCGTTCGATTCCGATGGCGGCCAGGACACACAGCGCCAGTGCCACGAAGATCAGGTAGCGTTCGGGGTATCGGAGCACGGAGAAGACGGGGATGCGGCGGAGGGCGGGGAACGGGCCGTGCGGATAGGCGTAGCCTGTCGCGAGCCAGGCCGATGCACCGGCGACGAGCGCCAGCGGGATCGATCGGAGCCTGGTCAAGCCGAGGATTGCGGCGGGAAGGGCGAGCGCCCCCACCATGAACGCGCCATGCTCCCAGCGCGTGCCGGCGCCGAACGGGACGCTGTGACCGAACAGGGCCTCGCCGACCTGCTGCCAGGTCATGCCGGGCCTATCCGCGATGACGCGGGGTGCGTCGGACAGGGTCTCGGCGATCGGCCACAGGCGGATCAAGGACATGCCGAGCGCGAGCGAGGCGCAGGCCACGCCGCCGAGCAAGGCGGCGCTGACGGGCCGCTTTCGAAGGAGCTGGTCGACGCCCCCCTCGAGGACTTCCACCACGCAAAGCAGCGCGCTCATGGGCGCGGCGTAGGTTCCGCCGAAGCCGACGATCCATGCGAGCGCTCCGGCGCCGAGGACGATGCCGCGCGGGTCGCCACGGACGGCGCGGCGAACGCCGACCAGCGCCCACGCAACGAGCTCGAAGCCGAAGAAGTTGATCCAGCCGAGGGGCGGGGCGGCAGCGAACACGCCGCTTGCAGCGAACACGGGAGCGGCGAGAAACGACCCGAGCGCGGAGCCGCCGCGCGACGCGCTGTAGCGGTAGGCGCCCTCGAGCCCGATGATGAGCATGAAGAAGATGGTGACCGGCTCGGCACGGAGCGGACCCAGGAGCAACGACAGCAGGAACGTGGGCGAAACGAACCTGCTCTGCGGGGTGCCGAGCGCGTAGACGCCGCCGCAGTAGTACGGATCCCACAGCGGCAGTTGCACGAAGTGCATGACCGACCGCACGGCGGCGTCCTCGTAGGACATCAGCACCTGCGCGTCGCGGAAGAAGTTCATCGCGGGCGCCGTCGACAGCAGCGGCCACGTGATGATGATTGAAAGGGCCGCGAAGACCGCAAGGCGAAACCCGAGCCGACGCACGGCTGCGTCGAGCTTGTCGTGCAGGGCGGTCAGTACACCGGACGGGGACGGCAAGGCGGCACCGAGTTGCGTGGCTTGGGGTCTGGTCCGGACCGGGATAGTCGCCGCAGCTCGTCGTCCCAGGCTCGCAGCACCTGTCCGAGCGATATTCCGTGCTGCTGGGCCAGCCGGCGTGCGAGCTGCTGCTCATGCGCGTGGAAGTCGTCGTCTTGCGACCAGGCGTCGCCGGGGAAGTTTCGCTCGGCGCGCTGCCGGAATGACTGCTCCTGCGCGGCCATGACCTTTACGACCGAGTCGAGCACAGGCTGCGGGGCTGGCGCTGGTGCGGGCAGCGGCTCGGCCAAGGCCGCCTTGCCCAGCGCCACCGACACGAACGCCCCGAACGCCAACCAGCACGGTCGCGAGGTGGCTCGGTCCAAGGCGCGAAGCAATTGGCTTCCGGTCATGGGGGTGACGCGCGGACTGTAGCGCATTGCGCCCTGCATGGGGCGCCGACGGTTGCTCGACGGCCACCACCTTCACCCCGTCGGAGCCTTCGGCGTCCTCTTGCCGATCCGGAAAAACGTCACCACGGGCTTCAAGTCCGCCTCCAGACGCGCATCGCCTTTGCTTATCCTCGCAAGCGCGGTATACCCTGCCGTCGTCGCCCACCAGGCCTCGCTCTCGGCTTCCAGAATCGTGTCGTCAATCAGTTGAAGCAGCGACACGACGGCGCTGCGCAGGGGCTCCAGTCTTCGCGCAAGCTGCACATCGGCGGCGATCGACTCGCGCGACACGCCGGGCAGCGTCACCGCGTGCTCGTCGAGCAGCTTGCCCACAAGGGCCGCAATCGCATCGCCACCCTCCCTGAACTTCAGCGCTTTCTTGCGCTCCTCACTGGTGAGCTGCACGCAGAACTTCTCCGCCTTCGCCCGCACGGACGCGATCTCGCCCACGAGCTTGTTCACGTCGGCTTCGCTCGGCATGGTGTTCCCTACACGGTCTTCCATTCCACATCCTCCTTTCGTGCAACCAGTTGATGGCACTTGTCGCGCACATGTACGCACCTCAGACGTCGACAAGCGTTCGGGTCAGCCTATCAGACAGCCTGTCCGCGCAACAACCGGTCTCGTCCCCGGAAAGCGTGCACCAGTCGGCGAGACCGGAAGACTCGTCGGTGCGATGAGGCATCCGGTCCAATCGACGAGCGTTCCAACTCGGCGGACGAGCGTTCGAAGTCATCGGACGAGCGTTCCAAGTCGGCGGACGACCCTTCTAAGTCGGCGGACGACCCTTCTAAGTCGACGGACGACCGTTCTAAGTCGATCGACGACCCTTCTAAGTCGATCGCTTAGTTTGAGGTGTCACATGGTCCCACTTGGGAGGACATGATTTGGGTGAGGACAGGTAAGGAAAGAGGGCACTTCCAGTCGCGGTGGAGCGTCGAGCAAAGGGTCGTGGTGGCGTCGGAAGAGCGGTCGATGGGTCGCGGTGCGAGGGTACGTGGAACGTTTTCGCGGAGCCTGGGTTCTCGTGGAGCTCGCCGCGTACTGGCGGGTGCCAGCATGCATGCGGGCGTGCGGCCGAGCTGCGCGCGCTGCCAGGGGGTGTGAGAGCGGTGAGCGGGAGAGCAGGCGGGCAGGAACGCGAAGTGGCGGAATGCGTGGAGGGGTGGCGGATCGCCATTTCGGCGGTTTCTCCCGGGCAATACTGCAAGGCGGGGGGCGTGTCGGGCGGGTTCGGGGGTGGCGGCCGCCACCTCGACCCGTGCGCAACTGCGCGCAAATCCAGGGGACGGGACTGGCACAGGAGGTGCTTGATGGTCGGGCACCGGTGCGAGTGCGCATAGCGCCGGCTCGCTGTTTGACAGGATGGACATGGGACGGTTGGGATTGTCCGGGCGGTCCGGCTTCGGCCGGGTCGCCG